>Ga0233428_1001937_pt1 | contig 20810 bp, 19 predicted proteins | sample SI_118_April2016_4_FD_179890 | JGI IMG/M metagenome (GOLD analysis project Ga0233428, IMG submission 179890) | Seawater microbial communities from Saanich Inlet, British Columbia, Canada - SI_118_April2016_120_MG | ecosystem: Environmental > Aquatic > Marine > Inlet | place: Canada: British... | reverse complement strand
TCTGATACATGTTCAAAAAATTGGTACGATGATAATGGAAAAAACAAATATGTTTTTAAATTAATAAAAAAACCAATTTTTTCACTATTAATAATAGGAATAATTAGTTTAACAATTAGATTATACTATTTTCCATTTGGAATACCAATTATTTTTGATGGTGTAGATTATTTTTCATATGCAGTAATAATCAATCAACAAGGACATTTACCACTAAACTGGAATTTATCAAATAATGGTTGGCCAATATTTCTTTCATTTTTCTTTTCAATTTTTGAACCACAGAAATTTTTGGAATTAACATATTTGCAACGATTTTTATCAATTATAATTTCTGTTTTAACAATTGTACCAGTATATTTGGTATGTTCAAGATTTGTTAAAAAACAATTTGCAGTAATAGGTGCAGCATTATTTGTATTGGAACCAAGAATAATAATAAATTCAATATTAGGAATTCCAGAACCACTATTCATTATACTAAGTACAATTTCATTATTTTTACTTTTAAGTAAACGTCATACAATAATTTTAATTTCATTTTTTACATTAGCCTTATGCTCTACTATTCGTTATGAAGGATTTCTACTATTATTTCCATTTTTGATAGTATTCATTATCAGATTCAGAAAAGATAAAAAAATTGTTCAAAAAATATTATTATGTATTGGTATATTTTTTATTACAATTTCTCCAGTAGTATATGCCATGTATGAAACCACAGGTAATGATGGAATAATTTATCCAATTCTAGGTGGAGGTATTGATTATGTTTCAACTCACATTATAAATGAAATTCCAGATGTAGATGATCCAATTTATGGTGAAGATATTGAAGAAAATAGAGTAATAAAATTTTTTAGTCTGGGAATAATTAATACAATAAAATTTTTAGGATGGATATTAATTCCAATATTCTTGATTTTTGTTCCAATTGGAATTATTTTATTATTTCAAAAAAGAGATTACAAAACTTTTGCAATAATTTTATGCACCATTACAATGTTAATTCCAGCATTTTATGCATATGCAAGAGGAATTGAAGAAACACGATACCTATATATCATATTTCCAATTTTATGTATAATTTCATCATTATCAATTGAAAAAATGACTAAAAAAATTAAAAAAGAAAAAATAATTATGGTAATAATAATTTCTGGGATACTCATATCATCATTAATTTTTCTTGATTACAAAAAAGTTGATTATCAATATGAAAAAGAATCATATCTAATTGCAAAACATATTGAAAATAATGTAGGGGGAATTAATCATTGGAGTCAATGGAAATATATTCCAGTTTCTGAAATTGCAAATAATTGGCCAGTAATCCCAATTCCAAAAGAAAATAATTATGATCAACCAGTCAAAGTAAAAAGAACAGATCCGAATGGATATGACACATTAATTGATTACATTGAAGACAATAAAAATAAAGGATTAACTCACTTGATTGTAGATGGAAATCAACATCCAAAATTTTTAAATAATATTTTTCATAATGAAGATATGCCTTATTTAATTAAAAAATATGACTCTAGGAATGATGGATATAATTACCATGTAAAATTATTTGAAATTAATTATAAATTATTACCAAAAAAATAATTAAAAATATTAAATTAATTTTTTAGACATAACCATACCTATTGCATATTCATTTTCATGACTAATTGAACCAAGAATTTGATATTTTTGATCCCAATTTGATTTAAGTTTAATTTTTAATTTTGAATTTAAATGAAAAGTTTCAATATCAAGAAAGTGTATTGGTTCGTTAATTGATTTTCTAATAGATTCCTTAATAGCAAATTTTCCTGCAAAATGTTCTGCAGGTTTTTTAAATTTCAAGCAATATTCTATTTCTGAAGGGAGAAATGTTTTTTTATAAAAACTAGGTTTTTTTGAATAAGTAATTTTTTCAAATTTTTTTATATGAACTAAATCTATCCCTATACCAAAATTTTCAATCATATAATTTCATAATGTTTAATATCATTAACGTACAATAACTTTTGCAATACCGTCAATTAAACATGTTCCAGTTTGATTATGAATAGTTGTTTTAATAATAATTAATTTCATATTTTGTTTTTTTTCAATGATTTCTCCACCTATTGTTATATTATCATCAACAAAACAAGGATTTCTAAAATTTAATGTTTGAGAAAAATACAAGGAATTTTTACCGGGTAAATGCATTCCTACAAGTTGCGAAAAGAATGAAGCTAAAAGCATTCCATGACATACTCGATTACTAAAATTAGTAGTAGAAGCATATTCTTTATTCATATGCAAGGGATTGAAATCGCCACTAATTTTTGCAAAATCATTTACTAATACTTCATCTATTTTTTTTAAAAAATTAACTTTTTGACCTACAAAAAGATCATCAAAATTATATTCTAATGGAGAGTCAGTCATCCAAAATAATTCCATGTATTTTTAGATTTTTTTTGATATCAGATACATTTTTTGTTTCAGTAATTTCATCAATAGTAAATTCAGTTTTAAATTCAGATTCTAATTCATCTAACAAGATATATGAATTAAAAGAATCCCAACTTGGAATTGTTTCAGGACTAGAATTATTATTTATTTTATCAATTGAAATATCCATTACTTTTGCAATTATTTTATAGAGTTTTTTAGACATTATTTTTCTTCAATTTTAATAAAATCAGGGGTCATAAATGAATCATTGAGAGAAATTGACCAAAAATCTTTTTCTTTTTTAAAGCCACAATCAGGTAAGAAATTTTTAATAGGTTGATTTTTTTTTGTTGGGATGAAATTTGCAATTATTTTATTCACATTATTTTGTTTAGCAAGTTTTATTATATAACCTAAAATACTTTTTTCAATTTGTCGACCCATAACTCTACAACTTAAAAGAAAAGTATCAAGAATCCATTCTTTTGTTCCATTCTTTTCAACAATAAAGGCGGCAGTAATTCCATTATCTCCAAATTTATCTTTAACTTGCACACATCCTATCAGCATATTATTATTTTGAGACATTTTTTGAATTTCTTCTAATGAGTATCTTTTTGTAGTTAAATTGAATTGATTAGTCTTAAGAATTAATTGAGAAATTCTAGGAATAGTAAAACTATCAATTTTTTTTATTGTGATTTTTAAATCCATATTTTTAAGAAAATTGTCAAGATTATTTGATGATTTTTCAAGAGTTTTTCTCTCTCTTTGTTGAAAATACATTACACCTCTTTGTTTATCTTCATCAGTAATTTTCAATAAATTAAATTCATTCATTTCTTGTATAGTTTTAACATATTTTGAAGGGTCAGCAGGTAAATTAACAGTTAAAACTTGAGGTAAGCTTGATTTCATAAATTCTCTATTTAAAGGATCATCATCAATAAAGACAAAATTTTCAAGACCAAAATTTAATTCATTTGAAATTTCTTTTATGTTTGAAACTTTATCATTCCAATTAATTTTGATAGAAGCAAAATGTTCTTTTTTAAGAATCATGTCTGGATGTTCTTCAATTACTTTAATTGCATCATCAAAATTATTTTTACTATTAATAGCAAGTAAAATTCCTCTATTATGCAATCCTAACAAATATTTCTGAAATTCAATAAAGGCTTTTCCAGATGGATCAGAACCAAGTTTAATTCCATTAAATTCATCTTCACCAATAATTCCCCCCCATAACGTATTATCAAGATCTAAAACAATGCATCTTTTTGATATACCTAAAGTTGCAATGACATATCCCATTAAATCATTAACAAGATATGGAATAAAATCGAGTGAAATTTTAATATCTCCGAATAGGAATTGTTTAGGATCAAAAACATTATTTTCCCCATGTTTTGATATAAATCCATTCATATCAAACAAATAAACAGAATCTAAATCATGAATGTAATCTTGTAAATTATTATTTAATGTAATAATCATTTTTTGTAAACCAAAATTTAATTTTGTTTCAAAAATTCCATAATTAGAAGTTGTAGGAATGAAAAAATTAGAAATAATTAATTTTGAGTTAGAATTTTTAATAAAGATTGTAATTAAATTTTTAATTTCTTTAAATTTTTTTTCAACAAAATTTTGTCGTTGTTTTTCATTAATGGAATATGGAAAATACCATAAATCCTCTAAAATACTTCTAGTATCTAGAATTAAAAATGTAATATTAGGTTGAAATTGGTAAAGTTGGCCGTCTGGATCTAAAATTTCTTGATTATATTGATTGTAACCACCTAAACAAGTAGTACATGAAATATTTTTTTTATCACATTTAACCTGAAAAATTTCTTCAATTCCATTTAATGTAAAACTACTCAAAATGGATATACGTATTTTTTTTTCAAAATCATTTTTAAGTGACTTAGATTTTTTTAAATAATAAGAAATTTTCTCTTCTTTAGGCATATAATAATAATTCAATTTTTACTATTTGATGCTTATGATTAAGTTAAGAGTACGCTTAATACGTAAAGTTTAGATTTAAAATTAAGGTAATTTAAGATTAACATATGAAAGATGAAAATCCTATTTCAGTAAATGAAAGAGAATTAATGGAATTTTATGGTTATAAGGGATCTTTTGGAAATTTTAAACTAAAAATAAAATTTCTTCGTTCATGGATATTGCATTCTTTAGCATATTCTTGTCCACATTCAGAAACTACAGCAAAAATTCAACGATCAAGAGGGGTTAAAATTGGTAAAAATTGTCATTTTTCAGCATATGTTCAATTAGATTTGATTTATCCACAATTACTGGATATTGGAGATAATGTAACTTTTGGTTCTAATGTAATGATTTTTGCACATAATAATCCGGCTGCAAATTTATTTTTAAAAAATGGGGAATTCCCTAGAAAAGTTGAAAAAGTAAAAATAAAATCAGGTGCAGTTTTATTTCCAGGATCAATCATTACAGCTGGAGTTACTATTGGAAAGAATAGTGTAATATCAGTTGGTAGTGTAGTAACAAGCAACATACCAGATTATTGTGTAGTGGTTGGAAATCCAGGAAGAGTAATAAAAAAAATTGAGCATTAAATTACAGAAAAAAATTTAAGAGTTATCTCATTAGGTTTTCAACAATTTTTCTATATTTAGGAAAAACGGTATCCTCATAATTTTCAAAAACTTCAAAAAACAATGAATTTTCCAAGGCAATTAATAAATGAGCAACATTTGCAGATATAGAAATTATTTTGGGAGATAAAATTATAGATATTTTTTCTTCCCCAGTAATTATATTCTCTTCACGACATTCAATCTTTCCAGATATCAAAAAATGATTTGTTTCAATTTGATGAAAATGTCCGCCTCTTGCAAAATTCTTTTTTATTTCAATAAGGTTAATATTTTTACGATCATATTTTAAAAATAAAATTTTCCCTCGTTTATCTTCGTATTGCTTTTCAAATTTTAGACTCACATCCATTTATTATTAAATATTTTACTTTCATAAAATATTTTTGATTAAATTTACAAAAGATTCAACAGCTTTATCATTATTAAAATTTTCAAGTGCAAATTTTCTCCCTTTATTAGCAATTTTTTCCCATTTAGGGTTATTAAAATCAGATAAATATTCATCAAATTTTTGTTGGTAATTTTTTTCATTAATAAAAATTGCAGATTCTTCATCAATAAAGCCTAAAAAATCACCTTTATTTTTTTTTGTAATTTCCATAAAAGTTAAACAACCAGCTGCTGGAATTTCCCAAAATTTAGCTGATGGGTTAAAAGTACATGCTGCAATTGCAGTAGAATATTTTTGTAATAATAAAGGATATTTGTCATTAATATATTCATGTTGTAAGGTTGATGTATAATCAACATAAGGTAAGTTTGTACAAAGAGTTCTCAAATAATATTGTTTGAAAGCATTCCAATGAGGGTTTTTAATTTTTAATAATAATTTTGAAAAAAATTTTGTGTTTCCTATATTTCCAGAATTTAAAATTTTATTTTTAATTCTTTTTTTAAAAGGAGATAAGTTTTCATATAAAGAAGGTTCAACACCAAAAAAGATTGTTTTGTATTTAAAATTTTGTGGATAAAGTTCATAAAAATAATCTTCATGGATAAAATGAAAATAGTAATTAATTTTCCATTTTTTGTGAAAAGGTATTGAAGATTTAGATTGTCTAGGATCAGAAGCTTTTGCAATTACAGGGATATCTAATTTATCAATATTACGAATTTCTTCAGGCATCCCGTAAGAATTATTTTCCCATAATAGAATAATGTCAAATTTATTTTTTAGTTGTATAGCATCAAAAACTTTTCCCGAAGGAAAATATGTTATATCAATAGATGAATTTCTTTTTAATGCATTCATAAAAAAATGATAGTAAATATTGTCATAATGTTTACCAGACAAATATACATTTGATTTTTCATAAATGAATGCAACTTTATATTTTTTTGACACTTTTAATCACTTATCATATAAAATCATTAGATGTTTAAAGAATTAACTATAAGATAATTTTTGTTCCTTCTCCAAGAACAAATATTTTTTCATCCAATTTATTTTTCTCCTCAGAAATTTTTGAAGATGATGCAATTATACTGTTATTAATTTGTACATTACAATTTAATTCACAATTACTCATTATAATAGAATTTTTAATACTAGATTGAGATATGAACGTATTATCTCCAATGCTAGTATTAGAATCAATATATGCATTATCAGATATAATACAATTTTTTCCTATAATTACAGGTCCAATAATTGTGCATCCTTTTTTTATTATTGTTCCATCACCAATCATAACATTACCTTCAATAGTTACATCATCCTCTTTAATTCCATTAAAATAATTCGTCATATTTTCAAGAATAATTTTATTTGCTTGAAGAATATCTTCGGGAGTTCCAGTATCTTTCCAAAAATCTGTAATAATATAGTATTTTATTTTCTTATTAAGATCTAATAACATTTGAAGTGCATCAACAATTTCATATTCATTTCTCCATGATGGTTTAAGATGATCAATAAGATCAAAAATTAATGGAGTTAGAAAATAAATTCCAGTGACTGCCAAATTTGTTTTAGGATTTTTAGGTTTTTCAACTAATTTAACTATTTTCTTATGTTCTATTTCTGCAATTCCAAACTGAGAGGGATTATTGACTTCGCATAACAAAATGGATGCATCATCTCCAAAATTTTTGAAATCATCAACATATTTCTGAATATTTTTTTGAATAATATTATCACCCAAAAACACAACAAATTTTTCTTTTCCAATAAATTCTTTACACAATCTTATAGCATGAGCAATTCCTTTTGGATAATCCTGATAAATGTAAGTAAGTTGTACTCCAAAATTTTTGCCATCGCCATAATATTCTTGAACTTTATTTGAACCAATTCCACCAATAATTACTGCAATATCTGTAATTCCAGCATCTCGTAAAGAATTTAAACAATATTCAGACATGGGTTTATTTGCAATAGGAAGAAGTTGTTTTGGACCAGTATGCGTTAAAGGACGTAATCGTGTTCCATGCCCACCATGTAAAATTATGCCTTTCATTTATTTAAGATATTTTTATCTATAAATAAATTCATCTTCAATATCTAATCAATTTATTTCTAATTATTCCAATTTAATGTCCAAGGTTGTGAATGAAGTGTTTTTTCATCAATTAATGGCTCCCACCAAGATTTATTTTCAATATACCAATTAACAGTTTGAACTAAAGCATCATCAAAATTAAATTTTGGAATCCAATTAATTTCATTTTTAATTTTTGATGAATCAACAGAATAATGTTTATCATGACCAGGTCTATCAGGTACAAATTCGATAAGGTCAAGAGGTTTTTTCATAATTTTTAGAATTTTTTCTACAATATCTTTATTTGAAATTTCATTCCATGCAGTAATATTATAAATTTCACCAGATTTTCCTTCAGAAATTAATGCATCAATTGCTGAAACATGATCAATAACATGTATCCAACTTCTGATTTGATTACCGTCACCATAAAGGGGGATTTTTAGATCTTTGGATGCTCGAAGTATTGTTTTCGGAATAAGTTTTTCTGGAAATTGATTTGGACCAAAATTATTCGTACATCTAGTAATTATAGAATCAATCCCATAAGTTCGTGTATAGGATCCTACCAAAAGATCTGCTGCAGCCTTACTAGCTGAATAAGGATTACTAGGTTTTAAAATATCATGCTCATTAAATGATTCTTTATTTTCTAAATCACCATAAATTTCATCAGTAGAGACATGAATAAATTTTTTGTCATATTTTCGTACAGATTCAAGAAGAGAATAAGTTCCCAGAATATTTGTTTCTAGAAAAGGTTTTGGATTTGCAATACTTCTATCAACATGTGTTTCTGCAGCAAAATTAACAATTATATCAACATTCTTAGAAATTTTTTCGATTACATTAAAATTTTTTATATCTTCATTAATGAAAGAATAATTTTCATTAGTAATTTCAGATAAATTAAGTTTGTTTGAACCAATTGTAAGATTATCTATATTGATAATTATGTCATTAGGGGAAAAATTTAGGTGATTTTTGATAAACGTACTTCCAATAAAGCCATAACCACCGCACACAAGAAATTTCATCATTCGTTCACAGAATTCCAGTCATAAGCTCTTTTTGTTCTAGAATCAATGATGGATGAGTTATTCCAAGGAATTCGTTCTTCATCAGGATCATCATAATTATACATATTATTTATGAAATATACAGTAAGTGATGGTTCATCACCAATAGTTTTTGTACCATGCCAAAAATTTCCAGGGACTTTAATAATTTGCAATTTATCTCCGTTAGTAATTATTTCAACTAATTTTCCAAAAGTTTTTGATTCGTTATCATTATCATAAATACAGATTTTCAGGGTTCCTTTTAAAACGGTAAAGAAATCTACTTGATCTCTTAAATGCCTATGCCACGCACGAATAACTCCAGGATGACTTTTTGATATATTAATCTGTGTAGGTTTATCTTTTCCAAAAAATCCTTTCCAATCATTTCTAAAAATTTCACTTACAAATCCACGTTCATCATGATTTATTTTTGGTGTTAAAACTTGAACACCAAGATCATAATTTTTTATATCTAACTCCATAGAAAGATATCAAAATTATAAGTTAATATTGTTTAGTATCAATAACTACTTTATTTCAAATTAATATTTTTCATTTGTAAAATAATTTTTGTAAAAAACATAGAATTATTAAAAAGTTTTTATCGTATCAAAATTTGATTTTAATGAATGAAAAAGAAAATATTAGTTATAGGAGGTAGCAGTTTACTTGGTTATAAAATATTAACAAATACAAATAATTTTGAACTTTTTGGCTCATATAATAAAAATTCAATTAATTTTAAAAATATTGAAACTATAAAAATAGATGTTACAAATGAAAATAATTGTGAAGATATTCTTAGGTTAAAACCAGATATAATTATTAATACTGCTGCAATAACAAATGTGGATTATTGTGAAAGATTTGAAAAAAATGCTTTTGATGTAAATGTAACAGGTACAAAAAATATAGCAAATATTGCAAAAAAATTAAGAAGTAAATTAATACATATTTCTACAGATGCAGTTTTTTCAGGAGATAAAAAATTCTATATAGAAAAAGATGAACCAAATCCTATCAATATTTATGGTAAAACAAAACTAGAAAGTGAAAAAATTGTTTCTAAAGTGAAAGGTAGCATAATATTACGACCTAGTGTTATTTTTGGTTGGATTCCTTCTGAATATATTAAAACAAATGATGAATCAAGAAAAACAATGAATTTTGGATTATGGGTTTTAGATCAATTAAATAAAAATAATAAAATTTCAATAGTAAATGATCAATTCAGTACACCCACTTTAGCAGATAATTTAGCAGAAAACATTATAGAAGTTATTAAAAATGATCTAACAGGCATATTCCATTTATCGGGACTATCATGTATTAGTAGATTAGATTTTTCTAAAAAAATTGCAAAATCATTTGGATATTCAGAAAATTTGATTACTTCAATTTCGTCTAAAGATTTTAAACAACTTGCACCACGAACTTTAAAATCATGCTTAAAATGCGATAAAATAATCCAAACTGGAATTAATCTTTTAAAAATAGAACAATCAATTGAAAGAATGTATAATCAGATTAAATTGGAACAACCAGAAATTATAGGTAAAACATCATGAAAACAAGGATTAATATCATATGTCTAAGAATATGAATTCACAAAATGAATTAGTCTCAATTATTATATTAAATTACAATGGAAATGAATTTTTAGAAAATTGTATAGAATCAATATTTAGAGAAACAAAACAAAAATATGAATTAATTATTGTAGATAATAACTCGCCAGATAAAAGTGGGGAAAAATTTTCAAAAAAGTATGAATCATGTAAATTTATTTTAAATAAAAAAAATCTAGGCGTTTCAGAAGGATTAAACATTGGAATAAGAAATTCAAATGGTACACATATTGTATTATTAAATAATGATTTGATTGTTGCACCAAAATGGTTAGATTACCTATTTGAAGCATATGAAGAAAAAGGGAATGGATTGTATCAACCAAAATTTTTGAAAATGAAAGATAAAAACATAATTGATAGTGCAGGGAATTTAATTAGTATTTTTGGATTTGGTTTTTCTAGAGAAAAAGGCAGAAAAGATAATTTTCAATATAATACAATAGAAGAAATTGGATTTGCAGCTGGAACATGTTTATTTTGTTCAAAAGAAATTTTTGATAAAATTGGATTATTTGATGAAAAATTATTTGCATATAATGAAGATTTAGATTTAGGATGGCGTGCAAGATTATTAAATTACAAATCATATTTTGTTCCAAAATCAATTGTATATCACCACGGAAGTGCACAATGGAAATGGAGTGGAGAAAAATTTTATTTGCTTGAAAGAAATAGATGGATTGTACTTTTATCAAATTATAGTATTAAAACTATTTTAAAATTATTACCATCATTATTAATTATTGAATTTGTACTATTAGTATTTTTTATGAAGAAAAAAATGTTAATTAAAAAAATAAAAAGTTATGTAGGAATAATTAGATTTGCTAAACACATCAAAAAAAGAAGAAAATCAATTAAAGAGATTAAAAATACTAATGATAATGAAATTTTTAAAGCATTTTGTTGTGTTATTGAAACACCATTAGAAGTATCAGAAACTGAGAGTATTGAAAAATTTAATAAATTATTAAAAATTCTTGGAAATTTTGTAGGATATTATAAAATAATAAAAAATAATAGTAATTAATATATTCAATTCAGCGAATCTTTGATTACAAATGAGTAAATATCATAAAAAGAATGAATGTAGAATTTGCTCAAGTAATAATCTAGAATTAATATTAGATCTTGGGAAACAACCTCCTTCAAATGCATTCATTAAAAAAGAAGATTTAAAAAAATTTGAAGATAAATTTCCTTTAAGATTATACTTGTGTAAAAAATGTTATTTATTACAACTTTTGGATATAGTTGATAAAGAAATTTTATTTCACAAATATCTCTATTTAACAAGTGCAAGTAAACCCATTGTAAATCATTTTAAGAATTATGCATTTGATGTATATGAAGAATTTCTAAAAAAATCTAAAAATCCATTAATTATAGAAATTGGAAGTAATGATGGATCATTACTTAAAGAATTTAAAAAGTTGGGTACCAATGTACTTGGAATAGAGCCTGCAAAAAATATAGCAAAAATAGCAAGTGAAGCAGGAATTACAACAGAAAATACTTTTTTAAATTATGATATAGCAAAAAAAATTTCTCTAGAAAAAAAAGCATCGATAGTTATTGGCAATAACGTTTTTGGACATGTTGATGATTTAAAGGAGTTTATGAAATGTATTAAAATATTATCAAAGAAAAAAGGAATTTTTATTTTTGAAGTACCATATTTAGTAGATTTAATTCAAAAATTAGAATTTGATACAGTTTATCATGAACATTTATCATATTTTTCATTAATTCCATTAATGAAATTAATGGATGAATTTAATTTAGAAATATTTGATGTAAAAAAACAAAAAGTTCATGGGGGCACAATACGGGTTTTTGTATCAGAAAAAAATAATTATAAAAAGACAGTAAATTTAAAAAAAATAATTGAATTTGAAAAAGAATTTGGAATTAATGAAGTTCAAACATATCAAAAGTTTTCAGAAAATGTAAAAGAGTTAAAAAATCAAATTCAAAAAAAATTATTAAAATTCAAAAAAGAAGGAAAAATAATTTTTGGATATGGTGCTCCTGCAAAAGGAAATGTTTTACTTAATTATTGTAATATTGGAACAGAGTTTTTAGATTATATTATAGACACTACACCATTGAAACAAGGATTATACACTCCAGGTATGCATATTCCAGTAATAATGAATGAAACTCATTCTGATAATGCATCACAACAAATTGCATTATTACTTGCATGGAATTATAAAGAATCGATTATCAATAAAGAAAAAGAATTTCTTAAAAGTGGTGGAAAGTTTTTAGTGCCAATACCAATACCCAAAATAATTTCTAAATGAATATACAAATTGAAAATGACCAAAAAAAATCTCATTTTATTATCAAAATCATTTAAGAATTATAATCTAATTGAAAATAATAAGAATAACGAAATTTTTACATTTGATTATACTTCGCACAAAAAACTCTACGAATTAGGTATAAATCATTCAATTGCAGAAAATATCTTAAATTATGATGAAAGATTATCAATTTTTAATATTGCAAAAAAATTTCAGAATTGGCAGGATGATCCATTCTTTAATAATTTCAATTTAAATGGCGTAAATTTATTGAGTCTTCTTGACGGGATTGAATTACATTTATTGATTATTGAAAAATTAGTAAATTTTTTTACTCTTAAAAAAATTTTAGAAATTAAAGATGTAGACATAATTGAATGTTCAAATGAAATGAAAAATATGATTTTATTGATTAAAAAGGATAATTCTATAAAAATTAAAATAAATTCTAAAGAAAAAATGGAAAATCTTTTGTGGGATTTAATAAATATTAAACATAATTTTATGGGAATTCCCATTTCTATCAATATGTCAAGAACAAAATATCATAAATTAAAAAATATTTTAGATAAAACGGTTGGTTCAATTTTTGGATTATGGTTTGACTTTAAAAATCAAAATAAAAAAACAATTTTGATTTTGGAAATGTATCCACCAGTATACAAAGATCTTTTTAAAAACCTAAATCATAAAGATATTAATTTAATAATAATTAATCAAAGAAGACCAGTTACATATGATTTAGAATCAATAAAAATATTAAAAAAATCAAATTGTAAATTGATTTCTAAGAACGATTTATTTGATAAGGATGATATTGAAAGAATTAGTAAATCAAAAAAAGTATTTTCACAAAAATTACTTGAAATTTGGGATGATGAATATTTTAATAATATATTTAAAATAAATGACTTAAAATTTTGGTCAATAATAAAAGATAATTTTAAAGAAGTATTTAGTAAACGAATAGATGAATATGTAGAATCAGTATTTTTTGCAAAAAAAATTTTTTCAAAAATTAATATTAATTGTATTTTATCATTATACGATATTGGAGAAACTGAAAAAGTATTTTTAAAATCAAAAGATGGAAAAATTGATTCATTTTTACTTGAACATGGATTTGGTTTATTATTTGAAGATAGTAAAACATTTGGTTCATTAGCGTCATATGATAATTTTAGAGATAATATTGTAGTTTGGAGTGATCTACAAAAAAAATTTTTAATTTCAAATTATAAAATTGATTCTGATAAGATTTTTGCCATAGGTAGTCCAAGACATGATCAATTAATAAAAATGAGAAAACATAATGGGAATAAAAAAATTCTTCAGGTATTAATTGCTCCAACCCCAATAACACAATTACAAGGATTCGATACAACAGATATTCATGAAAAATTTGAAAATGTAATAATTAAATTATGTGAAATATTTGAAAAATTAGATGTAAAAATAATTTTTAAATTGCATCCTAGCCAATCAAAACATAATAATGAAATTAAACAAATGATTCAAAAATATTCTAAAAAAATTCCCATCTACTTACTTAATCCAGTTTCAGAGTTAATTCAAAAAAGTGATCTAGTAATTACTATTACTCCTGAAGGATGGGCACCTTCCACCATAATCTTAGAAAGTATGATTTTAGAAAAGCCTGTAATGAATATAGTACTAGATGGAAAAATGTATGAATTTGAATACATTAAACAAAATGCAGTTATTGCAATTCCAATTACATCAGATTTAGAAAAAGAGATTAAACAAATTTTATTTAATAAGGAATTAAGAGAAAATTTAACTATTAATTCAAGAAAATTTGTTAAAAGTTTTCTTAATAATCAGGGTGTAGCATCCAAAAAATTGGCAGATGTTTTAAGAAGTTATTAATAAGAGATTTGAACAATTGACTACATCAATGAAGTATTGTACTAAATGTTTGTACCCTGAAACTAAACCACAATTAAATTTTGATGAAAAAGGTGTTTGTGATGCATGTCAATGGAGTGAAATGAAAGATACTATTGATTGGAATAAAAGAAAAGAGGAACTCAATAAAATTTTAGAAAAATATAGAAGTAAAGACAATAGTAGATATGACTGTTTAATTCCGGTCAGTGGTGGGAGAGATTCACATTTTCAAACTTATGTTATTCTAAAAGAATATGGATTAAACCCTTTATTGGTAAATTTTCATCCTCAAGATATTACAGAAATTGGCAAAAAAAATCTGGAAAATATTAAAAAAATGGGTGCAGACTGTATTGAAATAACTCCAAATCCAATTATTTATAAAAAATTAGCCAAGTTTGGTCTAGTTGAATTAGGTGATTTTCAATGGCCTGAACATATTGGAATTTTTACAACTCCATATCAAATTGCGGTTGCTTATAATATTCCATTAATAGTTTGGGCTGAGTCCCCAAGTGAAGTTGGTTCAGGACCTAAAGACAATAAAATTTATTTTCTTGATAGAGATTATGAAGAAAAATATTGTGCGTTCTTTCTAGATAAAATCAAACCTGAAAATATGACAGAATATGGATTTAAACGAAGTGATCTTCATCCATATATTTTTCCATCAAGTAAAGAAATTGAAAAAACAGGAATAGTAGGGATTTTTCTTGGACATTACATAAAGTGGGATGTTTTTAAACAATTAGAACTTGTAAAAAAATTAGGATTTCAAGAAGATGATCAAATAAAAGAAGGTACTTACGATAGTTGGGAAAATCTAGATGTAAAATATACGGCTCTTCATGATTATTTTAAATTTCTAAAGTTCGGCTTTGGAAGAACCACCGATCATGTGTCTATGGAAATTAGATATGGAAGAATGACCAGAAAAGAAGGTTTAGATAAAATTAAAAAATATGAAGGAAAGATTCCTACTAGATATTTGAATGAATTTTTAAGTGACGCAAAAATGTCTAAAGAAGAGTTTATTCAAATTTGTGAAAAATTTACCAATAAAAAATTATTTAAAACTGATTCAAATGGAAATCTTCAAAGAGACAGTGAAGGAAACATTGAAAAACTCTATTACGATAATTCATGATTAAATAATATGATTTATTAAAAAATGTTATTAAAAACTAACAAAAGACTCTTTTACTTATAAGATAATGCCAAAATCATGTTTGAAGGTAAAAAAATTCTAATCACTGGAGGTACGGGTTCTTTAGGAACTGCTTTGACAAAAAAATTACTTGATTCAAAGGCAGATACAATTAGAATTTTTAGTAGAAATGAAAGTAAGCAGGTTGAAATGGAATCAAAATTTAATGATAAAAGAATTCGTTTTCTTTTAGGTGATGTCAGAGACTATGAACGTTTACTTATGGCTGTTGAAGATATTGATTATGTTTTCCATGCAGCAGCTTTAAAACATGTTCCAAAAATAGAATATAATCCATTTGAATCAATTAAAACCAATGTAATTGGATCTCAAAATGTAATTAATGCATGTCTTAAATCAAATGTAAAAAAAGTGATTGGTATTGGAACGGATAAAGCTGTTTCTCCTTTGAATACTTATGGTGCTACAAAACTTTTAATGGAAAAATTATTTGTCAGTGCAAATAATTATTCTGATCGTGAAAAACATGATACCAAATTTATCGCAGTTCGTTATGGGAATGTTTTGGGCAGTAGTGGTTCAGTAATTCCAAAATTTATAGATCAATTAAAATCTAAGAATAAAGTTACAATTACTGATCCACAAATGACTAGATTTAGTCTTACCATGGATGAAGCATTATCATTTATTTTAAAAGCTGCTGAATTTGGTAAAGGTTCTGAAATTTTTGTTCCGAAAATGAGAGCATATACAATTACAGATGTTAAAGAATCACTTACAGGTATTTTTGGAGATTATGGTGAGGAAATTATTGGAATAAGATCTGGTGAAAAAATTCATGAAACTCTCATTAGTAAAGATGAGATAAAGTATAGTTGGGAATATAATAATATGTACATGATTTCTAGTCCTCTTTATCCAATGTTTAATCCAGAGATAATCACTAAAACATATGATAAAATTAAAAAAATTGATGAATTTGATAAATATTCTTCAGATTCTGTTAATAAAATCTCAAAAGTTGAACTAAAACAAATTATAGAAAAATCATATCTTTTAGATAATAAAAAAGATTAATGGAAAAATATTTTGGATTTACATGAATTAAAATGAAATTAGACGATAAAGTTGTATTGATAACTGGCGGAAGCCGTGGAATTGGTAAAGCTATTTCAGAATTATTTGTAGCGGAAGGTGCTCAAGTTATAATAACATCCAAAAATTTGAAAAAATTAGAACAAACAGCAAAAGAAGTAGGTTGTTCCTTTTTTGTTCAAGCAGATATTAAAAAAGAAAAAGAAGTAAAAAAGGTCATTAGCCAAATTATTAGAAAATTTGGTAGAATTGATATTTTAGTAAACAATGCAGGAATTCTTCCTAAAATGAAACAATTACATAAAATTAATGAAAAAGAATGGAATGAAATTATTGATGTTAATTTAACAGGACAGTTCAGATTTACAAAAGCAGTTATTACATACATGAAAAAAACTGGGGGTTCAATTATCAACATATCATCGGATGCAGGCCTCAAAGCATTTGAAAATTTTTATGCTGATGCATATGTTGCATCAAAAGCAGCTATGATAATGTTAACTAAATCATGGGCATTAGAATATGCATCAGATAAAATTCGGGTAAATTGTATATGTGCCGCAGTCGTTGATACTGAAATGACGAATTCATTTTGGTTAGATACTAAAACTAAAAGAGAAATTACATCTAAAGCACATCCCATAGGACGAATTGGGACAGGTAAAGATATTGCAAACGCTGTATTGTATTTTGCTTCTAATGATTCATCATGGACTACTGGAGCTATTTTACCTGTGGATGGTGGCGTTGCGATAAAATAATTTTTGATAAAAAAAATAAATTCATAAATAGAGATATTTAATTAGTTAAGATTAATATATTATGAATTCAGATTTTGAAAGTATTTTGATGGAAATTCCCAAAATTGGGAATAATATGCATGAATTGATGGTTGAATTATTTCCTATTTGTAGGAGTATTACTGGAAATGGTGTGAGACAATCATTACAAATTTTACAAAATCATATTTCATTAAATATTTCAGAAATTCCTTCAGGTACTGAAGTTTTTGATTGGACTATTCCACGTGAATGGAATATTAATGATGCATACATTAAAAATTCAAAGGGTGAAAAAATAGTTGATTTTAAAAAATCAAATTTACATGTTTTAAATTATAGTATTCCTATTTGTACAAAACTTTCATTACAAGAGTTATTACCACATTTACATTCTTTGCCAAATCAACCAAATGTAATTCCTTATAGAACATCATATTATAAAGAAAATTGGGGTTTTTGCATAACACATAATCAATTAATTAATTTACAAGATGACGAATATGAAGTTGTAATTGATTCTACTTTAGAAAATGGATCATTAACATATGCTGAATTTTTTATTCAAGGTGAATCTGATGATGAAGTATTATTCTCATGTTATACATGTCATCCTTCAATGTGTAATGATAATCTTTCTGGAGTTGTATTATTTACATTCTTAGCTAAACATCTAAAAAATCTTTCATTAAAATATTCATATCGTTTCTTATTTATTCCTGAAACTATTGGCGCAATTACATGGTTATCTCAAAATGAATCTAATCTTAAAAAAATTAAGCATGGTTTAGTAGCGTATTGTGTGGGGGATCCTGGAAATTCTTCCTATAAAAAAAGTCGACAAGGTAATGCAGAAATTGATCAAATAGTTATGGAAGTTCTAAAGAATACAGGTGATAAACATAAAGTAGTTGATTTTTTCCCTACAGGTAGTGATGAAAGACAATTTTGTTCGCCCGGATTTAATCTCCCAGTAGGTGCTTTAGTAAGAACATTTGCACCAGAATTTTCTGAATACCATACATCTGCAGATAATACAGAATTTGTTAAAGCAGAATATCTTGGAGATACATTATCCAAATATATTAAAGTGATTGTCAAGTTAGAAGAAAATTTTGGTAAATTCAAACTAAATGATGAAGAAAAACTTAGTAAAAATATACATGGGGAAAATGATCGAATATTTCTAAATCTTAACCCAAAATGTGAACCACAATTAGGTAAACGAAAATTATATCATGACATAGGTTCTCAAATTCCTTCTCAAGGCGGGGGAAAAATTATAAATCAATTTGCATTATTGTGGGTTTTAAATTATTCTGATGGACTTCATTATTTATCAGATATTGTAAAATTATCAGGATATGATTTAATTGATATTGAAAATGCAGCTAATGAATTAGTTAAATCACATTTACTGAAGGAATTATAAAATTTTGATATCATTTGATAAATTAGTTTCAGAGTTTAAACGAATTGGTTTGGTGAATGGTGATGTAGTATTAATTCATAGTTCTTTCAAATCTTTTGGAGGAGTAGAAGGTGGTCCTCAAACTGTAATTAACGCATTAATTAAGATTTTAGGAGATGAAGGTACACTGATTGTACCAAGATTTAATTTTGATTTTTCTACTTATGGTACTACTTGGGATATAAGATCAACCCCATCACATATGGGAATTATTTCTGAATTTGTACGTAAGGATCCAAGAAGTCATAAAGTTTTTCATCCAATTTATCCTTTTTCAATTATTGGAAAACATGCCAATAAATTAGTTCAACATAGATACAAAGGAGGTTATAGTAAGGATTCTATTTTTAACCAATTATTAGTATTAGATGCAAAAATTATTCAAATTGATAAAGTATACAAGAGTACTACCATAATTCATCATGTAGAAGAAAATTTAAAAGTCGATTACAAATATTACAAAAATTTTACAGGATATGTTATTGATGAAAATGGGGAAAAATATAAGGACACTTTTAATCTTTATGTGAGAAAATTAGATGAAGGTTATGTTACAGATGTTCTTCCAATAGGAAAAATTTTAGAGGATAAAGGTGTAATGAAAATTGATAAAATTGGAGATGCAACTATTTGGTATATGAAAGCTCGTGATGTTTATGATTGTACTGTAAAAGCAATACAAAAAAACCCACATGTTTTATGTAAAATCATACAGCCAACTGAAGAAAATAAATTTTTGATAAAAAATTATTCAGAAACACTAAAATTTAATAAAAATTATGTAAACAAACAATTATCTAAAGATAGAATGAAGAAAGACTAATTATGTTAGTTTGAAAATAATTTTTTAATGAATAATCAAGATGTAGAAATTAAGGGTTTAATTCGAGATTATCCAGATTTTAAATATACCACTCAAGAATTAATTGATTCTCTTGGAAATAAATTAAGTGAAGAAGTTAAAGTTAATATTTTTCAATTAGGTGTGAAGAATAGATATTTTATTAGACCTTTTGAACAATTTCTTTCTAATTCATCTCAAAAAATTCATTCATTAGGGGATGATGAACCAATTTCTGAATTGTGTGCTAAAATTGGTAAAAAATGTCTTACAAATTTAGGATTAATCCCTAAAGATATCACTTGTTTAGTTACTGGATTTGAAGATAATGATTTTCTTAGTCCTGGATTGTCCTCAATAGTATTAACTAAAATGGGATTATCTAAATTTCTTCCACATTTCAGTATTCAAGGAATGGCGTGTTCTACACTTCCAAAATTACTGGAACTTGGAAAAAATTTAATTCATAACGAAAATGATAAAATTTTATTCATTATTTCAGGGTGTAATTCAGGTTGGTATCTTCCACATCTTAAAAATGATATGACTGTAAAAAATCCAAAAGAAATTGGTGAAGATCAATATGACAAGAATCAACAAATTTCCAAATGGGTGTCTACAATGTTCTCATTTTTATTTGGAGATGGAGTTGCAGCATTTATAATAACTAAAACAAATTCTGATTCAAATATTATTATCAAGAAGATTACTCATGGTATTAATTTCAATGATGTTGATTATCGTAAAGCTTGTGTTAGATTAGTAGGAAACGCATCTACTCATATGTATGAACATGAATTAACTGCTGGAAGTGATATTTTAAAAAGATCATTAGATTATTCCAAAAAAGTTATTTCAAAATCATTGACTAATGATTCTAATAATTTTAATCAAGAATTAGTAGATGATTTTATTGGAAATCAACAAAAAGTAATGATGCATACTGGAAGTTTAAAAATATTGGATGG
>Ga0233428_1001933_pt1 | contig 20841 bp, 18 predicted proteins | sample SI_118_April2016_4_FD_179890 | JGI IMG/M metagenome (GOLD analysis project Ga0233428, IMG submission 179890) | Seawater microbial communities from Saanich Inlet, British Columbia, Canada - SI_118_April2016_120_MG | ecosystem: Environmental > Aquatic > Marine > Inlet | place: Canada: British... | reverse complement strand
GTTTTGCGGGTCTTTCCGTTGTCGCGACTGTGGAGCACCCAAGTTATTGTCGACATTACCGCGGTTGTACTCGCCTGCTGGGCCATCTCTTGGTTCATGGGGAAGTTCGGCGGCTGGTACACTCGTGCGGGTGGGGCTGCCCCAGCGTTCGGGCCGGATCCGCGGCGATTGGGGACTAATCGAGGAGGCGCGGTCGAGAAGAAACCGGTGCAGGTCGATCAGGGGCCTGGCGGGAATGACGCCTGCCCGTGCGGGTCTGGGAAGAAGTACAACAAATGCCATGGACGGTGATGTGCCACCTCTTCTGCCTACTCCTGACATGATCACGATCGAGAACCCCCAGGTCAGGGTTGTGGTCGATCCGACCCATGGAGGGCGGATCGACTCGATACGCACGCCGGACGACGCCAAGGACTGGATTTATGCGTCGAGTGATGCAGGTGCGCAGGCTTCGCCCACCGGTACAGACTACGACGATTTGTGGGCTGGTGGTTTTGAAGAGCTCTTCCCCAGTGATGCTCCTGGTATGTTCGAAGGTCGCGCACTTCCCGACCACGGTGAGCTGTGGAATTCACAACTCGAAGTGCGCGACCAGGACGACCTGAGCGTTGACATGGTTCTGCATTGTCGCTCGGTGCCGGCGCGCTTCGAGAAGCGGATAAGCATAGAGCCAGATTCGGCCCGTGTGTCCATTGCCTACGGGATTTCTAACCTGGGGGATCAGCCCCTTCACTATCTCTTTAAACTCCATGCTGCCATGCGGGTTGCCGGGGGGGACGAGCTCTTACTCCCCGGGGGGAATGTGACTCGGGTCTCAGCAGAGTTTAGTCGCCTTATGGGAGCGCCGGACGGCGCCGAGTGGCCGATCGTCGCGGGAGTGGGCGACGAACCGACCGACTTGAGTATTGTGCCTGAGCGGAGTGCAGACGGCCAAGAGTTCGTGTACGTGAGCGGTCTTCCGGCGGGTTGGTGTGGCCTTCGACGTCCATCGGAGGGCCGCCAGTTCGTCATGCGCTATAGCCTCGACGACTTTCCGCATTGTTGGCTTTTCATGGCGCTGGGTGGGTGGCGCGACCACTACACCGTTGTACTAGAGCCGTGTACCAATATTCCTAAGGACCTGGCGGCCGCAAAGCGGGCTGGCACCTGCGCCGTTCTCTCGCCCGGCGCGTCTCGGTCCTATTCTGTGAGCATCGATATCTCTTGAGGATATGCGGAGGGCGGCACTCGTGCACAGTGTAAGCGTCGTGATTCGTTGCTTCAATGAGGAGGAGCACCTCGGCAACCTACTCCAGGCTGTGGCGGTGCAAGAGGGTGTGCGCCCCGAGGTGATAGTGGTCGACTCGGGGTCTACCGATGACTCCGTTCGCATCGCTGAAGCCTCGGGTGCTAGAGTGCTTCACATTGAGAAAGAGGACTTCACCTTCGGTCGCTCCTTGAATCTTGGATGTGCAGCAGCGACCGCCGAGTTCATCGTCATCGCTAGCGCCCATGTCGTCCCCGAGCGGAACGATTGGCTGTTACAGATGCTGAGGTCATTTGAAGATCCTGATGTCGCCAAGGTATATGGACGCCAAATCGGCCACACGTCCTCCCGCTTCTCGGAACACGAAGTCCTCGCGAAGCAGTTTCCGCCTGAGTCGAATGCAGAGCAGGCATCGCCTTTTTGCAATAATGCCAACTCTGCGATCCGGACTGAGTTATGGCGGCGCCATGCCTACGACGAGACTCTTTCAGGCCTGGAGGATCTCGCTTGGGGTAAATGGGCGACCGAGAACGGATTTCTCCTGGCGTATAACGCCGAGGCCGTGATCACCCATATCCATCACGAAGCACCTTCTCGGATACTCAACCGCTACCGCCGGGAAGCTGTGGCACTTAAGCGCATCTTCCCGGACTCGCACATGAGTTTCTGGGTGTTCGTGAAGCTCCTGTGCCAGAATATCCTGAACGACCAAGTGCGAGCTGTTAAGGCTGGTCGGTTTTGGCGATACGGGTGGGAGGTCGTGATGTTCAGGACGATGCAGTATTGGGGGACTTACACCGGACTGAGTTCCCGGTCGGTTCTTACTGAAGAGATGCTCACGCGATTCTATTATCCGCGTGAGTTGGGACAGATTCAGCGGCTCAAGGGCCGGTTTTCCAAAACTAGAACGCAAGTTGAGGTTGTGAATGCATCAGGTCGTCGCTCTCGTACCAATGAAAGCGCATTCGGAACGGGTCCCGGGGAAGAACTTTAGGACCTTTTGCGGCAAGCCACTGTTCCGCTGGATCGTAGATGCGCTCCTCTCGGTGGACATCATCGATCAAGTCGTCATCAACACAGATGCCCGCGACCTGCTTCGTGAGCACGGCCTGGTGACCGGAGAGCGAATACTCGTACGTGATCGACCGACCGAGTTATGCGGCGATTCTGTGAGTATGAACGCCGTTCTCGCAGATGATATCGAACACGTAGCTGCGGAGACGTACGTCATGACCCATACCACGAACCCGCTTCTTCAGGCCGGGACCATCGAGACGGGCATTCGCGAGTATCGGGAGAGCATCCAGGCCGGTTTCGATTCGCTTTTCAGCGTGACTCGTGTGCAGACAAGATTCTACCAAGCGGATGGGAGTCCGATCAATCACGATCCGGACAACCTGGTGCGGACCCAGGATCTGGAGCCTTGGTTTGAGGAAGATTCCAATCTCTATGTGTTCTCGGGAGCGAGCTTTCGGGCGACGGCTGCGCGAATTGGACGAAGGCCGGCTCTTTTCGAAGTGCCGCATTCAGAGACCATGGATATCGACACAGAGGAGGACTGGAATGTCGCCGAGGCAGTGGGGAGCCACCTCAATGTGGATGGTGGGGTGAGCGAATGAAGGTCCTGATCACTTGCCCGCCCATGCTCCGTCAGATGGACGATTTCATCCATCACTTCGAGGAGAGGGGTGTCGAGGTCGCGTTGCCGGATGTGGTCCAGACGTTGAGCGTTTCCGAACTGAAGGAGATGGTACCCCTCTGCGACGGTTGGATCATCGGAGATGATCCAGCAAATCGCGAGGTCTTGGAATGCGGCGTCCGGGGGCGCCTACGCTCAGCCATCAAATGGGGCTCAGGAGTCGATAATGTCGACTTCCAGGCGGCAGCGGATTTGGGGCTCCCAGTGCGGAACACACCCGGGATGTTTGGCAACGAAGTGGCTGATGTTGCCCTGGCCTACGTCATCGGGCTGGCACGCGAATTGTACTGGATTGATCGAGAGGTGCGATCTGGTCGTTGGTCGAAGCCAGCCGGCGTTTCACTTGCGGGTAAGAAGGCAGCATTGGTTGGTCTGGGCCATGTAGGCAGGCAGGTCGCGCGTAGGTTGCTTGTCTGTGGTATGGAGGTAGTCGCGTACGATCCGTTCTTCGAAGGGGAGGCTGAAGTTGAGATTCGAAGCTGGCCGGACGACATGGAGGATGCCGACTTCCTCGTTCTGACCTGTGCCCTCACGGACGCGAACCGGCACATGGTCGATGCTGATGTCCTTAGTCATTGCAAGCCTGGCCTGCGTGTGGTCAACGTTGCCCGTGGACCCCTGATCGATGAGGAAGCGCTTTGTAGTGCTCTGGGGAGCGGACAAGTATACTCGGCAGCATTGGACGTGTTCGAGATTGAACCCCTTGGTGAAGAATCGCCGTTGAGGAGTTTTGAACGTTGCATCCTGGGGACTCACAATGGCTCAAACACTGTTGATGCCGTGAGGCGTACGAGCGAGTTGGCCATCACTATGCTGTTTGAGCAATTAGAGACGGCTTCGTGAGGACCGCACTGGTCACCGGGGTGAACGGAGGAATTGGCTCGGCCCTCACAGAAGCGTTCATTGAGGAAGGCTACCGCGTCATTGGTTTGGACCTACAGGCGTCCCCCGAGGTTGTGTGCGATGAATACGTCCAATGCGATCTCGAACGGTGCGCCAGCGAGGAACAGTATTTGACCAGCAAGTCCACTCAGGTCGACGCCCTGCTGGGTGGTGATGGCTTGCATGTCCTGGTCAACAACGCGGCGCTCCAACTCCTCAAGCCAACGGAATCGATCGGAACTGACGATTGGCAGAAGGTGTTGGGTATCAATGTCGTGGCGCCATTTCTTCTCGTGCGAAGTTTCTTGACTCAGTTGGAGAGCGTCGGTGGGAGCGTGGTAAATATCTCCAGCATCCATGGGCAGCTCACCAAACCGGGATTCGTGCCCTACGCGGTGAGCAAGAGTGCGCTTGATGGTCTGACGCGTGCCCTGGCAGTCGATCTGGGGCCGCGAGTCCGAGTGAATGCAGTCGCACCTGCCGCGACGGCTACGCCGATGCTCCTAGATGGGTTTAGCGGGCACCCGGAACTCTTGGATGAGCTAGCGGAGGTGCACCCGCTTGGCAGGATCGCGCAGCCCCACGAGATCGCTAACGTGGTCGTCTTTCTAGCCTCGGCCGCGGCAGGCTTCATTTCCGGGGCTGTGGTGGCGGTTGACGCTGGCATCGGGGGGCGGCTGCATGATCCGACGTGATCATTCAGGCCGATCATTCACGCAGGCGATGCATCGTACCCGTGGCCGAAATCGATGTCTTGGTGTTCCTGGGCATCGCAATCGGTGGTAGCCCTCAGCGCGGTGCGCCATTGCTGCTCATCGTAATCACATGGTCGTTACTCGGAAGGGAGGTCAACGCTTGGGGCTCTGGTCAGAATACCAGACCCTCGTAGCCAGTGCCGGCGGACAGGGTTTGCGAGCGCAGCTTGTTCGCGGCAGCGCCGGCAGCGTCGCCCACGGATAGGAAATTCAACGGCCCAAATGAGGTGAGAGGCGAGCGGGGACAGCGTGAGGCATGGGCTGCGGATCATGGGGCTGCGGATTTGGCCCGAGCGCAGCCCGAGCGGAGTCGCGCACAGTGCTCAGATGTGGGAGGGGGACGAGGGGATGTCGAAATGGGCGGAAGCGAGCGGCCGCGTGGCCGAACGTGTTCGGACAGACTGGAGGCGGGCGACTCAGTCGTCGAAGTCGGCGGGCAGCGGCGGGTCGAATATCAACTCTGGGACCGGCTCGGCCTGGGTAGGATCGAAGGCCGGGGTCAGGTCGAGGAGGAAGTCTCCTTTCGCCTATCTAAACCCATGAGTCGACATCGCTCAACGAGAAGGCATAGTCAGAAGCCGGTGAAGTCCAAAGTCTTCTTCTCTTCGGCGAAGCGGCTGGATTGAAGTGAGGAGATATCTAAGACAGAGGTGGTCCCGCCTCTGACGAGGTCCGCAACGATCTGGCCTACAACGGGAGCGTGCATGAGGCCTGTGCCGGAAAATCCGGCAGCAGTAACCAAGCCTGGAATCGACCGTTCGAGCACGGGAAGATAATCGACGGTTCCAGGGTAGAGGCCGGCCCACCCACTTAGGACTGCGGAGTTGGGTCCAGTGAGGCGAAAAGACCGAGATGCTTGTTCGCGTACAGCGGTTGACCATCTCTTCGACACGGCTTGGTCATAGCTGTCTGGATTACTTGGGTCGTCGTGGCCAAGGAAACCGCCAACAAGCGCCCGCCCCGAGCCATCAGGACGCATGTGCACCTGCTGATCGATATCGATGAGCCAAGGGATGCTTTCGGGAACTTGGGCTGTTTGTTCCAAGATCAGGAGTTCGTGGCGACGTGATACGAACGGGACCTCGAGTCCAGCAAGCGAGGAGATCACTCCGGCGTGTGGCCCGGCAGCGTTGACGACGGTCTCGCCGGTAAACAAGCCCTCTGAAGTGCGGACTCCTATGACCCTGTCATCGTCTCGAAGGATTCCCTCGACTCGTGTGTTGAATTCGAGATGCGCTCCGCCTGCTTGCACCTTCTGGGCGAATCCCTCAACTACGCGATGATGGTCGAGGTATCCACCGGTCTTGCAGTAGTTGCCGGCTTGGAAGCCCGTAACACCCAGTGACGGCCAGAGTACACAGAGTTCTTCCCTGCTCAAGACATCGCAGTGGACTCCTAGTGAATTGAGTAGGTCGGATTGAGTCGTCAGGCCGTTGGTGTCTTTCGAAGTGAGAAAAAGGTGGCCCGTTTGCTGGTAGCGGGGGTCGATACCGAACTTCTGCTCAAAGTTGAGCCAAGTTGGAAGACTGAGTTGTGCCATTTGAACGTTTATTTCAGATCCGTGGGCAACTCGGATTCCTCCACCAGTTCTGGTTGATTGGCCAGTTCCCGGTTCGAATTGTTCAACAATCCGCACGCTGCTTCCCGCTTCTAGAAGGGCGTGAGCGGCGGCAAGTCCAATGATGCCTGCCCCGACGACGATCACGTCACTTGTGTTCGGGCTGATCCTTCGAACACTAGGTCGCGGGAGATTCATGACCTGTCTCTCTATAGGCGGGTAGTAAGTAACCCATCATCTCAATGGAGAGGGACTCTGACATTCTCTACGTTTGCTCTGTTCAGCATGGGACCATATGGGTCCACGTCAAGAGGCAGACAAGTAAATGAAGTTGGTGTTCTCCTAGTGGTTGCACGCCGAAGCGAAGATTGATGTTCTTGCGACCTTCAGCAGGGTGATGCCGTCAGTTGTGTAGGTGACGCCACGATGAGTGAACATTGGTGTGGCATTCCAAGAGGCCTTGGGGTCTGCGTTCTCGGGTCAGGCAGCGCTGAAGCAGTTGGAGGTTTCCCGCACAACTCGGGTTTGTTCTCGCCGCTAAGACCTCATGACATAGGATGAGGATGCGTTTGCGTGACCCGGAGATGGACAGGTGCACCCATGAAAGCGTCAGATTGGCTTGAGGAGCTATAGGCGTCGTTCGTCGATAGAAAGTCGGCGAAAAGCTTCACACACGTAATGTCAGAAGCCACCGAAGGTCCGGCGTAGGTATGGACTTCGCCAAAGGCCAGACTCCTCAATCAAGGAGATAGCCGCTCGATGGGCGGGCGGTGCGGCCCCGGGTATGCCGGAAGGCTCGTATCCGCCATCGGTGAGGGGGAGGATCAGAGCGAGCGAGGCCCCCTCGAAGGCGTTCGATACTAGGATGAGCGCGACTGGAAGGATTACGTGAAGCGGTCTCCCTCCAGAGATCTTCCAGTAGTGGCGCACGATGCCCCATGCCGTCGGCTGTACGGTGGGGTTACCAGGAATCATCTCAATCTCTGCGCGCTTGAGGAAGTTGCCGCGAACTGAGAACTTGTCGGCTTCGAGTATCGCATGGGGGCAGGACGTGAACGAAGGAAGGAATCAGCCGACGCAGGGTGGGGCTGTGATCGCCTTTGGCACTGTGCCTGAGTTGCCCAAGGTGTTTTGCGTCGGCTTCAACAAGACCGGTACGACCATGCTTCACCGCCTGTTCTCCGAGCAGTTGGGCTATCGATCTGACCACAACCCCAAATGGACTGACTGGTCCATTGCCAGCGGGACGAGAGAACTCGATCGGCACGATGTGTTTTCGGACGGCGGATGTGCGTCGATTCGGGAGTTGGACCGTCTCTACCCGGACGCACGTTTCGTATTGAACATGCGGTCTTTGAAGCGGTGGGTTTTGAGCAGACATAAGGCGGTCGAGCGTTCCCGGGCTGCCGTACGTTGGGCACTCACCAAGTATGTGCCGCTAGGGCTCTTCGCGAGCGGGGTGAACCGGTGGGTCTTAGAGAATGATGAGAACAGCATGCTCCGATGGATCGCGGTTCGTAACTCGTTTCACAGACACGTCATCCAGTACTTTTCCGAGAGACCGGACAAGTTATTGATCTTAGACATCGAGGATGACCTGGCTCTTCAGAATCTTTCCCGATTTTTGGGTGTCGATACGGTCCTGGAAGCGAAGACAGCGAATGCTGAAGGGCATGGGTCCACGACGAGGATTATCCTCGATGCGATCGGGGCGAAGATGTCCCGGGACCGAAGCGAGCGGGCCGTCGGAGCCTTGTTCGAGAAGTACGACCTCGCTCGTCATGCCGATGAACTGACCTGGTTCGAGTCCGACGTGCATCATGTGGGCCGGAGTGCCTCAGACCGAGTCCTGCAGCTTCTTCCTTTCATGCGGCCGCTCGTTCAGGGCGTGTACGTTCGGCTCGTACGAACTCGGAGTAAGGCGCGAAGTTTCATGGCCAAATGGCTCGTGGACACGTTCATTCGGTTCTTCAGGAGTGAACGAGACCTCCATTACTTCACGACGGTTCGCAGATTAGGGAGCGCCTCGCAGTGACGTGTACGGTCGAACAGGTCGATGGTCGGCGCGGTGTGTCCCGGTTCATCGATTTCGCGTGGCGCGTCGAGCGAGGGGCCGCGTCTAAATGGGTGCCCCCCCTTCGCGTGATGATCCAGGGCGACCTCGATCGGAAAGGCAATCCGTTCTATCGGAATGCAGATCGCGCCCTGTTCATTGCCAAGAGAGATGGTCGTCCAGTCGCACGCGTGGCAGCGATCGACAATGGCCGCCACAACGACCACCATGGCGATCGCGTCGGCTTCTTCGGCTTTTTCGAAGGCCAAAACGACCAGGAGGCCACTCGTGCCGTCATGACCGCCGCCGAGGCATGGTTGGCTGCACGTGGGAAGACGTCTGTCCGTGGGCCCGTGAACCCATCGATGCATCACGAACTTGGGATTCTGGTAGATGGATTCCGCAGCGAGCCTGCGATCATGACCCCGTGGAATCCTCCGTATTACGGCACCATGCTAGAGGCCGCCGGATACAAGAAGGCGCGGGACCTTTTCGCGTTCGATCTGCCGGCGGGAGATGATGCCATTTCAGATCGGGTTGGCAGAATCGCCGAACGTCACCGAAAGCGGACCGGAGTGACATTTCGGAGTTGGAAGCCGAGCGCGATCAAGGAGGAGGCCCGCAAGGTCCATGGGCTTTACTGCGAGGCTTGGGATGGGAGTTGGGGCTTCGTTCCACCAACGTGGGAAGAGTTCTGGCATATGGCGAAGGATCTCAAGTCCGTTTTGCACCCGGACTTCGCTTTCGTGGCAGAGGTGGAAGGAGATCCAGTCGGCTTTATCATGATCGCTCGGGATATCAATCGGGTGCTCCAGCGCATTCCCTCGGGTCGGCTTTGGCCTTGGAACATTGCCCTTCTCCTCCTCGGTCTTCCGCGGGTCGTGAGAGGGCGAATCGTGTTACTTGGGCTCAAGCGTGATCACCGGAACCGCGGCCTGTTTCCACTTCTCGCTGCTGAGATTGCCCGGCGGGCCAGCGCGATCGATGCCGACGGCGCAGAAGCCTCGTGGATTCTCGAAGAGAATGAGTCTCTACTGCGACCGCTCGAGTCGTTGGGGTTAGCCCCCACTAAGCGCTGGCGCATCTTCGAGAAAATGATCGATTGACTCGGCGCTCTCGAAACAGCGCTTGTGGCAGGTTTCCTGGGCTGTTTCGAAGTGGTGTGACCTTCACCCGACTCTCATGATTCCTCGCGTCGTACATCGGACGTGGAAGACCCACGACGTTCCGAAGCGATTCCTCGAGGCTCTTCGGAGTTGGCAAGAGATCCGTCCTGAGTGGGAATATCGGTTCTGGACGGACGACGATCTGGCTGATCTAGTTCACGAAAGGTCTCCAGAGCCATCACGAAGGGGTCGTGATATCCCGCAGCCAGGTATTGGTTGATCTGGCCGATTTGGAATCGTTGTCAACAACTCCATCATCCTCGTGCACGACTCCAATGAACACGTGGCCCAGGAAACCGCGGTGGATGAGGCATTGGCCATGGCGGGACAGACACCCTTTCAGCCCATCGTGCTCACGACGATGACGACCAGCGGAGGCCTGGTTCCCCTGGCCCTCACGGGCTCGGAGATGTGGAGTCCGCTGGCCCTGGCCATCATCGGCGGTCTGCTGACCTCCACAACTGCTGACCCTGGTCCTGGTACCCGCGCTCTACCGGATGGCGGCGGGGCTCATGGAGAGGGTCGGCAGCGAAGACGATGAGGTGGAGCTCTCACTGGCGTGAGGAGGAGCCCATCTGCTTGCACCTGCACTCGACGGATCCCTATATATAGCTACCTCGATATACCTGCCGATCTGTGCCCCCTGAAGAACAGCGGGTAGGTCTCCCATCCCTCATGCGGAATCGACTCCATGCGAAGGTCCATCTTCTCGCGCGTGTTCACCGGCTTCTTCAGCTTTCTGAACCGGTTCATCGACTGGCACCGCCTGCCGCGACCGCTGGCCATTCTGAACCTCATGGCCCTCCGCACCGTTCTGCGCCACGAGAACCTGTACGATACAAGCACGCCGGGCACGGGCACTGCCGGGGGCGAATCCGCCGGAGTGGAGATCCCGGACTTCGCCGTCAGCTTCCGGACCGAGGATGGGAGCTTCAACGACCTCGAGCACCCCGAGATGGGGCGGACGGGCGAGCGCTTCGCGAGGAACTTCCCGCTCGCCCACTCTTTCCCCGAGACCGGCGAACGTCTCATGTCTCCGAACCCCCGGGACATCAGCAACGAATTGCTCGCCCGTCAGGAGTTCGTGCCCGCGGAGATCCTGAATATCCTGGCCGCCGCCTGGATTCAGTTCCAGACCCACGACTGGTTCAATCACGGGCGCTCCAAGGACGAGGAGCGGTTGGAGATCCCGCTGCGGCCCGGTGATCCCTGGCCCGAGCACCCCATGAAGGTGCTGCGCACCCCCCCGGATCCGACCCGCACCGCCGCCGACAAGGATCTGCCACCGACCTTCGTCAATACCGAGTCCCACTGGTGGGACGGCTCGTCGGTGTACGGCAGCGATGCCAAGGTGGCCGCCGGTCTGCGCACCTTCGAAGACGGAAGGATGAAGGTCCAGGACGGGCGACTCCCCCTGGACCCGGACACGGGGCTGCCTTCGACAGGCTTCAACGAGAACTGGTGGGTAGGGCTGGGCCTCCTCCACACGCTGTTCACGCTCGAGCACAACGCCATCTGCGACCGCATCCGGGGTGTGTATTCGAGCTGGAGTGACGAGCGCGTCTACCAGACCGCCAAGCTCATCAACTCGGCGCTGATGGCGAAGATCCACACGGTGGAGTGGACGACGGCGATTCTCCCCAACAAGGTCCTGCAGACGGGGATGAGCGCCAATTGGTGGGGCCTGGCGGGACAGCCCGTTCGGACCACATGGGGGCGCATCAGCAAGAGTGAGGCGATCAGCGGGATTCCCGGCTCGGAACGGCATCACCACGGCGCTCCGTTCGCCCTCACCGAGGAGTTCGTCACTGTCTACCGCCTCCATCCCCTCATCCCCGACGAGGTTAGGGTGCAGGCGGCCAGGGACGGCTCGGTCATCAAGGACGTGGACTTCAAGCAGCTGGCGCTGCGCAACGCCGTGAGCTTCTTCGACGAAGTGCCCATCGTAGACGCCATGTATACGATGGGTGTCGAGCACCCCGGGGCAATGGTCCTCCACAACTACCCCAACTTCCTGAGAAACCTCACGCTGCCCGATGGCGAGATCCTGGACATGGCCGCGGTGGACATCCTCAAGGACCGGGAGCGGGGCATCCCCCGGTACAACCAGTTCCGACGCCTCCTGCACATGCGGCCCTTCAAGACCTTCGAGCAGATCACGCCCAACCGGAGTTGGTCGGCCAAGCTCAAGGAGGTCTACGAGGGGGATATCGAGCGCATCGATCCTCTGGTGGGCATGCTGTCCGAGACGCCGCCCGCCGGCTTCGGCTTCAGTGACACGGCCTTCCGCATCTTCATCCTCATGGCGTCACGCCGAATCAAGAGCGACCGCTTCTTCACCGACGACTACAACCCACGTGTCTACACGCCCGAAGGCATGCGCTGGATCGCCGAGAACGATATGAGTGCCGTGCTGCTGAGACACTATCCCGAACTCGCGCCGGCACTCAGGGGCGTGACGAACGCCTTCGCCCCCTGGAACCGCCTGCCCATCGGACGGAAGGTCGCCCGGGCACCTGGTCATCGGGAAGTGCTCGCCGAGCGCCGGAGCACGGCCGGTCCGGTGGATAGCCAAGTGGCACCGTAAGGATGAACGGCAGCACCCCGCGGGCCAGTCGGGGGGACAGCCTTCGCTTCAACGCGTTCCAGATGGCGCCGCACCTGCTGCGTGGCGTATTCACCCGACGTCCGTGGTTGACGGCGCTGCTGGACAACCGGCACCCGGACCCCCCTGGGCGTAAAGCTGGTCGGCACGCTGCGGCGGAGCTACGCGAGCGACTACCTGTGGCTCAGCGTCGCCGGCAAACCCACGCTGCTGGTCCTGGACCCGAAAGGCATACGCCACGTGCTCGATGCGTCCCCCGACGTCTACGGGCCGCCGGATCTGAAAGTCCGCGGCATGTCCCACTTCCAGCCGGGAGCCGTCACGATCTCGACGGGCGACGATTGGAAGCGGCGCAGGGCTTTCAACGATGATGTGCTTGCCGTCGGGGAGCGTGTCCACCCCCGCGCCGCTGAGTTCCTGGCGGTCGTGGAGCGCCACGTCACTCCCTTGGCCAAGACGGGCACCATGAGGCTGAGGTGGACCGACATCCACGGTGCATTCCGCCGAATCACGGCGGGCGTGGTCTTCGGCCTCGATGTCGATGCCGAGTCGGTGCTGGCGCGTCTGGACGGGCTCATGAAGAACGCCAACCGTCTCGCGGGCCAACCCGACACGAAGGGGTTGCACGCGTTCCAGCACGAGATCCTCGACCGGATGTGCGACCCGGCAGCCGGAGGGCTGGCCGTGGCCGCCTGTCCCTATGTAGAGCCCGACGACCCTCTCCCCGTGGCCGGGCAGATCCCCCACTGGCTCTTTGCCATGAAGGACACCCTGGCCACGAACTGCGCCCATGCGCTCGCCCTCGTCGCCGTCCATGGGGACGTGCAGGAGCGGGCCCGGGCCGAAGTGGCCTCCGCCGACCTGAGTGATACCGCATCGGTGGACGGGATGGCCTTTGTGGAAGGGTGCCTGCGGGACAGCCAGCGACTCTGGCCCACCACGCCAATCATCGTGCGCAGAGCCGTTCAGGACGACGAAGTGGAGGGTCACCCGGTGCCGGCGGGCTCACAGGTGCTCATCCACAACGGCTTCAATCACCGCAATCCCGACTTCATGGCCGACCCCGACGCGTTCTATCCCGAGGCGTGGAAGCAAGGCGGCTGGGACTACCGCTTCAACGCCCTGAGCAATGGTCCCCAGGCGTGTGCCGGCAGCGGCATCGTGCACTTCCTGGGCCGCGCGGTGCTCGGCAGACTGCTCCAACACCATCGTTGGACGCTGAGCCACCCCACGCTCGACCCTGGGCAGCCGATTCCCCACGCCTTCGACCACCAGGCGATGCTGCTGACGGGAGAGTCCGCCTAGCTGGCCTCTCCCTTGTCCACCGGAAGGGACTGGATCCGCTCTCCAAACGGAGCCATGGCGCTGCTGAGATTCTGAGCCTCGCTCCCTCCCAAGGAGAGGAGTCGGACCCGAGAGCGGGCGCGCACCGTGGCGGTGCGCCGCTTGTCGTTGAAGACCGCCACCTCGCCGAAGTGCTGACCGGGCCCCAGCGTCGCCAGATGCTCCTCTCCGCCGTCCACCGCTTTCCGCACGACGTCGACCTCTCCTTCGGAGATGACGTACATCTGCTGGCCGACGTCGCCTTCCCGCACGATGTCCTGGCCGGGCTCGTACATCTCCTTGCGCACGCCGAAGGGCTCGTTCATGCGGATGTTGGCGATGTCCCTCCCGGAGAACGCAGTGAGGATCCAGTCCAGCAGGATCCGCAGCTTCCTGTCCCAGGAGGGAATGAAGTACATGAACGTGGCCCGCCAGGCCACCCATCCCGGAATGCCCCACATGGGGATCCCCTTCAGGTGCGCTACAGCGCGGCGGTGCCCGATGGAGCAGCCTTCACCGACGCCGGAGAAGCGGAAGGGCTTGAGAGGTTTGCCGCTCAGAGCCCGCAGCATGTTCTGGCCCACATGCTTGCCGCCGAACATGGCGTAGGTGGCGATGGTCGGGCACACGCCACCATCGGGATGGGGCATCGCCGCACAGTCTCCGGCAGCCCACAGGGAGTCGCTTCCGAGCACACGCCCATGGACGTCCAACAGTAGCCGCCCCCGCTTGTCCTGCTCGTGGGGGAGGCTGTCGAGAAGGGGTGAGAACGCCGAACCGGCGCAACTGAGCACGCTGCGGGTGGGAATGCGGTCCTCGCCGTTGAGCACCGCCTCTTCGGAGGTCGCGGCCGTGAGGCGGGTGTTCAGGCGGAACTCGACGCCGTTCTTGGCCAGGTAGTCGCGGGCGTACTTGACCAGACGAGGCTGGCTGTCACCAAGCTCCGGCAGGATCTCCTCGCCACTGTGCACGACGATAACGCGGAAGTCCTTCCGGTCGAGACGGGGGAACTCGTTCTTCACCAGCACCTGGAAGTAGTTGGCCAATTCCGAGGCGACCTCGATGCCGCCGAAATTCCCTCCCACGACCACAAAGGTGAGCAGGCGGCGGCGCTCCTCCGGGTCGGATTCCAGCTCCGCCATCTCCAACAAGCTCAGCACGTGGCTGCGAGCCTTCACGCAGTCCCAGTACGTCTTGACCCGCAGCGAGTGCTCCGCCATTCCGGGAAAGCGCGACAGATCGTCCAGCCCTCCCAGAGCCAGGATCGCATGGTCGTACTCCAGCACGTATTCGCGACCATCGATGGCCCGGCTGGTCACGATCTTTTTCGCGACTGTATCGATGGACTCGATCTCGGCGTTGTGGAAGTGTGCGGGCTTGAAGACCCACCGCGCGGGCGTGACGAGCTGCTGGGGTTGGATTCGCCCGACGAGCATTTCGGGGATGAATCCGTGGAAGGTGTGGTAGTTCTCGCGGCTCACGACGGTGAGCTCGACTTCGCCCCGTTTGATCGCCTTGCGCAGGCTTTTCACGGCGTAGACTGCTACCCATCCACCACCGAGGCAGACGATACGCGTTGGTTTTGCCATCAGGACCTCCAAGATTTAAGATATCAGCCACAATACTTGCTGTGGCTCCTGTAGCGCCAGCCAGCCCCCTGGGCGCCATGCACTCCAAAGGTGAGTGGGTCTACGACATTCTGTTCTCGTTGAGGGAGAGTCCGGCACCGGAAAGGAATGGTTCGCGAGGGCGATTGATCCTGGTAGCCCTCGCTCGGCTGAGCCGTTCGTTGCCGTGAACTGCGGAGCGCTTCCCGAAGGTCTGGCCGAGGGGATTCTCTTCGGCCACGAAAAGGGCGCTTTCACTGGCCACGAACTGGCTTGACCGATACGAAGAGTGGACCCCCTACAACAAAGGCAAAGGCTTGGAATCCACCGACGATTCCTGACTGCCGGCTCCGGGGAGCTTCGGTCAGGCTCGACATCGGAGACCCCCGTCCGGCCCGCTCAGCACACAGGTGGCTTGCGTCCAGAGTCCGCGACACGCGGGACCGCCGCGTATTCGGGGCCTCATCCGGCTGACTCTTAATCAGTAGGTTCGGGGTTCGAGTCCTTGGCGGGGCGCTATCAGGCAGCAAGGCCCCTCAGCGCTCAGCGCGTTGAGGGGCCTCGTCAGTTGGCTCGGGGACGTCCGCCAGATTTGCCTCAGCCGGCTGGCTCGGCCCCAATCGCCGCCAGCCCGACCCGAACTACCTGCGCGTCCTGGGATCCCCGCGCTCCGCTCGCGGCCATCGCTCCGACGATTTCTCCGTTCATAATGATCGGGATCCCGCCTTCGTAGTGGATCGCACCTGGAATCGAGTCCTGAGTGCCCGCGGCCAGACCCTGCCCGTACGCGCCCGACGTCCCGCCCGTTTCGAGCACGGCGACCACCTTCATCCGAACGATGTCCGTGGTTCGGGGGTTCGCCTCGTCCATGCGGCGAAGGTACATCGGGACGCCCTCGGCGTCGGCCACATAGATCGTGAGATTCCAGCCGTTTTCTCGGGCTTCGGCCTCGGCAGCGTCGACGGCTTGCTGGGCCTGCGCCATGGTCAGCTGCGCCTCTGCGGGGCGGGTTCCGAGAACGGCGATCAAGGACGCGGCGAGCGCCAGCGTGCGGTGAATCGTAAGCAACTTCATGACGAGTGACCCTCTTGGATGTTCCGAATCGTGTAAGGGGCCACGTTCGCGGACTCGAGCGTGGTGGGCAACGGCCGACCACCTTGCCAGTCGCTTGTCCCCATCCGCTTCGATATACTTGGCGGCCCGTTGAACGCCGCCTCGGACGAGATCATGAGCACGCTTCGCGCGACGCTTCGCACTTCGCTTTTGGCCCTGATTGCTGCCATCCCCGTTGCTTGTGCCACGGGTGGGGCGCCTGGGTCCACATCCAGCGTCCAGCGCCCTGCCACCGACACTGAGCTGGAGCGCCTGGAAGCCCTCTATAACGCCCGAGCCGACAGTGCGCTCCTCGACGTGAACGACGCGGACGTCCGCTTCATGTCGGGGATGATCCACCACCACGCTCAGGCTCTTGTGATGTCGGGCATGGCCCCCACGCATGGCGCGAGCGATGCGATCCGAACGCTCACGGCGCGGATCATCAATGCTCAAAAGGACGAGATATGGGTGATGCAGCGCTGGCTGCGTGAACGCGGCCTGCCGGTGCCAGAGGTGGGAGAGTCCGGCCACGTGATGCCGATGGACGGCCCCATGATGCATATGACGGGCATGTTGTCCCAAGGGCAGCTGGACGAACTCACCGCCTCACGCGGTCGCGAGTATGACACGCTCTTCCTTCGGTACATGATTCAGCACCACAACGGCGCGGTAACGATGGTGGGTGATCTCTTCGAAGCTGACGGCGCTGCACAAGACGATTTCGTATTTAAACTCGCGTCCGACATCCAAGCCGATCAGACGAGCGAAGTGGCTCGAATGCAGCGGATGCTCGACGCGCTCTCCAACGTTCCCTTGTGAGCCAAAGGCTCGCGACTCCTTCCAGGACGATTCCATGAATCTGAGTAACATCGAAAACCGGGGAGACTCCCGGCCCCGGCCCTCCCTTCCACGGCTCGGCGTGCTGCTGCCGGGTCTGATGCTCGTCGCGGGGTGCGGCGGCGCTTCAGCCCCGTCCGCGATGCTCTCGAGCGCGGCTCCATCCATGGCGGCGCAGCCGCTCACCGTGAATTCGCCGAGCCCTGATCCGCGTGTCGGCTTGGAACCGGGTCTGTTTGATGCCGAAGAGGCCGTGTGGAATATGCGCGTCGTGTCGCGAACGCCTCCTCCTGATCCGTTCGTGGGGAAGACGAACTCGGACCTCGCCTTCTCCGGCAATTATGCGATCCAGGGGAACTACGACGGCGTCCAGATCTGGGACATCGCGAACCCCGGTGAGCCGGAAACGGTGATCACCTTCGTGTGCCCTGCGTCCCAGAGTGACGTCTCGGTGTATGGCGACCTGCTCTTCATCTCCGGCGAAGGTATGACGGGCCGGCTCGACTGCGCTGGCGGGGGTGTCCAGGAAGCAGTCAGTCATCACCGCCTACGTGGCATTCGCATTTTCGACATCACCGACATCCGGAACCCCGAGTACGTCGCCAACGTCCAGACGTGCCGTGGCTCGCACACACACACGGTGCTCGAAGATCCGAACGACGACGAGAACGTGTACATCTACGTATCGGGATCCGCTCCGGTGCGTCCGGCGGAGGAGCTGGAAGGCTGCTCGAGCCTGATGCCGGAAGAGGATCCGAACTCGGCCCTCTTCCGCATCGAGGTGATTCAGGTGCCTCTAGCGAACCCGGAGAATGCGGCGATCGTGAGTTCTCCTCGCATTTTCGACGATTTGGTCGCGCCTGAGTCCCACGGCCTCGCGCCGGATGATCTCAAGGCGATCGAGGATGCTCGTGCCGCGGGAAAGTTCATCGCCCAGATCGGGAGTCAGTCGATCGTTCTTCCTGATGGGTTCGCCAACATGCAGATCGACAGCATCATGCGCGCACGTGGGGGCACCACGCCGAACGCCGCAGACAGCGCTTCATTCCGTGAATACCTGCCCCGGATGTTCGAGGCAATGACTGGCGGAAGCGAACTGGCCGAGCGTGGCCCGACGCAGTGCCACGACATCACCGTCTTCCCCGCGATCGGGATGGCCGGTGGTGCGTGCGAAGGGTACGGGCTTCTCCTCGATATTTCGGACCCAACGAACCCGACGCGCCTAGCAGCGGTGGCGGATTCGAACTTCTCGTACTGGCATTCGGCGACGTTCAACAATGACGGAACGCAGGTCGTGTTCACGGACGAGTGGGGTGGTGGTGGTGGTCCGAAGTGCAGGGCGACGGATCCCAAGGAGTGGGGTGCGAACGCCATCTTTACCATCGATGGCAGCGATCTGAACTTCACGTCCTACTATAAGATGCCGGCGCCGCAGACATCGTTCGAGAACTGCGTGGCGCACAACGGATCACTCATTCCGATCCCCGGTCGCGACATCATGGTTCAGTCTTGGTATCAGGGCGGCATCTCGATCTTCGATTGGACTGATCCGAGCAATCCGGTGGAGATTGCGTTTCACGATCGGGGGCCGTCCGACGCGAACACGATGGGAGCCGGCGGCAGCTGGTCCATCTACTGGTACAACGGTCTGCTCGTGAGCTCCGAGATTGCCCGTGGGCTCGACATCTTCGAGTTGGTCGCAAGCGAAGCGATTTCGCAGAATGAGATCGATGCGGCCAACTCGGTCGTGCTCGACGAACTCAATTCGCAGGGACAGCCGATCCTCGAGTGGCCGTTCACCTTCGCGCTGGCCCGTGCCTACGTAGACCAGCTCGAGCGGTCACGGGCGGTGAGCCAGGGTTGGGTGACCGATGTCCGCAATGCGCTGAGCGGTGCTGAAGGAGCCTCGGACTCCGTGCAGGCGGACGCGCTGCGGGGGCTCGCATCCCAGATCGAGGACGCCGCCGGTCAGTCTCGGGACGCGGACAAGATGCGGATGTTGGCTGACGCGGTCCGAGGGCTTGCCGGAGCGTAGTCACCTAGCGGGGCATACAAGCCGGGAGTCCGCAGAAGCGGGCTCCCGGCTTTTTGTTCCTTGAACTACGCCCGCGGAGACTAGATCCGAAGGCAAGCCGAGTCCCTAAAAGGGCCCATCCCGTCAGGGCGCCCCGTCCCCGTCCCCGTCCTCGCCCTCGTCGGCACGAGCGTGGTGACCATGATCGGCTGTCGGACCGCCGTCGCCGCCGCTGACAGCTAATACTCTGGAATTTGCCGGCTTCTCCGCCATCGAATAATCAGCGAGCCGCGGTCGTTGCCGGGCAGTCGACGATCAGGATGAAAGCCCCGCGATCCGGGTCGATGCCCTGACCGAATGGTTGAACATCGGTCCCGAGCAGGGGACTCAGCATCTGGCCAGACGCTATCCACGGTGTGTGCGGGAGTTCGAGGTGCTGCAGGGTGGCGGAGCCAACGGGCGGATCGGTGATGAGGGAGACGATCCTCATGGGGCCAACACCGACCCGCTACCCCCCGTCCAGCGAAAGGACCGTGTGGATGCGCTCCGCAATGGCGCGGTTCCCCGTCTCCGTGACGTGGAAGTCGTCTATGAGTACCGGCCCGATGCCGTCAAAGCCGTCGGTCATGTCGTAGATCCAGTCGTGGTCCACCTTCCCCCGGCACCTCCAGCGGCGGAGTTCATTGCAAAGGACCAGCGCGCCAACAATCGCGCCCTACTCGGATTCTTGACACCCCGCTGGAAGCGGGCGAGGCTGGCAGCCTCGTTCATACACTGAGGCCCACGCCTCAACTCGTTGGAGTCGTCACAGTGAAGCTCATTCGTTTCTTCTCGCTCGTTGCCGTCGCTGCGCTCACTCTCACGCCGGCTCACGTCGAGTCGCAGGAGATCGCCAACGCGTATCGGGATGCTGCGAATCGCCTGATCGATGCCGCGACCGCCAATGATGACGCCTATACGCGGCTGGGTGAGGTGGTCGACCTCTTTGGCGCCCGTGTGGCGGGTTCAGTCGCGCTCGAGAATGCACATGACTGGATCTTGGAGCAGATGGAGGCTGACGGGCTCGACAACGTCCAAGCCGATCACCTTCTCATCCCACACTGGGTGCGTGGGAAAGAGTCTCTGCACATGATCCTGCCGCGGCCGCGTGAGCTTCCTATGCTGGGGCTGGGTGGGAGCATCGGAACACCCCCGGGCGGTATCCGGGCCGAGGTCATGGTCGTGAGCGACTTTGCTGAGCTCACCGTTCGGGCCGATGAAGCCCACGGCAAGATCGTGCTCTTCGACGTACCGTTCACCAGCTACGGTGCGACGGTCGCGTACCGAAGCCAGGGCGCCATCGCAGCGGGACGCGTCGGAGCCGCGGCCAGCATCATTCGGTCCGTGACGCCCTATTCGCAGCAGACTCCGCACACCGGCAACTCGAACTACGCAGACGACGTAACCAAGATTCCACACGCTGCCATTACGGTGGAAGATGCCGAGATGATCCATCGCATGGTCGATCGGGGAGAGCGCGTGGAACTGCACCTCAGCATGGAGGCGCAGACGCTCCCGGACGCTCCGTCCCGGAATGTCATGGCGGAGATCACCGGCTCTGAATTCCCCAACGAGGTGGTCGTCCTCGGCGGACACACCGATTCATGGGACGTAGGTCAGGGCGCCATGGACGACATGGGCGGCGTGGTCGCTGCTTGGGAAGCCGTTCGACTCATGAAGGAGCTCGGCCTACAGCCGCGTCGTACGGTGCGCGTCGTGGGGTGGACGAGTGAAGAGAATGGTGGACCCGGCGGCCCGGAGTATGCGCGTCAGCACGCGGACGAAGATCACGTGCTGGCCATGGAGTCCGACGGTGGTGTCTTCAAGCCCTCCGGGTTCGGCTTCACGGGCTCGGACGAAGCGTTCGCCATGATGACCGAGATCGGCACGCTGCTGGACCGGATCGGGTCGGGGACGATCACCCGTGGTGGAGGTGGCGCGGATATCGGCCCGCTCATGCAG
>Ga0233428_1001930_pt1 | contig 20899 bp, 24 predicted proteins | sample SI_118_April2016_4_FD_179890 | JGI IMG/M metagenome (GOLD analysis project Ga0233428, IMG submission 179890) | Seawater microbial communities from Saanich Inlet, British Columbia, Canada - SI_118_April2016_120_MG | ecosystem: Environmental > Aquatic > Marine > Inlet | place: Canada: British... | reverse complement strand
GTCATTATCCCATCAAATCTGGTCGTGAAAGTGCATCTTTCTTTGGTTTATTTACTTCTTCTAAACCAAGTCCAGCTCCCTCTATAAACATCTTTGGAACTTTACCACAATTACCACAACTATAAACTTGAACTGGTACAAGTGCTTCTTGTCCTGTGGGTGATAGGATTGCAGATATTCTCTTTATTATGTGTGAAGTAATAAATAGATAATTTCCACAATCATCACATTTTATTGTGTCTGCCTTTGTTAAATCAACCTTTTGTTGAATCTGTTGTGGTGGTTTTCGTTTAGCCATTTTGTAACTCCTCTAATGTAACCATTTCAACTCCGTGTTTCTGAACTACACGAGTTGTACATTTCTGTGCAAATTGTATTGCACTTTCTATGTTATTTGTTTCTAAATATTCCTTAACAAGTCCAGCTATAAATGTATCACCTGCCCCACTAACATCTTTAACTGGAACTTCTTCTACTGAAAATACTTTATCTTTATATCTACATCCATTACCTCCAAGTGTAACTATAAGTTTATCATCAAATCCTTCTTCAGATAGTAGTTCGTGATTTTTCTGATATTCTAACTCGTTTATTTTTATGAAATCTGCACACTGTATCCACTTACCAAGTTTTTTCTTTGTATCTACAAATACATTATTATTATTTTCACAAATGAATTGTATATCTTCTTCTTCTAAAAATCCCTTACAGTAATCTGAAATAATGATTGCGTCAAGCTTGGTTTTGTGTCCAAATATTGGAGTAAATGAATTATCTACTATACCACTTAATATTTTCTTATCTATTCTATCACAATAATCATGTTCATCAACTCGTAATACCATTTGATTTGACCGACTATCCACGTAACGCTTCTTCACAATACTAGTTTCATTTGTAAGTGAATATACAGTCATTTCTAATGATTCAACATTATTCACCACATTTTTAGACATTCCTTCATTTTTAGTTTCATGTGTTGGAACAAATATTGGAACTGGGGCCTCTGGACTTATTCTATGTATATCACCGTATATAAACACATCTAATCATTTATCTCCAATGACTAAAACATTCATATTATTCTATCACATCCATTATTCTGGATTCTTTTGCTGATTTTACTTCAAATGAAAATGGTGAATCTTTTAACCACTCATGTGCTTTGGTTTCTGCGATACTTACTGAATCACATTCTACCAAATAATTCCTACGGACTTTCTTTTCTTTTGATCCGTTTTTTGTTTGTATTTCTTCTATAAAAACTACCTGTACTTCGTAATAACTCATTTTTGTAACTCCTGTTTATTTTATTATATTTAATATATTAATCATTGTTGCCATAAAATTTATTTCTCTATCCACGATGTTTTTTTCTCTAAACTGACCTTCAGCCAGTTCTAATATACATTCCGCGACATGACCACTCGCCCATGAATCCAGTTCATCAAATAGTAATCTGAACATATCAGCAAATTCTGTAACTTGGGTGTCTGCTAATAATTGTCGTATATTCTTAAATGCGCTCTTCTTATCTTGTGACTTTAGTATTTCTAATAATTTTAATTTGTAATCATTTTCAACCATACTACGTTTATCAACAGTCAATTTACCATTTATAGATTGCTGTTGGACTGAATTGATTATTCGTCTAATGTCTGGATACCCACTATTAACGTTCAATACTATGTCCTCTACGTTGTATTCTATTTCTTCCTTATCCAATATACCCTTTATATGTACTGCAATTTCTTTTTTGGATGGTGGAATTATCTGAAATGTTTGACATCTACTTTGGATTGGATCAATTATTCGTTCTACATAATTACAGGTTAGAATAAACCGAGAATGTTTACTGAACGTTTCCATTAGATTTCGTAGTGCTGCTTGACCTTGTGGGGTGACGAAATCACAATTATGTGTAAGTGTTTCTGTTTTACCTATTACGAAATTATGATTACCATCAACTGACAAGTCATACACGTGCTGGGTGTCTTTTAATTTTTTTATAGATTTAATCTTTATCTTGTTCACTATAACCTATTCCCACATACATTTTATTTAATTGTATTTTGTTATTATCAATAAATATTTCTGAATTTATATAATCCATAATATTATTTTCATTTATCCACTTGAATTTATATCCACTCACATCACAATGTTTTATTAAGCTGTCTATTTTTTTTGTTTGTTTTAAGAAAAAACTTCTTGGTTTTATTTCATACAATATCTTTGTATCTTTATCGTAAAAATCACCCATATAAACTCTACCATTATCCGTTTTTTTAGTTCTACATTCCTTACTTTCATATTCTAAATGTTGATTACTATACCAAAAACAAGCTTCCCACGAACTCCTAAACTTTTTAACTTTACCATTAACTTCTATTATAGCATCCCAATGTGTAAATGTATTTGTTATTGGTGGTGTAAATTCACCATTGGAAATCTTTTCTCTCATCAACTTTGAGTTTAATTTTGCATTTCTTTTTATATTAGCCTTACCCTTTTCAGTCTGGTTAAACTCTTTCATCTTTTTAGAATTGTGTTTTCCAAGTTGTGTATAAAATTGTTTAGCTTCATCCGATTGTAACCATTTTTTCTTTGTATGTTGTATCTTTTTAGCAATTTTTATATTATCTCGTTTTCGCATCCATACTCTATTACCGACACACTGATTACAATATTTTCCATTATTTTTTGTATGAAATCTAGAATCACAATGTTCACATTCTTTCAACCTACCTATTTTTTTACATTCATAACATAACAATTGATTCGACGCTTTAGCTACATAATCTTTACCACAACTGTCACAAATCTTATCATAATAATGAACTCCACCAAGGCCATTTCTATTTGCGGCATCTCTTAACTTTTGCCTTGTAGATTTTTTTATACTCATTTAACATCTCCATTGTTCATATATAAATATAACCAACTTGTGTTTTTCGAGTAAAAAAATCTAACTATGGTGATAAAATATGATTATAGTTATCCAACTGATTTGTTTTAACTACAATTGGATTACCATTTTTATCTTCGACGTACCATTTATGATCTTCAGTGCAAACAACTACTTCACCATTTTCAAGTTCAATCTCATACACCTCTTGTTCACCCTTATCCCACAAGTGGAATGGTCTCCACTGCCATTCTTCTTTTTCAACATTCCAAGATTTAACTAAATCATTGTTTTCATCAACATCTTTTATCGGAACTTGAATCTGTTCCCCATTCGATAATACAGTAACTAATGTATTTTCATCCAAACACTCATCAAGTACGACCACCTTTAAATCTTTAAATCCAATAGTTGATACGAATCCTTTTATTTTATTTCTAACAGAATCTACACTATTTTCATCACTCGCATTTATGTAAATATAGTCACATTCAATACTATTTGAGAGTATTTTTGCGAGAGTTGTCTTACCGGTTCCAGCTGGACCAAATAATAGTAAGTGTGGGATGTCTCCACTTTCCAAATAAACCCTTACCTTTTCCTTTAGGTGGTCGTTTCCTATGTAAGTGTCTAATGATATTGGCCTGTATTTCTCAACAAAAAGAGTATGTTCAGAATTTTGTTTGTTTTGTAACATTTAATTTCTTCCAAGTTTTATAATTTTTATTTTCACATCTATTTCCATGTTATCTCTCTATAATAAGTATTATTCATAACATTTTTACAAATAAATTAAATTAATTTACGAAATACCCACGTTGGCTCTCCAAAACTTTTATCATCTTTGTTTTCAAGGGATTTTTCTGTCCATTTACTATCTTCGTAGCCTTTTGCCGTTCCAGCTCCACCAGAATTTGGTCTTTTTGCTAACTGGTAACCTATACACCCCATATATTCACTACCTTCTATTTCAGATAAATAATCGTTCATCGGGTTGCAGATTTCTAACCAACCCTTTTTTGTGACCCCCTTTGTACCTGAATACACATCTGATATATTCACTAATAGATGACCTCCTGGTTTAATACTTGGCCAAATTTTACCGAGGGTGGCCTGTAGGAAATCTCTATTCCAATCTTCTATGTCTTTGTATCTGACCCAACTTTGAGTGTCATCGTAACTGTATCTCTCTACTGAAAAATACGGTGGTGAAGTGAATACCACATCGAAATAGTCATTGAACTGAGTGAAGTCAAAATCTTCTGCTGGTGAGCAATGGAATTCTGACTTTCTCTCGTGTTCAAAATATCCTAAATGTTTTTCGTAGAACTCTGCCTGTTCTTTGTATATAGGATGGTTCTCTTTTCGTGGGTCTAAACCTACATAATGTTTTCCATAGTCACTGGCGTAAAATCCTGCCAATCTATCACCCCAACCAGCACTGAAATCAAGGATGGTTTCTGCCTTAAACATATCGTAGATTGATTTTGCCACATTTGGTTTAAACTGGGAACAGATATATTTTCGTAGAGCTAACATTACTCGTAACGTTGACTTGTCCATCTTTGGAACTTTGAGTGAGTATGCACTTCCCATTAATGAAGTCATAAACTTTTTACTTTCCCAAGTTCGTTTTGGACCTGGTGATACTGAACCATCTACTGACCATCTGTTTTCAATCTGGAAATAATTACTACAACTATTTCCTACATTTAGTCGTCTAAACATTAACTGCTTTCCATCGTAGTTTAGATTATAACTATACTTGGTGCCCTCTCTTGCATACCACTCACCCTCTACCATTATTTCATTCCACTTCATACCTTTTAGTTTTTGGAAATCTCTATATGCTCTCTTTTCGGTTAAATCAGGATATGGAAGTGGATATGTCATTGCTACCGTGGCAAGACTTTCTTTTACATCTTGTTTTTCAAATGTTTCTTTTATGTATTCCCAATCTTTCTCGTCTATTTTGAGATAGGGCTCCATATTGTAAAATTTGTCAAAGTAATCTATATACATTAAAAGAACTCGTGTTTAATTGTTTGTTTCATTTCATTTTTTATTCTATTGTAATATTCTTGACCATATCGTTGAATGATGGAATCTTTAGATTGTAACCAAATCTGATGAACCACGTTGTCTATTTCGTCATCGAGTATTAATTCTTCTCGTTTGTTGTGTTTTCTCACTTTTGGTTTTAGTTTATAATGATACTTTCCTTCCACTATCTTATCCAATTCATAATGTTGTGATTTAGGACAATGTAAGTATCCCCAATTATTCATCACTAATCTATTAGACTTGTTTTCTACTAATGGATACAACTTACAAAATACTGGTCTGTCATCTCCTAAACTACAACCTGTATTGTCATCTTCCAATAACTTACAACAACCGTCTTGCTTCCATTCCAATTCAAGGTCTAATCCATATTTTTTTTGATAGAATTCTTGTTCATCTTCCGAAATTTCAACATGAAACGTTGGATGATTACAGCAGCCGAAGTTGCATAGCCCGCACATTATTTTCTTTTCTAGCCAGGATTTAGAAAAAGTTGTGCTTAACTTGCTCATGTTTCCTTCTTAATTCTCTATCTATAATCATTTCGTATTCTGATTTATGCCATTTGATTGGTTCGATATAACTCAAATCATATTCCTTAATCCCAACATCCCAAAATAACACATTTTCAGATGGTTCTATGTTCTTAACCATCCAATCCCATGCCTTTGCTTCGTATGTTTGATCAAGTGGTAATGACTCATCAAGTTTTAGTTTATGTTGGTATGGATAATCTGACTGAACAACTTTAAAATCTCCGTCAAATTTGTGACGATCATTGAGACGATCATACCACATTTTCTTGTTTTTATACACATAACCACTTAATGCTACAGGATATATCGTTTTAATATTCTTATTATACAACTTACAACCCATAGCTACACCCAACATAGACAAACCACTCCCAGCGATCCCCACCACAGTCTCTACGTGATCCGGAACATTTTTGACTTGTTGGGCAATAGTTTTCATTACTTGTCGTCCATTCATACCAAATTTTATCTGAAAATAACCCGTTTCACCTACTAATTTCTTGGCATCAAGTTCTGGACCCGATATATTCGGATTACCTACTCCATATACCTTGGCACCAAACTTCTGTGCCAATGACACATTCACTCTGTAACTATCTTTAATGTGGTCGGGATAATGTAGTACTGTAACCAAACATTTTAGACCAAAATACTTAGCAACTGCGGATGTGATACAACTCTGAGGCGACGGTATACCGGCAGCCGTTAATATCCCACCATTACACTCATTGAGTATATGGTCTAAATTATCGTAGACAAGTTTAGAACATTGGCGGACTTTTCCACCTGAAACGCCTGCAAGGTTGAATTTATCGTCACGCTTGACCAAATAACCTTTATGTTCTTCAATCGGTGTTAATTCATTTGTCCAAGATTGAAAATGTTCTTCACTAAAAGTTGGGAAATTATCAAAGTCTATCATTCATCACCCTGTAACCTTCTTTTTGTAAATAACTTATTGCCCAATCTGTTAGGTCATTTTTTCTTACGCCGTGGGGATGAGAACCAGTCCAAAGTTCCAAGTTCTCAATTCTATTATCATCTCGTATTCCGTTTTTATGATGAACTGTTTCCTTGGATGTGAGAGTCCTACCAATATGTGCTTCCATAACCAAACGATGCTCCAAGACTCGTCTATCTTTTGATTTAGGATGGTCAGGTGCAAATTTCAAAACATATCCTTCTCTTGTGTAAGTTCTATGACCACCAAAAAGTGGATGATTTTCAGTTCCAGCTGTTTCAGGGATTGACTTTCCCATTAGACAGCCACAACTTTTAGATTGATATTTACCAATTAATTGCCAGTTAGGCCTCAAGGCATACATACCACAATCACATTTACAAACCCACCACCATCGTTGAGATTTTTCTACTCTCGTAGAATATAAAACTTTAAGATGGTGAATTCTTTTACCTGTAAAGTCTTTGGTTCTTGGATCTAAACCATCTAACGGAATATGTTCCCAAATTGGTTTTTCATTTCTCCTACTATGATTAAGCCCTCGTTGTAGTGTCTTTTTTACCTTCATAATATTTCTCCATCTTCTTGGATATTATTTCTTCACGATGTTTAGCATAGTAACGCCTTTGACGAATACGATTTTGTTCTCGTATTTCATCGGGCGTTCTATTTAATTTCTTTCTTCCCATATCTATAAATAGTTCGTTAGGAAAAAAATCGTTAGGAAAATTGGAAATAATTAAAAAATATCAAGAAGCGTCTGCGACAGCCACCAAATAATACGTCACATCGTAATCATCTACCTTAAAGTTAATTCTGGACAACCCATCTGAACTTACTTCAAGTGTTGCACTTTCACATTCCTTGTTTGCCGTCAATACATCCTTAAATAGGTTAGCATTAAAAGATACTTTATCAATATCTTCATAGACTTCAGTTTCTACTGGAAGTGTAACTCTGTTCGTATTAATTGACGAGTAACCAATAACCAATTTAGCTTCATCATTTTCAGTAATTACAGTAAATGTATCTGTATCTGGTAATGCTACTTTTGCACTGATGAACCTAACGATGAAGTTGGTATCAACTTTAATCTTCAACTGAAACTCTGGAAGTTTCTTTAGTGGTGGTGGTTGATTGATAACCGATTTATCCGATAACATGAAATTAACTTTAGAGTGTTTATCTGACACCTCTAATGCAATTGCCTTGTCACCAGCTTGAGTTAGATTGAGTGTTACATCATCATCTAAAACTCCTAACAATTTACTAAACTGTTCTGTATCATATACACCTAACTCGGCATCTTGGAAGGACCAATTAGTCATTGATAATTCACCGAGAAGTGCTTTATCTCCTGTGATAAAACGGGTACTCAATGTATCATCTTTACTGTTTATAACTACCGCATTTACATTGCCACCTAAATGGTATTTGGCAATAAAGCGGGTTAATTTATGTTTGTTCATTTGTTACTCTCCTGTTATTTGTTCTGACGTATATACATATATATCAGATTGATTATTCAAAATTAAAAAAATCTTTCTATACTTTGTGCTTCATCTACTGGTTTACCCCAATCTAAACATTCATAAAATAGATTGAGTTTTTTAGTGAGTGCTCTATCATAGATTTTATCATAATCCATATTATCTTCTATGAATTTCATAATCTCGGGTGGATCTTCATAACCTTTATATGCTACTACTGATAATCCTAATGAGTTATTCTTTAAATATACCCACCGGATTTTATCCCCATTACTTATAAATCCATATTTTTTATCTCGTTTGTAATATCGCAATAAATCATTATAACTTACTGCTGCCCTTACATGGACTGGAATACCGTTCTTCAATACTGTAAATACTGAAGTATTTTCTTTGTCCTTTTTAATATATTTCTTAATTCCCTTTACACCGGTTGGAGAAGAAATATCATCTAAATCTTTTAATCTCATGTTCTTCTTAAATCTGGTTATTCTATGGTCTATCTTATCCCGTGGAACACTTGCTAAAATGTCCTCTAATACATCGTTTAATAGTTTTCTAAATGCCGGTGCGAAATTACTACGTACAGTATCTAATCCCTTTACCATTGTCTTATTTACTTGAACTCCATTATCACTAATGAGTTTCATACCATATCGTTTCTTTGTAATGAATAAACCAGACTTTGCTATAATTTCCTGTTTGATTTCAAATCGGTGTGTGTCTAAGTTACAGAATTTCTTAGCGAAATAGTCGTATGAACCATTTAAGTATTCTTGAACTTCAGTTGCAATTTCATTTATTCGTTGAGTCATCATTACATCACTCAGGCTTTGACCTTTGAAACGGTGGTTAATGAGGTCTACAACTGATAAAAATATAGAATCAGTCAAGTGTCGACGTAGATAATTCTATCAACATCGAGATCTGGCTGCCTCCTTATTTGTTTTATTTTCATATTATAATTTTCCTTATATGTTCTAAAACGGTTTCTTTACTCAAATTCCAATCATTTTCCCAAATTATTATTGGGATATATCCATTATCTTCATAAAAATTTATTTTAATTTCATCATACTCCCAAATTTCATTGGCAACTTTACCCCCTCTAATAGTATGAGTCTCATTATATAACTGCGGATTCATGTGCCAATAATCACCAAAAAATTCTATAATATAATTTTCATATTTACCATCTGCCACATAACACCCAATTCGAACTTCTGGTTGGATCTCAATATTAAGTTCACGTTCTATTTCCTTCATTACAGAAATAGATAATTTTGATTTTGAATTAAATTTAACACGTTTACTTTCAGCCTCTATTTCTGTATATCCATTATGTAACCAATACTCAATTTTAGTTGTATTATAAAGTAAATTCCAAATTTTTCTTCTATTATCATCTGTATAATCTAACTCAAAAAATCATCGGTTTCCAGTAAATCTTTTACTTTTATTTCCATTTTTTTACCATTTCGTATTACATCAACTCTATTGTTTTCATATAACTTTCTAACTTCACCGTTTTCTAATTCAACTTCAACTGGAGTACCAATCTCACTATTATAAAAATGATTTGTTATTTTTGCAGTAAACTTAATTAATTCTTGCCCTGCCGTTGTAACTGAGGTTGCATTTTCTAAATCGTAAAATCTCCAACCCTGAAGTCCAAGAACACCGTACATACTATTAAGTAAAATTTTCTGAATATATTGTCGTCTGTTAAAGTATTCATATTTTTCGTCATTTCCGTCGTCTGCAAATTTCTTAGCTAATTTCCTAAACTCTGATCTTGTATCAAACCACTTGGATAAAATAGTTGGTATTAAACCTGCTTTGTCTGTTTTATATAATATACCAGCACTTGAAATAGATATTTGATTATCATTAAAAAAGTCCTCTAATTCTGTATTTGTTAGTTGGCCCTTCTTCTTTCCATTTAATATGATAGAATGTGTCTTTTTTTTCTTTGATATAAATTCTTTAGCATTCCAACCAACTACCCTTCCAAACTTAGTTTCTGGGCTGATATTCAAACTCATTATTAAATTTGGGTACATACTTGTCAGATCCAAATCTATAACCCAGTCATGTTTACCACGTTGTGGACTTTTTACGTATGCTCCTACGAACTTATTATCTGTATATTCACCCTTTTCTGGTTTGTTTGGTGCTACGATGTTTAATTTTTTCAAATGAGTGAGGATTGCCCCTTCTAAATATCTACTACTGAAATATATGTCCTCATATGGAACATGACCGATATGACAAATACCACGGGCAATATCAATGAAATCTAATTTATCATCCAACTGTTTTACTATTCTAACATCATGAATGTTATATTCCACAAACTTTCTCAAGTCGTTTTCAAATAAATCGTTTAGTGTTCCATCGTAACTTATTTTTGGTGATCCAACTTCAAATTGACCAATGGCATCTAATCTATATGATGGTCTTGACCCAAATGTAAAATCCTTATAGAGTAGTAAGTAATCTAATACACTTACACCTGCTATTTTATATCGTTTCGTGTATTTACTATACATCACCTTTGATATTGGTGATAGATTGTCAGCAACACTTTGACCGAGAACTTTAATTGTTCTGTTGTATAAATATGGAATATCAAACCCATCTACGTTCCAACCTGTAATAATAGTTGGTCGTAGCTCTAAATACTTTTGGTAAAATCTTTGTAATAATTCATACTCTGTTTGGTGACTCTCAACTACGACATTCTTTCCAAATCCTGTTGTGTCTAGTGTCTTATGTTCGTCTAATGCTAAGCACGTATAAACATTACTGATGTTATCCCACATTGCAATAGATGTGATTTTATTTGGACCAATCATTGGGTCTGGAAAGCCCTCTGTTACTTCACACTCAATGTCAAATATGAATATTTTATGTCCAGTAGATGGTTCTTCACTTTGACCGTACATATCTATTAATGTCCGCATTTCAGGATTTACATCACTTTCAAATAATCCTTCTGCAGTCTTATCCCATCTGTATATCTTCTTTAATTTATCACCGTATAAGGATGCAAAAGTTCCATAGTTGTCTCTAACATAAGCATACTTTTTGTATTGTGTTGAAACATATCCGGCTTTGTCGTCCCAAATGTGGACCTTTCCCTTGAATGGTTCTACGAATATATTTTGGTAAATCTTATAACCTCTTTTGTTTAATTGGTATTATACTGTAATAATCTTGATGTGAATATACGACGGAAAATCGTAAAAGTCAAGAATATTCTTGGTCGTCATTATCACCCGTACCGTAAATTATTTCACATCCAGATGAATCACAGAATTTTTCCACGTCAGCTTCTTCACCCTCGATACCAACAAAACTCAACTTGCCTAGTTTTTTCACCATTTTATTATATGTCTTTTCGTCAATGGCTTCGTATGGCATTTGTCGGTATGCACCGAGTTCGTGGCGTGGTAATAACGATATTCCCTTTAATCTGTATTGGAAATAATTTAAAACTTGTGGTAATTCGGCAGACTCGGTTTCTGGATTAAATGTCGCCGTACAACTCACTTGGTTGTCTGCCCAATGTCGTTGTAGGAATGCGGCTAAATTGAATTGTTCCCATATAGATAAATCACCTACAGTTCTAATTCCCTCACCTACATCAACTGGAACCTCTACTACCATTGTACTATCTTCTGACCCGAATGCTGGTTCTAAATGATAGTTTGCCTTTTTTAATGGTTCGATCAATTCCGATTGTTTGGATAATCTCATCCGTCTTATATAAAACCTACTTTCTGGATAATGCATTCCGGGTGTTGCTCCTACTAACAAAGACACCGTCCCACTCGGTTTTATTGAGCTCAACTTTATACTTCTCGGTACTGCTAACCAATCTGAATACATTTTATCCCATTTTGTAAGTTCGTCGTATCCCTCTTCACACCACAGTTTTAATGTGTTTAATCCATTATTAGTAACAAATTGTGCTATACCACTCATAGATGTACCAATTCGTCTGTTGCGTAACATTACTCTATTAGTTTCTGGCCAATGAGTTTTTCCTAAAGTAACTGTTTTTGCATATAAGTATGCATACTTTAATGTCTTCTTATAATCTTCTAAGTCATCGTGGTGGTGTGGGAAAGTTTCCACAAGACAACATAATTCATAAGATTCTAAACTTTGTTCGCTTTTTACGGATTGTATCAGTAAACTTTCAATCTATAAGGTGGACTGTCGCATCTTCATTAGAAGTTTCTCCGCTCAGTCTCTCACGCTGGCTTTACCCTTGCGCCCTGTCGGCGTTTCACTCACCTTCCAAGTCAATCAGGAGAAATTTATACTACCCCGGGACTTGTTAGTTAAGGCAGTTGTGGATTAATACATTATTAGCCACAAAATTGTGATTATTTTCTACACTCAAATCGTATACGTCTTGATTTTTATCATGTAATATTGTTTTAAGCAATCTTCCCATAAGATTTAATCTCCGTTAAATAATTGTTAATTGAACTAAAGTATTTTTCGATACTTTTTTTAGTAATCCCAAAGGTTTTTGGAACAGCTTCAGTTTTATTTTTTCTCTCTATTATGATATTATTAATATCAGTAATCTCTTTTATGTTGTATAATTCAAGTAAAACCCCATACTTTAACATTTTAGTTTTATATGAATTAATTGAACTATTTTTTGGTAATGGTTTTCGTGGTTTACCAATCAAATTATTGTATCTATTAGTGCATCCATTCTTTTTACACGTTTTTCTATCGATATCGCTTACAATCCTGTATTCGAATACATCTCCACAAATAATACAATTAGATACTTTTATTGGATCAGTTATATCCTTTCCTTCCCAAAATAATTTACTCTCTTCCTTGCGTTGTGCTGATATTATCTCCCGCCTTTTCATACCATCTGGTGTATTATAAAAAGCACGTATAGATTTGCTAAGTCTATCAGTATATTTTTTATCAGATGCCCGTTCGGCTGTTTTTTTTCCAATTTTAAGTTTAGTTTCATCTGAAGATGTCGTGCCGTATCTTGGATTGTTTTTACCTCTCATATCCACAGTTTTATGGTTTTTAATAGAAGCTTCAATCCATTCTTTAACACCATTTTCAAGTTTATATTTTTTAACTATTTTGCTAATGTGTTTATCCCACACTACCAAATACCGTATTCCGATATTTCCAAACAATTTATTGTATTTATAATAATAATCCATAGCTTCTTTTTTAGAGCTTTTGACTTCTATAATTGTTCTAATTTTATCATTAACAATATGAAAAAAATCAGGCTTGTAACTTTTACCATCAAATTCGTATATTTTACTTTCATATAAAAATGACATATTAGCTATATCCAACCATTTAGCAATAACAAATTCACATTTACTGCGTAAATAATATTTTTTATTATCTTTTGTTGTATAATACCCGACATAACTTCTATGATTAGTATCACCTCTCTTAATTTTCCCATGTTTTTGTTCACAATATGTTTTCATAATTCATCTCTTTTTAGTGGTTGTTTATCTAATAATAAATATAATAGAATTAAAAAATAAACACTAAAATTAAAAGAATTATGTTATTATTTTAATATTATCATCTTCAGTTAAATCTTTAGCTTCTACATACCCCCTATTGGTTGTATAGACTTTATGGTCAGGGGTACAAGTAAGTTTATAGATATTTCCATCTTCTTCAATCTCTAACGTCATGATAGAAACATCCTTTCTGCTTAACCAAGCGTTAGTAATAACATTGTATTCTAATGATAGAGTATTTTCATTAAAAGTTAATGCTTTAATTTCTTCACCGTTTTTTACCAGTTCTACAACTTCTTCAACGGTTAATTTACCTTTATCAGTATTAACTAATGTATCACCAACTACACACGGATTTCCGCCTGCAACTCTGTGGTCTTTGTTATCGCCACCATTTTTCATACGAGAATATTCTCTCATATTTTCTAACCATGCAATTCCGGGTTCACCATTATCTACTATTCGTTTACATATATCAGTATAATCCATTCCGATTTCTGCAAATACTGAATTATTAGATGTCCAACCAAATTGTTCCCGTTCTGGGTTCTTTTTGTAATTCTTTAAGTCTAAGTATTCTTCATCTGTAGCATCACCGAATACAATTTCTGCTGTATTATGTGATACTATTGTCTCATCTACTCCATTTTCAGGATTTTTAACAAAGAAATGATGTTTATCTTCAACTTCTATGTCCCAAGTTTTTTCAACTTTACCTTCATCAACTATATCCATAATAGTAACGAGTTCAAAATCTTCTAAATTAAAATCTTCTATTCCGTATTTTTCTATCATGTTATCTCCTAATAAACGTCCAGCTTAAAATCAAATCCAAGTGATTTTGTTGCTTCAAATTTTAAATTATTTTTTTCCTTATCGAACTCAAGTGTATATGTGCCTTTCGTTTCAATAATTAAATTATCACCGGGTATATAAAAATCTGGATAGTATCGTCTTTTTTTACCTTCATAGTTATACCAAATCTCTGGCATATCACTCTTTTTGTATAAAATATCATTTTCACTATATCCAGACTGAAATAAATTATCTAACGTTTTATTTTCGTATCCTTGAATTCTAATTCGTTTTCCGGATGGCATAGTATAAAATTTATTTGTATTATAATACCCACTATATCCGTCTAATGCCTTTTCTGCAAATTCTGGGTGATGCATTGGATTTTCTACACCATATAATTCTACCATCCTATCTCTAAATTCTTTAGTTCCAAATTTAAAATAATCTTCTCTACCATACTTTTCAATTATTGTTTGTTTAGCTTTCCTTTTAAACTCATCTGTCTGTGTGTAATAATCAACACCGTATTCACTATTTATAAAATCCATTCTAATTTTTTTATATTCATTAGAATTTACATACGCAGTTGCTCCATATTTTTTTAAATTAGTTTTCATTGTTCTATCTTTAACTTCGGGGATTTGTTGTGCATTGTCTACACCATATCTTCTTTGGAAAGTTTTTATTTTTTTATCAGTTATTTCCGTTTCATTACGCTTTTCTTGTATTTTTTTGATGGAAGTTGGAAATTGCCATGCGTTTTCATACCCATATTTTTCTTTCATTATTTTAGCTTGATGATTGTATCTCATTTTCTTTGCTTTATCACTCCAAGTGCATTTTTTATCACAGTAGAATAATCCACTTTCAATCCGTATCCTATAATCTCTATTCTTTTTTGTTTCATATTCTGTTCCACAAATAATACAATTAACTTTTACAATTTCAAGTGCCATTTTTTATCTCCTATATTCAATAATAACTATAAGAAAAGATAAAAAACATACATTTCCCGACACTATTTTTTCTGTTTTACGAGAAAATCTTTATCTTTATCTATATCTTTAACCATCTTCCATTCAAACCCATTATCTTGATTATAAACTAATAAAGTATGTTTTTCCGTCGCCTCATATTCAGTCCCATTTAAAGTTTTAATTTTTAGGACTTTTTGTTCGCCACTATCAAATGTATTTAAGACTTGTTTATAGCCATCAGCAGTTAAAACTTTATCATTTCTCGTTATTTCTTCCATCTTCTTAAATCCATCTTCAGTAAGAACTTCATACCATTTAGGTAAGCACCTGCGAACATTGCCGGCCACTACACACTTTCCAATCAAATTCATAATATCTACGATTGTGGTAACGGTTATTGGTTCACCTGTATTCTTTTCTAATACTTCACTTACGGTGTCATGGACTTCTTCTAATGGTGTATATCCACTCGCCACACCACCAAAACCTTTTATTGGTTCACCTAGACCTCTAATGAGTGAATAATCAAATTTCATCGGGGCTGTTCCGTGAAAATATGATTCCAATAATAATTCTAAACTCTCTACCCAACCTTCTCGTGTATCTGGTATTTGAAATGTTTCTTCGTTTCTATCTCTATTTATTCCCTTTATTATAATTTCACCAGCACCCTTTACATCAAACCCCACGCCGACACCCAACATTGAGGCATCCATTAAAAATGTGAATGGTTTGGAGTAATCTTGTTTTAGTGTGGAAGTGGAGACGAATGCACAGTTGTTTAGGGCGGCATATAACTTCTTTTCTTCTGTGATAGCAGTTCCCATTGCCCATAAACCTCTGCCTGGTGGTAGAAATTTCATACTCCACATTCTCTCATACATTTCTTGAGCGGAGTTTTGAGCTTGCCATGGATTCCAACCTAATTGATGTTGTTCAATCCATTCCTTTTGCATATTATATGTACCCTCTACAACCCGTTGAATGGTTTCCCACCACCTTTCATTTTTTCCATTTTCCTTGATACGGGAATAGGTTCGCATATACACTAACAGTCCCAATCCATTAAAGCCAAATGGTGGCTTTTTTCTCTTGTATCCGTTTATAAAATTTTCCGTTAAAACGAATTTATCCATAACATTCCTCCATAATTTCTCTATCCATAACTATTATAAATAGTAATATTTATTCAAATCCACCCATGTCTTTGTCAGAATTATACTTATTTGCTAATTGTTTACGTAGATATTCTTCACTATTATCCATTTTCTTTTGAGTTGTTTGACCATCTTGTGTATTTGCTTCAAAAATTTTAATACTACCATTATTTGTATTTATACTAGCTGGAAATGTAATTCCATCAACACCGAATCTGTTTTTAATAACATGGAAACGGCCTGTATTGGCTATCTTATCTTCTACTTTTCTACTCATGGATATAACAAAATCGGCAATCATAACTTTTGCATATGATTCGGCTACTTTACTTGCATCGATGACATCTTCTTCTAATGATGAATTATGTGAATATATACCATTAGCAAAAAACATATGTGTATCTTCAACTGTAATATCAACAGTATCTTCTTCCCCTACCAATTCAATAGAAACAATTTCATCCATTACAAAATCTTCTGGATTTATGTTATGCATTTTCATTTACAAATTCCTTACATTTTTTAACTATATATTTTTCATCCATCTTATAGAAAACATCATCTACTCGTAAAATTTTATACCCCTTACTTTCTAAAATAATATCTCGTTGAATATCAAGATTTCCATCGTGCCAATATTCACAATCAAATTCAATTATTGAATTTCCACACTTGAAATCTGGCATTATAATTTTATTTGGATAATCATTTTCGTGATTTACAAAAAGTTTCTTTATTTCTTTGTAAATAATTTATCACCCACTTTTAATCCAGTTGCAACTGATTTTAATTTACCATACATAACAGGTAAATCGTGATTAGCTGAAATAGTTATCTCTTTACCTGATTTCAATTTAACTTTATATACTGGTTGTTTTTCAACTGGAAAAACTTTATTAACTTTTTTATATCCAAGATGAGTTAGAATTTCATCACCTTCTTTTATTTTTCCAATTTCTATTTCGCCATTTTCAGTTTCTACTTTATCAGTTAAAATATGACACCTATTCGCTTGACTTGCGGTCCAGATGGGGAAGTCGTATTCTCCTGCAAGACCTCTTAAATCTTCATAAATACTTTCTAATACGTGTCGTTTTTCTGTTCCAACACCACGGAGAATATCTGCGTAATCTACTAATACCAAATCTATATTTGTTCCCTGTAATTCTATTTGTTTCAAATGGGATGAAAGTGTCTGGACTGTTGCACCCTTTGTTGGGAAGTATTTAATTAGTAGAGTTCCCTTTAATTCTGCAATTTTCTTCTTGACATCATCTTTATAGTATTTTATATTAGCCGTAGTCACTCCACTAAATACTGTATCAAATCGTAACCCCACGTAATTTTGATTTAATTCTAACGTATAATATACTACATTTAATCCATTCTTTACTGCTGATGCTCCTATTGCTTGTAAAGTCCAACTGTTATGTGATAAAATACCATTACCATAAAAACAATGAATGTCCTCTACTGATATATCATATAAAATGGTTTCTGGCATTTCGTTAAACTTTAATACAGACATATATCCGGTGGTAGACACAATTTTATCACCAACCTTTAAATCTCGAACCTTTACCCAGTCACCGTCATATAATTTAAGTCTGTGATCCCAACTACAACGTAAAGATCTATTGTGAGATTTAAAATAAACTCTAACATTTTTTAGGAACTCAGTTCGTTGTAATGTTATAATATTTTTATATGCGTCCGGTGTTTTAATTAATATTTCAAATGGCAATTCATATTCTACATTTTGAACTTCTGGTATTCCTATTTTAGAAAATAAAGTTTTTAAGTTTATGGTTTCTAATACTTGTTTTTTAATAAATCCATCATTATCAAAAAATTTCCAAGCTGATGTCAATTTCTCTAAACCATATGAATCAATTAATTTTATCTTATCCCATGGATCATACCATTCAGTATCACCATTTTCAATTAACTTTCCAAGTTTAAAAAATGCAATGTCAATTTTAGTACACCCACCAACACATTTTCCAATTCCGGCTGGGGCTACTACTACTCCTAATTCACCCGATCCTAAACCACCATCCATTATTTCATCTATGGTTTCCCAACCAGTTTTTACGGTGTCTCTAGCAGAGTTAGCAAGTCGCTCTTCTATACCATCAATGTATTCATGTCCTAATTCTCTGTCACCACCAGCCTTCATTGCGTCATCTATGAGTTGCTTTATCTCATCATATTTACCGATTTCTAATAAATCAACACTATCCATTATTGCTGCTTTAATAACTTGATTTTTACAGAACTCTAATGTCTGTTCTTGTATAAATGGTAAATCAGTTGATTCTATATATCTCCAACTTTCTTTTAGATTTTCTACCACGGACATCTTTAGAATGTCGTTTTCTATATCGTCTATTTTTACCTTTAATACTTCTAATGTAGGACCAGTTTTATACTCAAAGAAATAATCTCGTATTGTTTTTGCTAAAAACTTATTCGCATCAGAGTCGAAGTATGATGGTTCTAATATATCTGATATTGTTTGGAGGAACTTTTTATCACCAAGTAGTGATGATATTATTTTACATTGAAATGTTTTACCAAACTGTTGTAAAGTTGAGTGTTCACTCATTTATTTTTTTCTCTATAATGTATGTTTGTTTTATAATATATATCCATGGAAATAATCAAAACCAATGATTTTATTACCAGAAATTCTGATGTTGATTTCTATTTTTATCAATGACACCAAACTTGAATAATTTTTCTGTCGTAGCATGGGTATTTGTTGTATTCATTGAATTCGTGATATTCTTTTCCCAAATGCAACCAAAATCATCTGGGGCATTATATTCAGAAATAAATACATCATGTCCAATGTTAGTCATTTCTCTACACCATTGCCAAAAATTATCATGATCAAAGTTTTTAGAAGTCAAATACTGTTTTGTATTTTTATATGGTGGATCACAATATATTATACTATTATCTGGAATATTCATAACATTGTAATTACCATCTACAAATTTAATATCTCGTATTTTATCAATTTGGGATTCTACATTCCGTATTTGTTCATTAATATAATTACGTCCAGTCTTTCCAGCCGAATGTCCACTGTATCCACCATCAAAAAATCTACCATTATAAGAAGCCATCCAACCAATCCAACCAATCATAAAATCATCAAATTCTATATTAGTGTTGTTATTAAATTCAACCCGTGCCTTTGAATATAATTCTTTACTAATAGTATTTGGTCGTTTTTTATTATCACAAAGACCTTTCCACATGGAAATTAAATATTTATTTTTATCGGAAGCCAATCTTTTACCACCGGCTTTATCTATAGTATTCAATCCACCACAAAAAGGTTCAACATACCATTGATTATCGGTTCTGTTTTTTAAAATGATAGGAAGTATATACTTTGCTATCCTATTTTTACTGCCCATATATTTCATTAAAAATATTCGTGTTCTACTAAATTATGAGGATTTTTTGCATTCTCGATTCTAGCTTCCATTATTTTAAAATACTCTTTTTCTCTTTCAATAAGTATGTAGTTCCTTTCTGAAAACACACAAGCAATTCCTGTTGTTCCACTTCCTGCGAATGGATCTAATACTACATCATTTTTACGACTACCCAATGTAACTAAATAACTCATTAAGGTTACGGGTTTTACTGTTGGATGAATATTATTTTCCAATCCACTATTCTTTTCAGATTTACTCGCCTTTGGAACAATTAAAAATGGAAATGTCCGTTGTATTTCTTCTGGTAATTTCTTAACCCTATCTTCCCACCAAGCATCTAAACTATAATATCTACTAAAATCTTTTTCTAATATATCATCACTTATTAATAGGTTTGCTGCAAATCTACCGAGTGGTGATGCTTCTGCTGTATCATTATTCTCTGACTTAAATCCACTTGTCTTAAATACATTATCGTCTGCTCGTGGTTGTCGTTTAGTGGTTTTTGGTTTTTGATAAGTTTCACTCGGGTTTAATTGTTTCATATCACCACTAAGAAATGTCTTTCCACCTTCATTTACTTTACCGATTGTTTTTGCACCACCGAATGACTGTTGTTTTTCTACATATTTATCGTAATCACTTTTAGATTTTCGTGATGGTTGATTTCCCCTTGATAATCCTTCTGCGTCAGTATCAAAGTTTTTCTGACTACCTACATTATCCTTATTGTATTGTTCTAAATCTTTACTAACAGGTTTCTTAAATCCATAATTATATGTTCCACCATATTCTTTAGCATATACCGAACCTTCTTCTATGGAACTTCTTTCTGTAAATCCTTTTCTATCACTTTCATATTGTTCTGTATCACTCATTCCTGCAAATGGTATTCTACAATTATCCAACCAAGTGATCCCTTTTTGATTATCAAGTGCTTGGTCTAAATAACCTTTCTTCTCTAATGGTTTCATTGCCACAATCACGACTTCTACTGCTGGTTTTGGTTG
>Ga0233428_1001926_pt1 | contig 20928 bp, 13 predicted proteins | sample SI_118_April2016_4_FD_179890 | JGI IMG/M metagenome (GOLD analysis project Ga0233428, IMG submission 179890) | Seawater microbial communities from Saanich Inlet, British Columbia, Canada - SI_118_April2016_120_MG | ecosystem: Environmental > Aquatic > Marine > Inlet | place: Canada: British... | reverse complement strand
GAACCTATCTGGTAGGTGGTCACTGGGAGACGAATCTCGGCAGTGTTCTGAAGCTTGGTTCCACGTACGTGAATGTGCACAACTTTGACGCCATTGCTGGACGCAAGGATGGCTCTCTCAAGGGGGCCGTGCCCTTTTCCAGCCTGGAAGAGGCACGTTCGGTCTTCGTCATCGTCAGCGACGATTCGTATTGGGATGACAATGGTCCCCGTGTCTTCAGAATGCAGATCCACATCGACGGTGAGCAACGAGACGACATCGAACCCATGGTGCGGATTGTGCGATCTGTTCCCGTCCTTATCGGCGAGTCAAACCGAGAGATCGGTTTGGGAGATAGTGAGATCTCCCTGCAACGTGCGGACCGACCCTCCTGGCTGATTGAAAGCTATCTGATGGAGGAGATCGTCAAGGAGGGGTACACGCGCACCGGCGCCTTGAGCAACTTCACCAGTGGAGGATTGTTCTTCAACTCCGGCGAGGATGTCTCTCATGCTGAGACACCATTTCTGGAAGCGAATGGCACGGATATCCTCATCTATCGATTCGAAGTGCCCGCCGATGCCAAACAGGTGCGTTTCCGTGCGTTGGCTGCCGGCGACTATGTCATTGACGTAGCCAGCGCTCTGGGCTGGATCGGAAATGATGTGCAGTGGCGGGATTGGCACACGGTGAAACGGGCGGCGGACAATGTCCAGGACCAAAGCAACATGGGCTGGGTCAGTTTTCGCTACGGATTTCCGACAGGCACCGTGCTTTATGGCGTGAATTTCGAGGCCAAGTTGCTCGGCTTCGAGGCGTGGGGCGAATTCTCGCGTAACACATCCTACTTTCGCTATCCCTCAGGATCTGGAAAACGCCTGTCCACGGATGGTGATGCCTACTTTGTCAATCTGTTCCGAGATAACGGTAGCTGGGACGTAGGCTTTGAATACGCCAACATGCCCTCTGACTATTCAACGACATTCCAGGCGTTGATGCAGAATCCGCGGCAGAATGTGATCTCGTCTTTTCAGTTGGTAGACGACAATGACGACCGCGACGAGTGGCCCGATCGTTGGGAACAGGATCGAAGCTTCGCTTCACTGAATCTAACACCGGCGCCTGGGTCAGGCATGGGGTTTGGCGTCTTTCCCGGCCTGGATGTCGACCGCGACGGTGTACAGGACAATGTCTGGTATAACGGTGCCAATCGAATCCTGACCTACTACGACCAGCCCTTTTTCTTCGGCGATGACTTCAACAACAATGGTCAGATCGATGGTTGGGAGAATGACAACCGAGCCGACTATCCCTATGACCTCGACAGTCGCGGTGGTCATGGGTTCGTGACCTGGCGGCCGCTGCCGGAAGTGGATGACGCTTTCGTACGCGCTGGCTACTACAACATGCATCAACCCGGAGGTGGTGGCAGCGATCGAGCCAGCTACGTGAAGGCCAACTATGTGGAGTCATGGCCGGGGCTGGGTCGGATACAGGCGGGATACTACGGCAAGAGAGTGCGTGACGATATCCGCAACGACCTCTACCGGTTTACCGGCGGCTCTTACTCGGTGCTACCGGATCGGTTGTTGCTGCGCAACAGTCTGCAAAACACACTGGTCTTTGGTATCCATCTCAATACGGATGCTCTACCGAGTCTGAACGTGTACAACGACGTCCTCCTCGAGGTGAACAGCCAGCGTGAAATAGACGATGGTAACTTCTTTCAGCCGAGTGGCCGCCTCACGACGGTGGGGTATGTGGCACGGGCCGACTACACCTGGCACCTCGGCGAAAATTTCACCTTTGGCCCCATGCTGAAGGGAACCGTGCGGCGCACGAAGGCCGAGCTCGAAACGCTGAAACAGGACACCTACACGATCACGCCCATGTTTCGGGGGGACTATCGCCTCGCCGAAAAGACGGTCGTGCGCGGTGGGTTGCTCGGTCTCCCATTCCGTGAGATACACCGAGATCAGGATCGCCCATTCCTCGACCGTGACTCGTGGTATTACATCCTGGTCTTGGAGAATTTCGGCAACTATCGTGGCATTGACGTGAGCACGAGTATCGGTTTCGAACGTGTCTTCGACCGCTATGTCTCTTCCCATCGTGTGTCCGCTGGCCGCGAGCGGTATTACATCCGAATGCGCATTGGGTAGATGACGATGAGCTATCGGAGAAATCTTTTTTGCGCCATAGTGGCTGCCGTGACGCTCGTGGGAATACCCGAGGCACGCGCGGCTCTGCGTGGTCCCGGTGTCTTCCTCTATCGGCCGGGGGAAGGGTATACGACCCACTCACGTGAACCCTACCGAATGTGGCCACGATCCTATCTGGTCAGACCAGAAGATCTTGTATTCGACGAACTGGGAGATTTCGTTGTCGAGGGCATCGAAGTCTTCAGTCTGCGTGAATCGCGTACCCTCGATCCCGGACCTGGAAGTGTCATCAACAAGAGCCGGTACTTCAGAGACTATCTGAGCCGTCTGTCGGTGGCGTCTGATTCCTATGGCGACTTTCACACGACCTTGGCAGTGGGGGATCAGATCCGTACGAAGTTCACTTCTATGTCTCTGGACATGGCGGCCCTGAATGGGATTCGCTGGGACATGAGCACGAAGAGATTCGATTTTACCTTCGTTAATTCCCGCCTGGATTATCCGATCTGGGATGTGGATGCCAATAATGACAACAAACAGCACAATGCCAGCGTCATCGGAACCAGACCACCCTTCTTTGCGACGTATCTGCTTGGTTCACACCTGCAGACGAGCATCGGGGCGCTGAATCTCGGGGCCCAGTGGGTCAATCAGTATCGCATCAATAGTTTGCTGGGCCGCAAGCAGTGGGACATCCGCGGTGCCACACCCAACAATAGCTCCGAGATCGACTATCTCGTCGTGAAGTTCGCCGACGGATCAATCGATGACGACGGCGGTCCACGCGTCTACGATTTGCAGGTCTACATCAACGGCGAACTGCGCCCCGAATTGCGGGTTCACCCCGACGCGGTGTCGGCGGCGGGTCTTGACGACACCCAACGAATCGTTGTTACGCGCCACCACATGGACGCGATCGATCCGGCTTTCCCCAATGGCGACGCGGAGTTTCCGCGGGAGCTGGGACTTGAGATTCCACCCTACGTAGAGTTTGTCAGCGGTCAGCTTCCTGAAGAGTTCCCTGGCCAACGTGGCTATCTCGAGGCGCATGGGAAAGAGTATCTCCTGTATTGGGTGCCATTGAGCACGGAAGATATCGACGCCGTCTCTTTCCGGGCTAAGGTCGGCAATGACTACCGGATCAGTCTGTCAGAGGTCTACGCCAATGACCCATCACGACTACGCGCAGGGCGCACCCCAAGAGACCGGAATCGTGCACTGTTTTTCCAGGATGTAGCCTTCGCTCCGGGTAAGGTGCAGGATCTGTCCAATCTGCAAGTCGTGAAGTTCGACTACGGTCGAGAAACGGGACGGATGCTGGCAGGCGTGCACGCAGATATGACGGTAGAGAACTTTTCCTTCCGCGCGGAATATGATCTCAGTGCCGATTTTCGGCGTTTTCCCGTCGCGTCCGGTGAGCGTTCCTCGCGCACGGGTCAGGCCTATTTCGTCAATGCAACCTGGCGTGGAGAGCAACTCGACGTCGGTGGTGAAGTGTTCCACATGGACCCACACTATGGCACATCACTCCGTATCCAGGACCCGGCATATCAGAGCTTCGTCACGCTGCCCTTCTCGCCGCTGGATAGCGAGATCGATGGGGGGCTAAAGGGCATAGATGGGTTCAACCAGTCTGGACTGAATGGGACGCTCATCTTCGACACAGTTGAGGACAACGACGACAAAGACCGCTTTGCCGACCAGCACTATATCCGATCTCGCAGAGATCTCGACGGTGTCTTCCCGGGGCTGGATCTCGATCAGGATGGCAGACCCGAAACCAACAAGAACAACAATGCCATTCCTGATTATCTGGAGCCCTTTCTCCTCTATGGAGTTAACCCAGAGGAATACGACTACGGCGACGATCTGAACAACAATGGCATTATCGATATTCGCGAGAATGATGCCGAAGCGGACTATCCATACGATCTCGACCTGAAAGGTTTCCATCTGTTCGGTTCGTATCACCCGTGGAAAGGGACGACCCTCACCCTCGGTCAGTATCTGACCAAGCAGATCGCCGCCGGCGGTGAGAACAATGTCCTGTACGCCAAGGCAGTCTACGATCGAAAGATTCCTTTCTGGGGTCGTTTTCTCCTTGTCGACTTCGCCAAGAGGGTGGAGGATGACATCCGCGACAATGTCTTCATCTTCCCGCGCAACGCGACATTTGAATTGCAGGAAGATGTAAGTGGTCGCTTTTCAGGTGCAGGGCTCGGCGTCACGCTGATCGAAGATCCGCTGCAGATGAAGGATAGCTTCGTTAATACAGCCTACGCCGAAACCGAACTGACGGCGTTGGCTCCGATCGATCTCCAGTTGAATCTCAAGCATGAGTTAAATCACCAGTTTGGTCAGGATGGTGGCGACGCGAGTCAGATCACGCGGATCACGTCTGTTATCAGGGGACAGTATGCCCATCATCTGTCAGGCAGATTCGCGGGTGTCTCGATTACACCCCAGATCAAGGTGATGTCACAGAGACTGTCTGACGATCGATTCCCAGTCCCTGTGCTCCACGAGTTCTTCTTTTACCCCATCGTGCGACTCGACTGGGAACTGACGCCCGTCACCAGTTTTCGCGCCGGCGCGCAAGGGTTTCCATTCCTCAAGAGTCGTTCGCTGGATCTTGTGAGTCCCGGACGGGACTTCTCCACGCAAGACTATGTAGCCCTGATTGCCAACACATTCACCTATCAGGGGTATGAGGTGAATTTTAACGCGGGATATCAGATCCAGAAGCGTCAATTTGACTCTGCGCAGCGTGCCGCGTCCGATGTGAACACGTCCATTTTCTTCTTCCGCTCCCTCGTGGGACTGCGACCGGTGAACTGATGATTCGGCTCGCATCCAAATTCCGAGATCAAGTAGCTACGTCTATCAGGCGACGTACTGAGTGGGGGGCACTGGCTGCCGTGCTGCTGGTTGGCACCAGTGCCACGCAGGCGCAAGACAGTCTGTCGTGGGGGCCGCGTACTGGGATCGACATTCCCGAGGTGGCGCGAGTTCAGCCCGACCGGATGTTCATGCGCCGGCCATGGGAACAGTATCGGAACTACGCGCATGCTGAGAACATGTACACGAACTATCCAACAATCCTGTCACCCTACAGGGATCCCAAACAGTTCTTCTACGGGCCACTCGGAAATCGCCTGGCCTACGGAATTCCGGGATACGACTGGGTCGAAACGAAAGGCCTTGGGGCGCAGGCGCGAGGCTCTTCGGCTCTTGGGATCACCGGTGATCTCTACAACTATCCCGGGCGGGAACAGACCACGTATCGGCGGTATTTTGAAGATGTGATGTCGATTTCCGAGCACACCAATCGTTGGTCCGCCGGTCTTACGGTGGCGCAGGAAATGCGCGGCCGATTTACACCGCTAACCCTCAAGGTGAACGCCTTCCCAGGGTTTCGCCTGGACGTCAGCACCAAACACTCTGATGCGTCGGCGCTGTTCATGACGCACGGAACCTACCGTATGGGGGCATTTCACCTGAAGCGCAGCGTCGGCCTGCTGGACTTTGGCCTCACCTACGTGAATGCCCATGAGAGTTTTAGTGATCAGTATGGAAATGCGCTGTCACGAGACGGCGTGTTACGTCACAACCAGCCTTTCCCGGAGATCATCGCTGTCAAGTTTTCGGACGATTCACCCGAAGACAATCGCGGTGGTCCTCACATTGTAGATGTCAATATCCGGATCAACGGTGTTGTGCGAACAGACATTGTCCCGGACATCATCGAACAGATTGGCGGCACGACGGAATCATCCGTCGGTACCATCGGTTCGCAGGGATTGGTGCGCAATACCTATGCGCAGCTGTCGGCGGCATTCACCTCTTCGGTTCCGACGCAGGCAGCGTATCTACAGCATCGAATCAACGAAGCGCCCCTGTACATGGACTATCTTTTCTTTCGCGATCTGCGTCAGAATGATCACGTCGATCTCGATCGCCAATACGATACCTATTTCTGGCGCGGTGTGGAGTTCCCTGTCGAGGAGGCGTGGCAACTGGCAGTTAATGTCGATCCAGATGCCTCGACGAGTCGAAATTTCTACAAAGACAACGAGGATGAGATCCTGTCGGAGGTTTTCTCTGCCGAGGAAGTGCAGTCGATCCTGCTGCGCAACAACGCGCTGAATCACACCTTCCGTCCATTGGAGCAGTCCTTTCGCTGGCGCACCGACGACCCAGGACCTATCCAGGTTGCAGGCGAAGACTTCGTCGTCTACTACTTCACAATTGCAGGAGAGGGTTTCATCGAGTCCGTTTCCTTCGATGCCCTGATCGCCAACGACTACAAGATTGAAGTCGGCACCGTCGCCAGGACCCGTGAGTTCGATGCGAACAATCCCTTGGCAGCCATCGATGTCCCCTACACACAGCGGTATTCCAGGCCGACGCTCTATCGGGTCGTCGAACGTGCACCTGGGAACGTGCAGGACATGTCCAATCTGAAGCGGATCTCTTTCGATATCGGCACCGAAACAGGCATGGAGATCTTCGGCTTCGACTTCAGCACCAATCTCTTCGGACTGAAGATCGACGGTGAATACGCCCGCAGCATCCATCACAATCGCTACCCTGATGGTGTGCCGGGCCCCGATCCCAGCACGCCGATTCGTGCGGGCAAGCGCTTCGACGAAGTTGGTGAGGCATACTACGTGGTGGCGCGCAAAGAACACGAACGCTTCGACTGGGGCGCCGAATACTTCCACATGGGACCGGACTACTCGACTGAGCTAGTCGTGCTTGGTACTCCTGCCGTAGGACATTTCAACAGCACCGTTCGTCTGATGATGGTGGATGATAACGACGACAATGATCGTTTCCCTGACTCCTGGTTCCAGCAGTATATCGCTGGTTTCGTCAACGAGGGTGTTGATGCGGACGGCGTGTTCCCGGGCAAGGACGAAGACGGTGATGGCAGGCCGGATACGAATAAGAATGGCAACCAGCTACCAGACTACCTCGAACCATTCCTGATGTACACAGTAGAGTCAGACGATTACGTCTACGATCTGGATTTGAACAACAACGATCGACCCGATGGCCGCGAAGATGATCCCGAACCAGACTATCCGTACCCGGAGGACCTGGAAGGCACACACCTGATTGGCACGTACCGGATACGTCCCGATCTTGGCCTCACCCTCGGTCGACTCGATTCTCGCCAACAGGCAGGTGGTGGTGAGAATGTGATGAGCTACGGGCGTCTCTCCTGGACCGGCCGACGACTCGGCTTGGGGGAACTCAACATTGAGAACACGCTGAAGCGAGTTCACGACTCCGTGCCCGACCGCGTCCTGGTGTCCTCGGATTTCAGTCGGGGCGCCTTTGGCAAGGTGCATCTGGCAGGCTTTGGATATCAGCAGCAGTTCGATCTGAATTTGATCGACGACGGTCTCAACTATCGAAATAGCTGGGCAAATCGATTCTACGCTCAGGCTCGACTCAGTCCCATCGAAGGTCTGAGTCTGTATCACAATTTTCGCTACGAACTGAATCGCCAGCAGCGTGGCTTACTCGATGACGGAACCTTCCAACGCACGAACGAGATCCGTTCCTTGAGCTCCGTGCACCGTATCGACTACACCTGGCAACCACCACGCAGCAAGTGGGAAATCGTGCCGGCCCTCAAATTACTCTTCCTCAAACGGACGCAGGACATCATCGATGTGCCGTTGGCGGACGAGGCGACGGTGATTCCCATCGTCAAGGCCAGTTATCACATTACGCCGCGTACGACGTTCCGCGCCGGTGCCCAGGGACTCCCGGGATTGAAGTATCGCGTCAAAGATCATGCGAACAACTGGAACAGCTTCGAACAAGATGTCTACGTGTTGATGATGACCAATCGTTCCGACTACTTCGGTTATGAAATCGTCACGAATGTGGGCGTGACCCTCGATCGCCGCACCTATGACGATCCTTTCCGCGGGACGGACAACACGGATATCCTGGCGACGTTCATGCAGATCGTCGCAGGAGCACCACAATTTTGAGAGGGCGACCTGTGACAGCGAGGGGGGTGACGGGGCTCGCCGTGGGGGTGATGCTGTGCGTCATGTTCGCAGCCTCTGATCTGCAGGCAGAGGAGGGTGTGTTTGCCGAGCGTCAGATCGCATCGCGCAAGCAGGCAGTTCTCCTATCCGCCTTGTTCCCCGGGATGGGCCAACTGTCGAAGGGGCGGAAGATGACGGGGTCGATTCTCGTGCTTGCTGAACTCAGTTCCCTGGCTACGGCTCTGACTGCGAACGAGAACTACAGAACGCGTCTCGACAACTTCAGGCGGCAGAAGTCGGAGTATGAGGAGATGGCTGCTGGAGATAGTCAGTTCGACGCGGCAGACGCGAGATGGCAGCAACTTCAAAAAGACGCCGAAAGCTTGGATCGTCTTGGTTTGACGAGACGGGTGTTCACCGCCGCCGCCCTCGGCATCTATGCCTACAGTCTTGCGGATATTCTGTTGTTCGATGGCCCAAAAACGACCGCCGCCGCTGGCTGGCGTCTTCGCGCACTGCCCGCCATGCAGGGTGCCCCCGCACGGCTTGTGATTGCGAGCAGATTTTGAGCTTCACGCAAATACAGTTGAATGGCCGAACCATGTGGCTTCTGTTGGTCACCTTGGCATTGCTGGGGACCTCATGTGGAGACCAACACAGTCTACCGGCGAAATTTCACGAGGACCGTGTGGAGAGCCCACAGGCTCTGAGCGCAACGTACGAAGAGGAGCGGGTCGTGCTGCAGTGGACGATCAGCGCATCGGCACAGATCCTGTACTATATCGTCACAGTTGCTGAAGGGAGCACTGGGGCTGAGTGGAAATTCACGGCCCCGTCTGCGACGCAGACTGATACAGTGGAGTTCACATGGACCGACTCTTTCTACACATTTCGTGTCGAAGCCGTGGATGCCACTGATTTCGTGAGTGAGAGTTCTAACCTCGACACCGTCTTTATCCCACAGTGATAGAGAACCGAGGCGTCCAGGATAGCCGATGGCGAGACAGATGACCGAACCCAATCACGGACGTTTTGAGGCTCCGACAGATGCGCTGGAGCTTGGGCGACTGTTCCGAGAGACGCGGCGGGTTTCGTATTTCGCCTACGGCTTGGCTGTGGGGATCGTTGCGTCTGCCTTCGGCTATTTTATGGCATTGGAGGATGAGGGGCCGGCACCCAAGCCAATGGCGATGGAATTCATCATTCAGAAACCGCAAGCCAAGAAGCCATTCCGCATGCGCAAGACGCAGGTGCAGAAGCGGCAGATGACGAGACGGCTGACGACGGCGAGGCCGAAGATTGCGCGCACACCGCCCCGCTCGATTCGTCGTGCCGACGCACTGGGTGGAGTTGCCACCTTTGCGCACCAGATCGATGTGGGGGCAAGTGTTGGCGCTGGAACGGTTACGCCGCAGGTGGCGGCTATGCAGATCCGCAGTTCGAAGGACCCGGAGAATCGGATCAGCATGCAGGAGGAATTCCTGGATCTGAGCGCCCTGGATACGGGGAAGTATCGCGGCATGGTCATTCAGGACCCCAACGACCGCACGAATATCCGTGGGTTCGTCTATCTGGCCCTGGCATGGGGCAATGACCTGCAGCCCGATGCACCGCGCTCTGTGTCCAAGCTGGCAGAAGGGATCAACACCTATACGGGAATTCAGGCGAAGGTCGCGGATCACATGTTCCTCGATTCACCTGAATTGTTCAAGACCCCCTTTGTCTATATCACCGACCAGGACGGCTTCGAGCTCACAGACAAGGAGATCGAAAGTCTGGGGCAATACATGCGCAGTGGTGGCTTCGTGTTTGCCGACAATGACCGTCCGGATCTGAATTTCGGGCCCGCCGAGGCCTCACTCAGATCAATGTTTGGTCAAGCTCTTGGCCGTGAAGGCAAGCTGACACGGATCCAGAATAGCCATGCCATCTACCACAGTTTCTTTGACCTGGACGGTCCGCCCGTCGGGGGAGAATATCTGAGTGTTCGTGGCAACCCGGACATCTTCTATCTGAACTCCAACGAATCGACCGATGTCTACTACCAGCCCGACGAAGTCGGTTTTCTTGAAGGTGTCTTCGTCGATGGGCGCTTGGTAGCGGTGTACTCTGATATGGGCTACGGAAGTATCTGGCAGGACGAATTCGAGAACGAGCCGCAACTACGAATGGGTGTAAATCTCGTCGTCTTCGCTTTGACACAAGAAGGTTCCATCGCACAGCAGCAAATCGATTTCTATACAGAACTAACTGAGTAGTACCAGCAAGAGATTCGACCAATCACCTCCTGTAGGTAACAAGGAGCAGTCGAGATGTGGGAAATTATACAAAGCGGCGGTCCGATGATGGTGCCTCTTACCATCTGCGCGATCATGGGTCTCGCCTATACGATCGAGAGAATCTGGGTACTCAGACTCATGCCCGAGTCCGATCAGGCCAAGGCCCAGCTCGATGAGCTGGAGGCGGCCCTCGAACGCAGTCCGGAAGCAGCGGTTGAACAGTGCAGCCAAGGCAAGGGGGTCCTCAACTACGTGTTTTCCGCTCTGTTAAAGCGGCACACAACGCTGATGATTGAACAACGCGAGTTCCAGGCGACGCACCAGGAGATTGTCGATCTCGCCGAGAGTGCCGGTGGTGGAGACATGGGCCGGTGCATGGTGATGCTGCGCGAACTTGAAGACCTGAAGACGGAGCTGGTTGTCGAGACGGAAGAGTCAGCACGCGAGTATCTGGGTAAGAACCTGGTCGTGCTGTTTACGATTGGGAACATCAGCCCCTTGCTCGGTCTGTTAGGTACGATCATGGGTATGATCATCGCCTTTGAGTCGATCGCCGTTGCCGGGGCGGGTGATCCAAGAGTCGTTGCTGGCGGTATCTCGCAGGCGCTCGTTACGACAGCCTCGGGTCTGATCGTCGCCATACCCTCGATTGTCATCTATCGGTTTCTCGCTCGTTGGGCAGACAGGTCGCTGAAGCAAGTTGAGGTCTACGGTCATGCCTTCGCCAATACCTTGATCATGTCCACGCGGAACGAACCCAGCGCCTGAGGGCGGGCAGACTATGGCCAGGCACCGCCAAGAACACGGTAAGAGTTTCGCCGACGATACCGAGCCGGATCTTACGCCGTTGATCGATTGCGTATTTCTATTGCTCGTGTTCTTCATGGTGACGACTGTGTTCCTGCAGGCAAAGGGACTCGACGTAGATCTACCCGCACCGAGTGAAGCCGAGGAAGAGCAGAAGAAGGATATCAATGTCGTGTTGAGTGCCGACGGCGAGATCCAGATTAGCGGTGAGGCAGTCGATGCGTCATCTCTTGGCGAGCGCTTGACGGCGGCGATGGAGGCCGCCAACAATGAGAATATCATTGTTCGAGCGGACGAGAAATGTCATCAGCGGCACGTGGTATTCGTCGTGGACACGGCCAAGGGTGTAGGCGTGCAAGGCATTGCCTTCGTGCGCGTGCAGGAAGAATAGGGCGATGGCGGCACGGATAAGTCAGCACGAGGAGCAAGATCTCAACCTTACACCGATGATCGATTGTGTGTTCCTGTTGTTGGTGTTTTTCATGGTAACGACCGTATTCAAGCAGCCTTATAGCTTGCAGGTCGAGTTGCCAGAGGCACGACAGGCGCAACAGGTGAAGGAGAAGAAGCTGGTCTGCTCGATCACTGCCGATGGCAGGATGGAAATCAATCGCGAGCCGGTGACCAAGGCACAACTGCAGCAGGTCCTGTCGCATCACAAGCAACAGACGAGAAGTCTGACGTTGATCGTGCGAACGGACAAGACAACAGAGCATGGCCACCTGCTTGATTTGCTCGAGGTTGCCAAAGGTATGGGGATCGAGAAGGTGGTTCTGGCCACAGAAGACAACAAGGAGATCGAGTTGTGAGAGTAATGTGTTGGGTAGGGGCTGATGGAGGATTTCAAGAGCGATGAACCTGAAGTCCGTCTTGCAGATTTGTATCGTATTCGCCCTCCTCTTAGGGGCCGTTCTCTACTCAAACCAGAAAGAGGAGGAAGAGGAACAGGTCGTTCAGATGACGAAGGAGTTGCTCGTCCTCGACAAGGAGAAAGTGGATGGTCTAACCATCCAAACAGACTCTGGGACGGTGGTTCTTCGCAAAGAGGAAGGCACGTGGAGTATTACCGAACCCCTTGCTTTGCCTGCAAGCGAAGGCTCTGTGCAAGGTGTTCTTGCAAATCTCGAGAGGGCACACCTGAAGAAGTTCCTGCTCCTGGAAGAAGGAGAGGAAACCGAACGGCTTACTGAGTATGGTCTGTTACCCCCGATGGTCAGAGTCATCGTCGAGGTCGAGGGTGCCGTACTTGATACGATCGACTACGGCAACAGCCCGCTCAATGTATACGTGTACGTGAAGAAGGCTTCTGAGGATCGCGTCGGTATGACCGAGCTATACAGGCGGACCGGCGTGGCCAGAAATCTGCGCCAAATGCGGGAAAAACGGGCTCTGGTATTTGCGAAGTCCGCCGTGACCGAATGGCGAATCGCCGGGCAGAGGTCGACGATCGAAGTGGCTAAGGCCGCCGAGGGATGGCGTCTACAGCAGCCTTCGGTAGGACCGGCAGATGGTGGACAGGTCGATTCCGTGCTTGCACATCTGGGTTCGGCTTTCATGACATTCGTCGATGACACACCCGCGAGTCTCGCACCCTTCGGACTCGATTCGCCAACGATGCAAATCGATGTCCACGTACAGGGTGCGGATGGATCGCAAGCAATACACACCTTGTGGATTGGCGATGAGACCGAAAAGGGTCACTATGCGAAAAGCACATCAGGCCCATCGGTCTTCAGTCTGGATAGCTCTTTCGTACAGAGTCTTCCGACATCGGACCTTCCTCTGCGTCCCAAGCGTCTACTCGACTTTCAGCGAAAGAATGTAGATCGGATCGAATTTGTGTATCCCGACCGCTCGATCCTCTGCGTTCGTGACAACAATGCCTGGCTTGCTGTGTCACCGGTTCAGCCTGTTGATGGCACACAGATCGAAGCGATCTTGCTTGCTCTCGAGCGGCTGGAGGCAGTCGCCTTCGTTGAAGATTCTCGCGGCCTCGAAGCGCCACGCTTACGCATTCGCGCCTGGGCCGGAGATACGAACGTAGCCGATCTCGCCCTTGGGGATGTGGAGGGTGATAGAGTTCACGTACGAGGTGGGGCCGTCGAATCTGGCGGCTTGGTAGAGAAGGCAACGGCAGATCGACTGATGCCGGAGCGGATTTTTGTCGCCGAGTAGGTCAAAAAATGGCAAGAATGACGACTCCATTAGAAGGTACAAGACGCTCAGGCGCGGAGCTATCGCCGCAGCGATCCTGCTGCTTATCGGTGGCGCCGCCATCTATACATACTGGCTGGTACCTATCAGAGAACAAGCCGGGGCCCGGGTCTTGGTGGAGAAGGGCAACGCGCTGCTGCAGGCTGGACAAACGATGAAGGCAATAGACCACTACAGTCGTGCCATCCAGCTCGACGCGACATCCGTGCTTGCTCACAATGGCCTCGGCATGGCGTATCGAGGCGCGGGCGACTTTCCCCGCGCCGAGAGATATCTACGTCGGGCGATTTCTTTAGACAGCGGTGCAGTGGAGACGTACAACAATCTGGCGATCGTCTATGCCGAAGGTGGGCGCCTCAGGGAGGCAGAGGCGACGTATCGCAAAGCGCTGACCATCGACTCCACGTCGGCGGTGATGCGCTTCAATGTCGGTGCTTTCTATGCCCAGGTTGGCTCCTACGCGGCGGCGGCCGAGCACTACAAGCGTGCCATTGAGTTGCGCCACGATTTGTACCAGGCACACAACAATCTTGCCCTGGCCTACATCGCCCTGGGTAACACAGGAGACGCTGTCACGGAATTTCAGACCTCGATCAGGCTGAATCCGCGTCAGGGTCGCGCGTACTACAATCTTGGACTCGCTCTCGAGGAGCAGGGGAACTACGAAACCGCCGTCGCCCACTACCGCAAGGCACTTGGCAACGGGTTGGACAACCCCGACGTCCATTATCATCTCGGCCTGGCCCTTGAGGGGTTGCGTCAACAGATGCAGGCGAAAGCACAATACGAGAGAGTTCTGAGCCTCGATTCTGCCCACAAAGAAGCGCACTATCGCTTGGGTTTGATCGCTGTTGGCCAAGCGAATTTCAAGGACGCCGAGGAATTCTTCACGGCCGCCATCGACATCGATCCACAATACGCAGATGCGCACTACAATCTGGCCCGTCTCTTTATGAAGCAGGGCAGCAGAGATGCCGCCACGCGGGAGATGGAACTCTTCAGATCTATGAGTGCCTACAACAGGGAGGTGGAGAGCATCGAACGGATTCTCCTCTACCTGCCACGGGATTCGAAAGCACATCTGCAGTTGGGACAGATCCACGAGAAATACCAGCAGCACGACAGGGCGATCGCATCATATCGCATGGCCCTGTCGATCCGACCGGGTTTTCAGGCCGCCCGGCAGGCGTTGTCCGCGGTTCTCGAGATGTCAGAGTCCCGCTAATGGCAAGGCAATCGGCATCAGGAGGCAGGCACCTATGGGATTTCTAGGAATTGCCATCGTCAGTATCTCGATGAGCGTCGCCTTCATCGCCAGGGATGTGCCCACAGGCGACTTTATGCTCTCCACCTTCCAGGCTGGACAAGGTTTCTATTCAGAGGGGGCTTACGACCAGGCAATCGACAAGTACAGGAGTGTCGGTGATGTGACCAGTGTTCTGCTGGACGACAGAGATATCATCGTCGTCGTCGGCGAGGTCGAGGCGACCGTCAAGGATGCCGCCACCTACCAGGTGGGCAACTCCTATTTCAAGCTCTTCGAGGAAGAGTCGCAAGCGGCACAGAACCTGAGGGATGCCAAAGAGAAGACCCGGCGGCTTGCACAGGCTGAAGAATATCTCGAACAGGCGGTGAGTTTCTTCTCGCGGGTGGCAGAGCAATCCAGATCGGAAGAGCTTCGGGTCCTTGCCCAAGGTCGCATCATGACCTGCTGGTACAGTGCCCGACACTTCGAAGAAGTGATTCGTGAGGGCCGGGAGTTTGTCGAAGGCTACCCGGACCACCCGTATGTGGTGGAAGCTCTCTACAATATCGGCTGGTCTTACTATGAGCTCAAAGATTACGACAACAGCATTCTCGCCTTCACCGAACTCACGCAGAGATTCGAGTCCGGCTTTCAGGTCAGCCGCGCCCTGTTTCAGATCGGCGAGTGTTACTACGACCAGGAACGCTACGCCGAGGCGATCCCGCATTATCAGGCCCTCGTAGACCAAGCTGACATTGGTGAGTTGACGGAGCAGGATGTACAGCGAATGCAGTTTGAGAAGGTCGCTGGTTTGGTTGATGAAACCGAGTATGAGCTGACAGCGAAGGCGCAGATCCGAATTGGTGACAGCCACAGCCAACTGCGGGATTTCGACAAGGCGGAAGATGCCTATCGCATCGTCACGACGGTGTTCTCCCAGGAACGACGACTGGTGGAAAAGGCCTACCAGAGTCTGGCAGACATGTATTTCTCGAGCCACCTGCTGGCCCAGTGTGTGGACGCCTACCGAGAAGCCATCGACAGTGCCGCGAGCAAGGCGTTTCAAGCGCGCATGCAGTTTCAGTTGGCGCAGCGCTACACTGAAGCTAGCAAGGAGTGGGGAGAAGATCTATTCGACGATGCGATTCGCGAATACAATGTCTATCTGAAAGCATACGCTGAGGTCGCTAGTTCAGCCGGTTATTCTCTCGCTAACACGTGGTACGAAATCGGGCAAGTTCACTACGCCAGAGCAGAACGCCTGGCAGCACAGGGAGCCGCTGCACCATCGCGAGACGCCTACCGCGAGGCATTGCAGTCGTATTCAACGCAATTAGAACAGCATCCTGACCCGGCTTTCAACATGGCCACCCGCTTCAACGCGGCCCTCTCCCAGCAGATGATCGGCGGAGACGCGAAGATCGAAGCCATTGATGGCTTCAGAGAGATCATCGCTGAGGATCCAGACGGATCCTATGCGACAAGCTCGCAATTCCAGCTTGCCCGTATTCAACTCGGCTTGGGGCAACATGATGAGTCGGCTGCCACGTATGCCGAAATCATCGCAGCCACGGCGGATTCGAGCCATCTGGATGTAGCGCATTTCGAACTCGGGCTGGTTCTGGCGACGGCGAAGGATCTGGCCCAGGCGACCCGGCATTTGCTGCAAGTTCGTAAGGGATCCGCACAGTATTCACTTTCAAGGCTGGAAGCTGCCCGTGGCTTTGTCAGCCTTACCGACTACGACCAGGCGCTGGCTGTGTTGCAGCAGGGAATGGACGTCGCTCAGAACGACGGCGAACGGGCCCAATACTGGTATCTGACGGGCAAGGCCTACGTGGGCAAGCAAGACTACACGCTTGCAGTGGATGCCTTTTCCAAGACCATCGGAGTCTCCTCCGATCCGCTGCTTCAGGAGATCGCTCGTTACGACAGGGGCACGAGCTACACGCGTCTGGAGAGATACGTCGAGGCCGTGGAGGATCTGAAGATCCTTTCAGATTCAGAAAACGAACGTATCCGCGGCGCCGTGCAGAGGATGCTCGGTATGGCCTATCTGCGACTGAACGATTCGCAGGAGGCCTTGAAGAGCTATCTCGAGTTGGCAGCAGCATCCACAGATCTCTCTGAGCGTGCGGACTACCTGGTTCTGATTCTTGAACTCCACATGGAGCAGGAGCAATACGAAGAGGCTGTGGCAGTGGGGCGCCAGATTCTGGCACTGGAGCTGGCAGACGACAAGAAGGACAGCGAGTATTCGATCCAGGAACAGGTGCACTTCCTCATTGCCGAGAGCCAACACAGCGCCGAGAACTATGAGGCCGCCGTCGAAGCGTACCGTGAGGGGCTTAGACGCTATCCTGACTCGTTCTACTCTCCGGATATGGCCTACGCGCTGGGTACCCTCTACTTCCAGATGGATCGTCTGGACGAGGCGGCGGCGACCCTCGAAGACTTCGTCACTCGTTTCGGTGATTCACCCAATGCCTTGTATGGCTTCTACTACCTTGGCTATGCTCACTTCAGCCTGCGCGAGTTTGACAAGTCTCGCGACGTCTTCGCCGATCTTGCCCAGAGATTCCCCGACTCGGAAGTCGCGGCAGAATCCATGATGCGCGTCGCGGAGAGTGCTTTTAATCTGAGCGAGTTCGCCACGGTCATCGATGTCTATCAGGAGGTGCTCGTTGCGTATCCCGACGCACCTATCCGTGATGAAGCCACATATAACATGGCCTGGGCCTACTATGAGGCGAAGGATGAAGAGGCCTTCGTACATGGTCTGCGTCGTTTGCTTGATACCTTTCCAGAGAGTGAATTCGCGCCGGATGCGCGCTTTACCCTCGGAGATCACTTCTTCAACAAGGAGATGTATCAGCAGGCTCTGACAGAATACCAGATCGTGATGCGTGACCACGGTGATTCGAAGATCGCCCTCGAGGTTCCCGAGGTGCTGAAGAATGTTCGCGAGATCATAGCCTACGGTGAGTATGAGCAGGCGATTGCCATTTTCAGCGAGGGACTGAGTCTTGAGAAAGCCGACAACAAGGCGGAAGCGGTAGAGAAGTTCCGTGAGGTCGTGCCTTTGTTCGTCGATCTGATGGAAAAGTATCCGGGCACGGAGGTACAGGTTGGAGCCCTGAGCAATCTCGGCATCTGCTATGAGTTCCTCAATCAGTGGACCGATGCGGTACAGACATACGACAAAGTGATCGAGCTGTTCGAGAACCAGGAGGCGAGTCAGGAAGCATATCAGTTCGCCAAGGGTCATCGCGACTGGATCGTGACCTCTCGACTTTGAGAGGCCTCTCGTTTGCGTCAGAAAGGGTAGTCATGAGCTCTCAGCGGAAAGTTGTGAACTGGGCCTCGGCGATCTGTATGGGTCTGTTTGCGGCGGGTTGCATCATTTTCCCTCCGAAGATCCACTACAACTCCTACATGATGCCCACTGAGCTCCCGGAGGATACTGAATCCTATCGCACCGACGAGGACGGTTCTGTTTCCTATGTCGCCGAGGGATTGCGGGTAAGCGTCGATTACCTGACCGATGCTGAGTTGAACGCGCTACTTCCAGAGGACTCGGGGCGCGGCGAGTATTCTACCAATCCCTACACCTATGGCGATGACATCGAAGGGGACGTCGGCTATGTTCCGAATCGCTTCACCGTCTTTCGTGTCAGTGTCTTCAATCAGACCTATGCGAAAGTCGAGTTCGATCCGCTTGATGTTGTTCTCATCACCGATCAAGGTGAGACAAAACACGCATATGGGATTCCATCCACCTCTCCGCACAGCAGTTTCGAGAGATACTACCGTGGTATCCGCGGGCAAAGTGGCAACGAGTTCTATCGCTTCGAAGTGCGGATGGGACATGTGCGTAGTCTTGGTTATGCCGAGGACCAGCCCATCTTCAAGGGTGAGAACTATAGCGGTCTGATCGCCTTCGATGCCCTTGATTCCGAGGTGAAAAAGGTCCGCTTTGCGCTGCCAGAGTTCGCTCTCAAGTTCGATGAATTCGGTGCTGTCATCGATGCGATCGACTGCCAGTTTGATTTCGATCGTCACATCGAGAAGTGGACGGTGGAAGATACTCAGGTAAGCACCGACAGCCGACAGCCGTAGGCCGGAGCCCGTGCGTCGTAGATGTCTTCTGAGGTTGGTGACAGCTGTCTGTTTCCTATCGGTTCTTCAGGTGCACGCGATTCAACGCGGCGACAGGGTCGCCATCCTTCCTTTCGAAAATCACAGCGACTTTCCTGGCACCTGGGACCTGAGTCGTGGTCTGCCAGAGCAATTGGCAGCATCCTTGCAGCAGACCCTCGACCTGGTCGTTGTGCCTTTCGACTCGGTCACATCCAAGACCGACACGGCGGGACCGCTGACGACGGATCAGTATCGTAGTATCGGCGAGGCTCTCGGCGCCGATCTCGTTCTGACAGGGAATATCCTCGACTTCTCCATCAAACGATTCTCTGTGGGAAATCCGTTTGTCGCAGGCTATGCCTCCTACACAACTCTCGTCGATCTGGAGATACGTCTGCTACGGACCTTCCCTGGCGCGACAAGGGTAGAGTCTTTCCGTGGCAAGGCCGAAGAAGCTGCCGACGATCTGGGGCTGACGCTGCTTGGCAAACCATCGCAGTCGGGTGCCGTCCATAAGCAACTCAACGATGTGCCTTTTGGTGGCACCGTGTTCTCGGCGACGCTCATCGGCAAGGCCACACATCGATCACTGCAACAGATCGTGGATGGGCTTGCCACACGAATCCTGAATGAAACGGTCGCTTTGAAGGCGAGACCGAGGATTCTGAGTCTGGAGGGAAGGTCGGGTTTTGTGAATCTGGGTATTGCAGACAAGATGGAGCCGGGGCATCGCTTTCTAGTTCGTTCCCACATCGATAGTCAGATAGTAGGTGCCATTCAGATCATCGCTCCCCTGGCCGAGCACCTGTCGCAGATCCGAGTGACTGAGGGCGAACAGGACATCCGCGAGAATGACCTGTTACGTGCGCCACGAGGGCGGTGACATGAAACGCTGGCAGAGCAGAGGAGTCTGGACCGTGTGGCTCTGTGTGTCGTGCTGCTTGATGGCATCGTCGGTCTGGTCGCCGGTCTGGGGTGCAGTGACCTTCGTCAATGTGGCCGCCGAGGCAGGTGTCGATTTTCGCTATACCCACGGTGGCACGGGGCAAAAGTTCTTCATCGAGACCATGGGCCCCGGGTGTGCTTTCCTGGACTACGATGGCGATGGTGGACTCGATATCTACGCGGCCAATGGACACTCCCTGAAAGAAGGGGCTCAGGCGCAAGAAACAAATCGTCTCTTTCGCAACAAGGGGAATGGGACATTTGCCGATGTCTCAGTCTCTGCGGGGGTTGATGACCGCGGATATGGCGTGGGCGTGACGGCCGCTGACTACGACAATGACGGAGATGCGGATCTTTATGTCAGCAACTATGGTCCGAACGTCCTGTATACCAATTCGGCGGACGGCAGTTTTCAAGACCACACCGAAGCGGCTGGTGTCGGCGACTCAAGATGGGGTACTGGTTGCACGTTTCTCGATTTCGACAACGATGGGCTCCTCGACCTCTATGTCACCAACTATCTGGATTACACCCTCGAGGACACGGGCAAGGACCTGACACCCTATGTTGTCGCTGCGGTCGGTGATGCGCCGAGAATGGACCTGCGCGCCTACCCGAGTCCGGATAACTTTGACGGTGCCGCAGACATCCTCTACCACAATGTTGGAGATGGAGTCTTCGTGGACGTCACCGAAAAGGCGGGCGTCCTCAACCCCGATGGCAAGGGGATGGGTGTCGTGAGTGGTGACTATGATGCAGACGGCTTTGTGGATGTCTTCGTCGCCAATGATCAGCGTGCGAACTTTCTCTATCACAATGGCGGTGATGGAACCTTCACCGACGAGGCCTTACTCGCCGGTGTCGGTTACAGTGGTGATGGGCGTGTAGAAGCCAGTATGGGGGCAGATTTTGGTGACTATGACAATGATGGATTCATGGACCTCGTTGTGCCAAATTTTCAGGGCGAGCCAACCAGCCTCTATCGCAACGACGGAGACGGAATGTTCTCCTACGAATCATCTCGATCCGGCATCGGCGGCGCATCGTTGACCACCGTTGGCTGGAGTACCGCATTTTTCGACTATAACAATGATGGCTTCCTTGATATTTTCGTCGCCAATGGACATACGTTGGACAACATCGAG
>Ga0233428_1001922_pt1 | contig 20948 bp, 16 predicted proteins | sample SI_118_April2016_4_FD_179890 | JGI IMG/M metagenome (GOLD analysis project Ga0233428, IMG submission 179890) | Seawater microbial communities from Saanich Inlet, British Columbia, Canada - SI_118_April2016_120_MG | ecosystem: Environmental > Aquatic > Marine > Inlet | place: Canada: British... | reverse complement strand
ATATAGTATATTAGATAATAAAATTCTTGACAAATAAGGGATTTTTTTTAGAATTAGCGTTCACAAGATGAACAATCAGTATATAATGTGTGTTCATTGTATGAACTTAAGTGCGAAAGGAATATTTTTCCTTTTGAAATTATTAAGACCATTTTAATTTTAAGATGATTCAGATAAAAGAGAAGTCCGGTAATTTGGATATTAGAGAATTAGAGATTTTGGAAAGGTTAGAGGGTAACGGTCATCTTACGCAAAGGGATCTTTCCAAAGAAGTTGGGATTGCACTGGGATTGGTAAACCATCTCTTAAAAAAAATGGTCAAAAAAGGTTGGATCAAGATAAAGAATATAGATTCTAAGAAAATAAGGTATTTAATTACTCCGGAAGGTGCTAGGGAGAAGTCGTCATTATTGTACAAGAGAGTAGAAAGTACGATTCATTTCTATTTAGAGGCAAAAAGGGTAATCAAAGACAAGGTTATACATTTAAAAAAAGAAGGTATAGAAGATGTTTCAATATACGGAATAAACCATATATCAGAAGTTCTGTTCATAGTACTAAAAGAATTAGGCTTGGAACTAAAATCTGTTGTTGATGATAAAAAAGAAGGAAAAGAATGGTTTGGTTATAAGGTAATTGATATGGATCAATTTGTTAAATCCAATACCAGTGTATTAATCCTTGCCTCTTTTGATAAAAAGGAAATAGGCAATTTTAACAAAGAACAAGAAAATGTTAAGGTTGTTGTTCTTAGAGAATAAAGAACAGTCTGGATATTAATGTAAATCATAGTGCTGATGAATGTTACGCGGTTTTTTGTGTGTAACTGAGAGGGAATTGGTCTGCATATATGATATGTAGAATAAGAGGTAACTGACGTAGAAGAAGATTTAAAACAACAAAATTATTAGCACAAAGGATAGTAGCCATAATGTAGTAGAGATTAGAAGGTGGAAACAAAATTACGGTAAATAAATAATGTTGTGAATGAGTCTAAAAAAAACTTTCAAAAATGTATTTGGGATTTAAATATTTATCTGCTGGGAAGGAACGCTTATGTTAAATAACAAAACAATCTTAATAACTGGCGGCACAGGTTCTTTTGGTAAGAAAATGGTGCAGATTATCCTGGAAGAGTATAAACCTGAGAAACTTATTATCTTCAGTAGGGATGAGCTTAAGCAGTTCGAAATGTCTCAACGTTGGAGTACGAAAAAATTTCCGTGTATAAGATATTTTCTTGGCGATGTGCGTGATAAAGAGCGGTTAAATAGAGCATTTCACGGGGTAGACTATGTTATTCACGCTGCCGCGCTAAAGCAGGTGCCGGCAGCAGAATATAATCCTGAAGAATTTATCAAGACCAATATACTGGGTGGTATGAATGTGATTGATGCGGCACTCATGAATGGTGTCAAGAAGGTCGTTGCCTTGTCGACGGATAAAGCATGCAACCCAATAAATCTATACGGTGCTACAAAGCTATGTGCAGATAAATTATTTGTTGCAGCAAATGTGTATACAGGGAGTGATAATACAACTTTCTCCGTTGTACGTTATGGTAATGTGGTAGGTAGTCGTGGCTCAGTGGTTCCATTTTTCAAGGAGCGGGTCAAAACTGGGAAACTTCCTATTACAGATTCTAGAATGACACGTTTTTGGATTACCTTAGATCAAAGTGTACATTTTGTATTAAGGGTCATGGACTTGGCGTCAGGAGGAGAAATTTTTGTGCCTAAGATTCCTTCTATGCATATTGTTGAATTAGCAAAGGCAATAGCGCCTGAATGTACGCAAGAAGTAGTTGGTATACGACCCGGAGAGAAAATTCATGAAATCTTAATTGGAGAGGATGAGGGGCGCAATACAATTGAATATGATGAATGTTATGTCGTAAAACAAGCGCCTGTGGATGTAAATACTATTAGAGATTGTAATCTATGCCCAGAAGGATTTAGTTACACTTCTGACAATAATTCCCAGAAAATCAGCATTGAGGAACTCCATCGTGTATTAGAACAAATCTCAGATGACTATAGTATTGAGAAGAGTCGTTGGTCTATGGAAGACGTACCTCAGTAACACTTTTTTAATGGTTCAATCAACTTAGACTTTAGGACTCAAGTAGACTGTCAGATTCCCTATACATTATCAGTCATTCAGTTACCACATCAACCCTTTCAATAACTGCCTGTTATGGATAGCGCTAAAACGAAATTATTAATTACGGGTGTCAGCGGATTGTTGGGAAATAATCTTGCTTATTACTTTAAGGATAAGTATGAAATCCTGGGTTTGTACAATTCACATCCTGTTATTATTGATGGAATTCGTACAGGGGAATGTGACATTACCTGCAAAGATTCTGTAATAAGAGTTATTAACGAATTTAATCCTTCGATTATTTTGCACTGCGCTTCCATAACTGATATCGAGCAATGTGAACGTGATAAAGATATTGCTGAAAAAATAAATGTTTTGTCAACAACCTATCTTACTAAGAGCGTCATAGATCAGGATGTCAAGCTGGTTTATATCTCAACTGATGCCGTTTATGATGGTGTAAGAGGGGGTTCTTCTGAGTCAGACAAGGTAAATCCATTAAATTTCTATGGCAGATCTAAATATGAGGGAGAGCTGGAGATTGCGAAGAAAGAAAATGCTCTTATATTTAGGACAAATATCTTTGGATGGAATATTCAGAATAAAAAAAGTCTCGGTGAGTGGGTGTTAGATGAACTCCAGTCTAACCGAAGGATAAAAGGTTTTAAAGATGCTTGTTTTTCTTCTATATATACGTTGGAATTTGCCAGGATTATTGACATTGCAATCAGGCAGGGTTTAAGTGGGGTTTATAATTGTGGGAGTGCTGATTCGTGCTCAAAATATGAGTTTGCTACAAAAATTGCTGATTGTTTTGGTTTTGACAAAGCATTAATATCACCTACTTCTATAGATGATTTTGATTTTCAAGCTGAAAGAGGGAAGAGACTTGACTTAAATGTGAATAAACTTCAAAGGAAGCTTGATTATAGATTTCCTACTGTAGATCAATCTATAGAGGCATTTTATAAAGATTACAAATGTGGGCTGCCGAACGAGATTAAACGAAATATATCTACGGTTCAAGATCAATCAGCAATTATACCTTACGGAAGACAATGGATTGATGAAAATGATATTCAAGAGGTCATAAGCTTAATGCGTTCAGAGCGGATAACACAAGGTCCAAAAGTGGAGGAGTTTGAAGATGCCCTTGCAGAATGCTGTGGGGCAAAATATGCAGTTGCCGTAAACTCCGGTACATCAGCGCTTCATATTGCGTGCCTTGCGGCTGAAGTAAAAGAAGGGGATGAAGTGATAACTTCTCCGATTACGTTCGTGGCCTCCGCCAATTGTGCCATTTATTGTGGTGCAAAGCCAGTCTTTGCAGACATTGATCTTAAGACATACAATGTTGCTATAGATGAAATCCGGAATAAGATTAATACGCAAACTAGAGCAGTTATTCCCGTCCACTTTGCCGGTCAGAGTTGTGATATGGAATCTATACGTAAAGTTATAAAAAATAAGGAAGAAGAATTTGGTAATAAGATCTTTATTATAGAGGATGCCAGCCATGCTTTGGGTTCTTCCTATAAAGGCAAGAATGTAGGTTCCTGTACATTCTCAGACATGACAGTTATGAGTTTTCATCCAGTTAAACACATTACAACGGGTGAAGGAGGTGCAGTACTGACAAACGACGAGATATTATATAAAAAGTTGAAACGACTTCGATCTCACGGTATTACAAATACACCGGAAGATTTTGTTTACAAAGACCAGGCCTTTGGCAATTCTTCTTTTGTCGGTCTGCAATCAGCAATCGAAAATCCACAATCTGTAAATCCATGGTATTATGAACAAGTGGATTTAGGCTATAACTATCGTATCACAGACATACAATGTGCTCTGGGAATCTCTCAGTTAAGAAAACTCCATGATTTTTGTAATCGTAGGCAGGAAATAGCAAATATGTATAATGAGGCCTTTAGTGGTATAGAATCGATTCAAATTCCTTTTGAATCTGAGGATTGTAGTAGCAACTTTCACCTTTATGTACTTTTATTTGATTTTAGACAGATAGGTATTGAACGAACCAAACTCATGATTGAACTAAAACAACGTGGCATTCAAACCCAAGTACATTATATCCCAGTGCATACTCAGCCATTTTATCAAGAGAGATTTGGGACAAAATGGGGAGATTGTCCCAATGCCGAAATATATTACCAGAAGTGCCTTTCTTTTCCTCTTTTTCCTGCTATGTCTGATATTGATGTAGAGTATGTTATTTCAACCATTTTATGGTGTTGGCAAAGAGAAAAAAACAATATTTCAAAAGATGGGTGCCAACTGATTATTGATTATGGTTGATAAAGAGTATCACAACAACCCTATCATTGAAGGAGACCGTATTTATCTGAGAAAGGTCACGCTTTCGGATGTTGACGGTGATTATTTTGAGTGGATGAATAATAGCAAGGCTATCAAGTTTTTGTCGACACGAGGCATCAAATACACTCGTGAAATTATAAAGAAACATGTCTCCGAAATCAATGGTGATAGTCGTTATGGATTCTTTGCAATTATTGATAGGGAAAGTGAGAAACATATAGGCAACATAAAGATAGGTCCAATTGATGAATTTAATAGAATTGCTCCTTTAGGGATTATGATTGGTGGTAGTGATTTCTTGAATAAGGGATATGCGACTGAGGCAATAAAACTAATCGTAAAATATTCATTTGAAGATTTAAGATTGAATAAATTAACTGCTGGTTGTTTTGCATTGAATACAGGCGCGATTAATGCCTTTAAAAAGGCTGGATTTCTTGAAGAGGGTCTTTTGAGAAAGCAAGAGTTTTTAAATGGGGAGTTTGCAGACGGTGTCCTGTTAGGAATCCTAATTGATGACTTTGAAGGCACAAATGCATGATCCCTCGTCTCGTCTTGTTCTCGGTACTGCCCAACTTGGTGCTCCTTATGGAATTGCCAACAAAACTGGTCAGCCTGACACCGCTGCTGCTCGATCCATTGTTAAAAATGCTTGGGAGAGTGGCATACGTGAGTTCGACACAGCCCAGAGTTATGGAGAAGGTGAGCGTGTTTTGGGTAGTGCCTTGGTGGAGTTGGGTATTTCCAGGGAGGCAAAGGTGATTACTAAATTTGATCCCAACCTTCAACATCTTGATAAATCTGCCATGTATCGTGCTCTCGATACGAGTCTCAAACATCTAAGGGTGCCACGCCTTTATGGTGTGCTGTTACACTGTGAGGCTCAACTTGATTTATGGGAGAAAGGGATAGGTAAAATTCTTCTTGGTTTTGTTCGGAACGGACAGGTGGAGAGAGTCGGAGTTTCTGTATACTCTACAGATAAGGCCCTTAGAGCCCTTGAGACTAATGGTGTTGAGATGGTGCAGGTGCCTTCTAACCTGTTGGATAGACGTTTTCTCGATGCTGGCATTTTTGAACTTGCTGACAAGAAAGGAAAATGTATTTATATTAGGAGTGTCTACCTTCAGGGACTTATCTTAATGAGTCCTGATGAACTTCCCGAAAAAATGGAATTCGCCAGATCTACTCTGGAAAAATTGGTGTCAATTTCTCAGGAATTTGGTATGTCACGGCAGGAGATAGCTCTTAGCTACCTTAAAATGGTGATGCCAAAGGCTCAGATCATTTTTGGTGCAGAAACCCCGGGACAGGTGAAGGAAAATGTTGCATGCTGGAGAAAAATCCTTCCTGATTCTTTAATTAATTGTCTTCAAAAAAGATTCATGTCTGTAGATGAAAAAATCTTGAATCCCGTATTATGGACTTGAGAGGAGATAAAGAATAGCTAGGATAATAAACTAGTATTAGGTTATCAATGGACTTGGTTCACGAAATAGAAAATAAGCTGGCCAGTAAATTTAAAAGAGCACATAGTGTCTTAACCGGTTCTGGTACTACAGCAATCTATCTTCTATTAAAAGCGTTAGAATTGAAAAGTGATGATGCCGTCCTAATGCCTGGAATTTGCTGCTTTGCTCCCGCGTATGCAGTTAAATATGCAGGGTTAAATTTAGATTTCTGTGATATTTCTCAAAAAGATGGGTGTTTAACTCCGAAACTATTAGAGTTAGCACTACGAAATAATAACCGTATAAAGGTCGTTATCGGTGTTCACCTTTACGGAAATGTATTGGAATTGGATGACATAATAAAAATTTGCAAAGAGAGAGGAATTGTTTTTGTGGAAGACGCTTGTCAGGCATATGGTTCGTATTATAAAGATGAACCGTGTGGTTCGTTTGGCGATTTTTCTGTAATTAGTTTCGGTCATACTAAAATATTGGATGCTGGAGGAGGAGGAGCATTGTTGACCGAGAACACTGAGATTGCAAACAGTATAAGGAAAATGCTGAAGACCAAGAAAAAATATGATTCTACTCTCGCTTCATCCTTATCCAAAAAACATAGGGAAGAATATTATGCTATACAAAGAGCAGCTATGAATGATCCACAAAAAAGGTTTCTCTTTGGAACGATTTGGAAGAGATATAAGGATTTGTTTATCCACAATATTAATCATAACGTCATTCCAAAACTTAATTTTCTCTTAGAAAATGAAGGTAAAATTATAGGCCATCGAATAAAACTTTCCAGGCTCTATAAAAAGTTGCTTAATAATTGCTCAAAGGTCGCCTTTGTAGAATCTGATTATAGAACTATTCCTTGGCGGTTTAACTGTTTAATATATGATATAAATGTTGAAGCCCTGTGTGATAGTATAAGAAAAAATGGGTTTGATATTAGCACTTGGTATCCTAATTTAGCAAATATTTATATTCAGGATAATGACCGAAAATTAAAGAATGCTGATATCTTTGAAAAGTTAATAGTAAATATGTGGGTTGACGAAACAAAAGACGAATCATATGTTGAACAATTGTGTGCTATAGTGAAAAAGAATTTGTCAGATCAAAAAGTTAGTTGATAAAGAAAGATATGAGAATAGCTATCATGCAGCCAACATATTTGCCTTGGCTTGGATATTTCGAGTTGATGCATAACTGCGATCTTTTTGTGTTTTTGGATGATGTTCAGTTTGTGAAAAAGAGCTGGCACCACAGAAATAGGGTAAAAACGTCAACAGGTGAAACAATGCTAACCGTACCTGTATTTTCTAAAGGCAAGCGTAGACAACAGATAAGAGAAACTTTAATAAACAATGAGTTGCCATGGGAAAGAAAGCATTTTATCACAATTAAAAATAACTATAAAAAAGCTTGTTTTTTTGATAATTATATTGATGAATTACAGAAAATTTATTCACGGGATTATAATAAACTATTAGATATTAGTATTGCGTTAATAGAATTGATTAGAAGAGAGATCGGGATATCAACAGACACGATAATGTCTTCTGCGCTCAATACCGAAGGAGTAAAAAGTCAAAAGATTATAAATATTTGTAAAAAGTTAAAATCGGATGTTCTTTACGATACTCAAGGAGCTGAAGCAATCCTTGATTTAGATCTTTTTGAGAAAAATAATATTAAAGTGATTTACCAGAGATTTAAACATCCGATATACAGGCAACTACATGAGGATTTTATTTCTCATCTATCTGCGTTAGATTTGCTTTTCAATGAAGGCGAAAAGGCCTTAGAGATTATATGTTCTGGATATTCTAGTTAATAATATGAGTTGCCTCATTATCTTCTTCTGGTTCAGAACATATAATCTGGTTATCCAATTGAACGACTGTGACCGAATGAACTCTTTAAAGGGTATAATACATGCTGCCAGCTGCTAATTGTTCCGTCTGTGGCTACCCCCTGGATCAAGTTCTACGTGCTGAAAGTTATCCATTAATCACGAGTGCTTGCTGTTCCAAAACGGATGTACCGTTGCTGCCTCTGGTTGTAGGACTTTGTCGGATGTGTTCTCATATCCAACTCATGGAACGGCCCACCCCAGAGCAGTTGAATCTTATCTACCTGGGAGACTACACCAGTGTACTTGAGAAGGGTACTTTTGAGAAGGACGACAATATGGCTGTGGAGTGCAAGACTTTCCTGGATTTTGCAATGGATGGCTCATTCAACAAGGGGGCACGGATTTTGGAAATCGGCTGCTTCGACGGAGCATTCCTTAGTTTATTTGGTGAAGAATATATTCTTTTAGGGGCGGAGCCAAATCCTATGGGCAAGGTTGCTGCTGAACACCACAGGGTCCAAGTCGTACCAAAATACTTCAGTCCCAACGATTTTACAGCGTCCAGCATTGATTTGGTGATCATGCGACACCTCATTGAACATATTCCGGAACCTCTGAAGATTCTTGAAGACTGCAGAAAAGTTTTGAAATCTGGAGGACGACTGCTTATTGAAACGCCGTGGATAGAGCATACGCTTACGAACAATGTGATAGGCAATTTCTACCACCAGCACCTGCATTACTTTTCTCGGGACAGCCTGACCGTTCTCTTGGAACGTGCAGGATTTGCGGTGGTAGCGAGAGGTTATAAGGATTTCAGACAGTTTGTTTTGGCTGCACCGAGTGGAACGCAACATGAGCGTACTAGGCCTTTACCCTACGCTGAGACAATTCGTTGCCAGATGGATTCATACAACTCTTATCTGGAGGATTTGCGCTCTGGGATTCAGTCTTGGCTGGAATCCATGGAGGAACCCTTGGCTATTTACGGCGCCAGTTCTATCGCCACGGGGATAGTTCACTTGGGTGGGGTGCCGAAGGAGCGGCTAGCCTATCTCGTGGACGGAGACTTGCGAAAGCAGAACATGATATTACCAGCAACAGAGGCATTTGTTCGCTCTCCTAATCACTTGCTAGAAGAGCCTGTCGGTGCCGTGTTTGTCGCTTCAGATTTCTTTAAGGATGAAATCATAGGCCTGCTTCGGGGAAATTATTCTGATACAGTGCATTGCTGTATAGTTGTTCATCCGAAGTTCAAAGTTTTAAATATAAGAGAACCGGTGTCAAATACAGATGGATGATTTTGCCACTGCTGGGATAGTTGTGATATGAGTATACGGTGGATTAAACTGTGCACTTGATAATTCTTTTGTTTTCGTGTGGTCATACTGCCGAGACTATCTACTATAGATACTATTGGTTCAGCAGTACGGAGAATGAGGGACGTTTATAATGGTAGAGAGTTGCAAGAAGCGGATTCTTGTTCGCCTTGATGCGGACAATCGGATTGGCATGGGACATGCAATCCGCGTCGCCGGATTGTTGGAATTGCTTCAGACACCTTATGAATTGACGGTGATAGGACATGGTGAGCCGCTGGAAACAATGTTTCCCTCTGCGAATTTGATCTCGACTGGGCAAGAGAGTCTGAAACGTTTCTGTTATGCCATTCACGAAGTCAATCCTGATCTTGTACTTGTAGATTATCCATGGTCGGACTCAATATTGTGGGAAACAGCGCGGGTGAGTCCGGAGTTACCAATAGTGGCAATTGACGATGAAGGAGGCGAAATCGCTGCTGACTTGATTGTCAACGGCACCGTTCTCGATGAATATCACCAATATTCCGGGCAGTTTGAAGGCACGAAGGTAATGGCTGGCGGCGAGTATGCTTTGATCCGTCCGATTTTCGGGCAAACACCCTGGACCCATTCGTCTCTCAGTTCTGTAGCCATTGTTATAGGCAGTGGCAAACGTGCTCATGAATGGGCGTTCTATTTGTCATCAGGAGCTGTCAACATGACGGATTGGGGGGTTGTTCATATGATTGTCGGCAACACCTTTTCGGAGATCGAGAAGTTGAGCAACAAGTGTTCCGAAGTTGGTATCCGATTGTGCCGGGGATATTCGGGTCAAGAGATGGCAAAGGTGTTGTCCCGGGTATCAACCGCCTTGATCACAGGTGGTATGGTGGTTTACGAAGCGATTGCGGTTGGGGTTCCTGCCGTGGTTTATCCACAGATTCGGAATCTGATACCCGAGACACAGTGGTTTGCTGCTCGGAACTGCGTAATCGACCTTGGTTATGATAATGGCATGGATACTGCCAAGGTGGAATCTGCAGTTCGGGATTTGCTATATGATAGAGGGCGTGCAAAAGCCATGTCGTTGGTACAACGGTCAACTATCGATGGCCTTGGTATGATTCGTGTGGCTCAGGCCATTGACGACTTGTTCTGAACTCCAGGCGTAGCAATACAACATTGGGGGTGAAGAAGATAGGGGTCATTCCATCAATTGGGTAATCAACCGGTTAACGTTTAATGGAGTAATTCTATTTCAAGATAATTCCTGCCGACATTGCTGTAGGGTAAAAGCGGATTCATTAGTAAACCATAAAAATTATGGAGGGAGAATATGGAATTGAATGATGATGTTATATCCGAGAAATGGGAAGCTCTGCATTCACAGTCGCAATTCCGTCCACGTTATCCGAATGAACACGTGGTTCGATGGGCCTTTAGCCGCTTTCCTGATATTGCCCGGAATCGTTATCGAGTGTTGGATCTGGGTAGTGGTGCGGGACGGCATACCGTATTCATGTCTCGGGAAGGATTTGAGGTGACTGCCTGTGATTTTTCTCATGCAGGACTGAAGGAAACTCAAGCGCGATGCCGGGCAGAGAATCTATCCGTCCACGTGGAGCAGTGTAGGGCCGATGCTTTACCATTCTCAGACAGGGCTTTTGACGGTGTTCTCTCTTTTGGTGTTCTCTACTATTTGCCTCCAAAGCAATTCCGAAAAGCAGTTTCAGAGATTTTTCGTGTTCTACGGCTCGGCGGATTGGCCTTCATTGTTACTCGTACGGATGCCGATTCACGCTCCGTTTTTTCGACTGTTGATAGCGATGGCATTTCCTGCGTGACTGAACTTCCAAATACTGCTCCCTCTAGCGTTGAGGAGGGGATGGTGATGACTTTTATTAATAGGCTTCAGGTGGATGAACTCTTTTCGGTTTTTTCTAAAAAAGTGGTTGAACGCTTAACTTACAGATACAAGGATGGAGAGTTCAGAGACGATGATTGGATGATTCACGCCATTCGCTAGGAACCGTAAACAAATAATGGCCAAGGTAAAAAAGAGTGCTGTAGTAGGTTTTTTTGAGGGATTTGGCACTATTTGATTCGAACAGTTTTGTGGGTAAAGCACACGCTGTTTGAGTGTACTTTCAGTTTCTGAAATTTACTGGAGACGTTAAAAAGATCATTTTGGATTAGCAAATAATCGTATGCCAGACTCAGTATTCGAGAGTTGCATAAGAATTGATAAACAGTTGATGCATTGTCGGTTGTAATTGTCTGGAACATGTGATGCTAATTATGGGAAATTGCTTTTAGCCAGGTTCTGTGCTGGCAGGTACAGTGGTCGAAGCCCATCATGACTTAATGGGATGAATGCATGTTTAAGTCTCTAGTAGCACCTTTCCCTGACGTGTTGGATGAAGTAGTTTTCCGAGAAGTGCGGAAGAAGTCACTTAAGGACAATGTACGTTTCTTGAAAGTAGGAGGTAACACTAAGTCATGTCAGAACGATATCGGAAATCAGAACAATTCCTAAGCCGGGCATTAAAGACTATTCCGCTCGGTTCGCAGACATTCAGTAAGAGTAAGACACAGTTTCCATACGGAGTCTCACCCTACTTTATTGAAAGGGGGGAAGGCAGTCATGTGTGGGATATGGATGACAACGAATACATTGATTTTATCAATGGATTGGCATCTGTCACGCTTGGCTATAATGATCCCGATGTCAATCATGCTGTAAAAAAGCAGCTCGAAAATGGTGTAACTTTCTCTCTTCCTCATGCTTTAGAAACGGAAGTAGCAGAGAAAATCGTTGAAATGGTACCTTGCGCAGAAATGGTGCGTTTCGGCAAGAATGGATCTGATGCAACAACGGGTGCCATCAGGCTTGCTCGCGCCTTCACAGGGCGAAACCATATTGCGGCTTGTGGTTACCATGGTTGGCAAGACTGGTATATCGGCTCTACATCGAGGAATATGGGTGTTCCTAAAGCCACAATAGAGCTGACACATACGTTTGCCTATAATGATTTGGCATCTCTTGAAACTCTTTTTGACCAATACCCAGACCAGATCGCTGCTGTCATTATGGAGCCGATGAATACAACGTTCCCGGAAACAGGATTCCTTGAAGCAGTCAAGGATACTGCCCATAACAATGGCACTCTCCTTGTGTTCGACGAGATGTTAACCGGCTTTCGATATGCAAAGGGAGGGGCACAGGAATATTTTGGGGTTGTTCCTGACCTGGCTACTTTTGGGAAAGGGATGGCAAACGGTTATCCGCTATCGGCTATTGTGGGGAGAAAGGAGATTATGCAGCTGATGGAAGAGGTCTTTTTTTCCTTCACTTTTGGTGGAGAGACTCTATCTCTTGCCGCTGCCAAGGCAGTACTTGAGAAGATTCAGCAAAAGCCGGTTCTCGAAACTATAAGAAGACAAGGCGAAAAGGTGATGGAAGGTGTCGGTCAGCTTATTACACGCCACGGTGTCGGTCACATTTTTGGATTGGTTGGTCAGGCACCTTTGTCATACTTAGTAATAAAGGATACAATCCACTGCACCCAGTGGGAGATAAAAACACTCTTCTTCCAGGAAATGTTTGAGCGTGGGATTTTGACGTTCGGGAGTCATAATATGAGCTATGCACACACTGCTAAGGATATTGAGCAATTATTGCTGGTCTACGACGAAGTGTTCAAACTCATCCGGCATGCAGTAGATGACGGTGTGCTTTATGAAATGTTGCGCGCTGAACCGCTCGTGCCATTGTTCAAGGTGCGGTGATTATTACTTCAGCGGACTCAATATCATGAAGATATCGGGCTATACACAAATCATACTTCGACGGAATAAAGAAAACCAGGTATGTAGTTCCTGAGAGTATAAACAGAGAATAATTAATGAGAGAGAGAACCATAACTATAGATGGCCGTAGGATTGGCTCCGATTATCCACCTTACATAATAGCTGAACTGTCAGGCAATCACAACGGTGATATAGAACGCGCTTTCCGGATCATGGAGATGGCAAAAGCAGCTGGCGCAGATGCCGTAAAGCTTCAAACCTACACCGCAGACACCATGACTATTAATATTCCACGGGATGAATTTCGTGTAAAGGGTGGGCTTTGGGACGGATATTCCCTGTATGATCTCTACCAGTGGGCACACACTCCCTGGGAGTGGCACGAGGCTCTATTTGAAAAGGGTAGAGAGTTGGGGATTACTGTTTTTAGTACACCCTTTGAAGAAACAGCAGTGGATTTCCTCGATGAACTTGGCGTACCGGCATACAAGATTGCGTCCTTTGAAGCAGTTGACCTGCCTCTAATCGAGAAGGTCGCAGCTACTGGTAAGCCGTTAATTATCTCTACGGGACTGGTTAGCCTTGAGGAAATTCACGAAGTGGTTGAAGTCGCACGCAATGTGGGCTGTAAAGAACTTGTGCTACTGCATTGTGTGAGCGCTTATCCTGCGTTGCCAGAGGAATCCAATCTTAGCACAATTCCTGATATTGCGGAGCGCTTAAACGTGATAGTGGGGCTTTCTGACCACACTCTCGGGGTGACAACGGCGATTGCCGGTGTGGCTCTGGGTGCGGCGATCATAGAGAAACATGTTACGCTGTGCCGGGCAGACGGCGGGCCTGACTCTGCTTTCTCGTTGGAACCTGAGGAACTGAAAACATTGGTCTCAGAATGTATTGTTGCGTGGTCAGCTATTGGTCAAGTTAATTATTACTGCAAGTCGAGTGAAGGTGGGGGGCCGAAGTACCACCGTTCGCTTTACGTAGTTCAGGATGTGGAAGCAGGCGAGTTTTTCACTAGTGAGAATGTGCGTAGCATCCGGCCTGGCTACGGCCTGCCACCTAAGTATCTGAAATATACTCTGGGTAAGAGGGCTACTCGGTATATTAAGCGTGGCGAGCCGTTGTCCATTAATATGGTAGATGATTAGTGGTGATGTTACGATGCTTTATCGAGACGATATAGGATAATTGAAGCCATTTGCGGGCAATTTAAGGCCAATACCCTTAGCTCTAAATTGACATACTGGATTATTATTTTTGTCTCTTCTTTTCTGTAGGCACCAAACATATCATGGATTAGACAATCAGGTTTAACGCGTAAGGTTCCGGTTATACAAATGGCCGGTAAGATAGTATGCTATGGAAGACAAGTTTTTCTGAAAGGGAAATTATGAAAATTTATTTTGCAGATCTCAACTACATGAGCACTACTCATTTCTCGCACCCATTACCTCTTAACGCTGGGTTAATAGTAGGTTATACGCTCAAGCACATACCAGATCTGGATTGCAGGATCTTCAAGCATCCAGGGGAATTATTAGATGCCGTCTCGGAAAGTCCCCCCGATGTTCTGGCATTGACGAATTACTCATGGAATGCGAATTTGAACCGTGCCGTAACCAAGCGATGCAAACAGTATCATCCAGATCTATTGGTTGTTATGGGTGGCCCCAACTTCCCTGTTGGTGACCGTGAGTGGATGGAAATGTTCTTTCGTAATAATCCTTTATTGAATCTCTATATTACAGGCGAAGGAGAAACAAATTTTTTGAGTTTTATCCAATTGCTCTTGAAAAGCGATGCAGATCTGAGACGAACAGAAGTGGCTGATTGGCCGTCTACTTTCTATGGGTTCGATCATGACGCAAACCAATTATTGCACAACTCGGGTAATCCCGTCGAACGTATTGATGTGACTGAGTTACCCTCACCATATCTTTCAGGCCTTCTGGATCCATTTCTCGACAACGAACACCTTTTACCAATTATTGAAACTAACAGGGGTTGCCCGTACACTTGTGCCTACTGTGTCTGGGGGCAGGCCACTAATTCTAAGGTGCGCCAATTTGATCTCCAGACTGTTATCGATGAAATTTTCTACATCGGAGAGCGCAGTGCCAACCGTACGAAGGTTCTTATGATGACCGACGCTAATTTTGGTATCTTGAGACGTGACAAAGCTATCGCCGAAGCGATGATGGAATGTAGAGACAAGTATGGGTTTCCTGAACGACTATATGTTTTTACCCATAAACAGCCTAAGTTGCATACTATTGAAACTTTTGAGATCCTTAGCCCTATCGCAGATATGAGTATGTCCCTACAGAGCACAAATGAGAACGTGCTGAAAAACATCGGCCGTGAGAACCTCAATATCGAAAATTATGAAAAAGTTCGTGCAGAATGTAACCGTCGAGGGATGCGGACAACCTGTGATATGATCTATGGATTGCCTGGTGAAAGTTACGAGAGCTTTGTTAATGGCATGAGCTGGGTGTTACGTACTGGTCAGCGCATCGAGTTGTATGCACACCTAATCATTTGGGGCGCAGAAACTGCAACTCGCAAGTTCATCCAAAAACACGGGTTTAAGACAGCGTTCAGGGTACAGACGGATACAGGGAGAAGTTACAGGGATATCCACGCGCTTGAGTACGAGGAGATAGTCGTCGCTTCAAACGATATGACGCGGGAGGACTTCTTGCGACTCCGTGAGTTTCATTTTTTTGTTTCGCTCTTTGGCTCCCACGTGTTCACTGAGTTCCAGTGCGCGCTAAAGGTCATCGATAAGGATATAGCTATGTTCTCGAACCTTATCCTTAAGGATGAGTTAAAATGGCCAAGGAAGTGGGTAGCGCTCATGGCTTGTTTCCGGCAGGCATGTCGAGACGAACTTCTAAATGCCGATGACCTTAAAACGGAATTCACGGATAAGGACATCCAGGAAATTCAAGAACGCGAGGTTAACTTGTGTCCTTCATTTATGTGCAAACTATTTGCGCATCGTGCTAATGTTCAAGAATTACGAGACTACCTTGTTGGGGCTTTCTTCCGTTTCTTCAAGGAAGAACTATCGGATGAAGAGATAGAGGATATTTGCCAGGCCCTCGATGTGTCAATTGACAGGGCGGTCTGCTACGATGATCTGCAACCCGGTCGGACTATTGAGTATTGCTATGATCTTGACTCCTGGTTGTCCACCGAGCCTCTGCTGCCACTACGTGAGTTTAAAACGAAGTCGCAGATTACATATCGCTTGGACCTTTACGATGGTTTAATAGAGGCTTTTGAGAGGGCAAAGAGTGTTGGCTCTTCGCTTGAGAACTCGGTTTACCTCCTGAAGTATAGGTTTTTCCCATTGTCGTCTGACCGGATTTTCTTTTACAAGCGTCAACGTTTAAATAATAGATAGACAGAAAGATTGGAAAAAGGTATTTGTGTTGGGATTTCGTTCCTGAATAGATTGCCAACCTGGAATATTTTATTTGCTTAAATAGAAAGAATGTAGTATGGGAAGAAAGACTTACAAACATCCTCGTCGCATTGCTATTGTTCCTGCGCGGGGTGGGTCCAAACGCTTGCCAGGCAAGAATATCCGTAGCTTCTATGACAAGCCGATAATTGCCTATATTCTTGATACTGCGCGAAGATCTGAGTTGTTCGATGTTATACATGTCTCTACCGAAAGTCCTCGCATCATCGAGACAGTGGAACGCTTGGGATTTCCTGTGGACTTTCCACGGCCTAAAGAGCTGGCAGATGATCACACGCCAGTTATGCCAGTGCTTAAATACGTGGTGGAAACATACAAAGCGCGTGGGGAGAAATTCGATCAGGTTGCCCTGTTAGATGCAACTGCGGCATTGATTGATCCTATAGATCTTAAGGGCGCAGCTGCGTTATACGATAAAATGCGTGGCGAGAGGCCGGTTTTAAGCGTTACTTCTTATCCTGTGCCGGTGGAGTGGGCTTATGCGCGACAGGAAGATGGAGGCCTTGTTCCTGTCCAGCCGGGAATGTTTGCCGTAAGATCTCAGGATTTAGAAATGAAGTACTACGATTCAGGATGTTTCGCCTTGTTTCCGACATCATGGGTATTGAATGCCGAGGCGGCAGGTGATGAAACTAACTACATAGGTTATGTTCTGCAGAAACACAAGGTAGTCGATATTGATGATGCTGAGGATTGGGTGCTTGCCGAGGCCCTCTATAAGGGACTGCAAGTGAAGGATGATGGATGATGTTTCATGGACGATTTCAGACCTTGACGTCTATTTGTTGGGTACAGAGTGCTTTTGTTTCGATCTCTGTACCAGACAGTTAGAGCCAGGGCTGATTTCTCCAATTCTAGCATCATAGAAAAATTGACTGACAATTTGCAGATATTGGAAAAAAATGAGATATAATACAGGGGTAATATATGCCAGGTATTAACATAGTCTTTGAATCACCCAGGAAGTGGCATCGATGGCTTATTAAGAGCTATCTAAAACGTGGTTTCCATGTCTGGGTGATTGAACCTTTTTATGCATATCAACATAAAAAAGCAATACGTTTTTATCCATCTCCGCTACCGGACTTTATAGATAATCTTGTTAAAAAAGGGAAAATTAATTTATTAACAGTTGATCAGCTGAACGCAAGAGAAATTTATCATCTTGCCGCTGACAACGCCGTTAAAACTATTGAATCAGTTTACCCTGAACATAAAAAAGGTAATAAGGACCTTTTTGAGAATATTTGTAAAGTATTGAAATCGGCTAAGGCCGAAGATATTTTTAAAAAAAATTTATGCGATAGATTGGGGGAGTTCTATTCAGTTAATATTCTTTTGCATCGGATAGAAAAGCTGTTTGGTCATGGCAGGATCTTGGTTTATCCTGATTCGAATGTTCGTGATTATCGTTATTTAGAAACATTACTTTCCAGAAGTAAGCAGGACTATTTTAAATATCCTAATACACGATTTCCACTCCTAATGTACGTTATTGCATTTATTGAGAACTTAAAAGAGGGCGTTGTTGTTTTATCAAAACTGTTTGCTCAAACTTTAGCCTCAGGACTTTTAAGCGGTTTCTGGAAGAACAACCAAAAAGATAAGAAGAGCTACCTCTACGGCATAACTGTTGCCTCTCCTTCGCGTCAGCTGGCAGACAACCAGAGGGGCCCTGATCTTATAATAGATGGCAACAAAATTAAAGCTGAAGATGTTGTTGCTTTTCCTCTTGTTGATTTAACCGGTGACCAGAAAAAGCGGCTAACCAATTTGCCATGTGCAGTGCATTATCCTCCGAAAGCTGGGCAGTGTTTTTCACATTTTACTAAGTGGGCTAAACTGCTTTGGCTTGCTTTAAGAAAGAGTACTCTGTGCAATAAGAGTGAAGAAATAAAAACAGCCTGTATTGCCTTTTTTTATTATTTCAAGTGGCTTAAGGTATTAGAGAATCTTACATTTCGGCACTTTATTACACATTGCGACTTCGGGTTGGGACACATAGGACGGAATCTAGCCTTGAACCAATCCGGTATTGATACTTGGTATTTTACAGATTCAATGAATCAAGGATGTAACTGGAAAGGGCAAAATGGTAGCAATGGAATACATCATCCTTTCTGGACATATATGTACTACAACCACCTTGTGACATGGGACGATCTCTTAGCACAGTATTTTAAAGATTTCCCAGGATCTTCCAAGCAGTATCATGTAGTGGGGTGTCTGTGGAGTGGACACATTATAAAAAAAAGTACGGATAAAGAATGTTTGGTGAAGTTCAATTTAAAAAGTCATGAAAACGATTTTGTAATAGTAGCCTTTGATTCCAGTTATTCAAGAAATGGGTTTACTTCTTATACAGAGGGTATTGCTTTTGCGGAACATCTCATGGAATTGGCTAATACTTGTCCTGACATATATATTTTATTTAAAGAAAAAAGAAAAAGGAATATACATTACATTATTGATCCCATTTGTGGCCCAGAACTCCTTGATTTATATAATAAAATGGATGCACATCCTAGGGTAGCTGTTTGTAATGACCAGGTAGACGTATCAGAGTTAATTTCTGCCTCAGATATGATCATTTCTTTCCCATTTACCTCTACCACATTTGAAGCTTTGAGCGTAAATATGCCAGCAATCTGGCATGACCCAATGGGATATTACAAAAATACGCCTTATGGGGAAATTGGTGGAGTAACAACCCACAGCTATGAAGAGCTTAAAACAATGGTATTAAAATTAATGGAAATTAAGCCAGGTGCTTATCAAAATCCAATACCAGAGAATTCGATACTAATGGACCCCTACAGAGATGGAAAAGCTATTGATAGATTTAGGGAGTTATTACACTCTTCAGATATGAAGCATTATAAACAGCCTGTTTATACTTACTAATATTAGATGTTATTCAGAAACGTATACTTCAGAGTGTTCGTATTACAAAGAAATATAAAAATATATAATTAATAAACTTGTGAATTCAAAGAGAATAGTTTTTTATCAAATGAGTATGTGGGGCTTTTTAAAAGGGATCTTGATGAAATTAGGCGGCAACAGGATTTACTATTATGACATATCTTCCTTTTCAATCATGCTAAACACACTATTTAATATACCGCTTGCAAAAAAAGGAATAGACCTCCTGATAAAACAGTATACACCATCTAAGTATATTTCAGAATACGAAGGGGCTTTTTTCTTAATAGAAAATAACACAGTAGATTTAACTAACTCTTTTTTTTGTGATATGAGGATTTCAGATTCAATCGCTGTCAAAACATATAAAAAACATTATAGTACTAATAGAATAGATACGGTCGCAAAATTTTTCATTCAAGATAAGATTAGAAACTTTTTAAGATTTTATTATCAGGTCAAACATTCTAAAGAAAGCATTACTATCATTGTTTCAGAGAACGAGCTTTACCGTTATATTCTGGAGAAAAACCCTTTTAAGGCGTCAAAACATGTGCCAGTTGTTTTCTCGGGTTTTAAAGTATTTCGATTCTTGAATGGAGTTGAGCTGTTCTTAGCCAACCTGTTAGAAACATGTGTTTCATTATTTAAGCAGAAATACACTTTTCGCAGAGTAAAAAAACAGAAATATAGAGTTTGTATGAGAGCTCACTTTCCAAAAAACGAGGGATTGCTTCGCAATGATTTTCTGATTGATGGAAAAAAAATACAGGTAGATGATGTGCTTTTTTTCGTAGACGGTAAAGAGGATAAGCATGTTAAGGAAATGGCAGGGTTTTACAGGAAAGGTAATTATAACTATACGGTATTAAAAGATCTAAAGGTGCCTATCAGTTTTCTTCCTGCAATTATAGCTGACTATATATTGCTGCCATCAAAAATTTTTTTGTGTTATCTCATTGAAAAAAAGTGGATATCTTTTAATGTCCTGCTTGCATTCTCAAGGGCTGCTATGAAAATAAAATATGAAATACTTTTTTGTTACAATGAGATTGGGATGTTGATATTGTTCCATAGCGGAGGCAGTGAGATGGTAATAGCTCCTGTATTGAGTGCAAGGCACCACAGTAAATTTGGCATTTATAATTTTGGTTCTACTGTTTCATGGGGCAGATGGGCTCCTTACGCATTTCAAGCATCTGATTGTTACTTTGCGTGGGGGGAGAAGATAGTTTCACTGTATAGCCCTACATGCGAGTTTGACGAAATAATAAAAGCAGGTTTCTGGGGGAAAGAAGAATACCAGAAAATATCTTCCAAACGGGACGAATTGAAAAAAGAGATAGCTGGTGAAAATGAGAAAAACAGCGTTATTACTTTCTACGATTTACCATATTTTTGCGAGCGATCCACATTTAGAGCAGAACATCTGTTCGATTTTTATAGGGCGGCATTAGCGTGTTCAAAATTAGATGATGTGACGGTTATACTCAAAATGAAAAGCAAGTATAATATTAACGACGCTAAATATCCGGAAAGTATAAAACCTTTATTCAAAAAACTTTGGGAAGAAATAGAAGGAAGTCGTAATATAATTATTATTGATACCTCAAATTATGATCCACTCCATATAGTTGCGGTTTCAGATATAAACGTTACTTTAG
>Ga0233428_1001921_pt1 | contig 20955 bp, 22 predicted proteins | sample SI_118_April2016_4_FD_179890 | JGI IMG/M metagenome (GOLD analysis project Ga0233428, IMG submission 179890) | Seawater microbial communities from Saanich Inlet, British Columbia, Canada - SI_118_April2016_120_MG | ecosystem: Environmental > Aquatic > Marine > Inlet | place: Canada: British... | reverse complement strand
TTACTTCTCTCCTTTCAGAATGTATATTTCCAAATTCTATCTAATATATGGTATTGCTGCCCAACCAGGATGTCTTTTCCAGGCTGTAGATTGTCTTTCATGAATACATGAATTGGCAGACAACCTATTGAAAAGACACACTTTAGAATGCAAATTACTTTAAAATGTATTCGTTTCATTCTATTCTGAATTCTGGGAAATGCAAGCAAAACTTGAACAATCTGAGATAGTATTAATGAATAAATGCAAGATGAACTGTCATCCGTAGATAAAATATGTAAATGCCTCTATCTGGAAATTAGTTACATGATAGGAGAAGTAGAAATAGAAAACAGGAAGGTGGTGGTACGTGTAACCTCCATTCCTTACCGATCAGAAAAAGAAACACTGGAAGTGCCGATTAATCTACACCTAAAATTGCATTTAGGTAGTTTTATCTCAGTTATGGTTAACCTCTTAATGTGCGCGCCTAGCTCAGTTTTGTCTGGATTCTCAGCCACCTGACACCGCACTTCAGGACTCTGTTAGTGCCTTGCATATAAAAATATCAAAGAATTTACTGCTATCGATCTGTTGATAATTATTTAAAAATGAATTACGTAATTGTTGGTCAAACAATGCTTTGCCATCAGACCAATTCATCATTCGAAATGGTACATTATCCTTGGGGACAAGCCAAATATCAATCTTGCAGGCTTCAAAGATTTGAGCCAGTTGTTTCTTGTCCAGCATTTTAGAATTTTGATAAGCCATGTATGCTGGAAAATCAATAAAGTAAGGATTCCCCATAAAGACAAGAGCTGATCTATAGAAAGTATAATTATAATTCTTGCATTCGCCTATTCCCATATGAATAGTAAAATCTGGATATTGCTTATCAATACTCCTTAGGTCATCAATGACTTGCCTTGGGATGGCATCTTTTTTCAGATTTTTACTGAACCTCAAAAGCATATATCCAGATTTCAGCGCACTTGTTGGTAATGTTGAGAATGTCAAGCCGATAATCAATGATAGAATAATCAAAGATTTTGTACTTGATATTTTGAGAGACTGACTGTCAAACTCAATATTGATTAGTTTTGACCAGAAATAAACGAATAATGGCATGAATGGTAGCATATAGAGCTTTCCGCCTCCAGCTTTTGCTCCCATAATCATAACAGCTGCCAGACAGACGAATAGTGCAATCAAGGGAAGTTTGTATTTAAGGAAAACATACTTTAGGTGTTCTTTGTGCTTAGACAGGTACAACAAAAAGAGAATTGTGGGGATAATATAATAAAGAAATGAAAGTCTCAAACATTCATGAAAAAGACTAAAATACATTTTTTCATTTTTGGCTAATCTAATAAAGTCCAAATAATTAGAAAACGAAATATTCTTGTACAAAAAAGGCAGAACTACAATAAGAAGTGATAGGCATATTACGGATGCATGGAACCAAACGGATTTTCGTCTAAGGCTCAGCAAAAAGATGGGGAGCATATAGAATACGGATGTGATTTTTAAGTTAACCGCAAGACCATAACTGAGTGACAAAAGAACAAGTGAAAAAAATATGTTTTTCTGCCTGATTCCAAGCAGTGCCAGGCCTATAAAAAACATAATCATTGGTTCACTTCTGTTCCAAAATGTCCAACTGGAAAATTGCAGGAAAACAAATGGTATATAAGCAATTAAGTACAAGTATTTTTTTGGGTTGTAGCGATCGTTAATTGCAAAATACAAAACAATGAATGAGAGTATACTGCAGAGAACACCCACCAATTTACTTGCCTCTATCGAATATCCAAGAACGATATAAAACCATTTTTGCAAAAGATACAGAACTGGTCCATAAGGGACTCCATAAAAGTTTCCTGAAATAAGACTGGGGTACAATTCGTAATTTTCATTAAGTAAAAAACCTAATACCGATACTGAGGACTCTCCATGATCTAAGTACAATGGGGAGAGAACATAGAGAACAACTATCAGGAAATATATTAGTATTATTCCTATACTTAATGGAAATAAGTACTTTGGAATAAGCGTTGGAAGAGATGTGCTTAATATATTTCTCAGATGGTGGAGAATAACTAATGAGAAGTATGAGATTAGTGCTGATGCCGCAAAGAAAATAATCTGGTATTCCGAGAATAGACAAAATATATTATGAAAAAAAGTATTGTAGTATAGGTCCATACGATATTTTATAAAATAATGTAAAAATATATAATATATTTAGTTAATCGTTTCTAAGTGCGGCTACTGGTGATTAATCCCAAGCTATTTCTACAGATTTACAGGACAAAAGTGATTTTCAGGTCTGGATCATTCCGATAAGGGTGTTCCGTCAGAGATACAGTATATCCTATGTCATTGGAAAGAAAAACGAGACTTGAAGGAATCAGACTTTCGACCCTCTGATTAAGGGGAATTAGTAGAAAGTATTTTCTCATAGGAGCTAATTGATCAGAATAATATGGAGACGACTATGTAGGCTGGATTATAAGCTTAGCAGTGATTTTGGCAAGTTTTATTTGGGTATTCCATATATAGTAATAAGACAGCAAAAAAGGGATTCAACAGAATCAAAAGTCAAGCTAAATGATAAATTGAACTTGAGAATATTGCTTCCAAATTGAGTTATCAATAAGATTGTTGTAAAGATCAAGTGTAAGTGGTTTTTTTCTATTGCTTTTAGTCAATAGTTTTTCTAGCATGCCGCTGTGTTCAATGGCCTACAGGGTTATCATTTTATACAGATATTTCATCAAATAGTAAATGTGCTTAATAGTGAAAGGGCGGCATCGTGAAAGCAAGAGATAAAATGAATATAGTTCTTATTATCGCAGTCTTATCTTTTTTCAGTGGATGTGTTCCGCATCTACGCTCATCTCATGGAAAGTTATCTGTTAACCAGGTACAGTCGATACCGAATATTTCTATAACTAAAGAGGAGGTATGGGGATTCTGCGGTTACAGTACAATCGTTCATGACTATGAGTTGATGTCCATAAAAGGTGATAATGTGGTCATCGACTATTCTACCGGGTTAATGTGGCATCAATCTGGTTCTGATGAACATATGTCATGGTTGTCTGAGAACTTCTTTGGTCTTGAATATACTTCCAGATGGAATAAAGCGGAGATGTGGATTAAGGAGCTCAATGAGCGAGGATATGCCGGTTATCATGACTGGAGATTGCCTACTTTAGAAGAGGCGGTATCACTACTGGAATCGAGCAATAAAAATAGTGACTTATACATAGACCCTGTCTTTAGCGATAAACAGAGATGGATCTGGACAGTTGATAAATATAGTGCCGGGGAGGTGTGGGCCGTTACCTTTGATTATGGTGGCGTGAACTCGTACGGTGTCCACAGTCGCGGTAATTATGTTCGTCCGGTTCGCTCAGGGGGTTGATACTGTTTTGTCGCTGGAACTATTACTTTAAGCTGAAAGAACAGATTATTTAAGATATCAGGGAATTTTTTTTACAAGATTTGTGTCTGGTAAATAGAAGGTTTATACATTATTGAATTTAATGTATACTGAGATTTGAGTTAGGTGTCTGTTGCAGGTTAGTTCAGATAATGTTTTATCCGTTGCCAGTATTTTAATAAAAGGAGATTCAAATGGTAAAAATTTTACAATTAGTTCTGGTTCTGATGTTTTTAGTTTTTGCAATGCCGCAGGCTTTTTCTCAAGAACAAACCAAACCGAAATGTTCTTTCTGTGAGTTGAAAGCAGAAGGTGCCGAAAAATGCCAAAAATGCTTGTCCAAGGAGAAATGCCAAAAGTGTTTGCCTGGTCAAAAATGCCAGGATTGTCTGTCCAATGAAAAAGGCAAATGTCCACTTCCAGGCAAAAAATCAGATTGCAGCAAGAGCAGTAAAAAAGAACATTGCAGAAAGTATAAGAATGGTCCTTATATCAATACCGTCGTACTTGAGAATATGATAGAAAGTAGCATCCCGATGGTGCTCTTAGATGCCAGATCAGGCAAGTGGGATGATAAATCCAGGATTCCCGGAGCTCTGAGTTTAAATGATAAATCTACAAAAGATGAAGTAACCGGAATAATTAAATCCAAAGACGCCCTGGTAGTTACCTATTGCTCCAGTTTGAAATGCGGTGCAAGCAATAAACTCTACATCCATCTAAAAAAACTAGGCTATAAAAACGTCCTGGAATACCCATTTGGTATTAAGGGATGGTTGGAAGTAGGAAACGATATTGAGATGGATGAATAATATGACTCTTCATATCATGTTAGAAGATGCAATAGAAAAGGACTTAGAACAAAGTCCTAAGTCCTTATGAGTATTGGTAACGGGGACAGGATTTGAACCTGCGACCTCCGGGTTATGAGTTCTAATCCTGTCCCTTTGCTAAGTCTAAGTTTTACAGGTATCTTCCTGATATAACAGGATTTAAGTGCTGTTGAATACAATTGGTAATTGTTGAAAAAAATGGCTATTTTAGACTATTATGGACACTTTTTGGACACCTGAAATTGCCATTATATGACTAAGAGAAAATAGTTTTGTGGATTAAAATTATTAGGAGTATGGGAGGTCAAATTTCTATACCATTTTTTATTCTACTAGTATCAAAAGACCAATTGTACGAGTTAACAAAACCACCGACAATACCGACAAAAGACCTGGTTTTGTTATCATTTCTCTTGAACCCCATATATATCAAGCGTGATTATCTGGTCTAAAATAAAATCTTGCCTTATTTACTCATAAGTTTATACTTCCTGCTTCAACCCCGTGGATACATTGAAATATTAAAAAATGAAGCCAAGACACCATATTACTACATCTGTAATCATTTCGGCACTCCTTTTTGCGGTCTCCAAATCTTGGATTATTTTCACCTCTTCACTTATAAGCGGAGTCTTGATTGATATTGATCATGTTATTGATTATTTATGGGAGCATAAGATGCGTTTTAGTGTAAGGGAATTCTTTAGTATTCATGATAATGAGAAGATGCTATTTTCAATGCTGATACTACATTCTTGGGAATTGCTAGTCCTATTGAATATTTACGCTTTTTTGATAAGTGGTAACCCATGGATTATAGGAATATCTATTGGTTTTGCTCAACACGTTGTTCTAGATCAAATATTCAACAAGCCAAACAGGTTTACATACTTCTTTTTCTGGCGACTGAAAAATAAATTCTGTTTTCAAAAATGCTTCAGGATTAAATAGCTGGGCATTCTTGCCAAGACTATAATTCTATTTATCCGCCCCAAACTACATCTCACCAGTAATACCCCTGTGAATCCTGATGTTTAAATTCCCTTTTGATTATGGTAACTGTCGGAGTATTATACGTCTAGTATTTCTACAAACTACAAGATTTTATTCTATACAGACGTATATACCATCACCTGATGGATATGCTTCACTCATATTTTCAATCGAAACTAAGGAAGTGAACATGTACAAAATTGCCTTGATTGGAGCAGGTCAAATTGGAAGCCGACATTTACAAGCGTTAGCTAAATCAGAAATCCCTATTTCTGTAGAGGTAGTCAGTCGATCATCGCAATCTTTAGTAAAAGCAAAGGAGCGTTTTGAGGAGATTCAAGGTTCTGGGTTTGTCAAAAACATAAAATATCTTCAGGCAATAAAAAACCTGAGTAACTCAATTGACATTGCTATAATTGCTACAAATGCTGATGTGCGCAGAAACGTGATTGAAGAGTTAGTACAATATAAAAAAACTCGCTTCCTGCTTTTAGAAAAAGTTGTTTTTCAGTCTACCCAAGATTTCCATGAAATAATTGAATTACTTAAAATTAATCAGGTAAAGGCATGGGTTAACTGCCCTCGAAGAATGTACCCTTTCTATCTAGAAGTACAGAAACATTTAGGAAATGGAGAACAGGTAGTTTGTGATATACGGGGTGGGAATTGGGGAATGGGCTGCAATAGTATCCATTTTATCGATCTTATCTCTTTTGTTTCAAGAGAGACTAATTTCAGTATTACCCGTTCTGATTTAGATCTAAGAATTCTTGATAGCAAGCGGGAAGGTTTTCTGGAATTCACTGGCTCTCTGCATGGCATTACAAAGAATGGCAGTAAATTTTCATTGATTTCTGATAAAGAATCTAGTATGCCATGTGTAATCAACATTATGGGAGATACATCACGATATACTATTTTCGAATCTGAAGGTAAAGCCATACAAGCACACAAATCTAAAAATTGGAAGGATGAAGAAATACAATTTCAAGTTCCGTATCAAAGTCAGTTGACTCATATAGCCACTAGTAAGATCTTGGTGACAGAGCAAAATGATCTCACTCCATTGGAATTGTCTTTTAGATTTCACAAACCCTTATTAGAAACATTCACACAACATTTAGAGTATGTCATGAAACGACGTTATAAAATGTGTCCAATCACTTGATGAAAACCACGTAATAATAAAAACAAAATGAAGGATATAGACGCTCTTGTTTTGTTCAGGACATGGACGGCAAGGTCTTTTTGATACATTATGGTCGTTAAATAAAGAAATAGTAATAAAATAAAAAGCATGAACCCCTTTTATCGTGTTCAAACTGAGAGTGGGATGTATAAATATATAGACACTGAGCAAGGGCACATATCCCCCTGCCCCTCACCTGAAAACCATTGACAATGTTGACAAAAGTCTGGTTTGTTACCATTCCTTTTAAACACTATTCACATATCAAACATAATTGGGTTGTGTATCTGATTAAATAAACACTTGCCTGATTCCATAGTAAGTTTATAATTTCAGTCTGTGAATGTGCCTTTCTGTTCTAGTGGGTCAACTTGGAAGCGTAAAGTGAATAGAATCCTACAAACTGTTACTGCATAAGACTATGATTCATGACATAGCAAAATTCTTAACAAATCCTTTATTGTATATCTGGATAGGACTTTTGGTTTCAGTATATCAGATCAGAGGGAATAGAAGGCGATTGATAATAGTTAACATTATGTTTTATTGTTTATGTATTGGTTTTTCAGGTTCAGCTTTAAGTTCTTTATGGAGAGTTAATGATAGTTATAATGAAAATATTATTTATGATGCGGCTATAATATTAACTGGAGTAATAGAGACAGGGACTTTTAAGCCAAAAGGTGATACCGATTATAATTTCAGTCTTACAAGTACCTCAAATCGGTTGATTATGGGGATTTCCTTTGTTAAATCTGGACATGCAAAATCTATATTATTTGGAAACTGGACTAAAGACAGTGATGAAGGTTCTGTTATTAGAAGATTTGCAGAATATCAAGGCCTGAAAGAAGAAGAAATAATAATATATGGAGACATCAGGAATACATCAGACGAAGCGAAAGGTGTGAAAAAGTTTTTAGAGAAAAACAAATATAAGAATGTAATATTAATTACATCTGGGATGCATATGAGGAGAGCGTTAGGAACGTTTAATAGACTAGGCATGTTTCCAGACACGTATTCAGTGGGAAAGCATTTTTGTGAAGCTGGTTGGAAAGACTTTATTCCTTCTGTTAATGGAGCAAAGAGAGTGCAATGTTTTTTTCACGAACTATTTGGTTATGTAGGCTATTGCCTGAAAGGAAATATTTAAGATTCATAATAATGTGGCTTGCAAATATGCTGACTAGTCAAAGGGGATTGCTATTTAATACATCCTAAAAACTATTGGCAATATTGACAGAAGTCCAGTGAGTTGTCATTCATCACCGAATATATTGATGTATATTGAGGCTAAATGTACTATGCTCACTAGCTAAATAAATCCAAATATAAATAATAAAAATGAGTCATAAAGAAGCCGTTATATACGATCTTGAGTTTACTACCTGGTCAGGAGCACTCGAAAGAAGTTGGTCAGGCAAAGATGAATACAGAGAGATCATCCGCATCGGAGCTATCAGCATAGATTTGGATAGTTTGCAAGAGATAGAAGCATTGGATGTTTTTGTAAAACCATCTGTGAATCCAATCTTATCTGATTATTGTTCTAAATTGACCGATATTACAGATGAGCAAATTCAAGCAGACGGTATAGAATTACATGAAGCGCTTCATAAGTTTGTAGGCTTTGTTGGGAAAAGAAATATCTTCAGCTATGGACCTGATATCTTGGTAATTCTTGAAAATTTGTGGCTCGATAATATTGCGTTTAATGCAAGAACTCTCAAGGATGACCGTTCAATAATCATAAATGAATACAATAAAGATAATGGCAATCTAACCGACTCCCATCTTGAATCAAACGAAGTCGAAGTCTTCCTATATGGTTCAAGCTTCTGGAACACGATAGGAAGAATATCTGAAGGAGTTAACTTAGAGATAAATCTAAATGTAAATCTAGTGCAGCTTATACATGCGAATCTTCAACCTTGGTTCCGTGCAAACGCACCTGAGACGCAAGGAAAAACCTCTGGAGAGATTGCTACAGCCCTCGGCGCTGGAGAATTAAAAGGAAAGATTCATAATCCCTTATTTGATGTACGATCAATTCTTATGGGGTTGCGAGAGCTTGTATTGTCTCGACAGATAGAAAATCCTTTAATAAAATAAGTGTTGTTGTGGAGGTGTTTGACAAGTCAGTCCACCCCAAACCACACATCTATAATACCCCTTTTTATCATGTTCAAACTGTGAGTGGGATGTATAGATATACACATCGGAGTCACAGGGCACATGCCCCCCGCAACCTCATTTGAAGACCATTAACAAGAGCTTGGTTTATTATCATTTTTTTTATAATACCATTCGCATATCAAACGTAATTAAGTAGCCAGAAAACCTCTTGCCTGATTGCCTGACAGGGGTATAATTTGATCTCACTATCATTTATCTATTATCTTCCCATATTGAAAGGCAAGAATGACTTTAGGAGTATTTTTGCTAGTATTGTTTGCTGCGACATGCCATGCCGGATGGAATTATGCAGCAAGGAAAGTATCTGGAAATCTGGTTGTCATATGGTTGGCATTGTTGTGTGGAAATATTGTCTTATTCCCATTTGCAATGGGTTGGAATATCTATAATGGCTTCAGCGGATCAATATCTATCTCTGGAATTGGCTATATAATTGCTAGTGGAGTGATTCATTCAGTATATTTTATTCTTCTCGCATATGCATATAGGCTTGGAGAAATTTCTGTAGTTTATCCAATTGCCAGGGGCTCTGGAGTTGGATTAACTGCTATACTCGCTTGGTTGGTATTAAGCGAAGAGGTGTCAATATATGGAGCGGTTGGTATTGGATTAATTCTTGCCGGGATTATTTCGATGGGCCTACCCGCATTTAACAGGACAGTGAAGATTCAGGGTTTAGGTCTAGCATTGTGCGTAGGAAGCATTATCATGTCATATTCTTTAATAGACAATGGAGGTGTTTCACATGTTGATCCTGTTCTTTACATGTGGCTAATGGGTACTGTGACAACGATTCTTATGCTACCATATGTTTTCTACAAATACGCTGGAGCAATCATGCAAACTTTTAAAGAATACTATACATATATATTGATTATTGGAATGGGATCAATCAGTTCATATTTAATTATACTCATCGTTTTTACTGTAGGTTCAGTGAGCTATATTGTGGCGGTTAGAGAATTTGCGGTTGTTATAGGAGCATTACTTGGAATCATTTTTATGAAAGAACAATGTACTCTTGCAAAGATCGCAGGAATTGCTTCTATTGTTTTTGGGCTGATTTGTATTAAAGGAAGCTAAACTAAGAACAATGGTTGGATGAGAGAAAGTCTCATCTGAAGCGATCAAGTTATTATGATTACAAAAGTATTCTTGATCTGCATTTAATCCCCGCCTTTGGTAAGAAACGTTTGGGTAAAGTTACGGAAGTAGATATAGAAAATCTGATAAAAGATTTAAAAGTTAACCTGAGCAACAAGCGAATCAGTAATATTCTTGCCCCGTTAAGGACTCTGTTTAAGACCGCATACAGGCGCAAGAGCATTACGAGCAACCCTATAGATGGTATTGGTATGCTAAGGGTAGATAAGACAGAAATAATGCCACTCAGCATGGAAGAAGTCAGGTTATTCTTAGACAAAGTAGACAGTCATTTTAGAGATTACTTTGAGGTAGCATTTTTTACAGGAATGCGACCTTCTGAACAGATCGCATTGAAGTGGGATAATATTGATTTCAAGAGGGCTAAGGTAAATGTCGTTGATGCCAGAGTAATGGGTGAGGAAAGCTCTCCTAAGACAGTAGCAAGCCGTAGATCAATAGATATGCTGCCACCTGTTAGAGAGGCTCTTGAAAGACAGTCTGAAAAAACCTTTACTGAAAGCCCTTATGTGTTTGTTTCTAAAAAGGAAAATATTGTAGATATTGGTAATCTCAGAAAGCGGACATGGTATCCTACATTGGTATCAACTGAACTTAAAAGACGAACGATGTATCAATCAAGGCATACTTTCGGAACATTAATGCTTTCGGTTGGTGAAAATCCTAACTGGGTAGCAAGGATGATGGGGCATACTTCTGTAGAAATGCTGTTTAAGAAGTACAGTGGATTTATACCGAACGTTACACACCAAGACGGTACGGCATTTATGGAAAAACTGTACAAGGATGGACACTTTTTGGACACCTGCAATAAAAAAGGACTTAGAACAAAGTCCTAAGTCCTTTAGTATTGGTAGCGGGGACAGGATTTGAACCTGCGACCTCCGGGTTATGAGCCACATAAAAGGTATAACCTAAAATAAACATAAATAAGTAAGGCGTTATTATTGTTGGCTTTACGGCTATTTGGTAGTAACGTCTTACTTACTGTTTTCTGTTGTCTTGTTAGAAGATTGTTAGAAGATATTCTCTTAAATGAAATATATAAAATGCAAACAACAATCAAATACCTTGGTTTTATCTAAACGTCCCAGCTTTTGGCGTCAGATATACTGGCTTGTTCATAATTCATTCCTATATTATTTCCTCTTACTATATTATTATTTTTCACATAAGTAGCTTCAGAAAAGAAGCCACTTACTGTAATATTTGGTTCAATGATTACACCTTTACTTAATATAGTTAGAGGGCTAAAAATCACAGATGACCCTATTTTAGAATTGTCTCCTATAATTGAACCAAATTTTGTACATTCAGCACAATATTTTATACCGTCTATTATTATTCTTGGTTTTTTATCATCTAATCGTCTTACCGTTGTTCTTGTATTTCCGCCTAAAATGACTTTGTTGCCAATTATTGAATACCCAATATAGTTGTGATGCGGGATCACAACTTCACCTAAAACGATCGAATTATTTATCTCAACATGCGCTCCTATCCTCGCTGCACCAGAAATGTATGAATTTCTTATAAGCGTAAAATCTCCAATGTAAGCTGATGGGTCGACATAGCTGTTCTTTATAATAGTTTTTCCATGATCAATATCTGTTAAGCAATACGGGACGTTAATCTTCCTAAGAAATTCAATCAAAAGCGCAGCAAATCTAAAGATATTATCGCTATTAATTTTTAATTCTTTTGGGAATCTTGTGAATAATTGACTTAATAAATCCATAATTGATAAATCAGTTTAAATTCCTATGTTCATATATGTTGTAAGTACTTTTTCACAGGTCGGCGATAAACTTTTCTCAAAATCAATAAATACTGATTTATCGAAACAAATAATCTCTTCACCTTCTATTAGATTAAGCTCAGTTAGAGATATCGACTTCTTATAGTAAAAAAACTCGCAATACGTATGAAGTCCGTTCATTTCTTTTTTAATAAGATTTAAAAATAGTATTAATTTTTTGGAATTTAGTATATAACATAATTCCTCCTTAATTTCCCTAACTGCGCACTCTATGTGTGATTCATTATGTTTACATACTCCTCCAAATGTAGTTATTAGACCAGGATTAGAAATATTTTTTTTATTCTCTCTTTTTTGCAGAATAAATTGATTCTGGTTCGATTTAAGAACAACACCTGAATAACGCTTTGTAATAGATTTTTCTTGGATACTTCTCACTTATTTATCAAATATTATATCGTAAATTTTTAATCGGTTTTTTACCCAATCAAGAAACATAGTAGGATCATCATCTCTACTTTCTATATAGTAGCATTTGTTGCTTGGCCCAATCCAATCATTCGTTTCTTCATCCCAAGTAAAATGCCCCCAAAATAAAAATCTTTTATCGATTAAGTATGCGTAAAAACAAGGGATTGGTAAATATTTAACAAACTTTAAACTTACATTTTTGGAATCTTCTGCATTTTGAGACAACCAGCTTATATTTGATAGTAAATTTGCACTATACGTCTCATGTTTATTTTCAGCACGATTTCTATCCTTGGTACTTGGTAAATATTCTTTCGATATTAATGTTGGATCTGTATGATATACGACAACTTCAATTTTATTTTGTCCAAATTTACCTTCATTCGATTTTCTAAAAATATCAGATAAGATCGGTGAAACACGACTCAATCTATTCCCTAAAATCTTAACAACTATAGGATCATTCCTTTTTCTGTTGGCAAGGTTTGTTATTGTTTGTAGTATTGTCGGCTCAGCTGCTTTCAGATTGGTATAAGTTTTTGGTTCTTCTTTTTGTAAAATTGTCTTGTGAATTTCTAACAGAATGAAAATTATTGCTACTAACCCCATTGAAATAGAGGAGAATATCCATTTAGGATCAATTTTAATAGATGGGAAAAAATATGGCAGTAAATATAATAAGAGAGCAGAAAAAAGACTTACTCTAATGCAAACTGGTTTCCAGGAATTCTGGATGTTGTTAATCATTTTAATGATATCATCATTCTTCATGTATAAAACTTCCTTTATATTTTCCACTCATCGTAGATTTTAAAATAGGTATCAGAAACCATATTTTTTAAAGCATGTTCACTTGCTTGGTCTAATACACCGTTATTGCGTTTAGATGAATCGAAACTATCATAAACCCACTTCAAATCATTTAATTGATTAATATCATTGTCCATGAACTCATATCTAAGTATCCAAGTACATATCCCTAATTCCATTAAACGGCAATATTCTTCGACAAGTGCATTCCATCTTTTACAATAATAGTTTATTGCTTCAATAGAAGCCACTCCACCATAAAAATCTACTTTACCTTTATGTCGTTCTGGTTTTGTAAATGATAAATACGAATGTAAAGGATGCCTTACTTGAAAAACAACATTCTCTACTTTATATTGGCTAAACAAATGTAGCTCAGCAGCATAATTAAATACCGCTGTCATATTAGGCATTTCTTTAATATACTCAATATATTTTGGGAAAATAGTTTTTAGATCATCGGAATTATTTAAACAAAATCCTTTAGAACGTTTTTTGAAAGTACCTGGATTTATATTGAGAGGCTTTAAAATAGGTTGAAAAATAGCATCTGGCTTATCTCCTACAACATATTTTTTCGATAGATTATCAATCAGATATGTTGACGCACTTCCACCAACTGTTGAGAATATGTATTTTATCATTACTTTTAAACCACAATTTGCGTTTGCTGATCAGGCATTAATAACATTAAGAACTCTATAAGTGCCGTTTGCTAAAGATTGATTAGCGTTCGACTCTGATCTTCCATTGTTTTAGGACTAGCTGAAGATTAAGATGTCAATTTAATTGTATGTGCAAGATGACAACCCTGTTTTCCATGACAATCACGTTAGATGTTATTACACTTTATTTATGACTTTGGTATAAAACCATTTTCCTTACTAAATTTAATGTATTTGATATCATTCTCAAAAGCTTGCGGAACTTTGGTATTCTCTATAATAATCACCTGTTGTTCCTTTATGTTTTCATACAAGTAAGTATAGAAATTAGATGCTAAATTACTTGGTATTTTACCTTCTTTTGCTTCATCTGGCTTATAAGGGTTTAAGGGCGTATCAATTAGTGTAAATCCAATTTTACATGATTTATTTTTAAAATGCTTTAACAACGAAACAGTGAAAACTGCATATAAAATAGCTCGATATCCTTTTCCAAAATCTTTTCTATTTTGTTCTGCAATAACAAAATCAAAAAATTCTTCTGAAAAACCGACACTATTACCTAAATTATCGAATTTTATCTTTTTAAGAATAGTATACATTGATTCTGTAAGAGGTTGTAATATAGCTGTTGTTAGTTTTTCATAATCAGTATCTTTTCCTTGATTTTTATTATCTTCAACAACCTTATCTATTTCACATTTCCGCTCTTCAAACTTTTTTAACTCTTCGCGCATTGTCTTGGTTTTAGTTAATTCACTTTTTTTATTGGAAAACACATTTAACTGTTTTGTCACTTCTGATAAATTACGATTAACTTCATTTTCGATAGTATCAAGTATTTCATTATAATTAGATTTTGCAGAATCATGTTCTTGGCTTAATAAAGTGTATTCTTCTTCAAACAACTTTATTGACTCATTTAATTCATTGCTAAGAAGTGTGATTTTCTCTATTTCTTTTTTACTTGCGAGGATGATTGATTCTAAATCTACTATTTCTGTTTTATCATTTTTTAATTCACTTTTACATAACGGACAATTAAATACTTCGATAACATCTATTGCTTGACTTACTTCGGTTGTCGCTTTTAGCCTATTAATATCACTATCATATTGTTTTGCTAAAATACTACTTCTTTTTAAAATCTCATTTAGCGTATTAATTCGTGTTTCTTTTTGTACAATGTCTTTGTAAATTTGATTTTTTTCAGCTTCATATTCATTAAATCTCACTTTAGTTATAGAGTGATCTTTTTCAAAGGATTCTATAGAATTATCAATTCTTTCAATCTGTGCATTTATTTCTTCTATATTTGTACTCCCTGCTAATTCAACTTCAATTTTGTCGATAATTTCTTCTAAAAGTTCAAGTTTGCCCTTTTTATTTGTAACATCATCTTTTGTTAATAATGCACTGATACTACTATCATCTTGGCCTGATAATAAAAACTTTAAAATATTTTCTTGGAAAGTTCGCTGTATGTTTTTATTGACTCTTGTAGGCCTTGGAGCAATTGGAGAACTTTCAGTAATTATTTCTGCTTCATCTACCATGAAAAATTGTTTTAAATCTTGGAAATACAAATTTTGAGTTATACCTTTTGCATTTTTTCTTATTTTCATGTTCTTGATATTACATAACTTCAATAAGAATTCAGAAATACTGTCTTTATTACTTTGGTTATCTGCTTTTAAATCTATAGAAACACTAAGATTATCCATTTCGTCTTCATATAGTTTAAAATCACCACCTTTAAGGCTTCTTTCTAATGTATAAGGTTTCTCATCATACGAATTGATTTCCAAAAAACACTTATTATAACTTTTTGCTTCTGGAATCTCTTTTGGTCTTTGACTTGATCCAAGCATATAATCAATGCATTGGTAAATATATGTTTTCCCCGTGTTAGAAGGGCCATAGATCACATTTAATCCTGTTGAAAATTCAACTTCGGCATTTTCAACACCATCGCCCACTATTCGTAATCTCTTTATAAAAAAACCGTTTTTATTCATTTATAAATCCTATGCTACAAAATGAAACTTCGCTACCCCATTTTTCTTGGTTAGTATTGACATATTCTTTTATTTCGGAAAATGAGTAGTTTTGAAATTTATCACAAACCCATTTAACCTTATCTATTAAGCTTAAAGTATAATTCTCATTCAGGTTATCAATAAATGGGGATGTTATTTCGCTTGCGATATATTCAATGCCATTTTTAGTGAAGGTTTGTTCAATCAAACCTTTTAATAATAAGTAATTCAAACTTTTTTGAATTATTGCCCGTTTTACGGACAACTCACCAAATCTATTTGGGACAGGAGAATGGAGACTTTCTTCACCACCAATATCAGCTGTATGTAGCGAGAAATAGTCATAGTAGTTTATGAGCTCAATATCCAAGGATCTTGGGTAAGTGGTATTTAAAATAATTAAAATCCTCAATCCCATTTCAATTTCATTATTAAATATTGGTATTTTTTTATTTGCCATCTTTTATCCATGTTATTTTTTCTTCATTAACTAAATGGTGGCATACACCTTTTTTGTCAATATTTTGACATACTTCTCTTAGCGGGTTTGATTCTATTGGGGTCTTTACCGCCTCATTTTCAACCGTTTTAACTTTTATGAATCCATTATCAAAGTCTTCTTCAGCAGTATTAGCAATACATTGATAAACCTCATCTTGGAAATTGTCAAACACTTCTAACGGTAAATTGTCTCTCGTAAAATTTCTTAATTCTTCTGTATTATAAAAACTTTTTCTTGCTCTTTCGAAATGGCTATTATATTTATCATGTTTTCTTATATCTGAAATTTCTGTGATCTCTTGTTTAGTATCAGAATTATATGCTAATGTCAGTTGATTAATATACCTTAACTCTTTTTCAACTGGAACCTCGGGGATTTTTTCTACAATATTTCTTGAAGGTAATCCGCCACCAAATCGCAACAAATGATTATGATGTTGTTTGTGTTCTTCTATCACTATCTTAGGTGGTATTTTATCAAATATTGAAAAATCAAAATTATTAAAGTAGGTTAGAAATTCTCCTTCTAAAACAATTCTTTTAGTTTTAGTAATTTCATCCGTACAATATTTGTCCCAGTTTTCAATTAACTTACTTTTTAGTTTTTCTGCATTGTTAAGGAAAGATGATAACCTTGTACCTATGCCTTTAGGGGATACAAAGTAATATTTTTCAGGAATAGGATACTCTTTTGTAAAAGTGTAATAAATGATTTTTCCAAACTCAACCCATACATCACTTGGTGTTAGAGGTTTTGGATAATGCTTGCATTGGTAACAATCCCATTTATAATTATCTTGTTTTTTTTTAGGGGATTCAATATATGCAATTACATCTCGCCCCATATCACCAGCACCTGCAGTCTTTTCAATCTTGAAATATTCATTTTTTTTTATATCCAACCATTCTTCAATAAATTCTTCATACTCGTCAGCAGGAAAATGAAACACCCTTTTTAATGGTTCTATTTGTTTCCCAATAGATATGTCTTGTGCTGTGATATGTTTTTTAACCACTTTGTTTACCTTTTTGAATTGGTTCCATATTTACTGCCAAATTTTAATGTTGCTAATGAGCTGTGTGGCTTTTAGTACCGGATGAATTAGCAACGTTAGATTTATTCGCTTTCTATAATGTCCTCTATTTTCTGAAGATTTACGACTTTGCCATTTTCAATAAGTTTATTCGCATTTTCCCAGGCAGTTGTATAGTATTTTGCAAATATCTCAACAATATTACTGTTTTTGATAGCACATTTTAAATATTGACCACTTGTAAAAATAACTTCATTATCGTCGATTAGCATAAACTGTAATCTCGGAAAGTTTGTATTCTCATAAAATGCACAAGAATATCCTGATATATCATCGCTTGACTTAGATTTTAAATAATGCTCTTTTAGTTTTGCAATTCTACTCTTATGAGAAAAGATAAATATTTCTCTATAGCTGATTTTTTTTGATGCGGCTTTTATTGCAGCAATATATTTATTTTCAAGTTTTTGCCTTACTGGAGCATCAAAAGATGTACTCACTTTAGTTGCCCAAGTGAAATCACTGACAGAAATCTTTGCATTCTGCAGTCTGTTTATAATGTATTCAATTTGTTCATTTGGATCGCTAAATTTAATAAATTCTACCCCCTCTAATCCCTTAATTATTTTATCTTTATTACTCTCTATATTCTCACTTGTTTGAAGTAAATATTCATCAATTTTGCTGCAAAGTTGGCTGTGGTTTTTTTCTAAACTGCTTTTTGATACAACAACTATTGTTAAAATTATTGAAGATACCGCTAAAATAATATTGCTGATGTTTCCTTTAACATAAGAAACATCAGTAAAAAGTCCAAGAATTGAGATAGAACAAATAATAATTGCGAATAGCAATGTAATAAGTTTTTCCATTATAAGTTCCCTGCAAAATATTTTTTCATCAAGCTAGACAATTTATCAAATGCATTATTTTGTTTATAATTATGTTCAACTCCATCGAGAATTTCTAATTGAGAAAGGCTTCCCAAAATATATGTTAGGCGTATGCTTTGTGACAAAGGCACTATTGTGTCTTTATCGCCATGGACAATAAAAACATTACTTGTGATTGATCTTGCCATATCGTAGATATTATATTGTAAGGCATCAATATATGAGTTCCAATGCCAACCCAACACCGGACTTATTTTTGTTTTTTGCCATTCTCGCATTTCTTCAAAACTATGTTCTGTTTCATAAGCTTCAACTGGAAAAGAAACTGGAGATCTTAGGGCAACTCTTGAGAATTGGTTTGATTGTGACTGTACGATAAGAGCAACTCCTCCTCCGAAACTTGAGCCAAGAGCACCAATTCTTGACATGTCAAACATATTTGTACTTTCAATGAATTTTAATACATCTTTCAAGTTTTGAATGCCTTTAGTAAAAGTAAGGTCTTTAAGTTCACCATCACTTGTGCCCAATCCATGAAAATCAAAAATACAGGCCGAGTAATCTATACTCCTCATAGTATCGACCAAAGGAAGCCAACTAGCTCCTTTTCTTCCGAAACTACCATCACCAGTAAGCAAGATTATTAATGGATTTATCGATTTATTATCAAATGACTCAGAAAAATAAAAAGTCCCACGGATAATTACGCTATTTGATTTAACCTCAAAATCTTTTTGGTTCATATTTCTTTCCTTTATAGCTAAATTTTCCAAGCTTTTTCAGTTAAGGTATATGTGTTTTTGCTACCGATATTAAACAAAGCGTCGATGATTGATAATCCTGGAACAAACCCCGGTATCTGTTGTTTATAAACTGGATGATTCCTACTAAACGATTGCTGAATTATCTTAATATTATTATCCAGAAACATCATGGGGTTATGATAATTAATTCCATTTCCCTCTCCAAATAAATAATGTGTTGCACCAACAGCTTTACACAATTTTATTAATCTGTCGGTTGGATTTTTTGGAACAATGCGGTAGCTACTTGAGAGTGAAAAAGATACTTCTTTGTTTGTTAACATTTTAAGAATTAATTTCAGTGTTCTGATATTTAATGATAGCAAAGATTTTTCATCAGGCATTAGGCAATTTTGAATACATTTCCACGACTCATGGAAATAATCTGCTTTTCCATATGAATAACGTATTGTTTCTAATGTTTTTTCCTTCCATTCTACCTTTGCGATTTTCGTATCGTTAATCATTGTATTACGATCCGTAGATACAGGCACAGATAACCATAGCTGAGCACCGCTCATACAAAGAATTTTTGTTCTATTTTGGTAATATCTTGGTCTATATTGCACGTCATCTAAGATTATAAAATGATCAATATTTAATAGTTTATTGAAATAACCAAGCCATGGTAAAAAATGGGGTTGGTGTATCATTACAACATTCATTTATCAAACCTTAGTCGTTTTTTACGATTAAAAACCTATTATTAAGGATTTTATCAATAGTGGTATTCAGAAAAACTTGCGTACAATTTATAGTACGGCAGTGGAAAAGTTCATACAATTACTTCCCTGTAATAATAAACTTAATTTATGAAAAGCATATCCATCTTCTGATGGTATATCAAATTTGTAGATGTGTAGTTACTAGTGGTATGATAATGGGGATAGATACCAAAATCAAGATTAAAAATAAGGACTTACGACAAATTTGCCAGATTATTAAATAGCTTATAAATCATGACTTACAAAAGAGGGTGTCAGTTGTTTCTTCGTATCAAGACAAAAGGCATTAGTCACAGATTTTCACAGATATACACAGAAGTAAAGGCGAAAAACAAGAAACAAGAAGCAAGAGACAAGAAGAAGGAATTACTCTCGCAGACGTAAAGAGTGCAAAGAAGATCAAGAGTGATGAAAGAAAGAATAGCCAAATGCATTAAAATAAATATTGACAATGTTAACTTACATGTTAACATTTATCCTTAATGAAAGAAGTCATATTTTACGAGACTGCATCAGGTCAGAAACCAATTGAGGGCTTTCTTGAATCATTGTCAGCTAAAGAGGCTCAGAAAGTGGCTTGGGTTTTGAATCTGGTTGAGGAGCTAGACCGTGTTCCCTCTCAGTATTTTAAAAAACTTACAGAAACGGACGAACTTTGGGAAGTCCGGGTCATAGCGGGATCAAATATCTTCAGGCTTATTGGTTTTTTCTATAAAACAAATTTGTTGGTTTTGGCTCACGCATTCCAAAAGAAAACGCAGAAAACACCGAGACAAGCCATTAAGCTTGCTGAAAAACGGAAACAAGAATATTTTGAAAGGAAGGGGAGAAAAAGATGAGTGACCTTCAAAAGTACATTAAAAAACGTAAGAAACGAGACCCTGAGTTTGTAAAGGGTTTTGATACAGGATATGAGCAATTCAAGATTGGTGTTTTACTGAAACAGGCCCGAGAAGAAGCAGGTCTGACTCAGGAGGAACTTGCAGTAAGATTAGATACAAAAAAATCTGCTATCTCAAGAATCGAAAATCACGCAGAAGATATCAAGCTCTCTACTCTGGAAAAGTTTGCACACGCACTTGGAAAGAATCTTCGGTTGGAAGTGGCCTGAAAATTCGTAACCCATACATAAATATTTTATAGGACATTAGGAAAGGACAAGGAAGTCCGACTTCACCGCACCAATTAACTTCTGTGTTTAAGTGTCGGATATAATTAATCCTCACAAGACCGCCTGAACGACAATCCTGACAGGTCATTCATGCGGTTCAAGTCTTTTCCTGCAATTATTTCTCTCATATTTCTATATAGTTTTTCCATCAAGGAGGCTAACTATGCGACCATACGATAAAAATAACTGGAAGAAGAAAATTGACCCTGCCTTTGACAAACCTGTTAAGACATATATAAAATTTGTACGTGAAATTGAACGTCTTCCGAATGACGG
>Ga0233428_1001920_pt1 | contig 20956 bp, 18 predicted proteins | sample SI_118_April2016_4_FD_179890 | JGI IMG/M metagenome (GOLD analysis project Ga0233428, IMG submission 179890) | Seawater microbial communities from Saanich Inlet, British Columbia, Canada - SI_118_April2016_120_MG | ecosystem: Environmental > Aquatic > Marine > Inlet | place: Canada: British... | reverse complement strand
TCAAATATGAACACGGGCGGCTATAAGGCCCATGACACGAAATTTTCGACGATACTTGCCACGACCTATAGCAACAACCGCGATATCGGTGGACTTACGGCCAATACCCGTAATTTCATCGAACAGCAGGGCCGTATAATATCTTCGACAAACAATTTAGATTTGGCGATTTCCGGCAAAGGACTTTATATCCTGAATACAGAATCTGACGGTTCTGGAGACACGTTCTATACCCGCGATGGTGGGTTTAGTGTAAATGCGGGTGATGAAGCAACTGACGCCGACAATAATACCTATAATGAGAGCTATATTACCGATAAAAATGGCTATTTTCTTCAAGGTTGGGTCGCCGATGGTACTGGTGAAGTTACCCCTTCCTCAACGACTTCGTCGCTTCGTATTGATTCTCAAGCCTTTAACACAGGAGGCGCTGCCGATGCGGCAGCCTCAACAACAGCTTCTATCGCCGCAAACTTACCGGCAACCACTTCAATCGATGGTACCTACACGACAAAAGGCAGCGTATTTGATTCTGCCGGCACCTCTCAATCGTTAGAATTAGTTTGGGAGCGCAACGAGGCTTCACAAGAATGGGATTTATGGGTAGTTCCAGACGGGAGCACATTCAACCAGATAAAATTCACAGATTATCCTTCTAATACCACTGAAGCTAGCCCTACGGCCACCTATACCTTCAGTAGTACTGGGGGACTTCCTGACAACACGACGACGACAGTTTCATACACCGCGTCAGATAGTACGGCGGTTTCTTTCACTTTGGATGTCTCAGACATTACCTCCATCGGCAGTGAATTTCTCTATTTTGATTTTCAAAAAGATGGCCGAACCGCGGGTGTTCTAGACAGCTTTAAATTTGACGAATCCGGAAAAATAATTGGTAGATTTACAAACGGACTCGAAGAGACATTATACAAAATCCCGCTTGCGACATTTGCCAACGCCGACACGCTCGATCGATTCCAGGGTAACCTGTTCCAGGAATCCACGACTTCTGGAACCTCTACGCTTATCGAGGTGCGGGCCAATAATGCTGACGTCGATATTTTCCATGAATTTGCTCATTTTATACCTTTCGCACATGAATTATCGAATACCAATCTGCAAAATGAATTCACCCATATGATTATGTCGCAACAGGCCTATAACTCTTCGGCCACGGTGTTCAAATCGCTCGATGAAATGACCCGCCAGGCGGCTAACTTAAAGACTTAGCCCAATTTTAAATAATTAGGCAAAATCTTCCCATTTTTTCGGAAATGAGCGGCTTTCAATGCGAAATGTCGCCTAAGTTTGACAAAAAACTTCATATTAACAAGCACTTACTCAATACCCCATCTTGGCATGATTATCGCATTATAAAACCTGTAAATAGCGGAAGAACCGCAAAAAAAGGATATAGAATATGGTGGGACAACTTAAAAATACTAAAATCAAGGGAATCAGGAGAGTCGCTCAGCGCCTGCTTCTTGCAGTAATCCTTGCAGCCTTTTCAGCTTCAATCGCTCAAGCTTCCTCACGCATCAAAGACATCGCAGACTTCGAAGGTGTCCGCGACAATATGTTGGTGGGCTATGGTTTGGTTGTTGGCTTAAATGGCACTGGAGACGGACTGGCAGACGGTCACTTTACCAAACAAAGCCTGCTCGCCATGTTGGAACGCCTGGGCGTTAAGCCAACGCAGGAAGGCCTCGATTCAAGTAACGTTGCCGCCGTCATGGTTACAGCTTCATTGCACGCCTTTGCCCGTCAAGGCAGCCGAATCGATGTCACGGTTAGCGCACTTGGCGATTCTTCAAGTCTTCTCGGCGGCACCTTGCTTGTAACCCCTCTGCTTGGTGCAGACGGCGAAGTTTATGCGGTTTCCCAAGGCCAGGTAGCAGTTGGCGGATTTACCGCCGGCGGTGAGGGTGAAACAGTTACGAAGGGCGTACCGACAAGTGCCAGAATAGCGAATGGTGGCATTGTTGAACGCGAAATTAAGTTCGATCTGGCCTCCCTTAAAAAAGTTCATGTCAGTTTGCGCAATCCCGATTTCACCACGGCCCGGCGCATGGCCCAGGCGATCAACGCCTTTCTTGGCACCGATGCTGCCCGCCCCAGTGATCCAGGTACGTTGGTTGTTGAAATTCCAGACGACTATGAAGAAAACGTCGTTGGCCTGATCACTGATATCGAGCAACTTAGGATCGAGCCAGATCAACTGGCCCGCGTCATCATTGATGAGCAAAGCGGCACCATCGTCATGGGCGATAACGTTCAAATTAGCACGGTTGCAATTGCCCAAGGTAGTCTGACCATCCGCGTCACCGAAACACCTCAGGTTTCCCAGCCGGGTCCCTTTGCCGAAGTCGGCGAGACCGTAACCGTCGCCCGCACCAATGTTGAAGTCGATGAAGGTAACGATAAGAAATTTATGGTCGTAAGTAGCGGTGTCACGCTGCAGGATTTGGTCAACGGCCTAAACTCTCTCGGTATTGGCCCACGTGATCTCATCACGATATTGCAAGCCGTCAAAGCGGCCGGTGCTCTTCAAGCCGAAATTCAGGTTATGTAGGGGAGCTGGACAATGGATAGTTTAAACATCAACAACGCCGGTTTCGCTGCCCTTCAGACAGCAAAAGTACCGCCAACTCTCGGCAATATTGATGGCATTGAAAAAACTCGGGAAGTTGCCGAAAATTTCGAAGCCTTTTTCTTGGGTCAAATGCTGCAGCCCATGTTCTCCAGTATTGAGCCAGCCGAACCATTTGGTGGCGGCCATGCTGAAAAAATCTGGAAATCTCTCATGGTCGATGAAGTCGGCAAATCAATGGCAAAGAATGGCGGTATTGGTATCGCCGATATGATTCAACGCGATTTACTCAAATTGCAGGAAGTTAAGTAGGTCAAAGGTGCAATTATGAAAATTGAAGAAAAAATTACCAAGCTTCTCAGCGTCACAACGCGGTTAAGTAAAATTCTCAAGCAGGAAAATGAACTCCTGGCAGCCAGCGCAAGAGCAAATGGCATCAAACCGCTGCAAGAGCAAAAAATTGCTCTCAGCAATGCCTATGAACAGCAATTTAAGATTATTCGGGATGACGAGGATCTTGCCAAGATAGATCCGAGCCTCGCCCATCGTTTGCAGGAAGCAGTGATTTCTTTTGGGCTTTTGCTTGAAGAAAATGTCACCCGGATTAAAGCGAAGATGGATGCCATTGAACATCTGTTCCGCATCATTTCCGAATCAGCTAAGGCCCATCAAGGCCAGACCGCCGGATATGGCAATAGCGGTGCAAAAGTCAACAATGCGCGCCAAGCCTATCCGGTGCTGAATTGGCAACTTCTTGCTCAGTCACAATCTCACGTTCCAAATGGACGGATTGTTGCTCCAAATCTGCCACCTCGCCCAATAGTTCACCGAGAGCGCGGCGTTTTTCATCAACCCGGTATTGGTGAAATCGGATGAGGGTGTTGAGATCTTTTGGCATCAGGCCACCCCTCCGTCACCCTGTTGAAGCTCTTGAGACGGCTCACCGTCGCTTTGGCCTTCATAATTCATATCCAAAATCTGGGCCAAATTTGCATAACATTCATCGAGGCTCGTGCTTTGTTCCTTATTTTGGCGCAAAAATTCTTCGATCCCAGCGAAGTAATGGATCGCCTCATCGACTTGAGGGTCTGAACCCTGCCGATAAGCGCCTAAGCGAATCAACTCGGCCATATCCTCATAAACCGACACTAAATGCTTCGCGCGGTCGATAATGGTGTTTTGTTCAGGCGAATTACAGGCCGGCATGGTTCGGGAAACACTGCGCAAAATATTCACTGCTGGATAACGTCCGCGCTCAGCGATTGTCCGATCGAGCACGACATGACCATCCAATATGCCGCGTACAGCATCGGAGACAGGCTCGTTGTGATCATCGCCTTCTACCAGAACGGTAAACAAGCCGGTGATACTTCCTTGGCCCTCGGCACCTGGACCGGCGCGTTCCAACAATCGGGGGAGTTCGGCAAAAACCGTCGGCGTATATCCTCGAGTCGCGGGTGGTTCTCCAGCCGACAAACTGATCTCGCGTTGGGCCATGGCAAACCGCGTAACCGAATCCATCAAGCACAAAACGTCGCGATTTAAATCGCGAAAAAATTCAGCGACTGCCATCGTCAAATAGGCCGCCTGACGGCGTACCAAAGGCGGCTCATCCGACGTCGCGACGATAACGACGGAGCGGCTCATACCGTCTTCACCGAGATCATCTTCGATAAATTCCCGTGCTTCTCGGCCCCGCTCTCCGATTAGGCCAATGACACTGGTATCGGCTTCAGTGTGACGTGCCATCATCGATAAGATTGTAGATTTGCCGACGCCAGAACCGGCAAAAACCCCCATTCTCTGCCCTTTACAGACGGTTAGGAAGGCGTTCATCACCCGCACACCGAGATCAATTTTTTCGCCCACGCGCTGCCTTGTATGAGCTTGCGGCGGACTGTTTTGCACCAAGTAAGGAGTGGCTCCTTTGCGCAAGGGTCCCTTACCGTCGATCGGCTCACCGAACGCATTGATAACCCGGCCCAGCCAGGATTCATCAGGATAGATCACCGGATCGGCAGAATTAATTTCGACCGGACAACCGAGACCAATCCCCTCCAACGTACCAAACGGCATTACCAAAGCGCGCTTGTCTCTAAAGCCAATAACCTCACAAGGTACCAGTCGATTGTTGCGCGCTTGAATGGCACAATGATCCCCAATAGAGATCACGCCTTCAATGCCGCTTACCTCGACCAACATGCCCAGCACAGAAGCCACTTGACCAAATTCATGGAAGTTAGGCAGGCGATCAACTTCGCTGATTATACTCTTAATGTCGACTGTCACGCCGCAATCCGTTTTGTTTCACCACACTTAAGACATTCGTATAATTCGGGTCATTGACTTACTTGCCCAAATTTTAAAACGACCAAATCGATAACCTTTGAAAAGGCCAAAAATTGATCGGTGACTATTATAACGCCAAATTGATTAACCAAGCTTGAATATCTTACTCTTGGGCCTTATTGTTAACTTCTTAACGTTTTGAAAAATTCGGTTTCGGGTGAGCTAAGAATATGCGCGTACTCCTTGTAGAAGATGATGCAACAACATCAAAAAGCATCGAAATGATCCTGACATCCGCTGGTATGGTTCTAGATACCACTGACCTCGGCGAAGACGGCTTGGAAATCGGCAAGCTCTATGACTATGACATCATTATCCTCGATTTAATGCTCCCGGATATGGATGGCTATGAAGTGCTGAGAGGCCTCAGGGCGTCTAAAGTCGAAACCCCTGTTCTCATTCTTTCCGGTCTTACCGAATCAGAAAATAAAGTTAAGGGTTTTGGCACGGGCGCCGACGACTATCTCACCAAACCTTTCAATAAAGATGAACTCATTGCCCGAATTCATGCAATTGTCAGGCGTTCCAAGGGGCATGCCGAATCGATCATTCGCACCGGCAAAATGGCAGTAAACCTGGATGGCCGCACGGTTGAAGTTGATGAAAAATCTGTTCATCTAACCGGCAAAGAATATGGCATTCTTGAACTGCTGTCGTTGAGAAAAGGCACAACCCTTACCAAGGAAATGTTCCTCAATCATCTCTATAACGGTATGGACGAGCCCGAGTTAAAGATTATTGACGTGTTTGTCTGCAAGCTCCGCAAAAAGCTTGCCAGCGCGTCCAGCAATGAAGACTACATCCATACGGTTTGGGGCCGAGGTTATGTCCTGCGTGACCCGGAAGGTGGGGCCGAGGAAGAAAAGGCGTCACAGAAAAAGCGTGCAAAAGCGTCCGCTTAATTTCAAATTAAACGCCATCACCACAATTTAGTTTTCAAAAAATCTGAAACGGCTTGAGTTGCTTTTGAGTAACTCAACCGCCTGCTTGTGTAGAGGCAATAACGGCTGGGTGATTCTCAAAAGCATCTTCTTCTTTGGCCTTTGATACCTGGTAAATACCCCTAAAATTTGGCACTGGCTTGAATTTATCAGATATACCCAAGACAGTTTCAGCACCGCCTAAGAATAACAAACCATCATTAGGCATAAGATCACAAATTCGATCCAAAACTTTACCTTTGGTCTCTTGATCAAAATAGATCAAAACATTACGGCAAAACACGATATCGAATTTCCCCAACGGGGTTAAACTATCAAGAAGATTAAATTCCTTGTATTGAATCATATCTCGCAAAGCCTTTGAAATTTGCCAATTTTCATCAACTTTTTCAAAATACTTAACCAAAAATTGGACTGGCAGGCCCCGCTGAACTTCAAACTGAGAATACAGTCCATTGCTGGCCTTCTCTAGGATCTCGGTCGAAATATCAGTGCCAATTATTTCGGTTTTCCAACCCATGAACTTGGCGGACATTTCATTTAAAACCATGGCGAGGGAATATGGTTCCTGGCCACTGGAAGCCGCAGCACACCAAATTCTAACTGATCTTTGCGTCGACCGACGATCGAGAAAAAACGGCAGAGTGGCATCACGAAAAATATCAAAAGGCTTAATATCACGGAAAAAGAACGACTCATTCGTTGTCATGGCTTCGGTAATATCTTTAACCAAACTAGAATCCGTGCCCTTCTTACAAAGCTGCACTAAATCTTCCAAGCCGCCCAATTCCCGCTTGCGGGCAAGCGGCATTAATCGGCTTTCCAACAGATATGACTTATCTTCGGTTAAAATGAGCCCGGACTCACGTTTTACCATAGTGCTTAGAAATTCAAAATCTTCTGGAGTCATCCCACGCCCTTACTAAAATAATCTAAAACACGAGGAGCTAGTTGGGTTATTGGCAGTACTGCGGAACAAATTCCGGCCTCTGCTACAGCGCCGGGCATTCCCCAAACGACACTGGATTCTTCGTCCTGCGCAAAAATTACACCGCCGGCTTCGACCAGAGTCTTACTGCCATTGCGTCCGTCATATCCCATACCGGTTAGAATAACGCCTAATGTTTTCTTACCATAAATTTTTACAACACTCTCAAACATCGGATCGACAGCTGGCCGACAATAATTTACCGGCGGATCCTGATTCAAGGTTGCGATGACTTTATCACCCCTCTCTTTAAGGATCATATGAAAATCGCCCGGCGCGATGAGAATTTTTCCAGGTTCCAAAGCACTTCCTTCTTGAGCCTCTTCGGCGGGAATTCCAGTGGTTCGAGTGATATGCTGGGCTAGAATTGTTGTAAAAGTCGGCGGCATATGCTGGGTCACGACAATTGGCACATTTATCTTGCCAGAAAGACCTTTGAACAATTCGAAAAGCGCCTGCGGACCGCCTGTCGAGCTACCAACGGCAAGAATTTTTGGCTTTGAGTGGGCTATCGGTTCAGGTCGCAACGTAATGGGCCCGCTCGGCTTTTTAACAATTTTGGACGCCACCTTCGCCTTAGCTTTGGCAGGACTATCAGCGGATCGTTCCGGACGACCAATTCCCAGAGCCTTAACTCTCTCACAAAGATCGTGCTCGAAATCCTGTCCACCGGTCATTTCACGGCTGGTTGTCGGTTTGGCAATGTAATCCGCAGCTCCGGCTTGCAGCGCCTTCAAGCTAATCTCGGCATTCTTCATCGTCAGTGTAGACGCCATGATAACTTTAATATTGGGATTGATCTCTAGTATTTTCGGTAGCGCCGTTAGCCCGTCCATAACCGGCATTTCGATATCCAAAATAATCACATCAAGATCTATATCGTTCACCCGCTTAACGGCTAATTCACCATTTGAGACAGTATCAACCACCTCAATGTTATCATCTTTATCCAACATACGTGAAACAAGGCCACGAACGACGGCTGAATCATCAACCACCATAACTAAAATTGGATTTTTCTTGGATTTTTCCACGTTAATTCCGACGCCTTATCAGCGGCACTGACCGATTAATTCGATACAAACCAATTAATTTAAAGCAGTCCAACCTGCGAGAACTTAGCCTGAATAATTTCACTATCAAATGGCTTCATGATGTACTCGTTTGCACCAGCTTCCATTGCTTCTTGAATATGATTTACATCATTTTCAGTTGTGCAGAACACCACTACTGGTGAATCACCACCTGGTAGTTTTCGAAGTTCCCGTAAAAATTCGATACCACTCATAACTGGCATGTTCCAATCCAAAAGAACCGCATCCGGCATCTGTTGCTTACAAGAATCTAAAGCAACTTGCCCATCTTCAGCTTCATTTGTTTCGAAATCTAATTCCTGTAAAATCTTTTTCGCGACCATGCGAATGACTTTTGAATCGTCTACGATCAAACACAGTTTCATAATTTTTCTGCAATTCCCATTGATGAACTACTACAACAATCCGAATAAAACGGGATATTAAGGACCACAAATCTTCGTAGCCACTCCCCAACGTCCCAAATGTATAGTTCCTGGTCGGTCAATTCAACCGATGATTCTTATTCGGCAATTTTTTTATTTCGGCGATCTTTTTAAACCGATCCTACAGTCTGAGACAACGTCTGCAACAATGCATCGCGGTCGAATTTGGATACATAATCGCTGAATCCAACTTCGCGGCCGACTTCAAAATCACGCTCCGTGGCATGAGCAGACAAAGCAACCAGCGGCACATTTTTCCAGCGGCCTTCCTCTCTTACCCGTCGGGCAAAATCAAATCCGCTCATCTCAGGCATTTCGATATCACTTACGATGACATCAAAATCACTACCCTTTTCACGCATCTCCAATGCTGCATCAGCACTATCTACGGTAGTCACATCATAACCAGCGACAGCGAGAAGAGGCGTCATCAAATTACGGAAGAATGGAGAGTCATCAACCAAGAGAACCCGGCGCTTTCCGCCAGATGCAGCAGCATCAGCACTTAACGCAGGGGCTGAAAACCAGTCAGAGAAACCTTGGGTCAAATAATAACCGGCATCAATCACATCAGTGGCTTTACCACTAATGACGGCACTACCAACCAGACCCGGCGTACTTGATTGCAATTCAACTTTGATTTCATCTTCAACGATATCAACGATCTCATCAACAACCAGCCCCATGCTGCGATCACGGTCCGTAAACACAAGGATCGATTGGAAACCTTCGGATTTCCAGTCATGAGCATCGTCATAAGCAATAAGCGGCATCAATTGGCCTCGATATTGAACAACCCGTTGAGCATTTGAAAACTCGACAGTCGCCATATCGATTTCTTCCAACCTGGCTACCAGAGCCAAAGGCACGGCCTTCAGCTCATCACCGCCGGCCAAGAAGACCAGCATGGCTTGACGATCAGAACTATGTGCTGCTTCAGACGCGGCGATAGTTTCAGCGTTTGACGCACCCATCGAAATTTCTCCAGTTGCCGACGCAATGCCATTTGGATCGAGGATCATAATAACACTACCATCGCCGAGGATCGTATTTCCTGAGAACAGGCTGATGTCACGAAGAATTGGCGCCACAGGCTTCACAACGATTTCTTCGGTATCAAAGACCCGGTCAACAATAATGCCGAAGGTATAATTGCCGACTTGGCTGACAATAATGAAGGTCTCATTTTCCGAACCATCAAGATCCAGCAAGCTGTCTTTAGCTTCAGCTTGCTCAGCTTCCGCACCGACAGCCGTTTCATCGGCCTCTTCACTTGCTTCAACTTCAGCATCAACTGCTTCATCGTCTTGTTGCTCGACCACCTCAGCTGGTGGCAAAGCAAGCGGAGCGGCTGCGGCGGCTTCACCTTCTGGCTCCTCAGTCTCGAGTTTGAGGAGTTCCTGCAATTTAACCAGTGGCAACAAGCGGTTACGCAAGCGTAAGACCGGTGCTTCATTGATCATCTCAATGGCATTCTCAGAATGTGCAGATGCCCGAACCAATTCCAAAACACTGATTTGCGGAATGGCGAAACGCTCTTTTGCACACTCAACAATAAGCGCAGAGACAATCGCCAAGGTCAGCGGAATCTTAATTGTGAAGGTCGAGCCTTTGCCCGCCTCTGATTTTAATTCAATCGTACCACCAATTTTTTCAATATTTGTCCTGACAACGTCCATGCCAACGCCCCGGCCGGATACTGATGTCACTTTCTCAGCTGTAGAGAAACCAGCATGGAAAATATATTGATGAATTTGCTGATTTGGCATTGCATCAAGCTCAGAATCGGTCGCCAAACCATTTTCAAGGATTTTTTCTTTAATTCGATCAAGATTTAGACCGCGGCCATCATCACCGATTTCGATAACAATATGGCCACCTTCATGGAAGGCTTGCAGCAAGACAACACCGGTTTCCGGCTTGCCGGCAGTAGCGCGATCTTCTGGTCCTTCGAGACCATGATCGGCAGAGTTCCGAACCATATGAGTGAGCGGATCCTTGATAAGCTCCAAAACCTGACGATCCAGTTCGGTTTCGGCACCAACCATCTGCAGGTCAATTTTCTTACCTGATTCCAGCGCTAAATCTCGAACAATTCGTGGCAACTTCGCCCATGCATTACCAATTGGCTGCATCCGGGTCTTCATAACACCTTCCTGCAAATCGGAAGTGATGTGGCTTAAACGTTGCAACGGCACGACAAATTCACTGTCATCGCGGCCACGTACCATTTGGTTGAGCGAATTCCGTGTCAGAACCAATTCACTGACCAAGGTCATTAGATTTTCAAGCAGATCAACATTCACACGGATCGTTTGCTGAGCAACTGATGATTCTTTAGCTACTTTTTCTTTCTTCTCCGCAGGCGCTCCGGCAGCTTTTGTTTCAGCTGGAACACTGGCGGCAGGAGCCGGGGGAGCAGGCTCTTCTTTTTCAGAGGCCATCTCGGCGGCCATTTCAGCGGCCAACTCTTCTTCGCTAGGTGCTTTTACACCCTCAGATGTCGCTTGAGCCACTTCATCAAGTAATTCAGCTGCAACCGGAAAGCCTTGTTCATTTAAGACGGGTCCAGAAGAAGCTTCAGGCTCGGGAGCAGGTTCGGGAGTGTCATTTTGAATAATAGGGTCAATTTTCGCTGGCGCTGCTGACAACTCGCCACCTGCCATTTGGCGAAGTAACTCAATAAGCTCACTATCATCGCCTTCAGGCTCGGACCCGGTTTCTTCGAGGCCGGCGAGAGAATCACGAATGCTGTCGATCGTTTTCAGGACCAAAGTCACAGCATCAGGCGTCACTTCCAAATCGCCATCGCGGAATTTGCCCAAAACATCTTCGCCCGCATGAGCAACTTTCTCAAGTCGCGGCAGGCCAAGGAATCCACTGGTACCTTTAATGGTATGAACCAATCTAAAAATATTTGATAAAATACTTTCATCACTCGGGTCTTGCTCGAATTTGACCAACTCAACGTCGAGAACCGCAAGTGCCTCACTCGTCTCGGTCAAAAATTCACTTAATAGATCATCCATTTTAGCTCTCCAGCGTCTTTTATATCTATGAACGGATAAATTTACCCGATAACAATAACATGGGGATTTTTCACCCATTTCGAACAATTATTTTGCAATAATTTGTAACTTTTTCGTTTCTGAGAACCGTCAAACAGACATTTTGGCCTGTTTTACGTCACTCTGAATACAATGAGAGATGGGGATTCATCTTGAAGTTTCAAGGTTTTCTGACAAAAACCCGCAAGATTTTTGCAATAATAGGCTAAAACGTTTCGAACGGTTAATGAATCTGCGGATACATTGTCCTCCAGACCCGATTTTACATCCTCGCGCAGGTTACATTTTTCACCCCTAATCGAGACAAATAGGTCTGGTATTTCGGAGTTATTCTCGAGGGCAATCTCAACCTGGCCGCCTCTTGGCAGACATTCAAAGGCCAGCAGGGATAAATTGAGGATGAGTTTGCCACTCGATTTACTGACATTTGCATGGGCGTAGGCATCAGCGCCGTTCCAGTTTACCTCAATCTTTTTCTCTTTTGCCAGATTATTGGTTATCTCCAACACCGTATCAAAATCGACACTGTCGTCGGATCCACCTGCCCCCAAAGCCAATCTAAAAAAGGCCAATCTATCGGCAGCCTGCCGGGCGCTATTGCCGATCAAATTAGTTGCCTCATCGAGCATTTCGCCGGACTCTTCGCCCAAGAACTCCAACCCATTATTAATGGCGCCGATCGGGCTAATCAGATCGTGACATAATTTTGAACACAACAATTCAGCCATTTTCATATCGTTTTTTCCGACCATAAGGCGATTACCCGTTTTTCTTTGCTTAAATTGGAAGCTACCGCTTTAGTTTCTCAAACTTACGCCATATATTTCTAATCTAAGCAACCCGGACTTCAAGCTCATTATGAATAAAATAGCAGAACAAAGACGCGCAAATAAGAAGGCCTATCCGAAAGGCCGTCAGGTCGATGCCGAATCCTTGAAGAAAGTTCAGGAATTGTTGGCGGGACAGCCAAAAGAACGCGAATTTCTGATCGAAAATCTGCATATCTTGCAAGATCATTTTGGCCGTCTTACAGCAGATAGCCTTGTCGCTTTGGCCCAAGAGATGAAAGTTTCTCAAAGTGAAGTCTATGAAGTTGCGACGTTCTACCATCACTTTGAAGTCATCCGTCAGGAAGCTGAGGGTTTTCCAGAATACACCGTTCGAATTTGCAATTCGATCGCCTGTGAACTCGCCGGGGCTAATGAACTGATCGAAAAAGTTAAATCCAATATGGGTGAACTCGTTCGTGTTTCCGCAGTACCCTGTGTCGGCAACTGCCACAACGCACCAGTAGCCGTTTATGGAAAACGTCAGATCGAAAATGCGGACCTGATGGAAATTGGTAACGCGCTCGATAAAAACCTCACAGCGCCTGAACTACCCGATTATCAGGATTTAGAGAATTTTCAGGAAGATGGTGGCTATGGGTTTCTAAACGCCTGTTTGGCCAACGAAAAGCAAAGATCAGATATTATTAAAGAACTCACCGAAGCTAATTTACGCGGTATGGGCGGTGCGGGATTTCCCGTCGCTCGCAAATGGCAATTTTTAGAAAAGACGGACAAGCCTCGCGTGCTTGTCGTCAATGCCGATGAGGGTGAGCCCGGTACTTTTAAAGACCGCTACTGCTTTGAGACAGCGCCTCATAAGATTTTGGAAGGAATGTTGATCGCCGCCTGGTGGATTGAGGCGGACGATACCTACATTTATTTGCGTGATGAATATCCGCACATAAATGAATTGCTAAAGATTGAAATTGAGAAAATTGAAAAGGCGGGACTTTCAACCCACACGAACATTTATCTCCGCCGTGGTGCGGGAGCTTATATTTGCGGTGAGGAAAGCGCGTTGCTGGAAAGTATTGAGGGAAAAAGAGGGCTGCCGCGAAACCGCCCCCCCTTTCCTGCTCAACAAGGATTATTTCAGCGTCCGACGCTGATCAATAATGTTGAGACACTGTATTGGGTGAGGGAGATTTTATCGAACGGAGCCGACTGGTACCAATCTGAAGGCAAGCCGCGGTTTTATTCGGTTTCCGGCCGGGTAAAAAATCCGGGCGTCATCCTAGCGCCCGCCGGCACATCGGCTAAAACCCTAATCGAGGATCATTGCGGTGGCATGGCAGACGGGCACACACTAAAGGCTTTTTTACCGGGCGGCGCTTCTGGGGGAATTTTGCCGGCGTCTCTCGTCGATGAGCCGCTTGATTTTGGCTCGCTCGATGCGCATGGCTGCTTCGTCGGCTCAGCGGCCATTGTCGTATTCTCAGATCAGGATGATATCCGCGATATATCCTCTAACCTGCTGCGGTTTTTTGAAGATGAAAGTTGCGGTCAATGTACACCCTGTCGGCTTGGCTGCGGGAAGATGTTAGACTTAATGGGTTCCAAGAAATGGGATGAAGAGTTAATCGCCGATCTCAGCCAGGTCATGCGCGATGCCTCAATCTGTGGCTTAGGCCAGGCGGCACCAAACTCCGTCAGCTCGGCGTTAAGGTTTTTCGGTGAAGATATCAAATGAGTGAGATGATTACTTTTACCATCGATGGGCAAGAAGTTGAAGCTTCGGCCGATGAGACCATTTGGCAAGTTGCTCAACGGATGGGCACTAAAATCCCGCATCTCTGTTATCGCCAAGCGACAGATTACCAAGGTGATGGCAATTGCCGGGCCTGCGTTGTTGAAGTGGAAGGCGAACGTGCACTTTCTGCTTCATGCATTCGAAAAATTGAACCGGGGATGAGCGTGCAAACGCAGTCCGAAAAAGCGCAAAAATCGCGCGAGATGGTGTTTGAGCTTCTCCTCGCCGATCAAACCGAACCGGATGGCGAGTTTAAAAACTGGCTCAGCGATATGGCGATTAGCCAGAGCCGTTATCCTGGAACCAAAAGCGAGCCAGCGGATATCTCCCATTCCGCAATCGCCGTCGATCTCAATAAATGCATTCAATGCAAACTTTGCATTCAGGCGTGTCGGGATATTCAAGGCAATGACGTAATTGGCATGGCAGCCAGGGGGTCTCACAGTCTGATCTCTTTCGATCTCGGTGACCCAATGGGAGACAGTTCCTGTGTAGCCTGCGGCGAATGCGTTCAGGTTTGCCCGACAGAGGCATTAGCACCGGCGCGCTCACTTGAAACACCAGATAAGGAAGTCGACAGCGTTTGCCCGTATTGTGGTGTCGGCTGTCAGGTTACCTTCAAGGTCAAGGACAATAAAATCATCAATGTGGAAGGACGTGATGGACCGGCCAATCGCAACCGGCTTTGTGTCAAAGGGCGCTTTGGCATGGATTACGTCAGCCACGATCATCGCCTAACCGTACCTCTAATTCGCAAAGATAGTGCGCCCAAGACCAAAGAAATTGAAGTCGACCCAGCCGACCCTTTCAAGCAATTCCGCATCGCAACTTGGGAGGAAGCGCTCGATACAGCGGCTGATGGATTTAAAAAAATATTGGCTAGCAAAGGGGCAAGTGGTTTATCGGGATTTGGCTCGGCCAAGGGCTCTAACGAAGAAGCCTATCTTTTTCAAAAGCTTATACGAACCGGCTTTAAGACAAATAATGTCGATCATTGCACACGTCTTTGTCATGCCTCGTCGGTCGCGGCCTTGTTGGAGACCATCGGCTCCAGCGCCGTCACTGCGCCGGTGTTAAACTGCCTCGACTCCGATTTGATCATCGTCATCGGCGCGAACCCGACGTCCAATCATCCGGTAGCAGCGAGTTTTATCAAAAATTCTGTTGAAGATGGCGCCGAGTTGATTGTCATGGATCCAAGACGCAATGGCCTCGCCAATTATACTGATCATTATCTACAGTTTACGCCCGGCAGTGACGTTGCTCTTCTCAATGGCATTTTAAACGTGATTGTCGAAGAGCAGTTATATGACCGCCAATATGTTGAAGCCAACACCGAGGGCTTTGAAGAACTGGCTGCCCACATAAAGAATTTCTCGCCAGAAAAAATGGCGCCGTTATGCGGCATTGAGGCTGATGAGCTCAAAACCGTGGCGCGGAAAATAGCCGGTGCAAATGCTGCTATGATTTTTTGGGGAATGGGGATCGCTCAGCACACCCATGGCACCGACAATGCCCGTTGTTTGATCGCCTTGGCACTGTTGTGCGGACAAATTGGCAGGCCAGGTGCTGGACTTCATCCTTTGCGCGGCCAGAACAATGTTCAAGGTGCCTCTGATGCCGGGTTAATTCCGATGATGTATCCAGACTACAAACAGGTGACCAATGAAGAGACCAGAGGGAAATTTGAGGCCTATTGGGAGACAGATTTAAATCCAGAGACCGGGCTCACAGTGGTTGAAATCGTCCAAGCAATTTTAGCAGACGAGATTTCTGGCATGTATGTTATGGGAGAAAATCCGGCAATGTCGGATCCGGATTCCAATCACACGCGGGAAGCCCTGGCGAAACTCGAACATCTGGTCGTCCAAGATATTTTCTTAACCGAGACTGCCAATTATGCAGATGTCATATTACCGGCTTCGGCTTGGCCGGAAAAAGACGGCACCGTGACCAACACGGATCGGCGGGTTCAGCTCGGGCGTAAAGCTTTGGAGATGCCGGGCGAGGCCAGACAAGATTGGGCGATAATTCAAGAGATTGCCAATCGATTGGATTTAGGATGGCACTACGACTCCCCCAAAGACGTTCATGAAGAAATGCAAGGCTGCATGGCCTCGATGGAACATATTTCGTGGGAGAGATTGGAGAAAGAAGGCTGTGTGACCTATCCGGTCGACAGTGATGACACGCCCGGCCACGAAGTTATTTTTGGCGATGGCTTTCCGACGCCGAGCGGTCGAGGCAAGCTGGTGCCCGCCAGTGTCTTGCCGCCTGACGAATTGCCGGATCAAGACTATCCGATGATTTTGACAACAGGCCGAATTTTGGAGCATTGGCATACCGGCGCGATGACCAGACGGGCCAGTCATTTGGCTGACATTGAACCAGAAGCCTATCTGCAGGTCTCACCAGGGGATATTGAGAAGATGGGGGTAGAACCGGGCGAGACAATTCGTCTGACGACGCGGCGTGGCAGTATCGAGCTACCAATTCGGTATGAAACCTCCGTCCCATCCGGATTGGTCTTCATGCCGTTCTGCTTCAATGAAGCGGCAGCAAATATATTAACCAATCCCGCGTTGGATCCTTTTGGAAAAATTCCTGAACTAAAATTTTCGGCAGCGCGGCTGGAGAAAATCACTTAAGTTTTTGTTTGGTAGACTTTTGCGCTAAATAACGACCGAACATTTCCAAGTCATCGCTGACACTATCTAAGGCCTTTGCTTCAATCTGGCGATATCGCTTTATAATGTCGAGGCCGGTTTCTGTAACGACAGCACCGCCGCCGCCCTTGCCACCGGAACTCGTAACAATAATCTCAGTTGAGAAATCATGATTGATACTGTCGACCAAATTCCAAGCCCGACGATAGGACATCCCCATCAACTTGGCAGCTCCCGATATGGAGCCTGCTTTTTCGATCGCGTTGATCAATTCAATCTTACCCGGACCTAACGCCGCGACGTTACCGAGTAGCAATCGAATTCCGAGGTCTTGCGGTTTAACCTTTGTCATTTTCCTAACGATAAATTGTTACTACTGTATCAATGATCATAACCAAACCACCTAACCGGCAGTATATAGATGATAACCAACAAATTGATTTTCGACACGCTTTTATCAGACCTTCAAGACCAGGAAATTAAGCGTATCATTATTGGCATTAACTGGACACTTATCGAAACCGCGGTGGGATGTGGGTTGGCACATACGCCGAGACGCGATGAACCGGGCTGCCAGCCCATTGCAGAAGCTGGAAAATTAAGCGAGCTTGGATTAGCTGAAGCGGCAAAGTTGATTTTATCTGGCAACCCGATTGAAATCGCCATCGGTATGGCGGCAGTAAACGCGTCTTATAATCGCTATGACTTGTCGGCCAGCGAGAAAAATGGTCTCGATGCTTTTGCCGAAATTGACGGCCCAATAACTGTCATTGGACGATTCCCCGGACTGGCTGAGCGTATTGATAATCTCCAGATCATAGAGAAAGAACCTCGTGAGGGAGAATACGGAGAGCAAGACGCTGCAAGGTTATTGCCGGAAAGCGCTGGCGTCATCATTACGTCCTCTGCATTGGTAAATGGTTCCGCTGGTAGTTTGTTGGACCTGGCAAAGAACAGCCGCGTTTGCATGGTCGGGCCGAGCACGCCCTTCGCACCAAAATTATTTGATCTCGGTGTAGAGTTTTTAGCCGGCACGATCGTGACCAACATTGATCAAATGGCCATAGCCGTTGCCGAAGGCGGTGCCGTAAAGGCGCTCAAACCCTATGGTTCGTTTAAAACCCTAGCCCGCTAAGTTTTGGGAAATTTGTTCGGCGAGTTCCAAGTCTTCCGGCCGATTGATATTGAAAAAAGGGTCATGCGGCTGATCTGAAAATTCAAGAACAGATAACCGATAGCGCTGAGTCCAAAGATCAATCTTCCGCATTTCTTCATCGACCATGGCTTTGCGAAGATCGCTTGCGAGATCAACCTGCCAAAGGGCGCACACCGGATGCGTCCTGCCTGCTGAAGCAGCACAGACTATTTCCGCCCCCTCTCGCTCAGCACAAGCCAGCATCTTCTCAACATAACCCAACGGGACAAAAGGCGCATCCGATGGGAAACTCACCAACCACTTACAATCTGGCACGTGATCACGAACCCACTCCATAGCGGTCAATATACCAGCAAGCGGTCCGGCGTATCCTTTGATGCTGTCAGCAACAACCGGCAAATCAAAGGCCTTAAACAAAGAAGCGTCGCTGTTTGAATTGATGATTAGATTTCCGACTTCAAAATTTGCCCGCTCTACGACGTACTCAATGAGCATTTTGCCGTCGAGCTCTTTCAAAAACTTATCGCCTACACCGAAACGGCGCGATTGGCCCCCGGCGAGTATAACACCGGCAACTTTTTGACCAGTTGAGCTGTCTGAATTTTTACTCATATTGAATGCGATGATCACCAGCTAAGACTATAAAGCGTTCGCCGCGCGCGCGGCCTACAAGAGTCAAATCAGCTTGCCGCGCCAGATCAACTCCCCAGGCGGTAAATCCCGATCGAGACACCAATATTGGGATGCCCATTTGAACTGTCTTGATCACCATTTCACTGGTCAACCGTCCAGTCGTGTAAAACATTTTATCGGCGCCACTGATATCGTTTAAAAACATGTAGCCGGCGATTTTATCAACTGCATTGTGTCTACCGACATCTTCCATATAAAGGATCGGCGTCGCCCCATCACACAACACGCAGCCATGGATGGCGCCAGCTTCAAGATACAAACTCGGTGCCGTGTTGATAATTTTTAAAACGGCATAGAGATCAGAGGTTTTAAGTTTGATATCTGGAGAGAGATTAACCTCATCGAATTTTTCCATCAAATCGCCGAAAACTGTTCCCTGAGCGCAGCCCGAGGTTAAAGTTTTTTTCTTTAATTTATCTTCGAAATTAGTCTCGCTGTTTGTTCGAACGACAACCGTCTCGATATCCTCCTCGTACTCGATCGCCGTAACTTCATCTTCTTTCGAAAGCATGTTCTGATTGACCAAATAGCCGATTGCAAGGAATTCAGGGTAGTCACAAATCGACATCATGGTGACAATTTCCTGACCGTTGAGAAAAAGCGTGAGCGGACGTTCAACGGTCACTGACGTTGTAACCGCTTGGCCCTCTTGGTCCAGCCCGTCGACTTTTTCTGTCAAACGTTGATCAGAGGGGTTTGGTTTAATTAAAAACTTAGTGTTTTCAGGCAATTATTCTTCCTAAACAGATTTTTCAATGCTCTGGTTAATCGTTAACTCTGTCGTAACCAATTTTCAATTATTCTATAAGTTGGCTCATACAATAGGAGGTGTAGCATGTCTGCACCAGAATGCATTAAAACATCCGCCAAACAACTCGAATTTCTCACCAAATTGGTTGAGGAAGCCGAGCAATGTGCCGATCCTGAACGTATGACGCTCCTCTATGGCATGGCCAAAGACGAAACCGACAATCTATCCAAATCTTTGCGCCAATATCTAAGTCGCAAACTGCCTTCTCATAAAATTGGTCAAAAATCCGCGGCTTAAGTCCTCCTTTTAATTATTTTAAATGCATGACAAAGCACTTTTCGCAGACTATTTTATAAATGGTCCGTTATGCATGATGATGCAATACGGTTGGCAAAAAAATTGGCAATAAAGCAGAATTATAAATTATGTCTCAGTTGATTGACCCTTTTGGTCGTGCCGTCTCTTATTTGCGCGTATCCGTGACAGATCGCTGCAACTATCGTTGCCAATATTGCATGTCCGAAAATATGAATTTCCTGCCGAAATCGGATCTTCTGACGTTAGAGGAATTGGATCGACTGTGTAATGCTTTTATCCGCCGTGGCGTCGATAAAATTCGCCTGACCGGAGGCGAGCCGCTGGTGCGCCGAAATGTGATGAGTCTCATTCGAAGCTTGGGCGAACATGTAAAGACCGGGAACCTCAAAGAACTTACTTTGACGACTAACGGCAGTCAGTTGGCCAAATATGCACATGAACTAGCAGATTGTGGCGTTAAACGGATAAACGTCTCGCTCGATTCATTAAATGCTGAGAAGTTTCAATCTATCACGCGTTGGGGAAATCTTGAGGATGTACTGGATGGCCTAGCTCAGGCAAAAGATGCCGGGCTTGAGGTGAAAATTAACACCGTCGCTCTTAAAGATTTTAACGAAAATGAGGTCGATGATATTATCTCTTGGTGCGGCGACGAAGGTTTTGATCTGACCTTTATCGAGACCATGCCAATGGGAGAAATCGAGGACGATCGAACAGATCAGTATTTACCGCTTTCGATCCTCTCTGACCGAATTTGCTCTCAATGGACCTTGGAAGAAACGCCCTATAAAACAGGCGGGCCGGCCAATTACTGTAAAGTGAAAGAAACCGGCAAACGAATTGGCTTCATCACACCGCTCTCACACAATTTTTGTGAAAGTTGCAATCGGGTAAGACTAACCTGCACAGGGCAGCTTTATATGTGCTTGGGACAAGATGATCAAAAGGATCTTTTATCACCGCTTAGAATGAGCGAAGGTGATGACCTCTTGATGGCAGCGATAGATGAAGCAATTGGCAACAAACCAAAGGGCCATGATTTCATTATTGATCGCCAAGGAGCAGCACCCGCTGTTGCCCGTCACATGAGTGTAACTGGCGGTTAGCAAAGATTTTCAGGTAAAGCTGGCACTCCTTTGCTGCATTGCTATACTTCGTCGCATAATTCACCTATGCAAAAATTGATGAGAAACCATGAAATTTGACTCAATAGCCTTGCTTGCTGATGATCACCCTCCTGCCCAGGCGGCAATTGAAAAGCTCAAAGCAAATTATGATCATGTACCAGCAGAAGAAGCGGATATCATTGTTGCTTTGGGCGGCGACGGGTTCAT
>Ga0233428_1001904_pt1 | contig 21069 bp, 10 predicted proteins | sample SI_118_April2016_4_FD_179890 | JGI IMG/M metagenome (GOLD analysis project Ga0233428, IMG submission 179890) | Seawater microbial communities from Saanich Inlet, British Columbia, Canada - SI_118_April2016_120_MG | ecosystem: Environmental > Aquatic > Marine > Inlet | place: Canada: British... | reverse complement strand
TAAACTTTACTCCTTAAGTTGTTACTCTCACGGCTAACTGTAGCCAAGTAAGCGACCGTAAGGATAGCATAGTCTGCGGCTTTGCTTATACTCATTGCAATCCCCTGTTTAAAGAAATTTGAGTATTCTTTGTTCTATTAAAGTGTGAAATGATAAACTCTCCACTAAAAAATATGATAAAATAAATAAAAAATCAAGATAATAGTGGAGTATTTTAGTCCACTATCAATATGACTCCTTGGATATGGGGGTTATCCCGTTTTGATGGTCGAATGACATTGCTTGAACCTATTATGATATAAACAAAAGCCCTCGTCATAAAACGAAGGCTTATTGTCTGTGGGCGTTGAGAGATTTGAATTAACTATTCATCTAGTTTAATCTTGATAGCACTTAAAGTTCTTTGAAGTGAAAGTAGAACTAGTAATAATGCAAGGAAAGCTATTACTCCCAATGAAGAAAGGAAAATATAAAGACTTGGAAATCTGACAACTACCTTTTTTGCCTTTTTCTCAATGGCCTCAGATCTAGCTTCTGCTAGTTTTCTTTCGTATTCGGAATTTATGCTAGCAACCTCTCTTTCATAATCGTTTTCTATCTTATCAATTTCTTGTTTTCTTAATTGAAGCTTTTTAATGAAAATATTAAGATGTGCTTCTAATGAAACAAGTTGGTCATTAGCTTCAAACTTGGGGATAAATTGTGTGTATCCATCCATCATCATTTTAACTAAATCTAAATCCTTTGTTTCATCATAAATCTCTCCATATAACTCAAGTACAGACATATGAATATTTTTATTAAACTGAGGGATTATTGAATTAAAATATTTTATCAACTCAAAACCATCTTCATTCTTCAAAATTACTTGTACGAAAGATGATAAATAGTCAAAATTTGCTGACGAAATATTTTTTACGGAGTTTGAAAGAAGTGTAATATTTTCTTTTGTTTGAGACAAATTAGTTATCGATAGGTTTAATATAGCGTCAAAAACAATTCTTCTATCCTCTTTCTTAGTAACAAGACTAATATTTGCAATGTATTGCCTTAAAAGTTCAGTTTTCTGAGAATAGTTATTGAGATTAATCTGACTATATATATTCACTAGATTTAACGGTTCTTCAGATTTTATTTTTCGTGGTCTTATTGTTTGTGAGAAATCAAGAGCATTTGGATAGTTTCTTTCACCTCCTGGATCAAGAAAAATTCCTTCACTCACAGTTATGTCTGATTTACTCATTACTATTTTTGTTGTTGGACTAGCTTTTGAGTAGGGCCCGGATTTAATCGTAGCAACCCACCCTGTTTTATTATCACTTTTATCAGATACGAATCTAAAAGTAAGTGCACCAGATTTGTTAGTTGCGGTGATGGTCCCGGGGTTACTAGTGCCCGAATATACACCAATCTGCTTGCTGGAAGTGCTGACGCCATCATAAATAAAAAGGCCATCATATTGAGATTCTGTATTAAAGCTCGAAAAGCTGACACTTATTTTCCCAGATTGTGTCATTCCATCCCAATATTTCTTTGGTAGCAAATTCCTCAAACTATCTAATACAGCAAGGTATTCCTTTTTTTCTTTCAATTCAGTGGCTGTTGGTTCAGGCTCAGGTTCAGGCTCAGGCTCAGGTTCAGGCTCAGGCTCAGGTTCAGGCTCAGGTTCAGGCTCAGGTTCAGGCTCAGGTTCAGGCTCGGGCTCGGGTGTTATCTGTTTCTGTATTTCCTCAAATGAAACTGAAGCAATGGGAGGATAAGCCGGCTTACTTGGGATAAATCCTTTTCTTGCACTGCCCTCAGGGGTTGGGGATATTGTCCAAATTGTTACTAAAAGTGAGATTACAAGTGAAGTAAAAGCCAGTATAACAATAATATTCCAATATACTCTAGAAAACTTGAAAGCATATTGTTCTATCTTATTTACTATCTTATTATATGTTGATTTCATTATCTTTTCTCCTTTGTTTGAGTGAGAGGCGGTTCATTTATATTTAAAGACTATATTTGTTTTCACCCGGATGACTATCAGTACAAAGAAGAATTATAAGCCAAATAGCACCAATAATTGGGATTAAACTAATGAGTAACCACCAACCACTTTTATTAACATCATGTAATCTTCTTATACCGACTGCAAGACCAGGAATAAATACAGCTAAAAGATATAATGGTTCTAGAAAACCAAGACCCAAAAAAACATCTGCAATTCCTACAACAGAAGCAAATATTATATTGAATAAGAAAAACATCCAATATTCTTGTCTAGTTGCTCTACCGTTGAAGTTTCCATAGTTATCTCTAACACTTTTTAGATACCATTCCATATTATTTCTCCTATTTATTTAACGAAATTCCTTCATATATAAGTTTACATATAATTACCCAACAATTAGTAATAATGCGATTAGTAATATCTTTTTCATTTTAGTCTCCTTTATTTGAATGGCGTTTGTTACCAACGACCTTGCTTAACAGGATAGCTGACTTGACGACCTCGCGTTCAAACGAATTGTGATAAGTTTTAACTTCTAGTCCAATAGAGGAAAGAGAAAGGTTCTCAACTCATCGTCAACTACCTTTTCTAACTTCCAGTATCACTACCGGGCTTGCATTTGGTTCGGCACCAATTTTTACCGTTTTGGCAACAGAAGTTGATACACCATAGTCATCGGTCGCCGTTACTTCAAAGGTATACTGTCCACTCGATGCTGCAAATGTTACAACCTTTCCTTTGGTACTGGATAGTTCTACTACTTCACCAGCAGTCTGAACCCAAGAAAAAGTTAATTTATCTCCTTGGTCAGGATCCCGAGATTTTGAAGCGTCTAGTACAACTGGATATGTAATTGTCTTTGGATCACTGTCATGATCCACTGCATCCTTGTATTTTTCGGCTTCCTCCCGATATGCCTTTGCTCGAGCTTCAGCGTCTTCCATTTCCCGCGCCTCTGCTTCCTGTCTAGCTACAATGTTATCTTGTCGTTCTTCTTCTATGGTACTTAATTCACTTTGACGCATAAAAATCATCAAAACGAAAAATCCAACAATCACAGCGGTAGATGTCAAGTTATTCATTTTACCCTCTTTGATTTCATTATTAAGATTAAAAAATGTTATTTAACACTTTTTTTATTGTACTTCACAATTTATCACACTATACTCGAACTATTAATTATAATTAATAGTTAAGTAATTTCTATCATTGTCGTTTATCATTTCGACCTCTTACTGGGCTCTCTTATAATTGGATCTTTTAATGAGCCAGATAATTCAAAAACAAATGATTTTCCTTTACGAGGAAGAATCTGACCTGAATTCTTCTCCCAATTAATAATCAGATCACTAACACCGCGGGAAAAATCACTCAATTCAATTATTGATTTTTCAATAAAAATATCCTCCAACCTACCGTATTCATTGAAATCTAAACGATAAGAACTGGATATTTCTCCTTTGCCGAACTGGGTATCAGCCACAATATTCAATAACATTTTTCTACCGTTTTTCAATTCGGATTTCACTTCAACTTCTCGTACGCGGAATTGCCCGCCGCGGATTCCTAGAAACGACGCCAATTCTTTGAATTCAGGATCATTTTTTATTTCTTTGGGGAATTTGATTTCTAGATTTATAAGCTTGAAATCTGCGATTGCGTTATCGACTCTCGGAAAAGAAGATTCTGAATTTAAATCCAAGATCAGATTTTCGATTTCAATTTTGAAATCCGATAGGATAAGTTCCGTAGTTTTAGATTTATCATTATTGTATTCTATTTCTACACCAACATTCGAGACACGAAAGAGAGATCGCTGCAAATTAAAATCAATAAGCTGGTTTCGTCCGTTAATATTGAAATTCCCTTCTGATTCAAATAACAGTTGAACTTTGCCTAGAGTGAAAATAACATCATTTTTTGCTTGTGTCGGTAAATAGGACGATGATTCATAATTTTTACCCTGTTGCAATAGCCGCTCCCAAAGGTAGGGTGCAATTGTAGAATAGTTTATTATGATATTACTTAACTCAAAGTCTGGGCCATTAAATTTGAATGTAGATTGTCCCTGCTCCCTTTCATCGTTTACTTCTCCGTTCGCTTCAATCCCTGATAAACCTAACTTTAGTTTACCTATATTAAAGGAAAACTTATGGGGACTATCTGAATTTCTCGCCCGAATAACTCCATCTGCACCGAAATGCAAGTCTGTAACTACTAAGGAAATTTCACCCAGTGTAAAAGAACCATCAGCCCTGTTTTGAGAAAAAACGGAGACCAACGGTAATATAAGAATCATTAAATATTTCATTTCTGACTCCTTATCATTTAATCTAAAATCCGCACTTTTTTTCTACACTTGCTTGCCGATAGTAGAACCACGATACCTATTTTTAAAGACTTTCATATTATTTACCTTTCATTTGATTGAGCGAAATTCTGGCAAGAACCACTTTTTGTCTGTAGGTATTTGGAATGTAATTCCCCTGACAGGGATTTTTTCTCTGTATAGCCGAGGAGCTATGTGTGGTTTTATAAATTAAATGCAGTACCATAATTCTTTTTAGTAACTGCTACGTATAGGGGATATTAGCTATAAAGAGGTCTTAGTATCCATAATAATCTACGTGTGTAAAAAACTAACGCATATGGGCGGATACGGGGGTTTGTGTCACCCAAATCTGTGTCACCATTGGTATTTTAATTGATATTAATTGATTCATTCTGACACAGACACCAAAAAAAGCCCCCGTGAGGAGGCTATTTGAGCCAGAGGCGTTTCAGGTATAAGACTAAAAGCTCTTTCAACCTTAATTAGATTGCTTTTTTCCCATTAATTTATAAATATGTAATATATCCACTTGATGATAAAGCAAATTCAGTAATTGTATCTGTCAATCCATATTGACCACTAACTTTTACAACTGGGGATATAGATGAAGTAATTTCTTTTACTTTGCCTTTTATTTCTTTTCCTAAGTAATCGAATTCTACTTGATCCCCTACTCTGATAGATTTAATCAATCTATTTGCTGCACTTGAAGACATAGCCATATTAACTCCTCCGCACTAACCTTTATTTCTGAACATAGATATCAGCCAAATACATCCTCTATTGCGTCTTAATCTTTGTTCATTCTTTTTCGATAGGCTTCTACTTTATTTTCCATTTCTTCAACTAATTCCGATTCTCTAATTGCATCATAAATTTCTTTATCAGCTTTTAATTGGTCTAATAGTCTTTTATTCGAAGCACCTTCATCCCATTTAATTAATACATATGATCGAAATATGTATTTATCGTCAGATTTTTCTTCTATTATCTCTTTTTTAGCAACGGTATAATCTTTAAGAGTTTTAGCAATTACCTGACTCTGTGTCTGGCTATATCTATCTGAAATATTTGATTCAGCCCCAAGTCCATTTTCTTCTTGTATACGTTTCGTATACCCTTCCATTTCAGATTCTATTGTTGCTGCAAGCCTTGTTTGGGCATCAAGAGATGCTTTATTGACAGCCAACTGCAGGTCTTGACTAGTAGCCGTACCAGTTTCAAAACGATATCCTGATTCTGAAGGTGTATTCAAATACCAATCAGGAATGTTTGATACACTTTTTCGTGTTGGTTCTGGAGTGAGATCCGGGCCAGTTCCTGGGGGTGATGCACAACTGATAAGAATCAATAATACAGAACATACTGTTGTGATTTGTTTCATTGTTAACTCCTTTTTCATTTTACAAGGTCAAAACCTCCTACCAGTGAAATTACACTAATTTCACTTTAAATAAATCATTTTCTTTGTGGCCATATAATCCTCAGATAGAAGCCTATAAAAATAAATACCTGAACTTACTTTTATTCCATTCTGGTCTAAACCTTTCCATTTGACTGTTTTATATCCCTTTTCCTGAAAACCATTGATAAGGGTGATCACTTTTCTGCCTAAGATATCGTAAATGACCAGCTCTATTTTACTATCGACTGGTAAATCATAAAATATGTTTGTAATTGGATTGAATGGATTGGGAAAGTTCTGCCCTAGTGCGAATGTCTCAGGTATAGGCTCTACAGTAACCAATCGTTTACCTGTAAAATGCTGCCCATCCATCGTGTATTCATACAGAATCTCAATATGTTGCGGATCCCTTCCTCTAATCTTTATGGGTAATTGAAATAAGATCGAGTCCACTTCTACCATATTATTCAAACCAATAAACCCCATAAAATAGTCATAGGTATTTATCAGTGTATCTATTGTAGACACCATCAAAGTATTATGTGACCCATTCTTGGGATTCTGGTTTACAATCGGATCAACAATCTGTACTCTTGGGTCGACACGATTAATACTTAAGTGAAAATCACTAATTGGATGTATTAAATATGGTTTAAAATGGATCTTACCGCCAGTATCGATAATATCAAAATTCTGGTCATCAAAAGTGCCCGTAATGACCTTACCAACTATATTATTTACCTTCGCCCAATTCCAATAACGAATAAATGTCATAAAATCTTCGATATTATATTGCTGATCAGGTTTAGAACGCAGGTTTGGCATGGTGCCCGTGGCCGGTCCGATCTCATAATCAAAATCATCAACGTTCCAAGCATTCACTAGAATTGTTATATCACTTTGCCCAATTTTACCTGATTGATCAAAGTCAGCACCTAAATAAGTCTCCACGGTGAAGGTTGTATCATCGATAATAGAGTTTTCCGGATCTCCATTTTGGTTACCATCAAATCCTTTTTCATCCGTGTCTTTAAGTTCATTCTCTACAGTTACGGTCAGTTTATCCAGTGCTGGCATGCCGTTGGTACTGAAAACATTAATTACCTTATCATCATTTTCATATGTAAAATTAAGGTCATTCAGTTCGCCGACTGCTTCACTGACCACTTGAATGGTACCCATTACTGAATTTCGCTTGATTGGCCGGCTAAATTCTAACCGAATTGGATTGACTGGTATTGGTGTAAACTTTTCAGTAAAACTGACAAGGGTTGGACCAACTTCATTGTCTAAATGAAAAACAACCGTATCCGGTGTACCCGGATCAAGATCTGATGGTATAATGATCAATTGAAACTGTTGCTGATCAATACCTTCAGTCTGTGCTTTGGAATCCCATTCAAATGAGCTATTGTAAAGAGAAGATATAATATTTTCCACCTGAGTAGGAAAAATAGCATCAGACCAGTTTAAACCATTGTCTATTGAATATTTCCCGCTCAAACTTATATTATCGTTCACCGAAATGTCTGTTATTTTATATTCTATTTTTACTTGGCCACTCTGTTCACCTGTGAGCCCTGAAATGACAACTTCTGGTGGTGTATTATTATCCAAGTGAAATATAGAAACGACCCTTGCAAATCCTTCACCATTTGCATCACTGGGAACTATTCTGAAAAATAATTCATTAATATCTTTTTCAGGTAAATCTGTGAAGGATTTCCAAGTAAGTGTATCTTGGATTAAAGTATCTGATAAAATAACATTATCTTTTTGACCAATGACTGTTGCCTCTAACCACTGGACACCTTGATCTATAGAATAGCTTGGTATAAAACTAATATTATCTTTTTGTTTATCGGCTAGCTGGTATACAAGTTTAATATCATTTGATTTATCACCACCTTGAGTCAACATATAAGATTTTGGCAGTTGGTTATTATCTAACTGAAAATCATTTGATATTGCTGGAACACCTGGATCATTATCATAAGGTACAATCTGTATTTGAATCGTGGGATATAATATAGGATCCACATCTTCCATACTGGCCCAGGTTAAGATGTTGCTATAAGTAGTAATCGTATCTAAGTTTTCTACTATTGTGGCCTGTTTCCACCCAAAGCCTAAATTATAATTCACTTCCAACCTAATCGTATCTTGCTCTTGGTCTGTAATAGTGTAGCCAATAGGCACTTCACTTATTTGAGGACTAGAAATATTGGTAATCCCTATTGTAGGAGGCTGATTATAATCCAGATTTATTATTATTTGATTAGACACCTGTCCTTTGTCTTTATCTTTTGGAGTTACTTTAAATAATACTGAATCTTCAAACCCTGTACTAACATCACCCAACGCTTTCCAAGTTATATTACCGCTGTTTTCTCCGCTTAAGGCACCACCAGTGAAATTAGTTGTCGTCATCAAACTAGATGCACCTGAATAAGTTACTGTTGTATTTCCACCCTCTCCGTGTGCTACTTGTGTTAAAGTTAATATTAACCCCGTATTATCTTGAGTAACAGTAATTTTACCGCCATGATTATTGCTGTGTTCAATGGCACTTTTTAATGAAGTCACCTGTGTGGTTGCCGTATTAGAGGCGTGTACTTTACCAAGTGATGCGTCTTCATCTGCTGAACCAACCCAAACATATGTTACAGATGTACCATCTGTAGATATAATTGTGAGATTGTCATCAATATTTGGAACGTTATAGACATTAAAAGTTATTGTTGCAGTTGCAGCTTTTGTAGATGCACCTTCAACCGTATACTCGATCTCTGCCACAGCCCAATTCGTACCCTCATCGATACTGAATTCTCCTGTGAGACTGACATTGTCAGCTTCCACGTCTTCAGTGGTATACTGAATCGTCACATCACCGGTCTGTTCACCGATAACTGGTAAAATAGAAGCATTTGGAGGTAGGTTATTATCCAAGTAAAATACCTTAGAATAAATAAATGAAGATGTGAATTCATTGTCAGTATATTTCATTCGAAACCATACTTCTTCATCATCAATACCGTCTAAATTTATTAATGAAAGCCATTCGATCTGGTGCTCTCCTGGAGCCCGTAATGAATTATTAAGGATTTCATCTTCTCCTAAAGCAACCCATTCAGTTCCATCTAAACTATATTCCCAATCAATTGTTTTAGAATTCTTACCTGTATCCAGTTTTAATTGATATTTAATAGAAATGGTGTCACTTTTAATTCCCTCAAGTCCAGCTACATTTATAATACTGCCATAAGGTATATTTGGATCACGTTCTGTCGTATCTGTAGCTGTATTAGAATAGTTTGATACCGCACCGGCTTTTGTATAAGCACGAACCCGAAATGAATACGCCGTGGCAGGATCTAATTTAATGGCAATAACTGCTTGTTCATCCTTTGCAACTGAATCTACCTCGTTCCAGTTGTTAATCCCTTGAACAGTCTGTTCAATTTTATAGCCATCTTCTTTGGATGTGCTATCTTCCCATGTAAGTTCTATTTGGTTTTTATTAATCATTTTTGATGACAGATTGTTAGGAGCTATCAAATGAGTGAATGCAGAATCTATATTTGTGAAAGTGGTATATGAACCTTCTGCGTTACGTGCTCTAAATTTGAAGAAATACTCTTCGGCTTCCATAAGGTTTTTATAAATGAATCGGGTTGAATCCCCCGCTAGAGAATCCACCATAACCGTTGAATCTTGATGGCTTCCTGCATAAATATAGTATAGAGCTACGCTCGTATCAGCATGGACCTGCCACACCACATTCAAACTATCCACACCTCGATTAGGATATGAAAGAACCAAATCAAAAGAGGAAATACTACCAGATATCACACTGGAGAAAACGCCTTCACCATCATAATCTACAGGAGCAATCCAGTAATAATAAGTCTTTCCTCGTTCAACATTATTATCCGAGTAAACATTAATATTTGCCGCTACTGAATCATGAAAAACAGGCGTAGTTGAGTTAGAAGATCGATAAATATTATATTTAGTTAAATTTTGTGTAGAGCTCGGTGTCCAATTGAGAGTAATACCAAACAATCCTTGTATCAATGTAAAGGATTCAACCGCCTGAGCTATACGCCAAGGATAATATTCAACTTTACCAATAATACTGTCACCTTTTCCAGCTGGGTTATTAATATGACGAGGGCCATCCTTATCACCCCAATTATTATAGGTAGCAATTAAAGTATGATTTGTAGTGGTATTAGTTGTGTCGGTATTATTATAAATACCAGCAGTTTCATTATTGTAAAACGTATTTGTCTTGCTATCCGCGCCGCCAACAGTTGCACTAGTTCCTAATACACTTTGTATTTTAAACCCAACTTCATTAAAACGAAATGTAGATTTTTCGATTAATGGAAGATAGTTATCGTTGTCCACCAATAGTCCAGTATTAGCTTTTTCAATTGTTGTATTGATAATATTAGAATGGTTAATAGCAATACCATTAACCATTTTAATCCCATCCCACTTATATTCTCCAGAAGATGTAAACGTCACACCCCTGGCATCCAAGGCCCCTCTATCAATTCCACCATTACCAATTTGTAGATATTTATTCTCATTGAACTGAACAGTGGTTCCGGAATAGATCTTCAATACTGTGGCATCATTTTCATCGTTCTCGTTCCCATCATTATCAAATACATTTAAATCACTATCTAGTCTATATGGTATACCCGGATCTAACCAATCGTATGTCCTCCCATACTCTGAAAGGTGACCATCTCTTACCACTATAACATTATTGGTGTTATTGGTATAGGTATTTGCATAAAAGGTGCTGTCTAAATCCACTACTCGAAAAGTTGCAATGTAAGGATTCTCTAAAAACGTGTTGCCTGTTATCCGCGTATTTCGACCATGATGATGTGAATAAATACCATAATCAGTATTGTAACGGATCGTATTGTTCTTGATAACAGGAGTTGCACCGCTGTGAATTTCAAAAGCCCTGTTTGCATACTCAATAATATTACTATCTATTACGGTCGAATCAATTGCACCATCATAAATATCGATACCAGACCAAACCTTATTATTATTAATCGCCGTGCTGGTATCCACTGTTGTAAACGTCACACCCCTGGCATCCAAGGCCCCTCTTTCATTTCCACCATTACCAATTTTTAGATATTTATTCTCATTGAACTGAACGATGGTTCCGGGATAGATCTTCAATACTGTGGCATCATTTTCATCGTTCTCGTTCCCATCATTTTCCCATACATTTAGATGACTATCTAGTCTATATGGTATACCCGGATCTAACCAATCGTATGTCCTTCCATACTCTAAAAGGTGATCCCCTCTTACCATTATAAAATTATTGGTGTTATTGGTATAGGTATTTGCATAAAGAGTGCTGTCTAAATCCACTACTAGAAAAGATGCAATGGAATTATTCTCTAAAAACGTGTTGCCTGTTATCCGCGTATTTCGACCATGATGATGTGAATAAATACCATAATCAGTATTGTAACGGATCGTATTGTTCTTAATGACAGGAGTTGCACCGCTGTGAATTTCAAAAGCCCTGTTTGCATACTCAATAATATTACTATCTATTACGGTCGAATCAATTGCACCATCATAAATATCGATACCAGACCAAACCTTATTATTATTAATCGCCGTGCTGGTATCCACTGTTGTAAACGTCACACCCCTGGCATCCAAGGCCCCTCTTTCATTTCCACCATTACCAATTTTTAGATATTTATTCTCATTGAACTGAACGATGGTTCCGGGATAGATCTTCAATACTGTGGCATCATTTTCATCGTTCTCGTTCCCATCATTTTCCCATACATTTAGATGACTATCTAGTCTATATGGTATACCCGGATCTAACCAATCGTATGTCCTTCCATACTCTAAAAGGTGATCCCCTCTTACCATTATAAAATTATTGGTGTTATTGGTATAGGTATTTGCATAAAGAGTGCTGTCTAAATCCACTACTAGAAAAGATGCAATGGAATTATTCTCTAAAAACGTGTTGCCTGTTATCCGCGTATTTCGACCATGATGATGTGAATAAATACCATAATCAGTATTGTAACGGATCGTATTGTTCTTAATGACAGGAGTTGCACCGCTGTGAATTTCAAAAGCCCTGTTTGCATACTCAATAATATTACTATCTATTACGGTCGAATCAATTGCACCATCATAAATATCGATACCAGACCAAACCTTGCTGGTATCCACTGTTGTAAACGTCACACCCCTGGCATCCAAGGCCCCTCTTTCATTTCCACCATTACCAATTTGTAGATATTTATTCTCATTGAACTGAACGATGGTTCCGGGATAGATCTTTAATACTGTGGCATCATTTTCATCGTTCTCGTTCCCATCACTATCAAATACATTTAGATGACTATCTAGTCTATATGGTATACCCGGATTTAACCAATCGTATGTCCTTCCATACTCTTCAAGTCGGGTACCCTTTACCTTTATAAAATTATTGGTGTTATTTGAAACGGTTAAGCCATTGATACTGGAATCGATTTGAGTAACGTACATTGAGATGGTAGTCCCTGTAGTATTTGAAAATATATTATCCAAAATAATTGGACTAGAACTTCCATCAGAATAGATTCCATTTATATTATTATTGATTGTACTATTTTTAATTGTGGGAGAAGCACCAGTACAATAAATGGCCCAACTAGCATCTTGAATTATGCAACTATCCAACAGCGTCTTACTATCATTTGTATAATCTCTAAAATCAAACCCATTCCAACCGTCCACATTATATCCTTGAAAAGTTGTTCCTGTAGCTTGAAGGGCACCATTGTTATTTGCATCAGTACTTCCAATAAATACATCCACGTCTTTTTTGAACTTAATAATGGTACCAGACTGAACGATCCATGTTGTCGTTGATGAGATATTTGATCCACTAGGATGAATAGTCAGATCTTCTGACACCAGGTAAGGCGCACCATCTTTTTTCCAAGTAAAGGTGACATCTTTATTGGCAGCTTCTGTACCTCCAATAGTAGTGCTAGTGACCATAATGTAGTCTTTATTATTCCCTGTGTAGGTATTATTATAAAAATTACCATTTATTGCACCAGCTTCAGTTGAAACCGCATAGTTGTTTTCTGTGATGAGGCAATTGCTTATAATTGGACTGGATCCATTAGAGCACGATACTCCGTCGCTGCCGCCTTTAATTGTAAAACCAACAATTTCGGTCGCATTTGTTTCTCCCGAAGATGCTGTGATCACATCCTTAGAATTATCGGGAGCCTCAATGATGCAATTAGTATTTCCGTTCAGAGAACGTATGCTCACCCATTTATTATTTAGATTAATTTCTTCTACATATGTACCATCAGAGACGTAGATCGTATCTCCAGCTGTGGCATTGTCAATGGCATACTGAATTGTCAACCAGGGGTTTTGTTTGGTCCCAACATTACTATTATTGCCGCCAGTGGAAACATATTTCAATCCCCGGGGTTCATCACTGGCTTCACTAGAGAAAGTGCTCAAATTGCCATCAGAATCAATAGATCTGACACGGTAATAATATTTAGTTCCATTATTGACATTAGTATCAACATAAAAAGTATCAATTGGAGAATTTGCTATACTATCTATGAGTGTAGTGGCAGGTGAACTTGTATCTCGAAAAATGCGATATTTACTTATATTAGATCCGCTTGAACTACTATTCCAGCGTACAGTTACTTTTCCATCAGCGCCAATTGCCGTGGTTCCTGTCGGTGGTTTTAATGGTACATCATTACTCCAACTGGCACCAGTTGTATAAGCGGTTATACTATTGATTGATTGATCCACAGCTGATCCGCCAGATCCGCTATTGAACTGCCAATAGCCTAACAATCCAGACTCCTGAGATGCGATTAAACTTTGCCAGTAATTAATAAAAATTTCTTCTGCCGTACGTGGCACTTTCCAAATTCTGACTTCATCAATATTTGCCTGTAACCAGTTAGTTATTGGGTTCACTTGTCCCGTAACACCCACCCAAATATTTGCTTTGGTAACAAGTTTTCCACTAACTGTAGTCGCAGATTTCTTTTCAACCCCGTCTACATAGATTCGCATAGCTACTGAATCGCGCACTGCTGCAATATGGTGCCATTCTCCATCTGCAGAAACGCCTGAATCAACCGTTCGTGCACTTCCAGAAGTCGTTTTCACGTAAAATTTATATTTACCGCCTTCAATATATAGGCGCCACATTGGCTCATTGGATTGCTCGTCATCGAAGCGGTAAAGAATTTCACCTGCAGTGTCGCTGCCGTTTACCTTTACCCAGGCTTCTAATGTGAATAGACTATCAAAGTCAATGGCAGTGGAGTCAGGTATTTTTACTCTGTCGTTCTCACCGTCAAAACTCAAGGAGTATGGGTTATCTTTCGTGCTATATACTATATTGAACTGGGTGGAGGCCGTGTTATAATAACCCGCCGCATCCTGAGCCACACTATCAGGTACAGTAACCGTAACCAGACCTTCCGCAGCAGCAGTAACAGTTCCACTATATGTTTTACCCGAGCCCGAGAAACTGGTCACCGATCCATTGGTAACGGTTAAATCGGAAGATGCAAACCCCGTGACCTTATCAGAAAAACTGACAGAGATAGGTATGGCAGCCGTTTTAATAGGCGATGCAGCCGTTGACGTAATGACGGCGACAGGATTGATGCTGTTATCAAAAATGATGCTGAACTGGGTAGCGGCTGTATTGCCAATACCCGCTGCATCCTGGGCGGCGTTTGCGGCAATATCCACTGTCACATCACCTTCCGCTGTTGGCGTCAGGTTAAAGTTATAGGAAGTATCGGACCCTGAAAAACTACTTAAGGTACTATTGGCTACCGTCACATCTGAGGCATCAAAACCGGTAACAGCTTCACTGAATTTTACGGTAATAGGTATTGTGGTGGCCTTGGTGGGTGATGACTCGCTTGAGGTAATGGTGATGGTTGGACTGGTAATATCATAAGTCCACTTGAACTGGTTGGCAGCTATATTATTATTGCCTGCCGCATCGGTGAACGTGTTTGCAGCCACATCAATGGATGCTGCTCCTTCTTTAGTGGGGGTAAATGTGGCTGTATATACCGCGCTGGATGTGGATGCAAAAGAACTTAGCACACCATTAGAAACTGTAATATCCCCTACGGCGAAGTTGCTGGTGGCCTCACTGCTGGTAAACGTGAGTGAAAGTGTGGCAGCGTTGGAAGTAAATCCGTTTGAACCTTCAGCAGCGGTAATTGTTATGGTAGGGATAATCGTCACTGATATATGAAAAGTTTGAAGATAACCATCACCATCTTTACCTGTATAAGCTAAAGCATATGTATCTGAATCAATTTTTGTAAGAGAATTATGTGTTCCGTCATTCAAAACAAATAGCAAATTATGTTTCTCTGCTATGGATGAACCATCAGTAGGGATCGTAAATGTTTTAATATAACCATTGTTTCCTTTACCATAATACGCAAGTGCATAGTAATCTGAAGTAAGTTGAATTAAAGAATTATACGCTCCACTATCTGTATCATGTTCTAAAGTTGCAACTTTAGTTATGGATGAACCATCAGCAGGAATCGTAAATGTTGAAATATAACCATCTTGATCCTCACCAGCATACGCCAAGACATAGGTATCTCCATCTGCTTGAACCAATGAGTTAAAATCCCCATCTGTATCATGTTCAAGTTTTGCAACTTCGGTAATCGTTTCACCATCAGATGAAATCGTAAATGTCTTAATAAATCCATTATTATCTTTGCCTCTATAAGCCAAGACATAAGTATCACTATCTACTTTGACTAAAGAACTATATGCTGCGTAATCGCCTTCATGATGTAAAGAATTAACGGCACTCATGTTGCCATCACCTTTCAAATTAAATGTTTTTATATACCCATCGGTGCTTTTTCTCGATGAAGCCAATGCATAGATATCACCAACAACATGAACAATAGAATTATCAGTACCGCCATTTCCGCTATTGTAGTTGTCATGGGTAAGCACCAGTGCTCTTGATATTGCAGTACCATCATCGCTAATACTAATTGAAGCGATGTGGCCGTCAGTGCTCGATCCCATATAGGCTAATGCAAATTTATTCAAACCACCAATGTTAATAAACGAATTATACCGCCCATCACCATCATCATGCTGAAGAGTTCCAACTTCAGTTATGGATGAACCATCGGCTGGGATATCAAAAGCTGAAATATATCCATCACTACTATTTCCAAGATATGCCAATGCATAGGTGTCATCATCTACTTGAATTAGGGAGTTATACTGTCCTACATCATCATCGTGTTCTAAAGTTGTTATTGAATAAAGATCAGGGTTATACTTATAAATATAAGCAGAGCCTGTAGAACCCCCATCATCATCATCATATGCCGCAGCTGCAATAATATAATCACCAGAGATTGCTACACTCTCACCAAAACGGTCTTCTTCTGATGCATCAGAAGCTGTTAGCTTTGCTTGCTCAGACCAACTGGTACCACTGCGTTTAAAAATATATGCTGAACCCGAATCATTGCCATCATCGTCATTTCCAAAAGCACCAACTACAGCATATTCACCCGATATGGAAGCTGTAATGCCGAAACCATCATATGTATAAGCATCAGAAGCTGTAAGCTTTGCCTGCTGGGACCAACTGGTACCACTACGAATAAAGATATAGGCTGAACCTGAATTAGAACCACCATCATCATCCTCGTTAGCTGTAACTATAGCATAATCGCCATCAATGGAAACTGAGGTTCCAAAATAGTCTTCTGCTGCTGCATCAGAAGCTGTTAGTTTTGCTTGCTCAGACCAACTGGTACCACTACGAATAAAGATATAGGCTGAACCTGAACCATTACCTGCATCGTCATTAGCACGTGCGCCAATAATGGCATAATCGCCATCTATAGAAACACTTTTTTCCCCTCTTCCAAATTCATCATCTTCAGCTTTATCAGATGCTTTAAGTTTTGCTTGCTGGGACCAACTAGTTCCACTGCGAACAAAAATGTATGCGGAACCTTCCTCTGTTCCTCCTTGTGATCTAGCTTTATCCTTATAGGCACCTATTATTGCATAATCTCCCGATATGGAGACTGAAGATCCAAACCATGCAGAATTGGATGCATCTGCAGCTGTAAGCTTTGCCTGCTGGGACCAACTGGTACCACTACGAATAAATATATAGGCTGCACCTACAAAATCACCCTTAGCCCAATCACCAATAATGGCGTAGTTACCTGAGATAGCAACTGATGCACCAAAATCATCGGATCTTTCTTTATCAGAAGCTGTCAGCTTTGCCTGCTCAGACCAACTGGTACCACTACGAATAAATATATAGGCTGCACCTTCAGAATAACCTCCGTCATTTTTTGCACCCACAATAGCATAATCACCATTAATGGAAACCGAATTACCAAAATTATCACCTGAAGCTTTATCTGAAGCATTAATTTTTGCCTGCTGGTGCCATTGCCCAAATAACCCTGAAAACAATAAGGGAATAAATAAAAACTTACTGCGCATTCACCACTCCCTGCCTTAGGCCAAGAATTTCTATGACCTCGTAATCCGGATTCACCAATTCAGCATTACCATTAACAGAATAGTATTTCCTAAACATCATTTAACGTCCACCAGACCATTCACCAAAATGTTATAAGTCAATACATTATTATCTTTGTCCCTGAGGCTGCAGTCCTGCTGCAAAGTCAGGGCTGACTGCCCAACCTTAAGAGTATTAAAATGAAGTGTGGCAATCACCCCCGAGCCGGAGGCGGCAGGGTATGTGCCGTTGTAAGCGCCAATATCTATCTGCAGTAAGTTCGAAGTTTTGAGTGTGGTAATTTCCAGTACCTGTCCCTGGGCCCGCCCAAAAAATTCGCCCTTATCAATACTTTGATAGGCCAGCACGGAAGCATCAAATATAAGTAAAATCTCCGCACCTGAAACATTAGATAGGTCTTCTGCCATAATATCTATGGTTACTGCATCTCCATTGATGGCTTCTTTATATAGAGGAGCAATGCGCAGTGCAGGACCCGTGACCGCATCGGTGATAAAGGCTAGTGAGTCAGGTGTGGCTTCTTCATAACCAGAGAGGTAGCGCCCCTCTACTAAAAATAAATGAGACCCTTCATCTAAATAATTTAAGGTGGTAGATGTCTGAATATCCCAGTTAGACCATGCCTTTTGATCCAGCTTGTGACGGAACTCCATGCTTGAGATACTGCCAACCCACTCTACAACAAAACTGTTTAAAGTAAATTTATCAGATGAAACCGGCTTGATTGTTGTTTGAGGCTCTGTAAAGGAAGGATTCTCTGGATCCAGTTCATTTTCGTACCCAATATCTTCAACATCGCATGATATAATAAAAAGAACTAGACATAGTAGAATGCTTGGACGCACAATTATTAGAATTTTTTACTAATAGTTATATTTGCAAAGGTTTCCTGCCCATTGGTATTAATGTTTGGAGTTACGCTAAAAGTTGTATAATCATTAGGGAAAAAGAGGGTGGCATCAATCGTGCTCCAAAGCCATAGACCAATGGTAATTCCAGTTATGGAAAATGCTGTTGATTGGGCATCTTTGCTAATTTGGTGTTTTTTCTCCATGTCTAAACGACCATTATCAATATCAGTAAGCAAGGTTGCTTGAAGATAATTATTTTTTGCTTCTTCATAAGCATTATTGGCTGCAACAAACTCATTCCATATATATCCACTTCCTGCTATACAAATAACAGCACTTGTTGCATAAATAAGACCGGCAACCTTCCGGCCGCCATGATCTTTATCTGCACTATAGTATTGTCCTAAACCTGGAAACAATAAAGAGCGAAGTAAAGCGCGATTACGGGTTTTTGGCCTAAGGTTGATCTGTTGGTTGATCTGTTGGCCAAGAGAAACGCGGTAGTTTCTTGTTAAGTTTTCATAACCTGGTGAAGAAAAATTTAAACTATAATTTCCCTGATCAACTTCTTTGTCAAATATGGGAAGTCGTCCCCAATCTAAACCATTAGACAATATATTAACGGTTGGATTTCCAGATGTAAGGGTTATTTTAGCAGAATTTAATCGAGAATAAAAACTGCGAATCCACTGAGGCACACCTTCCCTAACAAGATTTGTAACAGACCCACTATAGGAGACTGATTCAGAATGCTCATTTTCACCTGATTCAATATTTACAAGCTTTACAGTTCCATTGTATTCGTTACCATATTTCCAAAGTAAAACATAGATCATCTTACGAACTGCTAATATTTTTCCAATCTGTACTTGACACTCTTCAGTACTACATTCTTCCGCATTGAATTCATTTGCTTCCAATACCTCTTCCATTAATGCTCGTTCAATTACTGTGTAATCGGTAAGTTTTTTTAATTCTGCAATAAACTTTTCATTGATAAAGTTTTCCTCTCCTGCAGGTATACCCTCTTGAGGTAAAATCTTGACAGCTATTCGTTCAGCTGTCAAAGCTGTAACCCTTATGGCATAGGTTTCAGATCTTAGTGATGATATTTCATTGAGTTTTTTATCAAGGAAAACGTTTTCTGTAGAATTGATTTTAAATGAAGATAGATCTATTTGGGCCTTGATTTTCTGAAGAGGAAGATCTGATATAATATTTGTGACCATAGTTTCACACTCACCGTTAGAATTGGTCATTGTTGTTGCATTAAATCTCATCTCACCTTCTGATGTATAAAACTTTACCGGAAGGCCCACTAACGTTTGTGAGATTAGCTCATTATAGCTAGCTTGGAAAACTAATGGCGCTGGTAAAGCACCACCCTTTTTTCCTGATTGGAGAGTATTAGTTGCTTGAGTATTGATTTTTGAAATGATCTGTTCTAAACGACTTGGGAAGTAAGTGTTAAGCACTACATTCCCATCAATACTACTTAGGGTAATTACTTTACCATGGGCTCGCAATATACTTTCATACCCCTTTACCAGATATCCTAATTCTGTAACCGCATTTAAAATAGATGTGCTGGCACTTTTGTAATAATCTTCAGCCAGTTTTGAATATTTTTCGATATTATTTTCATGTTTTCTTTTTGAAAGCTTCCACAATACATAATACCGTTTCCCATTATTATATTTATCTTCGAGTTCCAGCCCTTCTAATTCTGCTATTGAAGAAGATTGTGATTCAAATTCGGATCGATTGATAAATGTATTTTCATCTTCATATAAAACCGATTTTGAAGCACCGTAAATGTTAACGCTTATTTGATTAGATATTTCTAAAAAAGCAGATTCATTCGCTTTTTGCTTGAATTCTTTTTCAGAACGACCAATTGTAGAGGCCGACCCAAAACCTACATAATAACCTGTGATTTTTTTTTGTCCCTGAGTCACCCATGATGGTTCACGGGAAGATTGGGCCAAGATTTGATTTGAGAACAATAGAAAAAATGATAACCAAGAAAACAAGTTAATATAATTAAGAATTAAGAATATTGTTCTCTTAACATTATTTATTGTATCCATATTTTTAACCTCTTATTAATCCATGGAAATAAAATTAAGCAGCTTTTTGTTGGCAGTGAAATCTGATTGATCTATCAGTCCTTCATCTAGTATTTTCTTATACTTTTTGAGCTCTGCTTTCACATCTGTTGTATCTGATTTTTTTGAAGTGGTTTTATCCACTTTCTTCTTATCTGACAAGATAAAGTAACGGCCATCTCCAGCAAAATCGATCATTTTTGCCTTATACATAAACTCTAATTGTTCTTTAACGCAATCTCTGTCTTCATTAATAAATGCTGCAATATCAGTAATACATATTTTTTGAGATTTATCTTTTAATAAGAGACGTTTCATTTCCACGCACTTCCTCTGCAGGGAAGTTTTTCTCTGTATAACCGAGAAGCTATGTGTGGTTTTATAAATTAAATGCAGTACCATAATTCTTTTTAGTAACTGCTACGTATAGGGGATATTAGCTATAAGAGGGTTGGAATATCCATAAAATTCTGCGTGTGTAAAAAACTAACACATATAGACAGATACGGGTGGATATATGCGGGGATACGGGTTGGGTCCTCCAAATCTGTGTCCTCTTTTCCACTATACTTGATATTGATTGAGTCATTCTGACACAGACACCAAAACAAAAGCCCCTGTCGTGAAACAAGGGCTTTAGAGAGAGCGAGAGACGAGGTTCGAACTCGCGACATCCACCTTGGCAAGGTGGTGCTCTACCAGCTGAGCTACTCTCGCAATATCAAATGCTATTCAA
>Ga0233428_1001885_pt1 | contig 21248 bp, 18 predicted proteins | sample SI_118_April2016_4_FD_179890 | JGI IMG/M metagenome (GOLD analysis project Ga0233428, IMG submission 179890) | Seawater microbial communities from Saanich Inlet, British Columbia, Canada - SI_118_April2016_120_MG | ecosystem: Environmental > Aquatic > Marine > Inlet | place: Canada: British... | reverse complement strand
CTTCTTCGATGCGATCTACAAAATGCCCAGTGGGCTGGCGGCCCTGCTCGATCTGGCGCAGGTTCTTGCACCTGATTGACATCTCGAGCTTGCTCCTACCAACATTCTGCAATGGATCTTCGAGGACCTGAGTGGACGCTGTTCGAACTCTGGTAATTGATGACGTCGGTAGCTATCGCGCGCTGCTGAGCGACGTGTTGGGGAATCTCGACGGTGTCGAAGTGGTCGGTGTCGCCGCGACGGGCAAGACGGGACTCTCCAGAATTGCCACAGAGAAACCTGATCTCATTGTGGTCGATGCGGGACTCGCTGATATAGACGTCGAGGAACTTGTGGGACAAGTCAGCGACCAGATCGGCGTGATCCTTGTTGATGGCGATGACCCGCAATCCGACACGAGGGTTCTTGAAAAACGCCTGTCCGCCATCGGCGCCGTGAGTCGTCCCAAACTCTCCGATGCCATCGCACGAGATCGCTTGTCCTTTGAGTTGCGGCGCCTGATCGATGGTTTCCATACGCGACTTCTCTTGCGCGGGAGTCGAAGACACACCACGACATCAACCTCGACAACTGACGTTCCGACCCCCAAGCCACCTGTGGCCCCAAGACCTGTTGAACCGGCTGTTTCGCAGCAGCGGGCCGCAGTGAGCGCGCCGAAGATGCTGATTCCAGATTTGCCCCTGGATGTCATCGCCATCGGCATCTCTACAGGCGGGCCGAATGCCCTGGCTGTTCTGTTGCCAGAGCTACCGAAGGATCTGCCAGTACCAATTCTCATCGTTCAACACATTACGGACACCTTTACCACGGCCCTGGTGAATTCCCTGGATGGCAAGTGTGATCTGGCCATTCGAGAAGGTGCTGATGGCGAAGTGCCCGCAGCGGGCAACGTCTACATTGCCCCGGGCGGACGACAGATGAAGGTCGAAGGTCGTGCCGACGAGCGGTGCCTGCGACTGACCGATGATCCACCCGTCAATCACTGTCGGCCTGCAGTGGACTATCTATTTGAGTCTCTCGCAACCGTGTACGGCGCCAAGGCGCTGGGGGTCATCATGACCGGAATGGGCGCGGATGGTACTGCTGGCCTACGGGCGATGCATGGCATGGGATCACTCGTTCTGGCTCAGGACGAAGAGACAAGTATGGTACACGGAATGCCTGGTTCAGCGTTGCGAGCAGGTGTCGTCGACCTCATGCTGCCACTGCAGGAGTTGGCACCACAGATCACACGTCTGGCGATGCATGGCCGTGCCAGATCCTGAGATTCCCAGCGGGGACCTTGCCCGGATCGCCGATTTCGTGCGCGCTCGCTGTGGCATCGATCTGGATGAGACCAAGGGTTATCTGGTTGAAAGTCGTTGGCGCCATCTCTGTAGAGAGTATGGTGGGATCACACCCCTGCAGCTCATGCAGTTGGCCGAAGGCGGAGACTCTGAGCTAGCGAAACTGATGATTGAAGAGATCTCCACGAAGGAAACGTCGTTTTTTCGCGATGCATCACCCTTCGAGCTGCTGCGGTCCGGAATGCTTAGGCGTCTGCTTGAGCACGCCACACAAGAGCAACGTTCACTGGAGATCTGGAGTGCCGCCTGTTCCACGGGGCAAGAGGTCTACAGTCTCGCCATGACGGCAGTAGAGGTATTGACGCCTGCAGAGTGCGCTCAGATCCGCATCACCGGGGCAGATCTGTCACGCGCAGCGTTGTCGCAAGCAACTGATGCGATCTACGGAGACTTCGAACTGAGTCGAGGTGTCGATGAGTCGCGGCGACAACGTCACTTTGTGAAAGCGGACAAGCGCTGGCGTGTTCGTGACCCATTGCGTTCCCTGGTCCGCTTTGAGAAGGTCAATCTCATTGATCTGCCACCGGTCATGACCAGATATGATCTTATTTTCTGCCGCAACATCGCCACCTATTTCGACATATCTCATCGCGGCCAATTATTCGAGGCGCTGGCGCGACGCCTGCGACCACATGGAGTCCTCGTCCTCGGTGCGACGGAGTCTCTGATCGGTGTGACAAACGAGTTCGTTCGCGAACGAGAGGTGAATACGACGTACTACCGGCACCGCTGAGGTCAGCGCCGTCGGTGCATCCTCGGCTCTGCATCGTGACCGCTCGGGTAGGAGCCGATGACGCTCAACTCGTCAGCAACTGCGATCATCTTCTCAACCGCCGCCTTGGCACCGGCGTCGTTGACGTGGCCGGCGAACTCCAGGTAGACATCGTAGACCCAAGCTACACCGGCTCGCTTGTGGGTTTCCAGCTTCAGCAGATCGAGATTCTGCTCTCGCAGAATGGTGATGATCGACGCCAGCCCTGCGGCCATTTCACCCACCTGCAAGACAAGGGTTGTCTTGTTGTCGGCTCTGGCGGAGAGATCGGCGTCGGCAGCTGAATCACTCATGTCGACATCACCCAGAACCAGAAAACGAGTGTAATTCACGCCCGTAGAAAGGTCGTGGGCGATGATCTCCATGCCGTGGTCCATGGCTGCCTGTGCTGAGGCGATGGCCGCGTCCTGTGGGCCACCTTCCTCGCCCAACATTTTCACTGCCCCCGCTGTGTCGTAGACGGCCTCGACTTCGACATCAGGCAATGCATGCAGGAATTGCTGGCATTGCGCCAGGGCTTGAGGATGTGACCGCACCCGTCGGATCTGTGCAAGGTCTGTCCCTGGTAAGCCGATCAGGCAGTGATCGATCCGCAGGCGGATTTCACCACTCACTGGCAGGGGGCGATCTGCAAGCAATCGCCACACATCGTGGATGCTGCCAGCAAGGGAGTTCTCCACTGGCGCCATGGCGGCCTGGGCGCGGCCATCATGCACGGCATCGAATAGTTCATCGAAGGTGCGGCAGGGGACGATGACCAGATCGGTGCTATCGGGAAAATACTCACGCACCGCCAGTTCGCTATTGCTGCCGAGTTCGCCCTGGATGGCGATTGCGAGACTCACCGTCTAGACCGCAATGGCCATCTTGATACTTGGATGCGGGCGATACCCGACGAGCTTGAAGTCGTCGAAGGTGAAGCCGAAAAGATCCTGACCACGATCGGCAATCATCATGCGCGGCAACTCGCGTGGGTCGCGGGTCAATTGTACACGCAAGGGATCGATGTGGTTGTTGTAGATGTGAACATCGCCACCGGTCCAGACGAATTCTCCCGGCTGCAGTCCTGTCACCTGCGCCATCATCATGGTCAGCAGGCTGTAACTGGCAATGTTGAAGGGAACACCGAGCCCCACGTCACAACTGCGCTGGTAGAGTTGGCAACTGAGTTTCCCATCACCGACGAAGAATTGGAAGAGACAGTGACAGGGTGGCAATGCCATCTGGTCGATCTCACCCACATTCCACGCCGATACCAATAGACGGCGACTGTCGGGGTCACTCTGGATGCGATCCAGCAACCCCTGTATCTGGTCGATGCTCTGTCCATCGGGGGTGCCCCATGAGCGCCACTGGTGGCCATAGACAGGGCCAAGATTGCCATCGGCATCGGCCCACTCATCCCAGATCTTCACGTCGTGCTCATGGAGATACGCGACGTTTGTGTCGCCGGAGAGAAACCAAAGCAATTCGTGGATGATCGAGCGAAGGTGCAACTTCTTCGTCGTCAACACAGGAAATCCGTCCGCCAGATCAAAGCGCATCTGGTGACCGAAAATGGCCCGCGTGCCGACACCTGTACGGTCGGCCTTGGCGACGCCTTCTTCGAGCAATTTTTCAACGAGATCGAGATACTGCCGCATGGACGACTCAATCCGGGGAGGATTGTGGAATGTGTCGAGGCTCATGCACCCGACAGTGATGAATATAGCAGATGAGAGAAACCTCGAGAAGGGGGGGCAACCTGGTCTCCTGATTCAGACTGAGAAAGTGCTGCAAGTACCTGCGTTGACAGCATCTTGGATGCCGGCTACTTTCTCGTCTTGCACAAAAAGGCGGCGTGGCCAAGTGGTAAGGCAAGGGCCTGCAAAGCCCATATCCCCGGTTCGATTCCGGGCGCCGCCTCCAATTATTAACGGCTCCCTCGCCGACGGGCGAGAGGGGCCGTTTCTGATGTACCTTGTGATGTGCCTGTAGACATGAGATCGTGCCGGGGTGGCGGAATTGGTAGACGCAGCGGACTTAAAATCCGCTGAGGGTTATCCCTCGTGCGGGTTCGAGCCCCGCCCTCGGTACCAGTATCAACAGGGAGTTACGCGATTTGAGCGTGGCTCCCTGTCGTTTATCGTCGGAATGTCTTGGAGGCCGGGCTGCCTACTCGCGCTCCGCACAGATCGAATAGGTCTGCTGCCAGGGTCGCAACTGCTCAAATACGGCACTCGCCGCCAGCACATCTGCATCGGCACCACGGCGTCCGATGATCTGCATGCCTACGGGCATTCCATCTTCGCTCAACCCCGCAGGAATCGACGCCGATGGATGACCGGTGAAATTGGTGAAGTAGGTCATACACCAGCCGATCAAGCGATTCATGGGCTCACCATTGATGCTCTCGGGCCCCAGGGTATTTCCATCGGTGGCGTTGTCGACGGGCATACATGCCAGGGTCGGACAGATCAGCAGATCGTAGTTCTCGAAGACATCCTGAAAGGCGTCAAAAATCTCGGAACGGATCTCCTGATCTCGGAAAAAATCGACGACACGCATGTCCATGCATTGTTCGACCCACATGAGCAGTTCAGGTGGCAGGTCATGACGATGATCAGCCAGTACATCGATTCCCGCTCTCTTCCATCCGTCGAGGATCGACAGAGAAGCAGGCATGATCAGGCGACACCATAGATCGGCCAGCTCCATGTGCGTGTGCCGCAGGCCCAACTCGACGGGCTCGATGTGAGCCCCCGCGTCAGAGAAAGCGTCAACCGCCCGCTCCACAACCTGTGCAACCTGCGATTCGACGGGAAACACATCGAGATTGGGGCTATAGCCGATCTTCCATCCATCAACAGATCGTTGGGTCGCTGCAAGAAAATCGACGTCCTCGGTGGAGCTATACGGATCGCGCGGGTGATACCCCGACAGGGCAGTCAGGGCCAGGGCGGCGTCATCGACGCTACGGGTGATCGGTCCTTCGAAGATGAAGGGAGCATCCCCAATGAAGGCATTGGGTCGTGCCAGCAAGGGGACACGACCGTGGGAGGCTTTATAGCCCACGACACCGCACCAGGCAGCGGGAATGCGGATGGAGCCACCGCCATCGGTGCCCTCGGCGATGGGGACCCAGCCGTCGGCGACGGCCGCCGCACTGCCACCGGAGGACCCGCCGGTGTTCTTGGTCGTGTCGAAGGGATTGCGCGACGGTCCGAATAGGTAGTTATCACATGTGCCGCGGTAACCGAGGACGGGACTATTCGTCTTACCCACCAGGATCGCACCTGCCGCTTCCATGCGCTCAGCGTAGGCGCAGTAGAAATCAGCGGTATAGTCGGCGAAGGCGCTCATGCCGCCGAAGGTAGTAACCCAGCCGGGTTTGAAATCCAAGAGGTCTTTCATCAGCGTCGGCACACCATGGAGTGGCCCAAGTTCCTCTTGCGCCATTACTGCCCGTTCAGCTTCCCTGGCCTGTTTTCTGGCATCCTCGTAGCCACAAAAGACGACGGCATTCAAGGCGGGATTTCGTGCCTCGATTCGTTCGATGACGGCATCGACGATTTCAACCGGCGACAGCTGCCGATTCCGTATGCGCTCGGCTAGCTCTGTCGCCGACATATAGGCTAGTTCGTCGCTCAAGCTCATCGGTGTTGCTCCGTCAGCGGGGTCGAGTCAGCGCGGGCCCTGGTATGGCAGCGGCCTGTATATAGCAGTGGTCTGATGAGTGAGAGTTTACTGTGTCACGGTATTCTGCACGAGCACGCTCGCCCATCAGGCCTCAGCACAGGGAGTTAGCTGGTGTTTGCCGGACATTCAACGTTTACTCTTTGCGACGGCACCTCACCTCTATGCACGTGATTCATCGATACGGACGGCATACACCGAGTTGAGCCAGCCCATCCCCCGAGGCGCAATCGCCCCGAAGAAATCGACCTGAGGCAAGATCGATGCAACAGATAGACGTCGACGAAAACAGTGGTGCCGAGATCTGGCGTCTCGATGATGACGAGCGTCCGACGGACAACATCTATGGTGAGCAACCGTATGGCTCAGAGGATGGATCCCGGCTCACTCTGCGCCACTATGCCACCGATGAGATTGCCGGTGGTCTCTCCATTCTTGATCTGGAAGAAGGCCGCCAGATTTCGATCGTTGATGACGAGCCTCGATTCCCAGCATTCCATGGGTGGGGGCAGCATCTGTATGGACAGCAGGTCGTCGACGATCGCCTCGTGCTGCGTCGGTGGGACTATCGAAGCCTCGAAGTCGAGGATCTGGCCGACTTGCCACAGCACGAGGGGCGATTCAGCTATGGGACGGTTTCTGCTGACGGCAAACACTATGCCGTATGTGTCCACAACGATCCTCCCGCCCCCTGCCGCGTGTTATTATTCGATCTGATCGCCGGTAGTTATGGCGAACTGGCTGCGAGTGAAGATCGATACTTCAAGCACGAACAGTTTTCCCGCGATGGGCGGGATCTTGTCATGCTCCAAGCCAATAGTGCAGATGTGAGTCAGGTGGGTTTGGCTGCGGTCGATCTTACGGGTGACCTCACCTGGTTTGCCGCCGACGCACCTCACACACCTCGGCCTTCAGGACACGAGGCCTGGATTGGTGGAGAGTCGCAAATCTTCTATTCGACCCGCTGGGACGACGAGCGCGGGAACTTATGGACGGCAACGCTCGGAGAAGACAACTCTACAAGTCTGGGCCCTGCCGTGAAAGGCTCGCATGTGAGTGTCTCCCGCTGCGATAACTTCTGGCTCGTCGACGATGGCAGCGTGCCTGATGTTCCTCTGCATATAGGCTGCTTCGCATCTGGAGAATCCAGACGCCTTGTCTCTACCAGCACTGTCCACGATGGACAGCAGTGGTCGCACGCTCATCCGTATCTGACAGCCGACAATCGCTGGGCCGTGTTTACCTCAAACCGCGACGGTGACTCGCACGTATACGGTGCCCGACTCCCACGTGATTTTCTCTCAGGACTTCTGCCATGAAAAGTTATCTCGAAGCCAGTGGTGTTCCCTGTGTCGCAATCGGTGCGGCCCAGGTGCCGCGATTGGTTATGGGTATTCACCCCTATGATGGCTGCTCCTATCAAAATGCTGAGCGCGATGCCGACAACCTGCGCAGCTTTGGAACGGTGGGTCAGGTCGTCGATGTTCTGCGAGTCGCGGTCGAAGAGTTTGGCATCACCACGGCGCAGGTCGATCACATGATCCCGCACCTGGATCGTCTGCATCTGCAGGCCGTGTCGGAGACCGAGCGGCTCACCGACACGCAAATCGGCCTGCTTCCTTACATACTGATCCCCGTCACCCTCGATGGCGAGATCGTCTCCTACTCCCAGCGGGCCCACGCAACGTTCTACACGCACGATGAACGACTCGGGGGAGAGGCATTCCGCGCCAAACTCGAGGGCGATGAAATACTCAGGTATACGCTGTCAGGAACGATGAAGAATCTGGTAACCCCGCAGATCGTCGCGCCCTATACAGAAGAAGAGGCCGCTCGTTTTGCCATCGACTACAGTGTTCTTGAGCAATACCTGGGGTTCTTCGCCGGTTGTGAGATCCTCGTCGCCGACCCGGGTGCGGAGATCGACCTGCTCGCCATGACAGGTCGTTTCGATCTGATTCGAGAATACATCACCTTCCTGCGCAGTCGTTTCGACACGGTGATCACCAGCGTTCACCACGCGGGTGTCACAATTCCCCTCCTGGAGACGGCGGGGATTGAAGTCGACGCATATCTGACGCCTGTGAATCGTCCCGGCTACTATATGTTTCCAACCAAAGAGCTGGCCCTCGATGCGATCCGCAATGCACGCAAGCCGATCATTGCGATCAAGCCATTGGCGGGTGGACGAGATCTGGGAACAGCCGCCTTCGATCACGTCTACAATTCTGTCGGAGTGGCTTCAACCCTCTACGGGATGGGATCGGCGGCGCAGGTGAGAGAAACGACGGCCGCCGCCTGCACCGTGTTGGCTGCCTAGATGTGACGTCTGCCCCCCAACATCGTAGGTTGTTCGCGACGGGTGCCCGTTTTTTGCAGAGCCGCTGCATGGGTGCCCCCACTACAACCAGCTGTTGAGACGACCAATGCTCTACAACTTTAAGTACAAGACGATCAATCGGTTCTCCCAAAGCCTGGAGGACGACTACAAGGGCGCCTTCGGCGAACTGGAGCCGATCTACGGGAACTATGTGAATTGGATTGGGCGTCTGGCGTTGGAAAATATCGCCAACTCGGACATGCTATATCACGACATCGAACACACGATGCTGGTGACAACTGTGGGCCAACAGATTCTTCTGGGCAAACATCTCACCGACGGTGGCATCAGCCCGCGTGAGTGGGCGCACTTCATCACGGCCCTGCTTTGCCACGATATCGGTTACGTCCGCGGCGTGTGTCGCCTCGATGGCAATGGTGTATGTGCAACAGGGGTTTCAGATGATACGGTCACGCTGGATCCGGAGGGGACTGACGCCCAATTGACGCCATACCACGTTGACCGCAGCAAGCAGTTCATCCGTGAACGCTTTGGCACCAGTACCCTCGTGGATATCGATGCGGAAAGGGTCTGCGAGTTCATCGAGATGACCCGTTTCCCAGTCCCCGTCGGTGAGCCTGCCTATCAGGTGACGGACAGTTTTGCAGGACTGGTTCGTGCGGCCGACTTCATCGGCCAACTTGGTGATCCGGATTATCTGCGGAAGATCCCCGCCTTGTTCTACGAATTCGAACAATTGGGGACAAATGCCAAAATCGGCTACAAGAGCCCAACGGACATGCGGCGGGGTTTCGCTACGTTCTTCTGGAAAGAGGTAAGTCCCTATATCCAGCAAGCGACGCGCTATCTGCAGGCGACCCAGGATGGCAATCAGTGGCTCGCCAATCTCCACTCTCATGTCTTTCAGGTCGAGCACGCCGACCACTGACATCGCGCTACGAAGGCGGCACCAGATACATTCCCGCCCCTTGTCGCCGTCCCCAGCCAAATCGCCCCGCCTGATCAACTGCATGAGCCGCCAGCTGTTCTTCATCGAAGGTGAAGCCAAGTCCAGGCTCATCATTCAGCACGATATGCCCGTCCTCAATCGGATGCGTGTGCGTCAGGACAGCATCACGGCCATTGTCCAGACACTCCATCATGATGTGGTTGGGCAAGACCGCTGCAACATGCGCGAGAAAATTCGCCGCGCAATTCATCATGGTGACAGGTGTTTCAAAGGCGTAGGCAAGGGCAGCGATCTGCAGGGCGCCGGTGATTCCTCCAGTACCTATACCCACATTCACGACATCGACAGCACGATTCCTTAAAAGCGGAACATACTCGTCGATGGAGTGCAGATTCTCACCGGAAGCGACGGCGGCTCGGATTCCATCGCTGACCTTGCGCAGTCCGTCTGCGTCCCAGCGACGCGCCGGCTCCTCGATCCACGTGATGTCAAATTTCTCCTCGATCACATGCATGTAGCGGATGGCCTGTTTCGGCGACCAATACTCGTTTACGTCTATGCATAGTTCAGGCCGTTGTCCCGAGCTAGCCAAGGCGTCGCGCATGATACCGATGCGACGCAGATCTGCCTCCAGGTCGAGCCCACATTTCAGTTTGCCCGCCGAGACGCCGCGTGCAGCCATGCCGCGATAGAAGGCGTCTAACTGGTCATCAGAAAGCGGTGAGTCAATCCCCGACGCATAGGCTCTGACTTTCGGTGAAGACGCGCCAAGCGTCTTCCACAGCGGCTCTCCATTCAGGCGGGCCTTCAGATCCCACAGGGCGATATCGAGAGCGGAGACAGCAGCGGCCGCCTCACCGCGATGACCACCTTTGAAGACATAGTCCACCATCCGATTCCAGAGGCCACGCACGCCGCGCGGATCTTCACCTAACAACACGTGTTCGACGATCTGCGACACCAGCGCACCGCCGCCAAAGGAGATACCACTCACTCCCTGGTCCGTGTCGAGAAACAGGGCCTGCCCAGGCATGAACTGGCCGCCCTCAGGGCAATTCGCATCGCCAATGGGACGGTGTAGCTTGATCTGGTATGGTTGAGCTCGAAAGCCGGTGATTTTCATGGCAATTGCCTGAAATCAATCGAGGTGGTAGAGGCGCACGGCATTGTCGTGTAGCAATTTCGCCTGATCCTGCTCGGTACGCGCCGAGATAATCTCCCGCAGCGCCGTCGCCCACTCTGCATAGGTCGCCCCTAATGTGCAGACAGGCCAATCACCGCCAAAGACAACACGATCAGGCCCAAAGGCATCCAGGCAGTGATCGACCGTGGGGGCAAGGGTCTGCGCAGTCCACCCTTGTTGGGCGCGAGCGACGATCCCGGAGACTTTGCACACAACATTCTCCCTTGCGCCGAGGGTTTCCATCTCTGCCCGCCATTGGGCCGCCGAGTGGGAGAACGGGTTGCCAGCCTCGATCTGGTCACCATTCTCAGCCACTACATAGGGGTCAGCATTGCCACAATGGTCGAGAATCAACAAGGTGTCCGGGCAGGCCTCGGCGAGTTTGATCCCATCGGCGATTTCGGCCGGCCGCAGACAGAGGTCAAAGCTCAATCCCGCCTGGCCCAGGGCTCGAACATCATCGACAAATCCAGGTTGCAGGCACGTCCCCTGTGGTGTGTCCGGGCCATGCAATACCTGGCGGACGCCACAAACATGCGGTGCCTCGCCGTAGCGCAGAATGTCCTCGGCGAAACCCGCTGTGCCAGGACGACCGCCGACAACGGCGGCACGCATCAGTTGCTCATCATCCGCACACAGAGCACCTACATAGTCGGCCTCTGCATAGCGCTGCTCAGGCGTGACGTCGACTTCCATATACACGGTGCCCGTCACGTTCAGACTCTCTACGGCAGCGAGATAGTCTGCGACAAGAAAACTGCGGTTGAGGGGGTCGACGTCATCTACCCAGGGTAACTGGAAGCGTGACAGATCCCACAGATGTTGATGTGTATCAAGGATGGGGTGCATGACGCTGATCTCCATTGGTGTGGTTGGTTCTTTGCAGAGTTTAGATCAGGACTCGGGCCCGTCCAACTCGAGAAACAAGCAGTAGAAGTTGACGCTCCGGGTCTACTGTCGTATCTGCATCCACGACAACATGCGTTCAACTACGAATCACCCCGCAAGTCGCCAGCAGAGGTACCATGCGCACGATCTTCATCATGCTCGATTCACTGAACCGTCATTTCCTCAGTTCCTACGCCGACAGTCCGCTCGCGCACACGCCCAACATCGAGCGTCTGGCAAAACGAGGCGTCGTTTTCGACAACCACTATTGCGGCTCCATGCCGTGTATGCCGGCACGACGTGAAATGTATACGGGACGTCTGAACTTTCTGGAGACGCCCTGGTCACCGATCATGCCCTGGGACGACTGTCTGCAGCCGGAGCTCAGACGGCAAAAGGGTACGTATTCCCACATGATCACCGATCACTATCACTATTTCCACGCCGGGGGTGAGAACTATCACACCCGCTTCAACTCGTGGGAATTTCAGCGAGGTCAGGAATCGGATGTTTGGCATCCACTCGTCGATGACCCGCCGAAACCCAATTTCCAGGGCAAGAACTCGAGACCCTATTGGGTCAATCGACAGTTCATGGATACCGAGCGGGACGAGGACTATCCGACGCCGCAGTGTTTCGAGCGGGCCATCGAGTTTGTCGACAACAATCACACTGCAGACAATTGGCATCTGCACCTGGAAGCCTTCGATCCTCACGAACCTTTCGCCTGTCCGCGCAAGTATCTGGACATGTACAACGATGATTGGGCAGGAGATTTACACTTTGACTGGCCCAACTATGCGCCTGTAGAAGAAGGCGATGAAGCCGTCGAGCACATCCGCAAGCGCTACTGCGCGACGCTGACGATGGCAGATGTCTGGCTTGGCAAGCTGCTGGACCGCCTCGACGAGTTGGATATGTGGCAGGACACGACAGTTGTGCTGACTACCGATCATGGTCATCTACTCGGCGATCACGGTTATTGGGCAAAGAACTACATGTTCGATTATCAGGAGCTTGTCCACATCCCCCTCATCGTCTGCCAGCCTGGAGTCGAACCCGGTAGGCGGCAGGCGCTGACGGCAACGATGGACCTGATGCCGACATTCATGGATTGGTTTGGCGCCGAGGCACCCGCACATGTACATGGGCGGTCGCTGCAGCATGTGATCGAGGAAGATTCGCAGCATCACGATGCCATCCTCTATGGCTACTTCGGCAAAGACATTAACCTCACGGACGGTCGACATACGTATTGCCGCCAGGCATTGCCTGATTCCACCGTACACCACCACACGTTGATGCCCGTTGGCTTTACTGACTTTGATGGCCGAGAAAAGTTGGCCGCCGCCGAGATGGGCGTCTTTCTCGAACATGCGCACGATATCCCGCATTTGCGCATGCAGGCTAAGAGCCGCCGTCACCACGATGCCCCCGATTTTCATCCGATCTATGATGTCCAGGCCGATCCACAGCAGCAGTCACCGATCCAGGATGAGGAGCTTGAAGCACAGTTCTGCGAGCAGATGAGATCATTGTTGCAGCGCTACGATGCACCGGCCTGTCAATACGAACGCATGGGATTCTAACCATCCCCTACGAACAGGAGTCGTTGTGATGTTTCGAGTTGGAGTCATCGGTTGTACGGGTATCGGAATTCGTCATGCCGCCGGGTTCGCAGCATTCGACGACCCTGACAGGGCTGCCGTTGTCGCTGCCTGTGACTTGGAAGCGCAGGCGATCGACAACTTTAAGGAGCGTTTCACGGACTCGTGGCCGAAGATCACCGGCTACACGAACCATCGGGAAATGCTGAAGAAGGAGAATCTGGACATTGTCACGGTTGCCACCTCTGATCATGCCCATACGGCCCTCGTCGTCGATGCTGCCGAGGCCGGTGTAAAGGGGATCTTCTGCGAGAAGCCTCTGGCAACGACGGTGGAGGATGCTGCCGCGATGGTGGCCGCCTGCGAGGGTCACAACGTGATTCTGAGTATCGACCACACTCGTCGCTGGACGCCGATCTGGCGCCACGGTAAACAACTCGTCGATGCGGGAGAGATTGGTGACGTGCAATACATCATCGGTACACTTCGCGGCGCACGGGCGATGCTCTATCGCAATGGCACCCACTGTATCGATTCCATCTGCTGGTTTGCCGGAGGACGCCCCGCCTGGGTAACGGGAGACCTCGAAGCGGGATATGAAGACTACACCGAGTATGCCGGTGATGGGGGTCATGATCCAGCCACAGAGCCTGGAGCCAATGCCTACATCAAGTTCGACAACGGTGTTGGAGGTTTCTACGTTGGCGGCTCCAAGACGACACCGGGCCCCAAGTTTTCCGTTGAGGTTGTCGGATCCACGGGGCGACTGATCATCTCCAGCAACGACGAAGCGACGCTCTATCGAGATGAGGTTGCTGAAGTAATCCCCGCCCCCGAATGGAATGTGAGTGGAATTGAAGCGGGGGCACAGGATCTCGTCGAAGTCCTCGAACAGGGGAGGACTGAGACGATCTCGACGGGTCGAGATGGTCAAGCTGTCGTGGAGGTCATTGCGGCGATCCTCAAGTCGCAGCAAGCCGATCATGCACCCATTCAGATCCCGCCAGCGAGATAACCCAGGAGATGCCAGACCAGATGCCAGACCAAATGACCGGCCAGTATCGTGTCGATCGTCATGTCGACACCAAGGTACCCATGCGGGATGGAGTGCTGTTATCGGCGGATCTGTTCCTGCCCCGTGGAGCGGGCGCAGCGCCGACGGTGCTGCTGCGAACCCCTTACAGCAACAACACGGAGGCCAACATTGAGAAGGGTCAGCGGTTGGCCAATGGTGGCTACAACTGTGTCATCGCCGATTGCCGCGGGCGCTGGGATTCAGATGGCGCCTACGCGCCTTTTATCAACGAGGCGGAAGATGGCTTTGATACCCACCAATGGATTGGTCAGCAGCCATGGAGTGATGGCACCATTGGCACGGCGGGTGCCTCATATCTGGGCACGACCCAATGGCGCTCGGCGCCGCTGGCCAGCGAGTATCTCACGTGTATGGCACCGCGTGTCATCTGCACGGACTATTACTCGGGTTTGCTCTACCCCGGCGGGGCACTGCAACTGAATGTCGCCATGACCTGGGGGATGCGGACACAGGGGCGCACAGGTCAGGACATCGACTTCCATAACTGGACCCAGGCATTCCGACATCTGCCTCTGCGTGAGATAGATCAATCGGCAGGCCGGGACATGTCCTTCTGGCGAGAGTGGATCGATCATCCCAGCTACGACGAGTACTGGGCACAGATGGACGATGAACAGAAGTGGGAGCAGATCACCGTGCCGGCGTTGAATATGGGTGGCTGGTATGATCTATACGCGACGCAGACCTTCTCAAACTTCAATGGCCTGCGCCACCATGGCGGATCAGAGGCGGCGAGGCAGAGTCAACTCATCATGGGGCCATGGCCGCACGCGTTGAGCACCTCGACCAGGACGGGGGATATCGACTTCGGCCAGCAGTCGCTCTACGACCTGGAAGCGCTGGAGTTGCGTTGGTTTGATCACTGGATGCGCGGCGTCGACAATGGCATCGAGAGCGAGTCGCCCCTGCGCCTGTTCATCATGGGAGCCAATCAATGGCGCGATGAAGACGAGTGGCCGCTGGCACGCACAGACTGGCAGAAGTGGTTCCTGCACTCGGAGGGCAAGGCGAATTCCGTCATCGGCGATGGCAGTCTGACGACGATACCGCCACTGAATGAGTCAGCTGATCACTTTGTCTATGATCCAGAATTTCCCGTGCAGACCCTCGGTGGCAACAACTGCTGTTCGCCGCACATCGTTCCCTGGGGGCCTTATGATCAGCGTCCGGCTGAGATGCGTGGCGATGTCCTGTGTTATACGAGTGCACCATTGTCAGAGGATCTGCATGTCATCGGGCCGATCGAGGTCGTGCTGTATGCCGCCACAGATGGGCTGGATACAGATTGGACGGCAAAACTCGTCGACGTATTCGAGAATGGCTATGCAATGAATCTCTGTGATGGGATCGTCAGAGCACGGTATCGCGAGAGTCGCCAAGCTCCGCGCCTTCTCGAGGCGGGAACAGTCTACGAGTATCGCATCGACGTGGGGGTGACGGGGAATGTCTTTCAGAAAGGCCACCGGATCCGCGTGGAGATCTCTTCCTCCAATTTTCCGCGCTTCGATCGCAATCCGAATACGGGCAACACCTATGGTGTGGATGCCGAACTACGTGTGGCGAATCAGACGATCCACCACTGTGTCGATCATGCGTCTCACATCATTCTGCCAGTGGCCTGAGGAATCTACATCCACCAAAGTTGCTCCCAGCGATTACCGCCGGTGTTTGATTGCGGCGTGCCAGGTGTGGAACGACCGTCCTCGACATACTTGGTCAGCAGCGCCTTTAGATGCTCAACTACCTGAGGATGTTGGTCCTGAACATTCCTGGTCTCGCCTATATCGTCATCGAGATCGTAGAGTTGGATCGCTGGCAGGCCATCACTCTCCTTGCCGGGACGAGGAAAACTCCAACCCCCTGATCCCGCACACATCTCCAGCTTCCACCGCCCGGCGCGGATGGAGAACGAGCCGTCGATGGAGTGATGGATCGTCGCCTGTCGCAGGTTGGTGTCAAGTTTCTCGCCGCGCCACACGGGCAGATTGCTGACACTGTCTTCACCCGCATGGTCCGGCAAGGGGTCACCGAGGATGTCGGCGATCGTCGCCAGTAGATCAACGAGGCAGACCGTCTGGTCGGACTGCGATCCGGCGGCAATCTGCTGCGGCCAGCGGATGATCAATGGGACCCGATGGCCACCCTCGAAGATATCGGCCTTGTGCCCCCGAAATACATAGCTGGGTTTGTGTCCGACCTCGGCCAGCTCATCGAAATCGGCCATGGGCGAACACCCATTGTCGGAGGTGAAGACGACGATCGTCTCCTCGACGATGCCATGGTGCGCCAGTTTGGCCATCACCTGACCGACGACGTCGTCGACCATGAGACAGAAGTCTCCATAGGCATTCGTGTCAGACACGCCCTGGAAGTCGGCAGTCGGCAGGATAGGCGTGTGCGGCGCCGGGAGAGGGAAGTAGAGGAGGAAGGGATCCTCCTCGGCGGCGTGCCGGTCGATGAAGCCAAGGGCCTCCCTGGTCAGACGCGGCAACACATCGGCGTGTTCGAAGTCTGGTGAGATCGGTCCTTCACGCCAGAACTCTTTGCCTTTGCGTTCCTCGATGCGGCGATCGGGAGGGATCGTCGGTCGATCATTTTCGATGTAGACGTACGGCGGGATGTCGAGAGATGCGGCGATACCGAAGAAATGATCGAATCCCACCGTCGTGGGGCCCCGCTCGATCGGCTTCGAAAGATCGACATCCTCCTCCGTCAGCTCTCCATCCGGCTCCGGGTGGCGTCTTGCCCAATCCCAGCCCAGGTGCCACTTCCCAATGCATCCGGTGGTGTAGCCATGCCCCGCCAGATAGGAGGCCACTGTCATCCGCTCGGGCTCGATGATGGGAGGAGACCAACTCCAGCTGACGCCTCGCTTGAGACTTGAACGCCAGTTGTAGCGGCCCGTGAGAATCCCATAACGCGACGGTGTGCACACGGCGGACGTCGCATGGGCGTCGGTGAATCTCATGCCACCGGTGGCGAGCTCGTCCAGGTGTCGAGTCTGGATCTTCGACGCCTCGTTGAAACATGACAGATCCCCATAGCCCATGTCATCGGCGAGGATATAGATGATGTTCGGTTTCTTCACTTGTAACGCCTCTTCCTTCGGGGTTCTGTCTGATGTGGAGAAGATAGAATGGCCTCGTCAGACCAGCGAGTCCGCTAAGTCGAGACCTCTGCTGCTGGGATTTCCAGTCAGGGCCTTGGTTTCGTAAGTTTCGACCAAGGCCCAAAGGAGGGCTGCCATGTCCGAAACACCCCTGCTGCCAGACACCAATACGATTGCCCTCTGGATGCTTGTTGCGATCACCATTGTGATTGCAGCGAAGGTGATCACGGGTACGATGCTGGGACAGAAGCGCAAGGAGATCTACAAGATCCGCGAAAAACTGTTCGGCATACGACAGGAACTGGGACATCACCAGGAGCGGGTGAAGGTGGCGAAAGACATGATTTCCTTCGCTGTCAGACAGAAGCAGGACCTGGAGCACCAGATCGAAATCACAAAGAGTGATCTTAAGGCTCTGGCTGCAGCCGACGACGACGGCGGCGAGGGTGGTGACGGTGAAGCACCCGAACGTGGGGATCCAACCATACCAGCCCACATGCGTACCAGAGGGGAAGGATTGTTCGAGTAGTACTCGAGACTGGAACGAAAACTATGAACGAAACCGAGACATTTCTCTTCGACCTGCAGGGCTATATCGTGATCCCTCAGGTTCTGAACGCAGATGAGGTCACGCAATGCAATGCGGCAATCGATCATCACGCGGACCAGATCAACGAGCGTACGGGTGATCTGTCTCTGTCGAGTGATTCGGCAACGCTGAAAGGAACCACGGGCAGAGGTGACCTCGGCGGCCTATTGGGTTGGGATCATCCGTGGTGTGATCCTTTTCGGTCGATGTTATGCCATCCCCGATTGGTGCCCTACCTGCACGCGATCATCGGCAAGGGCTATCGCCTCGATCACAGTGGAGGTCTCATCTCGATGCGCAAAGGGGCCGAGGGCCACATCTTCCACGGATCTTCCGGCCCCGGTTTCGATCCGAATCAGTACTACATCTGGCGCAATGGCCGCATGCACAATGGTCTCACCGTCGTCGCCTGGCAGCTGGCTGACGTGAATCCCGGGGACGGAGGCCTTGTTGTGATACCTGGAACGCACAAAGGCAACGTTTCCTGTCCAACGCCGATTCGCAAGTGGGAGGCACATCAGGAGATCGTCCGCCACATCACCTGCAAGGCGGGTGATGTCGTTGTCTTTACCGAGGCCGTCACACACGGCACGATTCCATGGACGGCGGACCATGACCGCCGCTCGGTGCTTTTCCGCATGTCACCTGGAAATGTCGCCTACGCCCCTGGTTACAATCCCTGGCCCGAGACCGTCCTACGTGATATGACCCCCGCGCAACGTGCAGTCCTCGAGCCCCCCTATCATACTCGCCTGGATCGACCGGTACTGAAGGAAGACGGAACCGTGGAAGAATGAGAACTCCATCCTCCTTGCGGGGTGTCTTTCCGATTCTTGCGACATGCTTTGATCATGATGGCGCCATCGACTACGCGAGTCAGGAGCGACTCATCGAGTTCTGCATCGAGCAAGGCACGCATGGACTCGTCACGTTGGCGAATGCTTCTGAAGGGCACCTGCTGTCGGAGGTCGAGAAGCAGGCCCTGCTCAGCTTCGTTCTCAAGCGTGTCGCCGATCGAGTTCCTGTCATTGTTACAGTGAATCATCCATCGGCACCCGTCGCAGCTGCGGCCGCCGTCTATGCCGAGTCGGCCGGAGCCAGTGCGATCATGTCTCTGCCGCCTTTTTTCGGCCGCTGGCGGGCGGGGCCTGCAGAGATCGAGAGTTTCTTTCGGGTCCTCGATCAGTCCGTTTCTATCCCTCTTGTGTTGCAGGATCACGTCCTCAGTGACATTCAGATGTCGACAACGGACATCATCGGACTCGCAGAGTCATTGGATGGATTTACACATGTGAAGCTGGAATCCGGCAACATCATCCACAAAGCGAGAGGTTTTGCTGCCGCGATCGGCACATCCCTGGAAGGCGTTTTTGGCGGGAACAGCGGTATGTTCCTACCCGAGGAAGTAGAAGCCGGATGTTGTGGGACGATGCCGGCATGTTATATGCCTGATGTCTTCCGACGCACATGGGACTTACTGGATGCCGATCAGGGCGACGCGGCGATGGACTTCTTTGCTCCCTTTTCGCGTTTGGCTGCCTACGAGAAGGAGGTCTGCAATCGCTGCGTGTGGAAGACGTTGCTCGTCGCGCGTGGTGTGATCGCCAATGACTTTGTGCGTGAGCCGGTCCCAGGATTTGCCACAGATTGGCAGAAGCAACAGCTGCTGCGCGTCGCTCGACACGCCGGTCTGTTCGATCTGTAGAGCAGCAGGCAGACTCGACACTCGTCAGGTTGTGCAACGTAGGATTCGGCCCCAGACAGGAGAATGCGAGACCGTGCTACAGGACACCCTCACACAGCAGCAATGGCAAGACTTCCAGGAACAAGGTTACGTACATCTGGGAACAGCTGCCGCAGAAGAGACAGCCGCTCTGCAACAGCGCATCGACGACATCATGATGGGTACGGCGGACATCGACTATGACAAGGTGGCAATGCAGTTGGATCGAGCCGATGGTCCGGATTCAAAGCCGGGGCCTCAATCACGGGGGCACAAAGGAGCGCATCTCGACTATCGGAAGATCCAGGATCTTGAAATAGATCCATTGTTCCTCGCTTACCTGCAAAAGCCACTCTATCGCGATATCTGTTCCCACGCCTATGGCGCAGCGGCGGATGTCGCGTGCTTCCGCGCCATGTTCATGAACAAGCCCTCCGGACTCGGCTCCTATCTGGTCTGGCACCAGGATCGATGGACAAATCTAGATCGTGATCCACAGATCACCGTGTGGACGGCCCTCGATCCTGCGACGAAAGAGAATGGCTGTGTACAAGTCATTCCTGGATCACATCACAAATTGCTGAACCCGGATCATGGCTCAGGATTCCTAAGTGATGAGATGGTAGAGGAGGTCTCTCAGCGGCAGGACTCTGTCTATCTCGAATTGGAAGCAGGGGATGTGGTGCTGCTGCACAACTGGCTCTTGCACACGTCGGACGTGAATCGAACGGACCAATCGCGCCGCGCCTTCAGCGTTTGCTACATGGATGCCGCAACCGTGACCAACAACGACGCGACCTATCCTGTGGTATTTGGGGAGGGGGCTCTCTCCCCGGCATGAGGGCTAACGGATGCTGAAGAATTTCGCCACAGCTGATCTGGTCATCATTGGGGCCTACATCCTTTTCGCCTTGTCCATGGGGCCCCTGTTCTATCGGCTGGCACGCCGAACGACGACGGATTTCTTCCTCTCGGGGCGTGACCTGCCCTGGTGGCTGTCCGGCACGTCGATGGTCGCCACGACCTTTTCGGCGGGTGTTCCTCTGCTGATCACCGGGTTTATTTGGGCCAACGGTGTCTTCATGAACTGGTGGTGGTGGAGCTTTGCGCTCTCCAATGTGCTCACCGTCGTGTTCTTCGCGCGCCTGTGGCGTCGAGCCAAGGTGACGACGGATGTCGAGTTTTCCGAACTCCGATACGGTGGCAGGCCGGGAGCATGGCTGCGCGGTTTTCGCGCTCTCTACTTTGGTGGTGTCGTCAACACATTCATCATGGCATGGCTGACCTTTGGTGCCTATGGGGTGACGGCTGTGCTTTTGGGGTTGGATCCGTCGGCTCGCGACCACACCGAGGTCTGGCTTGTTCTGGTCGTCCTCATCGGACTCGTCGCGGTCTATTCGTCGATGGCAGGTCTCTGGGGTGTCGTCACGACAGATTTCGTCCAGTTTGGCATTGCCGTTGCCGCATCTGTCTACCTGGCGGTCGCTGTTGTCGGCGAAGTCGGTGGCCTTGCAGCCATGCGAGAGCAGGTTGTGGCGCTACACCCACTGGGCGATGGCGTCCTCGAGTTTTTTCCGACACCGGGCATTGCAGATATCCCCTGGATCATGCTCGTCAGCTTCTTTCTGGCACAATGGTGGTGCAGCTACTACCCCGCCTCCGAACCGGGTGGTGGTGCATACGTGGCACAGCGGATGCTCGCGACGCGGACCGAGAAGGAAGCACAGCTCGCGACTCTCTGGTTTACCGTCGCTCACTATGCCATTCGACCATGGCCTTGGATTGTCGTCGCCCTCTGCACCGTCGTCCTCTACCCCCAGCACATCGGCTCGACGGCCGAGAATGCCCGCCAGATTCAGGAACTCACCTACATCAATACTGTGGTGGACTACATGCCCGCCGGTTGGATGGGCGTGATGGTTGCCTTCCTCTGTGCTGCCTTCATGTCGACGGTGGACACGCATCTGAAC
>Ga0233428_1001874_pt1 | contig 21368 bp, 18 predicted proteins | sample SI_118_April2016_4_FD_179890 | JGI IMG/M metagenome (GOLD analysis project Ga0233428, IMG submission 179890) | Seawater microbial communities from Saanich Inlet, British Columbia, Canada - SI_118_April2016_120_MG | ecosystem: Environmental > Aquatic > Marine > Inlet | place: Canada: British... | reverse complement strand
ATCAGGCGCGCCATCGACGAATTCGATCACAAATCCCGGTCGGCCGAAGTTGCGATCCGTTTCGTCGCAGAACACGGGCGCCTGCACAGGCAGACCACCGCGATGTAGAGCGCCTAGACGGCTGTATTCATCGCGCACGCAATCTGGAATGTTGCTGAGAGACCAATCGTTCGGCTGACGCAGGATGTAGGTGCGCGTCTCGCCATCGTGGGTAAAGGAGAACGCCGTCATGGCGGAAGAGATCCCACCGTTCAGCTGCCAAATTCGAAACAGTGAGCTGCCCGGGTGGAAGGCGGCGAGCCATGTCTCGATGTGGGACTGGAGAGCTGCAGTTGTTATTTGATTTGCCATGATGCAAAGACAGGGAAGATGACGAATCGTGGCAAGCCGAGGTTGCCCTCGGTACCTTCCCCCGCCTATCATGACGCTATGAACAATCTTGGGTCGGTTCCCTCCATGCAGAGTCGCTGGGAGTCCTTGTGAGCACGATTCTGGTAGTAGATGATGAAGAAAGCGTGCTGCGCCTGTTCGGCACATTCTTCGAGAGTCGTGGCTATCAGACTCGTGTTGCCCACAATGGGCTCGAAGCGCTGACGATCGTGAAGAGCGAACCTTTAGGGGCCGTCTTCCTTGATCTGAAGATGCCGGAGATGGATGGTGTAGAGGCTCTGCGTCTCATCAGAGAAATCGACCCGGACCTACCCGTCGTGGTCGTGTCAGGCTTCGCAACGGAGGATCTGGCGCGCAAGGTGTTGAAAGCGGGTGCTTTTGATTTTGTTGCAAAACCTGTGGTGCTGTCGCACTTGGGGAAGATCGTCGAGCAACTGGAAGAGGTTCGTGCGGCGAGATCGGATGAGTCGTAATGCAGGCCGCGCTACTCTCCGAGGCGGAATAGTCGACCGTCGCCGCTCGCAAGTTGCACCGTGATTTCACCGGTACTCGGCGAGTAACCAGCAGCCATCATCTGTGTGCCCGTCTGCTTTGACACCTCCTGCAGATGGCTGGGCGCACTACGCAGCGTCACCAGCAGCGTCACGGCGTCGATGAAGTCTTTGTTCACGACCATCAGATACCTGGCGCCACTCTCCGACTCAAACTCGCCGACAAGCCCCAAGCCGCCCTCCACTGACTGCACCAGCTGCGCTTCGTCCGCTCGCTTGCTTACATCCAGGACGGCTTGTGTCGGCTTGTGTCTCGCAAGGGTAACGACTATCGGCGCAAGCGACTCGTTGAACTGTCGGGTGCCTTATCAGGCATATCGCAAAGTGTGATCCTGGATGGGGAGCTCGTGTGCCTTGATGATGAAGGCCGAACCCTGTTCTACGACATGATGTTCAATCGCGCACCGGCCTATTTCTACGCTTTCGACATTATGTCGCTGGATGGTGAGGATCTGCGTGATCGACCATGCATCGAACGCAAGGCGTTGCTGCAAGACGTCGTGCAGGCGGGGCCGCAGCGACTGCTCTATGTCGATCACCTCGAAGGGGAGGGCGAGCGGCTGTTCGAGCAGATCTGTGAGCGAGACATGGAAGGAGTCGTGGCGAAACCGAAGGCGAGTCCGTATCGCGGTCTCAGGGGGAAGACGCCCTGGGTAAAAATCAAGAATCCCAATTACACGCAGGCTGAAGGCCGCGGTGATCTGTTCGCCGCGGGCGCGTGGTTCTGTATCTGGTCCTTGTTTACTTCGTCGTCTTCTCGATGTGCTCTTTCATCTTCGCTACAAGGTCGTCGTCATCCACGCAGGAATCCACCAATTTGGTGAAGGTGTCAGCCGACATCTCCGCTCCATCCAGGAAGCGCTGGTCCGCTCCTCACGGATAGACGTAGGCGCCGAGCCTACCTGCGGCCCGTGCACGGGCCTTGTCGGCAATGCGTGCCAACCAGGGTATGCCGCCGATGATCAGGCCACGGGCGCGGGGCTTGAAATCCAGATTATCTGATTCGCTCATCGAAATCTCTCCTCGAGTTGATGAGATTCAAATAACATCTTCCGTTCGGTTCGTTCAAGGTCCCAGATCAGGGCTCAGAACCTGTCTGTAGAGATTGACGGCTGTCTGGCGAATGGTGGCACGGCGGGTGTCGCGATCCCCGATGGACTCTATGACTTCTTCCAGCACTGGCTGCAGTTCGGGGCCGAAGGCACGCAGGTGTTCGATGAACTCGGCGTAGTTCGGTGCCTGATCGAGGCGGATGAAGATTCCCGCGAGGAGTTCAAGTTGCTCTGGATTGTCAGGCTCCTTGGCCTGCATGCGCTGCAGGTCGTCGACACGCCGGCGTACGGCATGTGGCTCAGAGGTGTGTCGATAGGCTGGATCGGGGATCAGGTCTGCCAGGCGTGCAATCTGACCACTCAGGTCATCACCAAAGCTGACGGTCGATTCACCGAGCTCGCGCGCCTGCTCCAGAAACAGACCGTGGTATTGTGGATGACGCCGCAGGTCCCGCAAGATCCGGATCAGCGTGCCGTTTTCACCTTCCTCAGGAGTATCTGGCATTAGATCTTCGGCGACCTTGATCCACGCGGCGACGTCCTGCATGGGCGTGTAGTACACAGGTGTCGTCAACATCAGCTCTTTTTCGGCACCACTCATGTAGGGCCGATTTGCCCCAATGAGCTGGAAGACGAAGGCACGTAGAAAGTGGCGCCAATCGCCGCCATCCAAATTGCCCAACTCGCGATAGTGATCGAGTAGTTCGTGAGCCGTAGCGACCATGAGTGGTGCCACGAGCTGGTCAAAGATTCCCCCGACGCCGAGGTCAGGTGGCAGGTCGCTGGAGAGGGCTTGCAGTTTCTCGCGAAAGCGGCGGACGGGATCGTAGCCGTCGAAGAGATACTCTGTGACGATTTTCTCTCCCAGGGCGCGTTCGGTGGCCACGAGTTGGGCAAAGGCCAGAATTCCGGGGGCACCAAAGTCGATCAGACTGTCGAGGATCGGCTCGGTCTTTACCTGACGCCCCACGCGGAAACGAGCGAGATCACCCAGGTCGTGGATGTAGTCCTCGATGGTAACAGGCTCGATGGGTAGTCCCATTCTTGCGGCCTGATCGGCGGCAGCGGGATGGACGATGTCACGGTCGAGTTCGAAGAAGGTGGGATAGTTGAAGGTGTGGGTGATGAGATCGACCTTCCATTCAGCCCACTTGCGTTCCGTCTCCTCATCGTAGACCTCGTCCGTCACGTCATAGGCGTCGCGCTCAAGAATCTCCCGTCCCCACTTCTTGAAGTGCCCCGCGTAGTGGCCATAGAACTCGCCGAATTCGTCCTCCTTCGGATCGAGCATTTGGCGCCCCTCGGCACGCAAGCGCTCCGAGGGATCCTTCAAGTGCTTGTTAAACTGGCGCAGGGTGTCCTTGATGAAGGAAATCCCGGGCAGGCCAACCTGATGCATGCGCACCTGCATATGGCGTACAAGTTCGAGGATGAGGATGTAATCGAGGAGGGGAAAGGCTTCCTTGATAATGACCTCGCTCAGAGCCCAGTAGTCGTATCCCTTCTTGAAGGCAGCTTCCAGCACTTTGTCTGGCATGTAGATCGTGCGCCGTGTCCGACCGGTGTGGAAGGACTGATGGGACCGTACGTCGCAGAAGGCGAGCAGGTCACGCTGCTGCACGAGGGTGACGCTGATGCCGGCGGCGAGAATCCCATCGAGGATGACTTCGGGGATCTGGCGAATGGCACCATAGAAGAACTTGACCATGTCATGGCCCGCATGAAATCGAGGCAGGGACTCATCCTCCATCTTCAGGCCCAGACGCAAGCGTGTCTGTTGACCGAAGATCACCGTCATCGATCCCATCCGCAGCGCCTCATTGACGTCGGCGTGGGTGATGCCGCCTTCACGAAGGCCGCTGTTGGGGCGCTCGTCCTGGGAGGGAAGTCCGACGATTCCGCCTTCGGATCCCTCTTCTGGCTCAAAGTCCATGTTCATATTCAATTCTGGCATCCATCCCTCCATGGTAGAGTATGCAAAAGCTGGTCCAGAATCACGCCTCTTTCAACTGATTCGCAGGCATGAAGTTAGGCGCTGTCCAGCATTCTGGACGAGATCTCTCTGAGGGGATATCGTTGACCGAATCAAGGCTCATCTCTCTGCCGCGAATTGGTCGGCCTGGCGGGCTGAGACTATTGTTGGAGGCGATCATCACATTAGTACAACGGTCATCAGACCAATACAGCGAGGAATGACATGAAGGCATTCGAAGCAGGACTCGCCGCTGGCGAGGCAGATTCATCCGGCGGCGGTGGCGGCTCTGGCGGCCCCGCCAAACCCGATCGCATGTATGTGCGCACACAGGGCTTTGGCGACAGCGATGAGGAGATGCGTTTTCTGCAGCGGTGTGGCGTGAAGCACAAAGCAGGACGTTTCCCCTTTCACGAGGGCAAGGGCTGGGATCTCGATGAGTTGAATCAGATCAGAGAGCGCCACGAATCCTTTGGCATGACTCTCGACATGAGCGCCCTGCCCATCTATGAGCAATTCCCCAGCATCATCTATCACGGCAAGAGTCCGGATCGCGATCGGGACATCGATCTGGTTTGCGAAATGATTCGCACTGCCTCGCGTGCCGGCATCGACTCTCTGCGCTACAACACGTGTGTGCTGAATATCGATCGCACAGAGGTCGAAGAAGGGCGAGGTGGCTATCGCCATACGGCTTTCCGTCTCGACAAGTTTCCGAAAGAGAAGCAGGACGAACTGACCGATGCGGGACGCGTCACTCAAGAGATGCGTTGGGAGCGCGCCGAGTATCTGCTTGAGCGCATGATTCCCGTTGCCGAAGAGTGCAAGGTGCGCATGGGCAACTCACAAGAGGATCCCGCCGTGCCGTTGAACTTCCGCGGTGTGGACAAGATCCTCAATGAATTCGAGGGCATGAAGCGCTACACCGAAACTCAGCGCAGTCCGTATCACGGCTGGAATTTCTGTGTTGGTTCCGTCGCCGAGGGCCTCGAGGACTGCGCCACAGAGATCTTTCCCATCATCGAACATTTCGGTAGTCGCGGTATGATTCATCTCGTGCACTATCGCAATCTACTCGGCGGACGTTACAGCTTTCGTGAGGCCCTGCCCGATGAAGGCGACATGGATTTCTGCAAGGTCCTGAAAACTCTCAAGGACGTTGGCTACTGCTACGGCATTGACCCGGATCACGTACCACGCACTGAGGACGATCCGCTCGGTTACTATCAGTCCTATGCCTACTGCTTCGGCTATATCAACGCGATGATCCAGGCCGTCTACGCCTGAGAAACGTGGGTTTCTTGCGAATCGAGTAGCAGGTCGAGTTTCTGATGAGGCGAGGGTCATTTGGCCCTCGCCTTTTTCTATGAAGAGTTGACCGGCATGCAGCGATTTGCTTGCATGTCGACAGGAAGGGATAGCCTCGTCCCTTGTGCGCTTCGTTCCCGAACCAGGTGAGAGCGATGGACGACACCGAAGAGAAATCAGTCCCCACAGGAGAAGTGGAGATGACCGAGTGTCCCGCGTGTGGGTGGCAGTCCTGGGATTCCTGGGCGTGCAAACTCGTGTGTCATCTGTGTGGCACGCGCTTTACCTGCGACGAGTAGCGTCTCAGTACACCATCACGCCACGGGCATCACGGATTCAGATATACCGGTGCGTAGACTTTCACGACAGAGTCCGATTCGTTGATCCTATCGGCAACGTAGATCCGGCCCCGACTATCTGTCGCGACAGAGGTGGGATTTGAGAGCCTTCCCGGGCCGAGTTCACGATCTCCCCAGCGAGTAATCTCAACGCCGTCGTTGAAGGCGCGGACACGGGGCGTATCCCGTGCGACAATCTCCCCGCTGCCCCACTCCGAGCTATTGATGTTCGCACGCTCTCCATGAGCCACGATGAGAAAACCATCCTGTGTCCAGGCGACATCGGATGGAAGTCCGTCTACATCCTGGTCCTGAAAGGCGCCAGAACCGTCCGTTTGGAAGATGAAATAGGGATCACCTCTCGCGACGAGGCCATATCGAAAACTGCCACTATCGAGCAGAAATTGGCGTACGCCCCAGGCCAGCTCGTTGCTTGCCGCTGACTGTGGCTGGCCGCCAAAGACTCCGGCACCCCACGACCCTGAAGCAGCAAATCCCCACCAGAGTGGCTTGGACACCCGCACTGAATCGAGCAGCACAGCGTCCGGCGTCAAGCGGTAGAGTGTACTGTTGGCGTTGAGAGATGCATTCTGAACGCGGCTGACGACGAGATGCTCGTCCAGGGTCACACTGATCGCCATCAAGCCGCTGCGCGTCTCGTCTGCGGGCCAGCGAAAGCGCTCAACACCGGCGGCATCAAAGGACGCTATACGACCCGCGCCATTGAAATCCCACCCCAAATCACGAATCTGGCGACCCAACAGGTACAGATTTCCGTCATGCACGACCAGGTCCGCGGCGTTGAGTGAATCCGCCAGGGCCCCTTGTGGCAGGCGCAGGCGTTCGCCAGAACTCATATCGGCGACGACGACATCTGAAAATGTCTCGTATAGCGCGTAGACACGATCCTCGGTGTCGATATGAAGAGCGGTGATGACGCCTTGTTCTGGCAGGGAGAGTGTCTCGAGGAATGGATGGTAACTGCCCGAACTCTCGTCGATCACATCACCCGAGGCGTAGTGGATGATGAGTTGGTAGGTGTAGTGTGTGTCAGGTTCGATCTGGTCATCGTGGAACAAGGTATCACTCACCGATTCGATCACACCCAGAATCAGAATACGGTTGTTGTCGGGCTCACGGCGACGCAGCTCGTAGCTCAAGAAACCCGAGGCGGCACGGGTCCACCTGATCTCGGCGGAACCGTTCCAGCTATCGAAGGCCACCGTCATCAGCGGCGATGGGAGCTGCGGCTGGACGACCAATTCATTGCTGGCGCGGGTGAGGCCGGACCGATTCACCACTTCAATCCAATAGCGTAATTCAGACCCCGTGGAGACGCTGCGATCGATGTAGGTCGTGTCCAGTCGATCTGTGAATTCGAAGAGAACGATGGAGGAGTCCGTGCCGACGACCTGCCGGACGACACGATAGGCTGCCAACTCCTCACTCCCGGCATAGACAGACCAGCGCAACGAGACGACCCCATCCTGAACTCTCGAGTCGAGCAACACAACGGGCGGCGTCAGTACCGGATCGAGGGGGTTCTCCCGCCTGGAGTCGTGGCTGCATGCCACGAGGAGAATGAGTAGGCAGAGTCGTCTCATGGGTAGAACAATAGGCAAATTGCAGGCCAATTCCGACATCTGTTACAAGGTGATTATTTACAAGGAGTTATGGTGTGTCCAATATTCCGGAAACAGACAGTAGGTGCCGTGTGACCTCCAGATGGAAAGTGAAATACAGAAGCGCGGATAAGCGTCCATTCGGCGCAGAATCCAGTTTTTCATACTCTTGCCGAACGGTGCTAAGTCCATGTCTGCAAGTTCTTTGCGGTGTCTTGCACACCTGGTACGCTGATTGCACTTACAAGAACGAGTCCGGAGATCCATCAATTTGCAAGACGGCTTTACCACAAGGTGACTTCATGAAGCGACACATCCGACGATCGATCTGCGCAGGTGCCACCTTGCTGCTGGCAACCACCGCAACAGCACAGACGTTCTTCACTGACGTGACTGAAGAAGCGGGTCTGGCGCGATTCACTGGCAAGAATATCGTCTTCGCGGACTACGATAATGATGGCTTGCAGGATATGTTGATCACCGAAGACGGTTTGAGGATTGCCGGAGTACCGAGGCGGATCCTTCTCTTCCATAATTCTGGTGATGGTCACTTTGTTGATCAGACAGACCTTATCCCAGCGGATCTCCACGTTGCCATAGGTGGCTACGGTTCGGTCTTTGGGGACTATGACAACGACGGTGATGAGGATCTGTTTCTGCCTCTGTGGCCGCACGATATCCTCTTGCGCAACGACCGTGGCGCCTTTGTGCCCGTCGAGTTAGGCGTCGACACGCTGGGCACGAATGGCGCCATCTGGTTGGATTACGACCAGGACGGGCACCTGGATCTCTATGTCGCAGATTCCATCTTCCTCAATGCTGGTAGTCCTGCCGAAGCAACTGAGGAATTCGTTCTGACGAATCGACTGCTGCATAACAATGGCGACGGCACCTTCACTGGCGACATGGACGCCGGCGCAGACTTGCAGCACAAGGTAAGGTGGGACGAGGGGGCCCCAGGACCATCTGCAGGAAGCGAAGGGGGCCCTGTCTCTGCTGACTTCAATGGTGATGGCTGGCCAGACCTCTACCTGGGGATGCACAATGACTTGAATCGGCTGTTTCTCAACGATGGCCAGGGCAGCTTTGTCAGCCACGAAATCGGCAATGCAGGCGGTGCGTTCAATGCACCTGTGGGGGACATAGACAACGACGGTGATCTGGATCTGTTCCACGCCGGCGCATCGGGGCCCGACGATGTGCATCGTTCCCTGATGATGCTGAATCTCGGTGACGGGCAGTTCATTGACGTAGCCGAGAGCGCGGGCCTCGGTCTGGCAGAGGTGGGCAGCAATGTGTCAGGGAGCGCTTTCGCAGACTTTGATAATGATGGCGATCTGGATCTGGTCATCGGTATCGCCTCGAAGGAAGGACCGCCTGTCAGTCTTCTGTTCCTGAACGACGGGTCCGGATTTTTTACTGACGTGAGCGCCTCGTCGGGGATCGTTGATCAGGGCCCGTTTGTGTCTCTGGGCGACTACGACGAGGATGGCTTCGTCGATCTTGCACTCGGCGCTCTGTTTGGCTTGAACAGTGGCCTCACCTCACTCTACCACAACAATGGCAACAGCAATCACTGGCTGCGGGTGGAACTGGTTGGCACGCAGAGCAATCGCAGCGCCATTGGCGTCCGTGTCCTTGCGATCTCCGGTGATCTACAGCAGATGCGGGAGATCACCGGCGGCTTGGGCCGAAACCAGGAGGAGGCGGTCGCCCACTTTGGTCTGCGTGAGCGGACACAGGTGGATCGGCTTGAGATTCGCTGGCCTTCGGGGCAGGTCGACGTGCTGACGGATGTCGCGGCAGACCAGAAGATTCGTGTCATCGAGGGCCAGGGGCGCTGGGTGCAGGCCACGCGCACGGTGTGGGAGACACGTCCCCCTGCAACGATGGAATCCGGCACGGAGGTGTTGCTCTCAGCGACCGCTAAGCCTGCCCTCTTTGAGCCGACCGCTACAATCACCTCAGTCACCGCCGATCTGAGTAGTCTGGGTGGGCCTCAAAGTGTGCCCTTGCAGGATCTGGGAGATGGCCGTTATCAATTGGTGAGTCAGCTGACGATCTCTGGTATGAATGAGCATCGTGTTGTTGAAGTGCTCATTCTGCAGGAGACGTCTCTGGGTGAGCACTGGATCAAGCTCACCCATGATGTTGTCGTCGATGGTGCAATGACTGCGGTACTGGAAAGCCATGATCCACTTGTCCCCGAAATTTTCAGCCTCTCACAGAATTACCCCAACCCCTTCAACCCGGAAACGACGATCCGCTTTGATCTGTCCACGTCGGCAGACGCGGAGCTGAGTCTGTTCAATATGTCCGGTCAGCGCGTGGCGACGCTCCTTCGCGGTGCAAGAGAGGCGGGCAGCTACACTCTACGCTGGGATGGAACCGACGATGCGGGAAGAGCGCTCGCGTCGGGCATGTATTTCTATCGACTTACCGCCGAGGATCATGTGGAGACGCGGAAGCTGATGCTATTGCGGTGACACCACCCCGGCTCTGCTGAAGACAACGGGCCCCATCAACCATTCTCAGGGAGGAATGTGATGAATGTGCCTCGTATTGTTGGATTCGTGATGTTGATAACGACCCTCATGGTCGGCATTGGCAGCAATCTGTCTTCCATGACCGACCCGGGTTCGCTGGTTCTGGTGGTCGGGGGTATTCTCGGCATGCTGCTGCTGGGGCGGCACAATATTGGCGGGATGATCACCGCTGTGTTCTCGGACAACGCCGACGAGACCACTGTGAGACAGGCGATCGAGGGCTACAAGATGGGCCGCTACTACAGCATGGCCGCGGCAGCGGTCGCTCTGGGTATCGGTTCAATCGTCGTTTTGAAAAACCTCAACGACCCAGGATCCATCGGACCCGGTCTGGCCATCGCCTTGCTGAGTACACTGTATGCGCTGCTGCTTGGGTTTGTCCTGTTTCCCGGATTGCAGTCCGGCCTGGAGAATCGTCTCCCAGAGCCGGTGCCGGTGGACGAGCGTTTGGTGCCGGGGGCACTGCTGGCACTCGTATTCTGCACGGTCATGACCGTCGCTGTTTTTGGGGTGCTCACCGCTTCTTTCACGGCCGGCTAAGGAGGACATGATGCGTTTCATAGGACTTATTCTGGTCGTCGTTGCCATCGTTGTCGCTGCCGGTGCCCATGCGAGCGCCCTGATCGATCCCCCTTCTTTCATCATGGTGTTCATCGGTACGATCGGCGCCCTTCTTTTCGCCGGTGTCAGCATCCCCTCGATGCTGAAGGCCTTCGCCTCTGCCAATCTCGAGGAAGAGGTGAAACAACAAGCCATCCGCGGATGGAAATTCGCTGCGGGTTTCAGTCTGGCACTGGGGGCTTCAGCAACATTCATCGGCCTCGTGATCATGCTGAAAAATATGGATGACCCGGCGGCCATCGGCCCGGGCTTCGCCATTGCCAATCTGACGTCTTTCTACGCGCTCATCATCGCTTTCGCGATCAGCCTGCCGATCTATAAAAGTCTGGAGCGGAATCCGTAGGAGGACTATCGTTCTGCGACGATCGCATGGCCCAACCGACGAGGAACGGCACATGGAAACTGCGAGCGAACAACAGATGCGCACTGGCTCCCGCAGGCGCTGGTGGCTGGCAGCATTGTTGAGCTACTGGCTACCCGGTCTTGGGCAGGTCTACAATGGCCAGGCGTCGAGGGGCACTCGATTCTTTGTGGCGGCAATGGTCGCGGCGATCTTCATGGCGATCGCTCTGACACGCGAGGCGATATCTGCGTCTGCCGGACTCATCTTTCTCCTGGCCTTCATCCTCACCACCATCGCTTCCGTCGTGGAGGCAGGGCTCGCAGCGAGGCGTCAGCCGGATCCTTTCCCGTGCAGGCAGTACAATCGCTGGTATGTCTACGTTGTGGCTGCGCTGCTCTCCATGTTCGCTTTCACACCCGCACTCAAACAGTTCGTGCACACCTTCTATATACCCTCCGGGGCGATGGAGGATTCGCTTCTCATCGGTGACTACATCCTGGCGGATATGACGCCTGACAAGCCGGTTGCGGGAGAGTTGCTGATCTACGAGTCTCTCGAAGAGCCTGTCAGGATGTTGATCAAGCGCTGTGTCGCTGCTGGCGGCCAGATTGTGGAAATCCGCGACAAGGTGCTTTACGTGGACGGGTCGGTCGTGCCACTGCCACCAGATGGCAAGCACGTGGACTCCGTGGTTTATCCTGCTGATTCGCGGGAGCGCGACAACCTTGGTCCCTTGAGGGTGCCCTCAGGTCACCTCTTCATGATGGGGGACAATCGCGACCGGAGTCGCGACAGCCGCTACACCGGGCCTGCACCCCTGGCGAAGATCAAGGGCAAGGCCATCATCATCTACTGGTCGGCGACACCCACGTCTGTGCTTCAACTCAGAGGCTGGCCGAAACCTTTTGTGGAGGTGGCCAATTCCTTGTGGAACTTGCCATCCCTCTTTTCGCGCACGCGGTTTGGTCGTATTGGCATGTTGATTTGAGTGATTCGATCGGCAGATGTCAGCCACCGATCGTCGTTGTCAGGCCGAAAACCTGAGCACCTGTGGAGACATACAGGGTTGCCATGTCATCTCCTGCCAAAGAGACGGTCAAGGGGCGCACTCGATCCGTTTGCAGTGGCACGTCGGGGAAGTCGACCACGCCCAACAGGCGTCCTGCGGATGAGAAGACCTGCAGGCCCGCTCGAGACGTGACATAGAGTCGCCCTGCAACGTCGACGGTCAGTCCTTCCGGCGCCGCATCGGCTGTGCGGTGCAGATCATCCCGATCGTAGCGACCGTCACCGCGAAATAGTTCGGCAATCACTCTCTGGTTCGACAACTTGCCGGTCTGCCCGACATCGAAGGCCCACACGTTGTAGTCACCCATGGCGACTGCATATAGTGTGCGGCCATCGTGGCTCAGTGTTACCCCACGCGCCTCAGGCAAGTGTGCGACCTGTCGCGGTGTTTTCGTGCCGGCATCGACAAAGTAGACACCACTGCTGTCGCCTTCACCGGCGCTGAAGAACACGCCCCCATTGCGATCTGCTGCCATGTGCAAAGGTTGCATCGGGGTATGGGTGGAATCCACGAGGCTGCCTTCGAGTGCTGTCAGGGCGCTGAGTTCAAGATCCATCGCCTGGTCTACGTGGACAGGGCGCTGGGCGGGGATGACCTGCCGCAATTCAACCGTTCTGTCCAGCAGCGTGTGCGACCAGGAAGTGCGTGGCAAGCCAACGGTCAGCATGACGACGTGCATGCCTACGAGCGCCCATGCTGCCGCCCGAGGTCGAGCCCGCATCTGCAAGCCTATCAAGACACTGGCCGTGGCGACGAGGGTGAAGATGAGGAACACCTTTGCCGGTGCGGGAATATCCGTCGTCAGCAGTCCGAGACGAAACACCAGGATCAGGGGATAGTGAATGAGATACGTCGGGTACGACACCTGGGCGAGGCGGGCGCAGATCGTCGAGGGCTTGTTCATGTATCGATACGCGAGGCCGATAGCGGCGACGAGAAACCACAATGCCGAGATCGTCATCCACAAGGTCGCGAAGAGTCTGAAGACCACGGGCGGTACGTGATCGCCCATGATGTTGTAGGTGGAGGCGAACACACCGAGACCGACCATGGCCAGCACGAGCACGCCAAGAGCACGCCAGCCCGGTGGCTTGAGATGAGTGAACCAGCCGCGTGAATAGGCAAAGATACCGAGGGCGAAGAACACGCCATGGTTGATCCAGCTGACGGGTTGGAAGTGCACGATCCCCAGAAATAGTCCGCCCTCCAAACCGAGCAGGGCGATGGGTGTTTGCACGGCGGTCATCAACACGGCCGCTATGAGCAAGGTCATGCCGGACACGCGCTGGCCCTGTTTTGCAGCTGGCGTCTTTAAGGACGGCAGCGTGAACTTCGCACCCCAGCGCAGCCAAAGGACATGGACCAGGGTGAAGAGGAGCAGAAACTGCAGAAGCTCCGACAGGAACCAGAAGTGCATGGGGTTCAGTTGCGAATTGGTGGTGAAGACGGAGGGCACGAGGTCGAGGCTGAAACCACTGGCGAGCATGCCGGACCAGAAGTGCCAATAGCTGTCCGTCTCCAGGCCGCTGAAGGATTGGCTGTAGTAGCCGAGGAAAGGCATCAGGGGCGCGAGGAAAAAGACACACAGCAGATAAGGGATGCCGAGGCGATAGAGCTTGCCGCGCACAAAATCGCCGGAACCGCGCTTGAGCAGGGACGGCAACGCAAAGAAGCCGGCCACAAAGAACAGGACACTCATTCCGGGTAGTCCGGCGATGATGTTTCGCGCAATGCCGACGGCGCCACCGGCTTGTGACTCCATAAAGAATTCCGGCATGCCGCTGTAGCCGGCGCAGACGTGGAACAGGACTACGCGGGCGACCATGATCCAGCGAAGGTTGTCGAGAAAAGTGAGTCGGTTGGTTCCTGTGGACATGCGAGGCCTCATGGGCGTTTAAACGTTCAAGTTTAGCCGTGCTTGTCACGCCACCTTGCAAGGGTTATGCCAAGTGGGATTGACCGAGAAGCACACCTTTCGAGGCCCCATCAACTGTTCGATATCGAACGGTCGTTGTTCAGTATCGGTCGATTTGAAATCATCGGAGAATCTGTAACTCGTTGTTTTTACGCCACTTCAGGTGCGGCACGTCGATTGCAATGGGTCATGGCAAGGAGACTATCATGGATCGCGAAATCGACGTAGCAGACAAGAGAAAACAGTGGGCAAAGCGTCTGATCACGCCTCTTGGCGTCATCGTATTGCTGGCCTCCGCACTCATGTGGTTGCCGGGTTGGGTCCGTCCTTCCCTCGACCGCCAGCAGATCCGCACGGCACGCGTAGAGTGGGGTCAGGTGCAGTCGACGATTACAGCATCGGGCACGGTCGTCCCCGAATTCGAGCAGGTGATCGCCAGTCCGATCGACTCGCGTGTGATGGCCATTCGGCAACGCCCCGGCGCGCTGCTAACTGTTGGCCAGCCGATTGTTGAACTCGATCTGAGTGCATCGGAACTGGTCGTAGAGCGGCTCACGGAGGAGATCGCGCTGAAGCAGAACCAGCAGGCGCAACTGCGTCAGGGTTTGGATCGCGAACTCAACGATCTGGTGACGCGGCGCGAGATCAAGGTGCTGGAGTGGGAGAACCTGCAGGCGCGGGCTGAGCAGAATCGCCAGCTCTTCGATATGGGTGCCACGTCGAAGAATTCACTGCGTGAATCGGAACTCAGCGAGGAACGTGCTGAACTCGAGTTGCACAAGCTCGACAAGGATGTCGCCAACATCAGAGAGCGAACGCAGACGCAGATGGAAGGTCTGGCGCTCGAGATGTTGATCCTCGACAAGGAGCGTGGCGACGCGCAGCGACGACTTGATCGCGCCCGTATCCGTGCCGATCGAGATGGCGTACTCACCTGGGTTGTGCCGCGTGAAGGCGCCACAGTGCGTCAGGGTGAGGTCGTGGCCCGCATCGCCGATCTGAACGCCTTCCGCATTGACGCCACCGTCTCCGACGTACACGCCGGGGAGCTGCATCCGGGTCTGGCCGTCAGTGTGCGAATTGACGAGGGCGAACACCTGATGGGTACGATCACGCGCGTGCTGCCGGCAATCGAAGACGGCATCGTCAAGTTTGAGGCGAACCTCGAAGGCGCCGACGATGCCCGACTACGTGCCAACCTGCGCGTCGACGTCCACATCATCACGGCGCGCAAGGATCACACGCTGAGAATTCGCAAAGGTCCCTTTGTCAGCGGCGACGAGGGGGATCGCGATGTCTTCGTCATCCGCAATGATATGGCCACCAAGACGACCGCAAGTATCGGTATCTCCAGCTACGAGCACTTCGAAGTCGAGGGCGGTCTCCTCGAAGGCGATGAAATCATTATTTCGAGTATGAAAGAGTTTATCCACATGGATCACATCCAGATCCGCTGAAGGAGACAAACTGATGATCAAACTGGAAAACATCGAAAAGCTCTACCGCACGGACACGATGGAAACTGTGGCCCTGGGAAACGTGAACCTGGAAGTCGAGGACGGGGAGTTCATCTCCATCATGGGGCCTTCCGGTTCGGGCAAGAGCACGCTGCTCAACATCATGGGACTGCTGGACGTGCCTTCCGGTGGCACGGTGAGTCTCAATGGCAATCCCATCGAGTCATATCGCGATCGCCACCTGGCACGCGTCCGCAACGAGCAGTTGGGTTTCATCTTCCAGAGCTTTCACCTGATCAGCGACCTGAGTGTCGTCGACAACGTCGAGATCCCGCTGTTGTATCGATCCGGTGTGTCGGGTTCTGAACGTCGCAAGATGGCGCTGGAAGCACTGGACCGAGTGGGTCTGTCGTCGCGGGTCAAGCATTTTCCCTCGCAGTTGTCGGGTGGTCAGCAGCAGCGGGTTGCCATTGCCCGTGCCATCGTCGGCAAGCCGCGAATTCTGCTGGCGGATGAGCCGACAGGCAATCTCGACAGTGCCATGGGCGACGAGATCATGGGGATCCTGCACGAGTTGCATAGTGAGGGAACGACGATCGTCATGGTCACTCATGACGCGCGCATGGCCGAAATGACGGAGCGCATTGTGCGGGTCTTCGATGGTCAGCTCGTGGCAGCTCAGGAGGTCCAGTATGCTTAGCAACTATCTCAAGATCGCCTTCAAGGTCTTCCTGCGGCGCAAGATCTTCACCCTCATCAGTCTCTTCGCGATCAGTGCGACCCTGGTGATGCTGATGGTGGGTGTGGCCATCTCCGATCACATCTTCGGACCGGCTTATCCCGAAACTCGGGCTGACCGCACGCTGATGGTGTCGATGCTCAAGGCCAGCCATTCCGACGCAAACAGAAACAGCATGAGTCCCACCAGTTATGGTTTCCTGGATCGCTACGTGCGGAATCTGCCGCACGTCGAGAAGGTGGCGATCTCGAGCCACTCGCTGATGGCGCTGATCCAGCCGGTGATCTCCTTCCACGACGGCGCGCAGATCAAGTCGGCCCTGAAGCGCACGGATGGTGTCTTCTGGGAAATTCTCGAGGCTGAATTTCTGGAAGGGCAGCCTTACTCGATCGATGACGTCGAACACGGCCGATATGTGGCCGTCATCAACGAGGCGACGAGCCAGGCCTTCTTTGGTCAGTCGTCAGCCCTCGGTGAGACCATTGAGATCGCTGGACAGCGCTTCCGCGTTGTCGGTGTAGTCGCCAATGTTCCGGCCTTTCGTCTGGCCTCTTTCGCCGATATCTGGGTGCCAGTGACAACTGTCCCCGATCTGAAGGCATTGAACTACACAAGCATCCCCGGCGCCTATGAGGCCATGATCCTGGCTGAGAGTGTTGCCGATATTCCACGAATCAAGGAGGAATTCGCCTACGCCCTGACGCAGGTTGAGTTTCCTAACCCTGAGCGTTTCAACCAGGTCGCAGGGGGAGCAGACACGCTCTTCGAGAGTATCTCCCGATTCATGTTCAGCGATGACCTGAGCGAGAGCCATCCCCAGAGACTGTTGGCTGTGATGATTGCTTTGGTGGTCCTGTTCATGGTCCTGCCCGCCATCAGCCTGGTAAACATCAACGTGAGTCGGATTATGGAGCGGGCCTCCGAGATCGGCGTGCGCAAGTCCTTCGGTGCTGCCTCCACGACGCTCATAGGCCAGTTTGTTGTCGAAAATGTCCTGCTGTCCCTGATGGGAGGGATCATCGGCATCGGCTTCACAGAGGTCGTCCTCTACCTGCTGAGCAACAGCTATCTGATCCCCTATGCAGAGTTCCACATCAACTACCGCGTCTTCGTCTATGGGTTGCTGATGGCGATGTTTTTCGGCGTCTTCGCCGGCGTCTATCCCGCCTGGAAAATGTCCCGGCTGCACCCCGTCGAAGCCCTGAGGAGGAAATAGTCGATGATCGCTCAAATGTTCAAACTCGTGTGGAACCGTAAGCGGGCGAACCTGCTGCTGATGGGTGAATTGCTCTGTGCCTTCATGGTTGTCTTTGCTGTGGCGACGTTCGGCCTGTACTACGCCAACAATTTCCGTCGCCCTCTGGGTTTCGAGTATGAGAATGTCTGGAGTGTCTATTGTCTGCCCGATTTCAGTATGCTCGCCAAGGGTGGCAGCACCGAGCTGGGATCAGCCTATGCGAGTATTTATCGCGAGTTGCAGCAATTTGAAGAGATCGAAACGGTGGCTGGCGCCGAATCGATGGTGCCGTATTCGATGGTGAGCACCAGCATCTCGACGGCCCAGTTCGAAGACGCCGAGGTTAGGGCCTACACGGGCCGCGTGTCGGAAGGATTCTTTGATGCCCTGGGGCTCGAGCTTGTGGAAGGTCGCTGGTTTGACGATTCCGACGCAGCCCTCACCCGTGGCTCTATTGTCATCACCGAGCAACTGCGACGTGATCTGTTCGACGAGACGAATGCGGTGGGTAAGATTGTGCAGATAGGTAATCATACCAGTGTCGGAACGCCAGGCCAGACCAGTGATGAGGGACTCCGTGTCGTCGGCGTCGTGGCCGACTTCCGACGCGGTGGCGAATTTGAAGGCATCGATCCCGTGCTCTTTCACCGCCTCGAACTCGACGACGCCGAAACCCTCAACAAGTATTTTCCTTCTCACTTCCTGCTCAAGATGCGACCTGGGACACCATTGGCCTTGCAGGAGCGTCTGGCGACACGAATCCAGTCGATCACCACTGACCTGCGCCTCGAATTCAGTACTCTCGAGCAGAGCCGTAGCGCCGCCTTCAAATGGCGTCTGTTACCTCTATGGATCGGCGCCGCCATCGCTGCTCTGTTGATAGGCATGGTCGGCCTGTCGCTACTGGGCGTCATCTGGCAGAACGTCACGCAGCGTACGGCGGAGATCGGCTTACGCCGTGCCGTGGGGGGGCCTATCCTTCGCGTGCAAATGCAGTTTGTCGGCGAGTTGATGGTCATCACCAGTATCGCTGTGGTCATTGGTGCAGGACTCATCCTGCAGTTCCCACTGCTTGACCTGGTCACGTCCGTCAGCAACGGTGTTTATCTTGCCAGTCTTGGCGTCGCGGCACTTGTGATCTATCTATTGGCCATGGCGTGTGCTCTCTATCCAAGCTTGATGGCTACACGCATCGCCCCTTCTGATGCACTCCACTACGAATGAGGAGCAGAGAAAGAACCGCATGATCCTCATCGTTGATGACGACAGTTCCGTTACCGCGTCGCTGGCTCTGCTACTCAAACAGGCCGGCTACCCGACACGGTCAGCAGCCAATGCCGAGCAGGCAATGGAACGGTTACGTCACGAACGTTTCGATCTGGTCCTGCAGGATATGAACTTCTCGCGCCAGACCACCGGCGAGGAAGGTCTTGCCCTGCTGGGCCAGATCAAAGCAACCCACGCTGATCTGCCGGTGATCCTCATGACGGCGTGGGGGTCGATCGAGCTCGCTGTTCAGGGCGTGAAAGCGGGGGCGGTTGATTTTGTCACCAAGCCCTGGACCAACGAACAACTGCTGCAATCTGCGCGCACTGCCATGGGGGTGGCAGCGGCACCCAAGCAAGATCTGCAGAGCCGCGAGGAGCTGGACGAAGCGTACGATTTCTCCAATGTAATTGGCCGCGATCCCGTGCTGCTGAAAATGCTCACCCTCGTCGGTCGTATTGCGGACACGGATGCGTCGATTCTGATCACCGGCGAAAGCGGTACGGGTAAGGACGAAATCGCTGCGGCGATCTGTCGCAATAGTGCCCGCCGTGAGGGTCCGCTGGTGAAGGTCAATCTTGGTGGGATCTCATCGACACTGTTTGAGAGTGAGATGTTTGGTCACGTGAAGGGTGCCTTCACTGACGCGCGCAGTGATCGTACCGGTCGTTTCGAACTCGCCGATGGCGGGACGATCTTCCTCGATGAGATCGGCGATCTGGATCTCAGTTGCCAGGTGAAACTCCTGCGCGTCCTGCAGGACCGGACCTTTGAGATTCTCGGTTCAAGCAAGACCAAGTCTCTCGACATCCGCGTGATCTCAGCGACCAATCGTCCCCTGTCCGAACTGGTCGAGCAGGGCCAATTCCGCGAGGACCTGCTGTATCGTCTCAATCTGATCACCATTCATCTGCCACCATTGCGCGAACGTATCGACGACATCCCGCTATTGGCCGATCACTTCGCGCACAGCATTGGCACGTTGTATCGACGCAGCGATCTACAGATCACCGACGCCGCCAAGCAATGGCTGAAGAAACGTCCCTGGCCGGGAAATGTGCGTCAGTTGAAACAGTTCTTCGAACGTGCGGTGCTCATGAGCACGGAGGATGTGCTCGATGTAGCTCACTTCGAACAGGCAACCGATCTGCAGCAGCAGGAGAGTGGCTCGCAGGACTTTCCTGCGCCGGGGAGCATGACCCTCGATGAGATGGAAGAGGCGATGGTGCGCAAGTGTCTCGAACGCTTCGAGGGCAACATCACCAAGGTGGCTGAGTCCCTGGGGCTGAGCCGTGCAGCGCTGTATCGACGCCTGGAGAAATTTGGTATCGAACCATGAGCATCCAACTATGAGTTTGCGCACCAAGTTCATCGTCTACCTCGTGGTCCTGCACGCTGCCTTCGCTGCCGTCACCTGGCACTGGCTGCAGGGAGAACGCGGTTGGCTGCTGCTGGTAGAGGCCTTCTACGTGCTGTCTATGGGTGTCGGTATCGCGCTGATCCGGCGGTTCTGGATTCCCCTCGATCTGATTCGAACGGGTGCCGAGCTGATCGCAGAACGCGACTTTACGAGCAGATTTCTCGAAGTCGGTCAACCCGAGATGGATCAGCTGGTACGGGTGTACAACCGGATGATCGACCAACTCCGCGAAGAGCGGCTGCGATTGCAGGAGCAGCACTTCTTCATGGATAAGATCCTGGCAAGCGCCCCATCAGGCATTGTTACTCTCGATTTCGATGGGCGCATCGCGCTGGCCAATCCAAGTGCTGAGCGCCTGCTGGGTGCAGCCAGTGACGTTCTGGTGGGCAAGCCGCTTACAGAGATCACGTCACTGATCGCCGGAGCCCTCGCGGCGATTGATCCGGGGCAATCTCAAGTACTACCCCTGCGTGGACAGCGTCGCGTCCGTTGTCATCGCGGGCAGTTCATCGATAGAGGTTTCACGCGCGACTTCTATCTGATGGAGGAACTCACCGATGAGTTGCGGCAGTCGGAAAAGGCAGCCTACGAGAAGGTAATTCGCCTGTTGTCCCATGAGGTCAACAACTCGGTCGGTGCCGTCAACTCACTGCTGAATTCCTGCTTGGTTTATGCTGATCAACTCAAGAGTGAGGATCGCGAAGACTATGTGACGGCGATGCGCGTTGCTATCAATCGAACAGCTGATCTCAACGCATTCATGGCAGGTTTCGCCGACGTGATTCGACTCCCGGATCCGCAACTGCAGCAGGTGGATCTGCATGTTCTGTTGGAAGAGATCCAATTGCTGATGAGTGCTCAAGGATCGTCTGAGATCGATTGGGTGTGGGACGTCGTTGATGCTCCAGATCTGATCTCGATGGACAAGAATCAGATGGAGCAGGTCCTCGTCAACATTTTTAAGAATGCCCTCGAGGCCATCGGCGAGGTGGGGCGCATCGCCATCCGAATCGATCGTGCCGGAGAGGATCCACGCCTTGTGATCGAGGATACTGGATGCGGCATTGATACGATCGTGCAGCAGCAGCTCTTCACGCCCTTCTTCAGTACCAAGGCACAGGGGCAGGGTCTCGGTCTGACGATGGTGTCAGAGATTCTTACGCGCCACGGATTCGAGTTCTCCCTCGAGTCGCAGGATGGCGCGACCCAGTTCGAGATTGTCTTCCGTCCGCCTGCGCGCAAGGGGGTCGTCTGAACACCTCGCGTCACATTTCGAAGTGCGCCGAATAGTCCTGCAGCAGATCGCTGATGTCGTCTCGCGTCTTCTGTAGGTCTGCGACGTGATCGTGCTCTTTCAGCTCGGCCACCTTCGGGAAGAGGGCCACGAGCCAGATGTGCAACTGATCGTGGGCAGGCCCTGTCATCGTGCATCCCTGCACGAGTTGCCCTAACTCTTTGTCGATGTCACCTGCCAAGAGTCTGGCTTCGTCTACTGACTGCAAGTGATCTGACGCGGTGACGA
>Ga0233428_1001867_pt1 | contig 21405 bp, 19 predicted proteins | sample SI_118_April2016_4_FD_179890 | JGI IMG/M metagenome (GOLD analysis project Ga0233428, IMG submission 179890) | Seawater microbial communities from Saanich Inlet, British Columbia, Canada - SI_118_April2016_120_MG | ecosystem: Environmental > Aquatic > Marine > Inlet | place: Canada: British... | reverse complement strand
AAGTGAGCTGGATAAGATTGGAGACCTTCATGGAAAGCGGGTTCACAAGGGGAGCTTTGCGGTATTGAAGGCCCCGGACTTTCCCTCCATGCTGGTGGAGACCGGATTCATCACCAACCCACGGGAGGAGCGAAAACTGCGTACCTCAGCCTATCAACAGAAGCTGGCGGAGGCGATGATGAAAGCGGTGCGCCAGTTTGCGGTTCGTTACCCGCTGACTGAAACGGTTCCATCCTCTTCAACAGAGGCACACTCCAGGGTTCTCTATTATCGGGTGAAAAAGGGAAATACGCTCAGCTCAATTGCTAAAAGTCGGGGTATATCGCTCAGCGCTCTGCGCAGGCTCAATCCGGGGCTGGGGGATCTGCTCAGCGTTGGGCAGAAGCTGAGAGTTCAATAGTCAGGCATGAACGCTAGAATCAAAAGGCTCTCTACTCAGCTCTCTAACCAGATTGCCGCGGGCGAGGTGGTGGAGCGTCCCTCATCGGTACTCAAAGAGCTGCTTGAGAATAGTGTAGATGCCGCAGCAACCCGGATCTGGATCGATATTGAGGAGGGGGGGGAGCGGTTGATCCGGGTGCGGGATAATGGTGAGGGGATTGTTCGGGAGGATCTAATGTTGGCGCTGGATCGCCACGCGACCAGTAAAGTGGGTTCTCTTGAGGAGTTGGGGCGAATCACTACGCTCGGCTTTCGGGGGGAGGCACTGCCGAGTATTGCCTCGGTCTCCCGTCTGCAACTCATCTCACACGCCGAAGGGGAGCGGCAGGGGTGGCGCATCTTCTGCAATGGGGGGATCGATGTTGAGCCGCCACAACCGGATTCTCACCCTCAGGGGACAACGGTAGAGATTCGGGATCTCTTTTTTAATACCCCGGCACGTAAAAAGTTCCTCAAAACAGGTAAGACCGAGTTTCGTCATATCGAGGATGTGGTACGGCGTATGGTACTGGCTCATCCTGAGATGTTGTGGGTGCTGAAACACAATGGGCGGGTGGTACGCGAGTACCCGGCAGGTACTGGAAGAGCGGCATGGGAGCGTCGTATCCAGGCGGTATTAGGGGGAGACTTTATCGACCACGCCCTCTATCTGGAGAGCCGATCGGCTGATCTGGCATTAACGGGGTGGGTTGGGCAGCCGACCGCCTCACGCAGTCAGCCGGATCAACAGTTCTTTTTTGTCAACGGAAGGATGATTCGGGACAAAGTGGTCACTCATGCCATTCGTCAGGCCTATCAGGACGTACTGTTTCATGGCCGCCACCCCGCTTTTCTGCTCTTTCTTGAGATTGATCCAGAGATGGTGGATGTGAATGTTCACCCAACCAAACATGAGGTACGGTTTCGTGAGAGCCGTCAGATACATGGCTTTATCTCTCGTCAGGTACAAGATGCCCTGGCTGCAGATCGACCGGGTACTCCCCATGCTGGAGGAGCAGCGGTGGAGGTGGTAGATCGGGAGACCGGGGAGATCCAGATGCTCACGCCCGACCATGCTACGGATCTGGCTCAGCCCAGCAGTGCGTCACCTCCCTGGATTGAGATTCCGAAATCTTCCGTACCAGAGATTCGTCACAACCACTCCCTGGATCTCGATTTTCTCACTACGGCAACTGTTCCGGCTCAGGTCGGGGAGTCAGAGGTGAAGGAGTACGGGGATGGCTATCCGCTGGGCCATGCGGTAGCACAGATTCATGGGACCTATATTCTGGCGGAAAACCGGCAGGGGCTGGTGTTGGTGGATATGCATGCGGCCCATGAACGTATCACCTATGAACGTCTCAAGCAGTCGGTGGCCGCAGAGGGGGTGCGTACTCAACAGCTGTTGGTGCCGGTTACCCTTGCGGTCAGTGAGAAAGAGGCCGAGTTTGCGGAACAGCAGCACGCCCTGTTTCATCAGTTGGGTCTATCGTTGGATCGTACCGGGCCGCTCTCCCTGTTGGTGCGTGAGGTACCGGCACTACTCTCAACTGCCGATGCGGGGCAGTTGGCGAAAGATCTGTTGGCCGACCTGTTGACGCATCAGCAGGGGGGATCTGTTGAGACGCAGATCAATGAGGTGTTGGCAACCATTGCCTGTCATGGGTCGGTGCGTGCAGGGCGACGGCTGAGCCTGCCGGAGATGGATGCTTTGCTACGGGATATGGAGCGGACCGAGCGTAGTGGGCAGTGTAACCACGGTCGCCCCACCTGGCGGCAGTTGACACTGGATGAGCTGGATGGGCTCTTTCTCCGTGGACAGTAACCGGAGTGATGCGCTACTTTTTCTGACCGGACCCACCGCAGCGGGGAAGACTGCGCTGGCCGTTGAGCTGGTAGAGCGGTACCCTTTTGAGATTATCAGCGTCGACTCCGCGCTGGTCTATCGGGGCATGGATATCGGCACCGCAAAACCGGATGCGGAGACCCTGCAACGGGCACCTCACCGGCTGATTGACCTGCTGGAGCCGGAAGAGCCCTATTCGGCAGCCCGTTTTCGTGAGGATGCACTATCTGAGATCAACGCGATTCGTCAAAATGGCAACGTCCCACTGCTGGTAGGGGGGACCATGCTCTACTATAGGGCACTGCAGTTTGGTCTCTCCAGACTGCCGGCCTCAGACCCGGAAATACGTGGCGCACTGGAGCAGCAGAGAGCGAAGGAGGGGTTGGCACCCCTCTACCGCAGGTTACAGAGAGTAGATCCGATTGCAGCGGCACGTATCCATGCGCACGATTCACAGCGTATCCAGCGTGCGCTGGAGGTGTTTGAGATGAGCGGGATCCCCCTCACCACCCTTCAGCAACAGCAGCAGGCAGAGGCGATGAATCCCGCACAGATTCAGATGATTGCGGTTGCCCCAAAAGATCGCTCGGTTCTTCATCAACGTATTGAGCAACGTCTCGGTCTGATGATGGAGCAGGGGTTTGTTGAGGAGGTTGAGCAGCTCCGTCAGCGCCAGGGGCTATCTCTGGATACACCCGCGATGCGTTCAGTGGGCTATCGTCAGGTGTGGGAGTATCTGGATGGAAAGCTGGAGCGAGAGGAGATGCTCTACAGAGCAGTCGTTGCCACCCGTCAGTTGGCCAAACGACAGCTTACCTGGTTACGTAACTGGCCGACAGCAGTAGAGTGGATGGAACCCGATGAGAGCGCGGCGGTAAAAAGGGTGGCAACAAATATATTTTGATCTGACCATTTCATTTGTCGCCTCTTCTGGTATATTTTTAAATTCTCTGAATGAGAACGACTGTTTCCCCTATGAGGGAAGGGTTGTAATAATAATAAAAGGTATAGTCAAAAATGAGCAATAAAAGCAAGCAGCTACAAGAGCCCTTCCTAAACGCTTTACGGAAGGAGAAGGTGCCGGTCTCCATCTTCCTGGTCAATGGAATTAAGTTGCAGGGGCAGATTGACTCATTTGATCAGTTTGTGCTTCTGCTTAAAAGCTCGGTCAACCAGATGGTCTATAAACATGCCGTCTCAACGATTGTTCCCGCGCGTCCGATCCATATTGATTACGAGTAAGGCCAATCTTTTTCGTGCAATCCACCCCTTCTGAGCGATAGAGATTGGCTCAGTTTTTTGAACGTCACCAGGGCGGTGACCGGGCTCTGCTTGTCCATCTAGATCTTCATGAGCCCCGTCTGGTGGAGCTGGTTGAGGAGTTTGAGCTGCTGGTAGAGTCGGCGGGTGCAGAGATTATTGATACCCTTGTGGCACATCGTCGCTCTATTGAGTCACGCTACTTTATTGGCAGTGGCAAGGCAGAAGAGATTCAAAAAATTGTAGAGCATGAAGAGATCGATGTGGTGATCTTCAACCATGCACTCACCCCGGCACAGGAGCGCAACCTGGAGGGGCTGGTACAGTGCCGTGTACTGGATCGAACCACCCTGATTCTTGATATTTTTGCCCAGCGCGCCCGCTCCCATGAGGGAAAACTACAGGTGGAGCTGGCTCAGTTACGCCATCTCTCTACCCGTCTGATCCGGGGCTGGACTCATCTGGAGCGGCAGAAGGGAGGGATTGGCCTGCGCGGGCCTGGTGAGACTCAGTTAGAGAGCGACCGGCGGATGATCGGCTTACGGATCAAACAGATCAGTAAACGGTTAGAGAAGGTGGAGGCGACTCGAAATCTGGGGCGGCGTTCCAGAAAACGGACCACAACCCCGACGCTCTCTCTGGTCGGCTATACCAATGCGGGTAAATCAACCCTCTTTAATGCACTCACGAATGCCGGTATCTATGCGGCAAACCAGCTCTTTGCAACGCTGGACCCCACCCTGCGTAGCCTCAAACTACCCGGTGGCAGGGGGGTGGTATTGGCAGATACGGTGGGATTTATCCGTGACCTGCCGCATGATCTGGTGCAGGCTTTTCGCTCCACTCTGATTGAGACCTGTGAGGCTGACCTGCTGATTCATGTGATTGATGCGGTACATGAAGAGCGACATGATCAGATTGATCAGGTAAATCTTGTGCTGGAGGAGATCGGAGCAGAGCAGGTGCCTCAACTGGAAATCTATAATAAGATTGATCTGGCAGAGTCGCTGGAGCCCCGTGTTGACTATAATGAGGCGGGTGAGGTGGTGAGAATCTGGCTGTCAGCAAAGAGCGGGGCAGGTATTGAGCAGCTACTCCATGTGTTGACGGAGCGATACTCCGGGAACCTGCTGCAGGGGTCGCTGCTGCTCCACCCGGAGGAGGGGAAGCTTCATGCGACGCTTCATCAAGAGGGGGGAGTGGTTGCCGAAAGTTTTACTGATGAGGGGGGGTGGAAGATGGAGGTTGAACTCCCGCGCAAAACACTGGATCATCTACACCTTCTTGAGCGGGTAGTCAGTGGTGAGACCCTTCCCAATGAAGTGATAGTAGATAAACAATAGTAATAGTTACCAACCAAGGAATAGCAATCCATGAAGGAGCAAGGGATGCAGAGTCATGATGGGTGCCATACGGAGCCTGCTTTGTCTGGAAAGACGGAGATGGGCTGGGACAATAACTCAGACAATAATTCGGGGAACAAGCGTCCGGGAGGTAATGATCCGTGGGGCGGAGGGGGGAATAATAACCAGCAGCCTCCTGATCTTGATGAGGTGGTGAAGAAGCTGCAAGAGTCACTGTCCCAGATCTTTGGAGGAGGAAAGGGGAAGAGAGGGGGCAAAGGGCCTCGCTCGATAGACCCCTCTGACAAGACCCCGAACGGGGGGAATGGTGTAAAGATTGGTCTGGGCACGCTGTTTGGTCTATTGGCAGCGATCTGGCTGCTCTCTGGAATTTACATTGTGGATCCCGCTGAGCGCGGAGTGGAGCTCTATTTTGGGAAGTATTTTGATACCACCATGCCGGGACCACACTGGGTTCCCCCCTATCCTGTTGCACAGGTAGAGAAGGTGAATGTGGAAGAGATCCGCAATATAGAGATTGGCTACCGTTCTCGTGGTGGAACACAGTCGGTCGGTTCTGTGCCGCGTGAGTCTCTGATGCTGACCAAAGATGAAAATATCATCGATATCAAATTTGCGGTGCAGTATCGGGTCAAGGATGCCAAGAACTACCTCTTTAGTGTTCTCAACCCGGATGAGACCCTGCGTCAGGCCACCGAGAGTGCGGTACGTGATGTGATTGGTAAGAGTAATATGGACCACGTACTGACGGCGGGGCGTGCCGATATCGCCTCCCGTTCCCGTGATCTGATTCAGGAAATTGCTGACCGTTATAGCACTGGACTTGAGGTGACCACGGTCAATATGCAGGATGCACAGCCACCCGATCAGGTGCAGGGATCTTTTGCCGATGTAGTCAAGGCGCGTGAGGACAAGCAGCGTTTAATCAACGAGTCAGAGGCCTACAGTAATGACCTGTTACCGAGAGCGCGTGGTGCCTCGGCACGTATCATTGCAGAGGCAGAAGCGTATCGTGAGAAGGTGATAGTGAAGGCCGATGGTGAGGCCTCACGTTTTACCCAGGTGTTGGTTGAGTATGAGAGAGCGCCCGAGGTGACCCGCAAGCGTATCTATATTGATACGATGGAGAAGGTACTCTCTCGCTCCAGTAAGGTGATGGTTGATGTGGATGGCGGCAATAGTCTGCTCTATCTGCCACTTGACAAGATGGTGAATCGCTCATCCGCAAACCGACCTGCCATTGAGCACAAGGCTCTATCCGGGGGGGGGAGTAGTGCCCAGAGTAAGAGCAGCAGTTCACGTTCCGACCCGCGTAGCAGAGGCCGATAGAGAATAGAGATCATGAATAGAATAAAAGTAGTTGTTGGGGCAGTCGCGTTGGCTTTGGTTGTGCTCTCGATGTCGGCCTTTATTGTCGATGAGCGTGAACTGGCGATCAAGTTCCGGTTGGGAAAGATTGCCGAGGTGGATTACCCACCAGGGCTCCATTTTCAGATACCGCTTGTTAATAACGTACGTAAATTTGATAAGCGAATCCAGACCCTGGACGCAGACCCAGAACGTTACCTGACCCTGGAGAAGAAGAATGTACAGGTCGACTCCTTTGTTAAATGGCGTATTGGTAATGTAGAGACCTTCTTTAAATCAGTGGGAGGAGATATCTGGGTAGCCAATCAGCGTCTTTCGCAGGTGGTTAAGGATGGGTTGCGCGGTGAGTTTGGTAAACGCTCGGTACAAGAGGTTATCTCGGGTGAGCGTGATGAGATCATGGCTGCCATTACCGAAATTGCTGCTCGTCAGGCGATGGACTTCGGGATTGATGTGGTTGATGTACGGATTAAGCGTGTCGACCTGCCGCAAGAGGTAAGTAACTCGGTATTCCGCAGGATGGAGGCAGAGCGTGACCGAATTGCCAAGGAGTTCCGTTCAGAGGGGCATGAGGCCGCAGAGCGGATTCGTGCAGAGGCGGATCGCCAACGCACCGTGATTGTGGCTGAGGCAACCAAAAAATCAGAGGAGATGCGCGGTGAGGGGGATGCCAAGGCTTCCGAGACCTATGCTAATGCGTATGGTAAAAACCCGGAGTTTTACGCCTTCTATCGCAGTCTGAGTGCTTATGAGACGACCTTTCAAAACCAAGGGGACCTGTTGGTTCTGGAGCCTGATAGTGAGTTCTTTCAGTACTTCAATGGCAAGCAGACACCCTAGCCCACTCTGCTCGATAGCATGGTATGGAGTGGTCTGACCTGTTTGCGGCGATAGCCCTGGTGCTGGTATTTGAGGGGCTATTACCGGCCCTCAACCCGGAAGGATGGCGAGAGACGATGGCGCGACTCGCCGGTATGGAGAATGAACAACTCAGAAGAATGGGGCTGATTAGCATGATTGTGGGTGCTGCCCGCTCTATCTGGTAAGAATGTCATGAATAGTGAAATGAAAAGTGTACCCGTCTCATTAGAGCACTGGCGGCTCCCCGATGGGGTGGAAGAGCTACTGCCAGCAGAGGTGGTCGAGATTGAGGCGCTTCGTCGAGGCGTATTGGATCTGTTTCATAGCTGGGGTTACGAGACCGTGATTCCTCCACTTATTGAGTATCTGGAGTCGCTCCTGACCGGTAGTGGAAATGAGCTGGATCTTCAGACTTTCAAGCTGACGGATCAGTTGACGGGCCGGATGATGGGGGTGAGAGCCGATATGACCCCACAGGTGGCCCGTATTGATGCCCACCGTCTTAACCGTGAGGGGCCGGTTCGTCTCTGTTATCTTGGCTCGGTACTCCGTACCCGTCCGATCATCTCTGGTGCCACCCGCAGCCCGATACAGGTGGGAGCAGAACTCTATGGACATCGTGGGATAGAGAGTGATCTGGAGGTGATGGGGCTGATGCTGGAGATGCTCAAGCAGGCGGGTCATACCTCCATCGTGCTTGATTTAGGTCATGTGGGCATCTATCGTGGCCTGGTTGAAGAGGCGGGGCTGGATGACCAGCAGCAGAAACTGCTTAATGGTGCTCTGCGGCGTAAGGCCACGCAAGAGGTTCGTGAGATCGTAGCGGCCACAGTGGATGATGCAGTTCTGCAACAGACGCTGATTGAGTTGATGGATCTGAATGGTGGGGTAGAGGTACTGCAAAGAGCCAAACATCTGGCTCCCTCAATCCAGGGTGCGGTGCATATGTTGGAGCAGATTGCGGCTGTGGCACAACAGCAGCAGTGGGGGGTAGAGCTCCACTTTGATCTCGCAGAGTTGCGGGGATATGACTACCATACCGGGGTACTGTTTGCCGCCTATGTGCCCGGTAAGGGCGATGCAGTGGCGCAGGGGGGGCGTTATGATAATGTCGGTGCAGTCTTTGGACGTGCCCGCCCAGCCACAGGTTTCAGTGCAGATCTTAAGAATCTCGTTGCAATCAGTCAGCCACAGAACTATCCTCCCCCAGCGATTTTTGCCCCATATGGCGACTCGGCTGAACTACATCAGGAGATTGGGCGTTTGCGTCAGTCGGGGGAGCGGGTAGTGGTAGAGTTGCCGGGACAACGGCAACAGGCCGAAGAGATGGGATGTGACCGAAAATTGGTCCAGAATGGAGTGAGCTGGATCGTAGAGACCGTATAACCCTGTCTCTTCGCACCTTTGCGTGAGACTGCAGTTTGTTTTTCAGGAATTAAAAAGATGGCTAAAAACGTAGTAATTATTGGCTCCCAATGGGGAGATGAAGGCAAAGGCAAGGTGGTGGATCTGTTGACTGACCGTGCTGCTGCCGTGGTTCGTTTTCAGGGAGGGCATAATGCGGGACATACCCTGGTGATTGAAGGCGAGACTACGGTTCTTCACCTAATCCCCTCCGGTATTCTGCGTGATAATGTCACCTGTTATATCGGCAATGGAGTGGTGTTGGCACCTGATGCGTTGTTGAGTGAGATTAAAATGTTGGAGGCGCGTGGTATCCCGGCCCGTGAGCGACTTCGTCTGAGTGAGGCCTGCCCGCTAATTCTCCCCTACCATATCGCACTGGATCAGGCGCGTGAGGTGGCTCGTGGCAAGAAGGCGATTGGTACCACTGGGCGTGGAATTGGTCCAGCCTATGAGGATAAGGTCTCCCGTCGGGGAATCCGTCTGGGAGATCTGTTAGATGAGGCACGTTTTACCGATCGTCTGAGAGAGGTGATGGCCTATCATAACTTTGCTCTGGAGCACTACTTCAAGGCCGAAACGGTCGATTATCAAGAGGTGCTGGAGAGCTCACTGGAGATGGCGGAGGCGTTGCGCCCAATGGCCACAGATGTGACTGAGGAGCTGTTTCAGCTCTATGAGGACGATAAAGGCATTCTCTTCGAAGGGGCGCAGGGTACCTTGCTTGATATCGACCACGGGACCTATCCCTATGTCACCTCCTCAACAGTGACGGCGGGTGGTGCCTCTGCCGGTAGCGGTGTTGGGCCCCGTTATATGGACTATATTCTGGGGATTACCAAGGCCTACACCACACGAGTCGGGGCAGGGCCGTTCCCGACAGAGCTCTATGATGGGGATGGTCTGCTTGATTCGAGTGGTCAGCATATGGCAGAAAAAGGACGTGAGTTCGGTGCCACCACCGGGCGGGCGCGTCGTTGTGGCTGGTTTGATGCGGTTGCACTGCGCCGTGCGGTTCAGGTCAACAGCTTTACCGGCCTCTGTATTACCAAACTGGATGTGCTGGATGGGCTGGAGCAGCTGAAAATCTGTACCGGCTACCGGGTGGATGGAGAGACCTGTAGCGCTCCCCCTATCGGTGCAGATGCCTATGAGGCGTGTGAACCAGTTTATGAAGAGATGGCCGGGTGGAGTGAATCTACTCTGGGAGCGAAAAATTATGATGCGCTACCCGAGAATGCCAAGGCCTATCTAGAGCGACTGGCCGTACTTTGTGGGGTGCCGATTGATATTGTCTCAACCGGGCCCGACAGAGAAGAGACGATTGTTCTCAACCACCCTTTTCAGTAGGTTTCTTGGTTCCTTAGCCTCTTTTGCCACGCTCTCTCTGGGGGGAGAGATCTCTGACTCTATTCTTTGACAGCTTCCTGCGCAGCTGGTGGGACGGAGGGGGTGGAAAGGGGGTCTCCTCGCCACGGAAATAGAGGAGGTCTGCCTTGGGTTTGGCTGCACTGGTAGCGAAGGTTATACCAGACTGTGGTGCCGGGGAGTGTGTCCTCAATCATTGAGCCGGCATGTGAGTCAGAGTGAACGGTTGTATAGGCACCATCATCAGCGACCTTACAGCGCTTGTAGGCTGCATTCAGACAGCCGGAGGGGCTGCCCTGACACTTGATTTGATAGATCGCCTGACCATTGTGGGTGGTGTTGGTGACGCAGCCGCTGAGTCCAAAGGTGACTCCAAGCGCAAGTAGGGGGAGGAGCGATATTTTCATAGGAAGAGTCTACGCCATTCGAGCCGCTAGATACAAAACATCCTCTCCCGATGACTCTAGCTTCAGGAGAGAATAGTAACCATGTTTGCGATCAGGACAAAATAGGCCACTGCAAAAGTGGTAATAGTGAATAGCGTGGAGCTTGTGCTGATGGTTGCGTCATAAGAGAGTATTTTTTTGATTGTATTCACTGACCGTCTCCAGTTGATTGTATGCAGTATCTATCGTCAATTAATGTGTGATTCGGTGAATATATATGCAATACCTGCGCCATATTATTCTGTTATTCACATCGATAGATAAGGGTTCTCAATACTGGATAGGTGGAGCTAGAGCCCCCCTACGGGGGGGGGCAACTCGTGTTCAACTGAGGATTTTAGGTTCAATCGAGGGTTACGGGATTATGATGATCTGAGCCGGATCAATGCGGCGGCTGCCAAAACGACGGAGTGGGCCATGATGAGTCCAAAGCCATAGTTGGGGTAGGAGTAAGTGGCAAACTGAGCCACTTTACCGACACCAAATACGGTAGGCATAAAGGGCTTCACGGTGAATGCCCCCATTTCGCTGAGGTGGTGGCCGAACCACCAGAGCCATCCGGCATAGTCCATGATAAAGAAGAGGGGGAGTGCCATCGGTACCAGGATTAGAACCCAGGTAAAGATCCTCTCCATCTTCCAGAGACCAAAGATAATCAGAGCCATTGCGGCGAGTAGGCCACCGAAGACAATGTTGGTGATACTCATCATCAGTTCAGTACGCTCAATGTCGGTCATTCCCACCTTACTGGCCATTACATTGCATCGTGCCAAAAACTCGCTCTGCTGCTGTTCTGCACTCATCGAGGCGCCACTCTGGATCAGGTCATACATCTCATGGAAGGTAGACATGATTGCAGCAGTAGCACCGGCATTCACCAGTAGATCGTTCAGCTCCTCAAAGGGGCGCTGTTGGGTGGCATAGAGATCCACATAGTTCATCTTGGTGGCATAGCTTTTACAGTCGACCCCCACCGAGGGGAAGTAGCGGGCCAGAGCCTCCTCATAACTGGCCCGGATCGCGTCTGTTCCACTCCACTGCTGAATCTCATCCGGCTTGAGCTGCATGGTACTCATCAGGTCATCACGATAGGGGGCCGATTGTAGATTGAGCCCCCCTTCGGTATAGAGGGTAGTGTAAGTCCAGCTCGCAATAGCCAGAGAACCTGCACTGATTAGCAGGATTCGATGTCTGTTGTTGGGGAGTGCAAAAGCAATGATCATCAGCCCCAGTAGGGCAAATACAAAGGGGGAGACCGCACGCTCTATCGGAGCCCCGGCAGCAATCGGATACATTCCTACATAGTGGTTAATCGCATCCATCTCATGTTTGCAATTGAGTGCCTCCTCCTCAAATTTCTCCTCAGAGACCACTTTCTGGCAGCCATTATCCACCTTGTTGACATGGAAATGGATGCGAATCCCCTGTGGGAAGGCCGCCTCCGGGTATTGGGGAGCCTTGAGAGAGACCCACCAGATCGGGCTATAGAAGATAGAGATCAGAAGCCCAAGAGCGACCAGAGAGAGGGTGCCGATCATCAGGTTCTGTTTGGCGGGGGAGAGGGACATCGGAAAGCTCCTGTGTTATTCAGGTAAGGGAGCCTCTGATCAGGTCTGTGCGAATTGAATCATGACTTGTGCAGAGGTTCCTAAGTAGTGGGTCATTGTTTCGACCACTTCAGGGAAGTTGAAACCGCCCCTCAATGAGGGGCGGCAGGTGGGAAGGTTAGTCGTAATCCGGGTTGATCCAGCCAACGGGAGCCAGATCTTCTTTAGGTACCGGTATTTGTGACACATAATCGATCACCGCTCTCATATCGGCATCACTGAATCCGGCAATCTGCTTCACCATGTCGGGGTTGGCATTACGGCGTTTACCATCACGAATCCACTCAAACTGACGTAGCATGTAGGCATAGTGCTGTCCCTGAATCTTGGGGTAAAACTTCTCTTGATTACCTTCTCCCGCCTCACCGTGACACTGGATGCAGTTGGCTTTATAGAGCTTCTCTCCGTGGGCCAGATTATCTCCATCCCCTTTACCGTTGTTGGGGTTCATTGGAAGTTTGGCGATATAGTCGGTTACATCGGCAATCGCCTGTTCATCTCCAATAGATTCCGGCAGTGCAAAGGGGTACATGGTGGGGTTGTCACGGTTGAGTGCGCGAATGTCGGCGAGCTGTTTAATCAGTACATTCTTGTGCTGTCCCGCAAGCTGAGGGAAGGTGCCGTTGGCCATGCCCCACCCCTCCAGTAGATGGCAGGCAGAGCAGACCTCATAGACCTCGATGCCATTTTCACGGTCTGGAGTCAGCGTCATGGCCACACCTTGTTCACCACCACCCTCATTCCAGGCTGAATAGGTGGTTCCGCTGAGGGTGGCCGCAACTAATGCTGCGGCCGCTATGATTGAGGTTGATTTTTTCATAAATAGATTTCTCCAGCTTGTTTGGGTAGAGGAGGTGTTGTTATGGCTGTTGGGCTACTTCAGGCTGGAGAGCCAGTCAGCAATCTCGCCCATCTCTGCCTCATTGACCAGCCCCATGACCCCCTGCATCGCAGCGGCCATACCATTGTTGCGCGCACCCGATTTAATGTCTTTCATCTGGTTGAGGGCGTAATCTCTGTTCTGCCCGGCCAGTTTTGGATAGAGAGGGAGGAGGGGGGTCTTGGCATCTTTCCCGTGGCAGGACCAGCAGGTCTTGGCGCTATAGAGTGCTGCACCATCAGCCGATGCAGAGGTAGACAGGGCCGATAGCAGTACGATGGAGGAGGTGAGTAGTATGGTTTTATTCAATTTCATCTGTATTTCCTTAGTAATTATTTTGTCAGTGGCAGATCAGCAATAGCCGGGAGGTTATTATTGAGGAGCTACATAAAAAGGGGGAGAGTTGTTGCTCTCCCCCTTATTCCATTTTCTGGATTGATGGTTACTTTAGCTGTGGGTTATTTCACAACCTTGGCACCATGCTCTTCCAGATAGGTCTTGGCACGCAGACCGATGTCTGCTGCTTTAACCTGATACTGCCACCACTGTCCAGCCTGCAGAGTTGCATTCTGGAAGTCATTGCTTTTGGCTGACTCTTCAGCCTTCTTGCGCCAGGTCTCAGCGAAGCCTAACTGATCCACCGCATCCTCAACCAGTGCAACCACTGGAGTGAAGTCGGTGTAGTTGGTGCTGGTGATGTAACCTACAACGCTGTCGATAATGGCCTGCGTATCCAGATTGGTCTGGTACTGCTTGTCATAATCTCCCTTGCTATAGATTGTGCCATCCACAATCTTACCGCTAGCCGCCTTGTAGCCTTTAGGTTTGACCAGCAGATAACCTTCCATCTCCAGGTGAAGTGCTGAGCAGAACTCGGTGCAGTAATAAGGGAAGACCCCCTCTGTATCCGCTATAAAGGTGGCAGAAACAGTCTTGCCTGGCTCGATAGAGAGGTTGACGTTGGTACCATTAAGCGCAAAGCCGTGGGTCTCATCCTCAGCACGCTCCAGATTGGTAAGGTGAATGATGACCTTGTCACCAACTTCAGCCTCAATTGTCTCTGGAGTAATGTGTGAACGGATCACAGTACCGAATACCTCAACCGTGCAGTTATCACCCTCACAGCTACGAACGGTCTTTTCACGACCCGCGCGTGCCTTGAATGGGGAGCGTTTGTCAGCACGGCTATTCCAGCCTGACTTATAACGAATGCCTGGTTTCAGCTTGTCTGCCTTGATCGCAACGACATAGTGCGGTTCGCCCAGTGGCAGTGGCATATCATAGAGCAGCTCCATTTTGTCACCCCGGATATCAATCAGCTGGTGATTTTGTGGGTGCAGAGGGCCGACAGGATTGAAACGATCAATTGCCAGCTTATTCAGAGAGACCAGATATTTTCCATCTGGAGAGGCAGAATCACCCTCCATAGCGACTAGGTGTCCAATGTTGTAGTGGATGGAGAGCTTATCGAGTACTTCCCCCTTACAGTAGTCCCACTTCGTTACCTGAGAATCCACATAGATTGAGGTATAGACCGTACAGGGCTTGGAGTCGTACTGAGTATGCAGTGGACCGAGGCCAACCTGTACCTGTTTGTGAAGTGCATCCTGTAGCGAGACAACAGGGATTCCATAAGGGTCGTGCGCCTCATAGTTACCCTTATTGTGTGCGGCCATCATCTTCTCGAAACTGTAGACATAGGCATGGCTATCGAGCTTGCCGGAGACAATCAGATGGCTGCCGTCTGGAGAGACGTCCACACCATGCGGGCTCTTGGGCTCAGGCACCAGGAATAGCGCCTTGTTCTTGACCATGGTCTCCATAGAGAGAACGTCCATGCCATTGATGGGCTTACCCTTCCCGGCCTTGAACAGCTCGGAGGCCTTCTTCCAGTTAATTGCATGGAGGAAGTCGGTATCTTTTTGGGAACAACCGGCCTCATACGGAGGACGACCCTTCTCAATACCGCCGACATAACGCTCAGAACAGAAAGAGTTGGTGAAAGACCAGCCATCACTGACAAACTTACCGGCATCAGAGAGATCCTGACTATAGGGTGGAAGCTCTACGGTAAAGGATTGGGCTGGGTCAATACGTCCCTTCTCTTTATCAAATGCCCAATAAGTGACACCACCACGGTAGCGATCATTGAACTGTTCCAGAGGAACATACTCATTCTCAAATGGGGCAGGGTACTGTGCGGCCTCGATAATGTAGTCAGTGTTTGGGGTAACGAAGGCACCACCGTGCTCATTGTTGAAATGGGGGTTAACGACAATCTGTTTGGTTTCAAAATCATGCAGATCAATTACAGCTATACGAGGGTTGGCTTTGTCATTGATAAATAGATACTTTCCGTTGTACTCGCCCTCAGTCTCAGAGAATGCGGGGTGGTGAGTATCACCAAAGCGGATCTCTTTTCCGTTGATGTTTCCATCAGCCAATACCGCTTTAGACTCATCATCAAAACCATATCCTTGCCAAGGCTCCGGGGTAAATACACCGATATACTTGAGGATACGCATGGATGGAATACCATAAACGATCACCTGTCCACTCTGACCACCAGAGCTGAAGGCAAGGTATTCATCACGTCCACCGGAAGGGGTATAGGTTTTAGCTGCCGCCAGCAAATCCTTCTGTGTGAGACCGCGTTCTTTCATTACATCGTCCAGCGTGGAGGACCACGCAGCACCGCCAGTGCCGAGAGATAGACCGATGGCAACGGCCATAGTAAGCGTCTTTTTTATCATAGGTTATTGACTCCATTGTTATTTTTGGTTTCATGGCCCTTTGGGAGAAAGGTCATGAGAGGGGATTGTATTACTAATATGAATTTCGTGCTAGGGCAGATTTAGTGTAGTTTTGATATGCGAGTATCATTAGTCTCCACTGAAATAATTAAATAAAATCAATCGGTTATTTGTTTTGGATGCCCGGATTGTACAATCACTTTTCATAAGTAGGTGATTCAGTAGGGGTTTTTTATACGGAGTAAGGCTCAAAATCTGCATAATTTTTGTCTGGAATAGTATTGACAGATTAAAGGGCAAGGATCCAAACTTTAATGAGATGAATATTGAATGGAATAAATAGTGTGGAGCAGATTCTTCAAAAGCTCTCGCACCAGCTTCTGGAGAGGGGGTGGAAGGTGGCTGCTGCCGAGTCCTGTACGGGGGGGTGGATTGCCAAGCTGTTGACCGACCTGCCGGGTAGTACAGCCTGGTTCGAACGTGGTTTCGTAACCTACTCTAATGAGGCGAAGGTGGATATGTTGGGACTCTCTGCAGCGACCCTGCAGCAGCATGGGGCGGTGAGTGAGGCGACCGTAAAAGAGATGGTTGCGGGTGCTCTGGATCACAGTCATGCGGATCTTGCGGTGGCTGTGAGTGGTATTGCAGGGCCATCCGGGGGCAGTGTCGATAAGCCGGTGGGGTTGGTCTGGTTTGGTTGGCAGAGGCGTGATGGCCGCTGTCACTGCGAGTCCAGGCAGTTTGAGGGGGGGCGTGATGCAGTACGGGCGCAGACGGTGTGGGTTGCGCTGAAAGGGTTGAGTGATTTTTGTGAAACATAGGCTCTTTTTTGCGTTGGAGCCACCACCGCCTGTGCGTGAGATATTGAGTCAGATCAAGAGTGCCTCTGCTCGGGGTAATCAGGGGCGCACAGTGGACTGTGCAAATCTCCATCTGACACTTCAGTTCTTAGGCGGGGTAGTGGATGAGCAGATTGAGCGATTGGAAGAGGTGGCAACCCAGCTACAGACGGAACCTTTTTTGCTAACGCTGGATCAGTTTGGCCACTGGGATCATCCCCGTATTCTCTGGCTGGGGCCGCTGATTACCCCGGTTCCACTGTTGGCGCTACAGGCAGGGTTGGAGACGGCCCTGATTCAACAGTGTGGTTTTGTGCCAGAAGCGAGGCGTTATCGTCCCCATGTGACACTCATGCGCAAGGTGGATAAGGTTGAGACGTTGCCACAGATTGAGCCACTGACGTGGCCGGTAGATCAATTTTCGTTGATGGAGTCGCTCTCATCCCCCGCGGGGGTAGTGTATAAAACGCTGAACCAGTGGCCCTTATCGACTAAATAGCCACTAAAACGGGTTGGGTGTGTCCTGTTTTTTATGGGATAATTTCGCGTTTTCCTACTCTTGAAACGAAACCGAAACGAAATGGACGATAATCGTAAAAAGGCATTACAGGCGGCACTGGGGCAGATCGAGCGACAGTTTGGCAAGGGTTCGGTGATGCGTATGGGGGATGATAATGCTCAGCATGATATTGATGTGGTCTCCACGGGGTCACTGGGGCTTGATGTTGCCTTGGGGGTTGGTGGCCTGCCGCGCGGTCGTGTAGTAGAGATCTATGGCCCGGAGTCCTCAGGTAAGACAACACTCACCCTGCATGCAGTGGCTGAGATGCAAAAGCTTGGTGGTACTGCCGCCTTTATTGATGCAGAACACGCTCTCGACCCGATCTATGCGGGTAAACTGGGGGTTAATATCGATGACCTGCTGGTATCACAGCCCGATACCGGTGAGCAGGCGCTAGAGATTACCGACATGCTGGTGCGTTCCGGTGCGGTCGATGTTGTGGTGATTGACTCCGTTGCGGCGCTGACCCCGAAGGCTGAGCTGGAGGGGGATATGGGCGACACCCATGTGGGTCTGCAGGCACGCTTGATGTCTCAGGCACTGCGTAAACTCACTGCTAATATCAAACGCTCGAATACCTTGGTGATCTTCATCAACCAGATTCGAATGAAGATTGGGGTGATGTTTGGTAGCCCTGAGACCACTACCGGTGGCAACGCCCTCAAATTCTACGCCTCGGTTCGTCTCGACATTCGCCGCATCGGTGCGATTAAGAAAGGGGATGAGATTCTCGGTAACGATACCCGGGTCAAGGTGGTGAAAAACAAGGTGGCACCACCGTTTAAACAGGTTACTTTCGATATTCTCTATGGAGAGGGGATTTCGCGAGAAGGTGAGATTATCGATTTGGGGGTTGAGCAAGGGATTGTCAAGAAGTCGGGTGCCTGGTATAGCTATGGTAGTGAGCGTATTGGGCAGGGTAAAGATAATGTCCGTCAGTTCCTGAAAGAGCACCCTGATATGGCCAGGGAGATCGAACAGCAGGTTCGGGAGAAACTGCTACCTGACTCTCAACAGTCAAACAGACAGAACCGGGACAGTGATAAAGAGTCAGAGTGAGGCCTGGAACCGGGCGCTGGATCTGCTCTCCCGGCGAGAACACTCCGTGCTGGAGCTGAGTCGAAAGCTACGCAGTAAAGGGGCTGAAGAGGGGTGGATCGACCCGCTACTGGAGCGGTTGGTCGAAGAGGGGTGGCTGAGTGAGACCCGTTTTGCCGAGAGCTTTACTCGCTCACGGGTGGCAAAAGGGGTAGGCCCCTACCGTATTCGCCGTGAACTACAGGAGCGGGGAGTGGCAGAGTACGATATTGAGCAGGCAATAGCCCCCTTTGCGGCGGATTGGGAGCGGATTGCCATTATGGTAAAAGAGAAGAAATTTGGAACGGAGCCCGCGGAAGAGTTTCGTGAACGTGCCAGGCAGCAGCGTTTTCTGCAATATCGAGGGTTTACCCATGAGCAGATTCAGGTTGCGGTAGAACATTGTAAGCGTTGAGCGTAGTGGAACGAGTAACATGAAAAGTAACGAAATTAGACAAGCATTCCTCGACTTCTTTGAGCAGAAAGGGCACCAGATCGTGGATAGCAGCCCACTGATTCCGGCCAACGACCCGACCCTGCTTTTTACCAATGCCGGAATGGTACAGTTCAAAGATGTATTTCTCGGACAGGATAAGCGCAGCTACAGCCGGGCTACATCGGTTCAACGCTGCCTGCGTGCGGGAGGAAAACATAATGATCTGGAAAATGTTGGTTATACCGCACGTCACCACACCTTTTTCGAGATGCTGGGGAACTTCAGTTTTGGTGACTATTTCAAGCAGGAGGCGATCCGTTATGCGTGGGAGTTTTTGACCGAGACACTACAGCTACCGGAAGAGAAACTCTGGGTCACCGTCTACGAAGAGGATCCTGAGACAGAGGCGATCTGGCTCAGGGAGATGGGAATCTCGGCGGAACGCTTTTCCCGCTGTGGTGCCAAGGATAACTTCTGGTCAATGGGCGATACCGGCCCTTGTGGCCCCTGCTCCGAGATCTTCTATGATCATGGGGCGGATATTCCCGGAGGGCCTCCCGGATCACCCGATGAGGATGGGGATCGCTATATTGAGATCTGGAACCTGGTCTTTATGCAGTTTAATCGGGACGAGTCGGGGGTGATGTCCCCGCTCCCACACCCCTCGGTGGATACCGGAATGGGAATGGAGCGGTTGGCCGCGATTCTGCAGAACGGCCACAGTAACTACGATATTGATCTATTCCAAAATTTGATGAAGGCGGTGGCAAGGGAGACCGGTAGTGAGGATCATAACCATACCTCGGTCAAGGTGATTGCCGACCATATCCGCTCCTGTGCCTTTCTGGCCGTGGATGGGATTGCCCCCTCTAACGAGGGGCGTGGTTATGTGATGAGACGGATTATTCGCAGAGCCATTCGTCATGGCTACAAACTGGGACAAGAGAGCCCCTTCTTTCATAAACTGGTGGCTCCACTGGTGACCGAGATGGGAGAGGCCTATCCCGCATTGAGCCAGGCACAGCTACAGGTAGAGCGTGTGTTGCTGAAAGAAGAACAGCGTTTTGCAGAGACCCTTGATCAGGGGATGCGTATTCTGGAGGCACGCATTGCCGCACTGGAGGGTAGTGAGATTCCGGGTGAGACAATATTTATGCTCTATGATACCTACGGATTTCCCATTGATCTGACCGGAGATATCGCTCGTGAGCGTGGCCTGACACTGGATCAGGCGGGTTACGAAGCGGCCATGACTGCACAGCGGGATCGTGCCCGCTCTGCCAGTAGCTTTAAAGCGGCTGCCGCTGAGGGGTTGGATATTGATGGGGTAACCCCCTTTACCGGTTATGGTCGCACCGAAGATGAGGCCAAGGTGGTTGCGCTGTTCCGTGATGGGCAGGCGGTGGATCAGCTGGCTGAGGGGGAGGAGGGGGTTGTGATCCTCAATCAGACCCCCTTTTATGGCGAGTCGGGTGGTCAGGCGGGTGACTCTGGAACCGTGCAGGGTGAGGGGGCGGGCTACTTTGAGGTTGAGGATACCCAGAAACAGTCCGGGGGCACACTGCTCCATATTGGGCGAATTGGAGCGGGCATTCTCCGGCTTAGTGATCGGGTCACCGCTCAGGTGGATAGTACTGAGCGCAAGGCGAGCGCCCGTAACCACTCCGCTACCCATCTGTTGCATGCCGCACTGAGAAACGTGCTGGGGGAGCATGTTCAGCAGAAAGGGTCACAGGTGAATGCAGAGCGTCTCCGTTTTGACTTTTCCCATTTCGAGCCAATGACGGATGAGCAGATCCGTCAGGTGGAAAAGATGGTTAATGGACAGGTTATGGCCGGTTACCCGGTGGATAGTCAGGTGATGACGATTGATGAGGCCAAGGCAACCGGAGCGATGGCCCTGTTCGGTGAAAAGTATGGAGATGAGGTGCGAGTCGTGCGGATGGATAGCTTCTCAACCGAGCTTTGTGGGGGTACCCATGTTGCCACTACGGCTGAGATAGGGTTGTTACGCCTGCTCTCTGAGGGTGGCGTTGCTGCGGGTGTGCGGCGTATTGAGGCGGTTACTGGTGAGAAGGCGCTTGCTTACGTTGAGTCGGGTGAACAGACCCTGCAGCAGCTTTCCAGTCTGGTGAAGGCGAGCCGTGAGACGGTGGGTGACAAGGTAGGAGTGCTGGTAGAGCAGAACCGTAAGCTTGAAAAGGAGCTGGAGCGGCTGAAATCGAAATTGGCAAATAGCGCGGGTAATGACCTCCTCTCTACGGCGGTGGAGGTGGATGGTATAAAGATACTGGTGGCTCATCTGGAAGGGGCGGATGTGAAGACTCTACGCACCACGATGGATCAGTTGAAAGATAAACTGGGTACTGCTGCAATTCTACTGGCAACGGCCAGTGAGGGGAAAGTGGTGCTGGTGGCGGGTGTGACGCAAGATGTGACCGGCCGCATCCGGGCGGGTGACATGATCCGTAATGCGGCCCCACTGGTGGGTGGTAAAGGGGGCGGTCGCCCTGACATGGCACAGGGGGGAGGGAACAACCCCGAGGCGATACCAGAGATGGTGAGCGCCACACAAATATGGGTTCAGCAGCAGCTGAACGGGTAACGGTATATGGCGCTTATCGTACAGAAATATGGTGGTACCTCAGTCGGTTCAGTAGAGCGGATTGAGGCGGTCGCAGAAAAGGTGAAAGCGTGCCGAGACAGTGGCAACCAGATTGTGGTTGTGGTTTCGGCAATGAGTGGAGAGACCAATCGTATCGTTGCTCTGGCCAAGCAGATCGATCCAGACCCTACACCACGGGAGCTGGATGTGGCAATGGCGACCGGAGAGCAGGTGACCATTGCTCTGCTCACCATTGCGCTGGAAAAACGTGGCGTACCCGCTCGCTCCTACACCGGCTCACAGGTGAAA
>Ga0233428_1001859_pt1 | contig 21471 bp, 16 predicted proteins | sample SI_118_April2016_4_FD_179890 | JGI IMG/M metagenome (GOLD analysis project Ga0233428, IMG submission 179890) | Seawater microbial communities from Saanich Inlet, British Columbia, Canada - SI_118_April2016_120_MG | ecosystem: Environmental > Aquatic > Marine > Inlet | place: Canada: British... | reverse complement strand
TTCCTGACACTATTCAACCTCCAAGGCTGTTCATAAGCTTTATAAGGGGTAGAAAAAGTGCTATCACAATTGTGCCAACTGATATTCCCAGGAATATAACGATAAATGGTTCCAGCAAGCTTGTCAGCGATTCAACAAGACTATCAATGTCGTTGTCATAATTGTCGGCAATCTTGGTGAGCATTTTATCAAGTTCACCAGTTTGTTCTCCTATTTCAACCATATTTACTACCATGGCCTCACATATCTTTGACTCCTTTAGCGGTCTTGAAATACTTTCTCCCTCACGAATGCTGTCGTGTATTTTGTTTACCGCCTTACTCATTGCCACGTTTCCAGTAACATTCCTCACGTTATTCAGAGCTTCCAGGATAGGCACACCGCTTGATATCAGGGTTGCAAGAGTCCTCGCAAATTTGGAAACAACCGATTTATTTATAAGTTTGCCGAATACCGGTATTTTGAATTTCAGTCTATCAATAATTAACCTGCATATATCTATTTTTCCGATTAATTTAAATATAATGAAAACGGCAACAGGGATTCCGAAGATAGAATACCAGTAAACAAATAGAAAGTTGCTTACGCTTATCAAAGCTGCTGTCAGCCATGGAAGGGCTACACCCATTTCCTGAAACATCTTTGCAAATCTGGGTATTATGAACATCATGATAGCTGACAGTATTGCACAAGATGCTAAAATAACGGTTGTTGGGTACATCATAGCGCTAATGATTTTTCGCTTTAGTTTCTGCGTTTTTTCTCTATATGTTGCCAGCCTCTCTAATATTGCATCGAGTGTTCCGCTGATCTCTCCAGCATTGATTATGTTTACATAGAGTTTGTCGAAAACTTTAGGATGTTTTGACATTGCAATGGATAGGGTGTCACCACCTTTAATATCCGCTATTATATCACCAACAGCACTCTTTAACAGTCCTCTCCTCATTTGTGTTTCAAGAATAGTTAAGCTTTGTACAATAGGTATGTCGGCATTTTGGAGTGTTGATAGTTGTCTTGTGAATGGATTAATCTGTTTAGCACTTACTCCGCCAATAGTGATTGATGATAGCGATTTTTTACGTTTTTTTGTGGTTGTAGATTCTGTTACTATTTTGTCCTTGAACTGCTTAACTGAAGTAGGATAATATCCCTTGCTGCGTATGGCCTCAATCGCCTCATCATATGACACGGTTTCTACCTCGTCTTTTATTGACGTGCCATTACTGTCATAAGCCTGATATTTAAATATTGGCATAGTTGTAGTATTAACCTATTATAGTTACAAAGTGACTAAAGCTTTAAGTGATCTAAAGTAGTGGGAAAATACCCTTTTAATCTTTAGCTTTAGGCACTTATTTAATTTACACTTGTTTCTCTTGCTACTTCTTCCAGGGTAGTTAGCCCGCTGTATACAGCGTTCAGTCCGCTTTCTAATAATGTACTCATACCGTTGCTTCTGGCTATTTCTCTTATCGTTTCAGTAGAGGATTGTTTAATAATGTGCGAACACATCTCCTCGTCTACTGACATTATCTCAAGGATTGACATTCTGCCTTTGTAGCCCGTACGGTTACAACTACTGCAACCTCTTCCAATATAGAATTGTTTGTCCTGTAAATCTTGATCATGTAAATTAAGTTCATAAAGAATGTCATTGTCTGGAGTGTACTGTTCCTTGCAATCAGGGCATATTTTTTTTACTAATCTCTGGCTGATTATGGCTACCAGTGCAGCGGTTATTAAGTATGGTTTGAGCCCCATATTAATTAATCTTGTTATTGTTGACGGGGCATCATTTGTATGTAACGTGCTTAATACAAGATGTCCTGTCAGTGATGCCTGCACTGCTATTTCCAGCGTTTCCAGATCTCTGATTTCGCCTATCAGTATTATATCAGGATCTTGCCTTAATATGGACCTTAAGCAATTTGAGAATGTTACGTCAATCTCAGGGTTAATCTGGATCTGCATAATGCCGTCAATGTCATACTCGACAGGATCTTCAGTCGTAATAATTTTCAAGCCGGTTACATTGATATGGTTGAGGCAGGCATATAAAGTTGTTGTCTTGCCTGAGCCTGTAGGTCCTGTAACCAGGATAATTCCGTTAGGCTTTTGCATTAGTTGCTTAACTGTCTTTAGATTATCAGGCATCATTCCCAGTCTGGCCAGGTCTAGCGAGACGGAACTCTTGTCAAGGATTCTCATAACAACGCTTTCTCCATGATTAGTAGGTAACGTTGAAATGCGTATGTCGACAGAGTGTCCTTTTATAGTCAGGAAGATGCGGCCGTCTTGCGGTAATCTCCTTTCTGCTATATCCATGTTTGCCATGACTTTAATTCTTGAGATAATGCCATTTGCAAAAAGCACTGGTACCGGTACTTTTTCACGCAGAACTCCATCGATTCTGTATCGGACTCTGAATTCGTTTTCGAATACTTCAAAATGAATATCGCTTGCCTTGACTACGATAGCTTGTAGCAGTATCAGATTGACAAAACTCTTTACCGGTGATTCACCAGACATCTCCTTGAAATGCTCCATTTCAATGATTTCTCTACTCATGGAGTCATTTGTTGCAGATAAGTCATGCTGGAATTTATCCAGTATCTCTTCGACAGATTCATGTCCGCCCGGATAATATTTGTCTATGGCGGTTGCTACATCTTCTCTATCGACTAAGACGGGCTTCACATTATATTTTAAGAGAAACCGGAGGTCATCCATCTGTTGAATGTCTAGTGGGTCCTGTTGCGCTACGGTAATTGTAGAATCTTTGAAGTCAATCGGGACTATTCTATAAAGCTGAGCAATAGAATGTGGGATTTTATCAAGTACATCCTGATTAAGATCTACATTTTCAATATCGACAACTTCCATTCCAAGATAATCACTCAATGCCTCACTAATACAGTTGCTAGTTGTATATTCCAGATCTACCAATACGTCCCCCAATGCCTTGCCATTAACATCCTGTATTTCAAGAGCTTCCTTTATCTGATCTTCACTTATCAGTTTTTTCTCTAATAAGATTTGTCCGAATAATTTTCTTTTATCTTCTTTTGTTGCCATATTTTTTTACGCTTGTAAATTTATGTATAAGAAATTCAAAGTCGGCGGGTAAGAAACCCGCCCTACAAAAAATTATATTTTTACGCGTAGGTCGGGTTTCTTACCCGACATCTCTTATCAGACGGTGTATTAATATTAAAGAAAAGTTTCACATGGAATCTAACGAAGTGATCCTCATCACTTCTTCAAGTGTTGTGATATGCGCACGTGCCAATCTAAGACCATCTTCAGCCAATGTAGTCATTCCATTAGAATGTGCAATCTTCCTCAGTTCGTTCGTTGGCATCTTGTTAAATATTGCGTCTCTTAATTCTGTATTCATACTCATGAACTCAAAGATAGGTTTTCTACCACGATAACCTGTTTTGTTACAATAATCACATCCTGTACCATGGCAGAACTCCATATTTTCAACATCAATACTATCTACATTCAGCGACTCTAAAACATCCTTTTCGACTTTGTATGGAACCTTGCATTTTGGACATATTACTCTCACCAGACGTTGTGCCAAAATTGCCTGGATTGATGATGATATAAGAAACGGTTTGATACCCATATCAACGAGTCTTGTTATAGCTGAAGGTGCGTCATTTGTATGAAGGGTACTCATGACCAGGTGTCCGGTTAATGCAGATGTGACAGCTATCTCCGCTGTTTCTACATCGCGAATCTCTCCTATTACAATTATATTTGGATCCTGTCTAAGTACGGCACGGAGTATACTTGGAAATGTCAATCCAATCCTCTCGTTTACCTGACATTGATTAATTCCTGATAGATTATATTCTATCGGGTCTTCTACGGTTATGATTTTTTTTTCTGAGCGATCTACTTCATTCAAGGATGCATAAAGAGTTGTAGACTTACCACTGCCGGTAGGGCCGGTAACCAGAAATATGCCATTCGGTTTTTTTAATATGCTCTTAAAGTTATTATAATCATGCTCCGAAAAACCCATATTTTTCAATTGTATAAGAACTGTAGATTTTTCCAATATTCGCATTACAATACTTTCTCCGCAGGTAGTTGGTATTGTACTAACCCTGATATCTATAGGTGTTTCACCGACTTCTGAGCTTATGCGTCCGTCCTGTGGTTTTCTTTTTTCTGTAATATCAATATTGGAGAGTATCTTTATTCTGGAAATCAGCGCATCATGTATGCGTCTTGTAATTGAATGTACTTCCTGGCATACGCCGTCAATTCTGTACCTTATGCGGGTTTTATTTGGAAGTGGTTCAATGTGAATATCACTGGCTCTTGTTTTAACAGCTTCGTCAATTATAAATGTAACAAGCTTGACAATTGGTGCTTCAGCCTCTTCCTCAACACCATATGTGTCGTCCAAAGATTTATCAGCACCGGCAAGTATTGATTTGAAGCCATCCAGATATCCATCAAAAGAGACTGCTCTCTCTTTGTCATAATATTTTTTTATTGCGTGTTCAATGTTGTTCTTCGTTGCTAACACACATTCAACATTAATATTCAATGTGAAGCGCAGGTCTTCTAGCGTACTGATATCGAGCGGGTCACTTATGGCAATGATGAGTAATTCGTCTTTTTTTGTTACGGGTATAATATTGTGTTTTTTTGCGATGTTTTTTGGGACGGAGTTTATCACGTCTTCTGGGATGGGAACTGCCATAGGATTGACGACTTGGAAATCAAATTGTTCTGCCAGGCTGCTTATTATGTCTTCATGGTCAGCGTAGCCCATCTCCGTCAATGCTTCCCCCAGCCTGATTGATTGCCTCTTCTGGTGTTCCAGGGCTTTGTCCAGCTGGTCTTCAGAGATAATCCCCTTCTCTTTCAGCATTTGTCCCAGAGATGTATATGAAGTCTTCATTTGATTTACATGGAAGAATTAATGATCTTGAAACAATGATATTTGCCAGATACTTCGTTTAATGGTTATCTTTACTTATTCATAGGAATCTAAAAGTTAACTGACATTTAGTGTTACTGTCACGTCGCATATTATTATTTTTTCTTACTCTTTTTACTCCTTTTCTTTTTTTCATTCCTTGTAGGACGTCTCCTTTTTCTGCGTCCTGCCTCAATATCTGCAATAGAAAATGATAGTATTGCGGGTGTAACATATGCTGTCGAGATGAGGAGTTTTTTTAAAAAGGTCCTCCGCTTTTTATCAAACCCCTTTAATAATTCATCTTGATCTGCTGAATTAGATTGGGCATTTATGTCAGAGTTATAAAGGGCTTTTTTTGGTTTTTTCATCTTTTTCTCTCCTGGTTAATATTTACAAATTTATAGCTTGTTAATGAGATGAAGAATATGGTTTTGGTTTTTGGAAGAAGTAGTTCGAGGCCGGTGTGCAATTTTGGTACATAATGAATCTCGCTATGAGTTTGTTTCCTCATTCTCTTTTAATTCGTGAAATTGCCTCAATTCCTCTTCCAAATCAGCCTTGCTGATGGCTCCGTATAGAACCAGTATCTCTCCAAGCAGATTACGTTTTTCTTTTTGCAATATGAGAAGCGTTTCAATATTTTCCTTGTTTATAAATCCCAATTCAATAGCGATCTCTCCAAAAAGGCCACCTCTCTCTCTCTGGTTATCAAGGATCGTACTCAATTGCTTATTGCTCAGGAAATTCTCTCGTACCGCAAGTACACCAAGCGTTATGTGTTTCTCTTCTTGAAACTTTAGAGCGTCCTCCAGTTCGCTCTCATCAATCATGTTTTTCTTGATTAGATACTCACCGAATCTCAATTACGTCTCCTTGTTATTATACAATATATTTTTATTTCTAACACCACAACCAATCCTGACTTTAATCTATCTCATGAAAATGTAATATTCAAGTAAAATAGCTTAATTCTCGTTGTTATTATTATTGCCACTATTTCTACTGCTTTACGGACATGCACCTACTGAATCTCCATGTCCCAGGTGTCCTGATAAGGAAGAAGGATTTATTACCATAGTTTTTTTCGTTGTAAGCGGATTGTGGCAGATGGTTATGTCACCAGGGTCAGCAGAGCTTCCATCGTCATCAGTTCCTGATTGAGCCTTGCCATGGTGAGCCTGATTTTGGGATGGATGATCGTGCATATGTCTCTCTCCATTTCCATGAGTATGGTAGTGTGAATGCGGTTCCACGTTTCCTGTAGTTTTAGATGCGCCGCCAGTTTTTAATGTAGAGACATTGCCGGTTTCACGATCTGTTACCACTACAATTCCGGTAGTAAGTGATACAACAGTCTGGTAGCCGATTTCAGAACCATTACTACTGGTAGCCACGGTAAACTGTGTACCCCTAACCCCTACAATTGCACTTGGCGTAACAACTTCGAATTTTGAACCCGTCGTAACCTGAACATCTATAGTCCCATTGTCCTGTACCCTTACGATGCTGTACAGGGTGCCATCAGCAAGTCGGACAGATTGTACCAGAAAGCAACCATAGCTGCCTCCGGAATTGTTTTTTATCTCTACTGTGCTTCCGTCGTCGAACGTCATCTTCTCACCTTGGCTGCTGATTGTCCTCTGAGCAGTGGTCCCATCCGGCGGTAGCTCCTGTCCGCTAACCATTACCGAACCAATACTCATAATTTCTGTAGAGCCTGTGGAAAAAGCGGTTGTTGAGTTTTTTGCGCCTCTGTGTCGAGGGCATCCGAGAGCAAGTTCATTACTATCATATGAGCCCTTTCGTGCCACGTAGTATGGATCATAACTTGCAAAGCTGCCGGTACTGGTAGTATCATTATCTTCCGGGCAGATGAATGTTGATTTATCACGTATATAGCTAGCAAGTTCTGTAGAAAGAGGGTATATATCATCACCATTATCAGGATAGCCATCCTCTGGAAAGGTCATGTAGTCGTTATAATACATTTGTAGTCCCTGTGATATACTCCTCAAGTTACTTATGCACGTTGTCTGGTTATTTGCCCCTTTTATCTTGCTAACGGCTACCGTTGATATGCCAGCTATTATGCCGATTATACCAATCGTGACAAGAAGTTCAATTAGTGTGAATCCTCTGTTTTTGTTATTGTAACTCAGTTTCCACATGGCAGATTCTCAAATATTACGATGATCCTTTTGATGAGCTTTTGTTACTATTTGCATATTTATATTAATCATTTTATGTTGTTGTACCGGACTTAGCAATACTAATGTAGTGTTTAATTATCAGATATATTTGCTTTCCGTTTAGGTGTCTGTCATTTTTTCATTGTTTTTCATGAATTCAACAAATGCAGTAGCCAGTTTCGGGTCGAACTGAGTTCCCGCTCCCTTTTCAATCTCTTTAAAGGCTACTTCATTTGGGAGGCCTTTTCTATAAACCCTGCTGCTCGTCATTGCATCGTACGTATCGGCAATTGATATGATCCTGGCAACAAGATGTATTTCGTCACCTTTTAAACCGTCCGGATATCCCTTGCCGTCATAACGCTCATGGTGACTGCGTACTCCAGGCATCAAGGCACGCAGGCGCGACATTGGCTCTAGGATTTTGCTGCCTTTGACAACGTGTGATTTGATGATCAGGAATTCTTCATCAGTTAATTTGTCAGGTTTGTTTAATACACTTTCTCCTATTCCTATTTTGCCTATGTCGTGAATGGTAGCAGAGAGTTCAAGGAATTCCAGTTCACCTTCTGAGAGTCCTAACACCTTTCCTATTCCAACGCTGAACTCTGCCACTCTACGGGAGTGTCCGTGTGTATATGCATCTCTCGCATCGAGTGCTGCAGCAATCGATTTAATATAATCCAGGAAAATGTTGTGGATATCTGAATATAGTCTATGGTTCTCTATGGCTATTCCTACCTGGTGAGAAAATGATGAAACCATTCTCAGCTCTTCAGCCGTAAACTCTGCAAAGGGAGAGATTTTTGAGGTTTGTTTGTTATAGAGATAAAGTATTCCAATTGTTTGTTTTTTTACAATTAGAGGTACTGCCAGAAAGGAGCGCAGACTGTTATTATTATTTACATGATGTGATAATTCGGGATGTTTTGATACATTCTCAACCCAGACTGGCTTTGCTTCAGACTGTATCCATTTGTTTACAGAACCGGATATTTTCTGTGAATCTTCCTTAATCTCTTCAAGTCCTGTGAAGGCCGTATGTATGTAACTGCTTGTATCATCCTCCAGGGAATACAGGGCAGTCGCTTCGCAGTGGGTTATTCTCATTATCGGTTCCAGCAACTCCTCCGGTGGTCTTGAAGGGATTGCGAGCGCAGATGTTATTTCAATGTCTTCCTTAAATGATTTTAGAGAATATTGATCTGATTCGGATTTGGAAGTTGTAATCTCACCTACCTCAAGAAGCAGGTCTAACTGTAGATCTCTCATGGCCGACTCTCCACTGACAGAACTCAGGTTCACTGCCAGGCAGGTCCCCACAAGCATGAGAAACAAGGTAGCGAATGGAATCATGTCTATCATTATATTTAATTTTTGAAATAGTATCAGTCCTGTAAATACAATAATTATCGAAAACACGAAAAAGACAAGAAAGCCACCGGCAAGCAACAAATACGTACTACCCCTAACATGTATTCTGAAGATTAACATACTAAAGATTATGGACAGTGCCGTTACAATTGAGATTGTATAAAAAGGTCCGGGGATAGAGATAAGTTTGTTTGTCAAGAAATTGTAAAGAAGATTTGCCTGAATGAGTATGCCAAATTTACGACCGAAAGGCGTAACATGGACATCCTGCTCAGATCCCGGAGTAGCCACTCCTATAAAAACAATTTTGTCTTTGAATTGATCTGCAGGTATTCTGTTTTCATTCTGTGGAGATACATCATAAAAAGAGTATAAGGTTATGGGCTTTTCCTGACCAAGCTTTTCAATCCACTTAATATTTGTTCCTTGATAGATATTTACCTGTTTTTCAAAATCAATATAGTTGATGGGTATACAACTCCTTGAGTTAAGGGGTATATACAAGTTTCCAACTTTAAATGATTTTCCAGGGTTTAATTCCATTTTCTGATCAATACCCATCTGCTCCAGGAAAACAGCAAGAGAAAGAGGCACAAACCTTTCATTGCTATCAGTACCAGCTATCTGAACGGGTGTACTCCGCGCTACACCGTCACTGTCATAGAAAACGTTTAGATGACCTATCCCTTTTGCAGAATCTGAGATTATGTCAATGTTTTTGCTTAATCTTCCTTTATAAATTCCATCTGCCTGTCTTGACCTCATAAGATTGGCGGTAGGGCTCCAGACAGGAAATATAAAAGTTCCGGCATCACTGGCGGCTTCTGATAATGCCACATCATTTTTGATGTTTTCTACATCAGGCAGGTCAAAGAACATATCAAAGGCGATAGTACCGGCACCACCTTCTTTGAGATAGTGAAGTAGTTCTGCATAACGGTTTCTCGGCCAGGGCCACCTGCCCAGACGTTCCATGTCTTTGTCAGATATGCCTATTATGGCGATTTTTGGAATATCAGGAGCACTTTTGTAAGTGTTGTGTGTGATGCGCCAGTCGTATAAAAGTTTTTCGAGACGGTTGAAAATTCCTGTGAAATATAGTAGGGATATGATTGCTGCAATTGACAGCCCCCAGAAAAGGCCGTAATAGTTTTGGTTGGTTGAGTGCTTAATATTATGCCCCCAGGGATTGCGCTTAAGAAGAGACGCCGATCACCAAATCAATAAAAATTTAAGATTTTACATTGCTTGATAGTCTTCTATTTCTATTCCGTACTCCTGCATCTTTCTATAGACTGTTGATCTGCCGATATCTAATTTTTCAGATGCTGCAGATATATTACCATTTGTTGCATTAAGTGCTCTTCTGATAAAGATCTCTTCAACTTCACTTAAGGGTAGCACATCTCCTCTTCGCAGTGCTGCTTCCAATTTAGAAAGCCCATCTTCAAGGGACTCAATCATTCTCAAGCCATTTGCATCCAGATCAGGGAAATCAAAATGTTCCGGGAGAAGCGTATCATTGTTTGTTATCAGGATCGCTCTTCTGATACTATTCTGAAGTTGCCTGATATTGCCCGGCCAACGGTAATTTATCAGCTTGTCCATAGTAGAAGAGTCTAATTTGTTTATTCTTTTGCCTGACAGCGCCCCAAATCTATTAACAAAGACATTAACCAGTTCTGGAATATCGGCCTTTCTGTCACGCAACGGGGGGATGTGAATTCTAAAAACGTTAAGACGGTAGTACAGGTCTTCTCTAAAGTTTTTAGAATTTACCTCATCTAATAATTCCTTATTACTTGCAGAAATAATACGTACACTGGTCTTGATAGATTTCTGTCCACCTACTCTCTCAAATACCTGCTCTTCAATTACACGTAGAATTTTTGCCTGCATGGCAAGAGGCATCTCCGTTATTTCATCCAGAAACAGTGTGCCATTGTTTGCGCGTTCAAGCTTGCCGATTTGTTGCTGGATCGCTCCGGTGAAAGAACCTTTTTCGTGTCCCATTAATTCGCTTTCCAGTAAATTTTCAGGAATTGCTGCGCAGTTTATAGTGCATAAGGGCTCCTTGCTTCTTGGCCCTCTATAGTGGATAGCTTTTGTAACCAGCTCCTTTCCCGTACCTGTTTCTCCTTGTATAACTACAGGTACATCACTGTCCAGAACGGTTTGTATTTTTGAGAGAACATCTTTGATCTCATTGCTGCTACCAATAATTCTCCACAGTTCCGGTTCTTCTCTAAGCTTAAGTGTATTTTTAAAATCTGAGTGTTTTGTCTCTTTCATATGTACCTTTCATGTCCGACCTTGCCATTCGTAGTGTTTACGAAAATAATACTACATGGCTGATCCATGCCGATTCGTATATTGCTGCTTTTGCCTAGTATTTTCAACTAATAATTTTATACGGTGACATTAGGTTGTCAATAAAAATATATTCCTTAAGTCTTTTTAATATTGGTTCTTATAGATAAAGATTCTTTCCTTTAACTCAAAATATGCTTTCACGTGAATATGCTCTCATTTACGTATAGTGAATGAAGCGGGATTCTTGATTTATTTGAGAATCCAATAATTTCAATAACCGGGTGGTATAAAAACGAGGAACAAGCTTGGTAAGGCTCTGTCAGGGTTATTGGCAGGGTGGTGAGATATGAGGCAGGTAAGTGATAAGGGTTTAAAGACATCTTGTTGACATGATTGTCTTCAAGTGTATAATTCCAAGACGTTTATGTTGATTTGTGCAAAACGACTTTCCAATTGCTATGGACAAAACAAACGAAAGTGAAAAGATTGAATTTGACCTGATCTTGCAGGCAATCTACCAGAAGTACGGTTACGATTTCAGGGATTATGCAAAGGCCTCCATAAGACGCCGTTTACGCTATCGACTCACCCAGTCAAATCTCAAAACAATATCTGAAATGCAGCACAAATTACTTAACGATAAGGAATTCTTTGATTCGTTGCTTTTAGACCTTACTATCAACGTTACTGAGATGTTCCGGGATCCATCTTTTTTCAAAACTATCAGGGAGGTTGTAATACCTGAATTCAAAAAACAGCCTTTCATCAAGGTGTGGCATGCTGGATGTTCCAGTGGCGAGGAGATTTACTCTACGGCAATTCTGCTGAAGGAGAATGGAATGTACGAATCTTCCCTGATTTATGCTACAGATACCAATGAGGTTGTTCTCGATAAAGCCAAATCAGGGATCTTTCCAATTGAAAAAATGAAAGATTTCACTGTCAACTACAGAAAGGCTGGCGGTCTTGCATCTTTTGCTGATTATTATACTGCCAAATATGATAGTGCAATCATGGACAACTCCTTAAAAAAAAACATTGTCTTCTCCAACCACAATCTAGTGACAGATGGCGTCTTTGGAGAAATGGATATGATAATGTGTAGAAACGTACTCATCTATTTTAATAGAGAGTTACAAGACCGTGTATTCAGACTTTTCATGGATAGTCTTCGTCCTGGCGGATTCCTTTGTCTGGGCTCTAAAGAAACCATAAGATTTTCATCATACTCGGATAATTTTGAAAATGTAGCTGAGAAAGAAAAAATATACAGAAGAGTCGGAGTGCCTTTAAAAAACCTGAAAATATAGCCCGGTTAAAAGGTTATGAATAATACAGAGATAACACAAAAATCAGACAATAATTACATAACAAAAAACCACAAATATAAGGTAATTATTATAGGTGCTTCTACCGGAGGTTTAAAGGCCATACAACCAATTCTTTCAGCTTTGCCGGCAGAATTTGCCCTATCAGTTATTGTCGTAATGCACAGGCATAAAGATACAGATAGTTATTTAGAACGATCATTGGATGATAGTTCTAAAATGCATGTTAAGCAGGCTGATGAGAAAGAAGAGATTAAGGCAGGAGTGGTTTATGTGGCACCACCAAATTACCACTTGTTGATAGAAGATGACGGTACGTTTTCCATGTCGGTAGAGGGGGCGGTAAATTACGCACGGCCATCTATTGATGTGGTCTTCGAGTCAGCAGCAGAAGTTTATGGTGAGGGACTTGTCGGGGTTATTTTGACTGGCGCGAATAAAGATGGCAGCCTGGGGTTAAAGAAAATAAAGGAAGCGGGTGGCCTTGCAATTGTCCAGACACCTGAAACCTCTGAAGCTGCGGATATGCCCAGGGCGGCTATGGCAGTTGCTAGACCTGATTATGTGTTGCCCATAGAAAAGATAGGGCCGCTACTGAGAAAGCTTGAAAGCGAAGGGTAAGGGTTGTATAATACTCAGGTTTAATGCCACAATATAAAAAGCTACAGACAATTATTTGTGAAATAAAATAAAAGTGAACGATCGCATGAATATTCTTATTGTAGATGACAAGCCGGCAAATCTTCTGGCCCTACGGAAAATTTTGACCAAGCCTGGATTAAATATTATAGAGGCTTCAAGTGGTAATGAAGCTTTGGCATTGCTCCTGGAACATGATTTTGCGCTTATTCTCCTTGATGTTCAGATGCCGGATATGGATGGATTTGAGGTTGCAGAGATAATGCGCGGAAATGAGGAAACAAAGAATATTCCCATTATTTTTGTGACCGCAATCAGCAAAGAGCAAAAATACATTTTTGAAGGATACGATAAAGGTGCCGTGGATTATCTGTTTAAGCCATTGGATCCTGATATCTTACAGAGTAAAGTTAATGTGTTTCTTGAATTGCACGGACAGAAGGATGCCCTTAAGAAAACTAATACTGATCTAAAGAAAGCAAACGAAAGGATTCTGGAACAACAGGAAGCGCTTATTGAAGAAGAGCGCCTCAAGGTACTGCTTCAGATGGCAGGAGCAAAGGCCCAGGAATTGAATCAACCACTATCATCTCTGTTGGAAGATATTGAGTTGATGGGAAGAGTTGATGACAATCCAGAGAAAACTGTTGAATGTATAAAACGAATGAAGGTGTCTGGAAAGAAGGTTTCCGATATAGCAAAAAAGATTAACACCATGCATTATTCAGATCCTATACCGCTGGATTATGATGGAACAGCGGTAGTTAGCTTTGATAGAGAAATAAGTATACTTGTAGTAGATGATTCAGAGGATGTTTTTGAAGGGTTTAAAGCCTTTCTAAAAGACCAGGATCTTATCACTTTCTCCTGGGCTGGAAATTTTAACGATTCATTTGCAATGTTAGAGCAGGAACGGTTTGATCTGGTTTTCCTGGACCACATTCTTAATGAGGGAACAAGTATTGACTATCTCAGAGCTGTTGAGACAGAAGGTATAGAAACTCCCATAATTGTTGTTACAGGACATGGTGACGAGATGCTTGCATCAAAGGTGATACAGATGGGTGCCTATGATTATTTGCCGAAGAGTAGGATCAACTCAGAGTCTCTTGCCAGGGTTATAAATAATACACTGGAAAGGTATCGTCTAAGAAATGATGTGAAGAGGGCTCAGTCAAAGATGGCAGAAATGTCTACGGTAGACGAATTAACGAAATTACACAATCGTCGCTATTTCATTGATGCGTTGGAAGGAGAGTTTGAAAGAGCAAACCGATATGATACGGAGATGGCACTTGTTATATTGGACCTGGATAACTTCAAAAAAATAAATGACACATACGGTCACCCCACCGGTGACAAGGTATTGTCATGTATAGGGAGGATACTTAAGCAGCTTGTCAGGAGGAGCGACCTTGCATGTCGTTACGGTGGAGAAGAGTTTGCCGTGGTTCTGCCTAATGTGAGCAAGGAAAGTATTTATACGGCGTACGAACGATTCAGGGAGACGGTATCAAAACAATCGTTTGAACATGAATCAAAACAGTTTCACGTAACAGTCAGTATTGGTATTGCATTTAGTAATGATGCAGAGTCCTCAGATGATTTGCTGTCACATGCTGACAAGGCTCTTTACCAGGCGAAAGAATCAGGCAGGAATAGGATAGTAGATTATAAAGCCGACAATAAGTCAGGTGACTAAGAGAGTTACATCACTTGCTTTTTATTTCAACAAACACTTAATAATAGATAATAACAATGGCATTAAAAATTTATAACACATTAACAAGACAGAGAGAAACATTTGTTCCAATTAAAGAAGGACGGGTTGGCATCTATGTGTGTGGGCCGACAGTTTACGATCATCCTCACATTGGGCATGCCAAAAGCTATGTCAGCTTTGATATTGTCGTACGCTATCTAAGGCATCTTGGATATAAAGTGAGATACGTGCAAAATATTACAGATGTTGGGCACTTGACAGATAACGCGGATGCCGGGGAAGATAAGATTGAAAAAAGGGCTAAGCTGGAGCAAGTTGAACCGATGGAGTTAGTTGAAATGTATATGCGAAGCTATTATGAAGATATGGATGCATTAAATAACATTCGGGCTGATATTTCACCTCGTGCAACCGGTCATATTCCTGAGCAGATAGATCTTGTAAGTACACTGATAGACAAGGGATTTGCTTATGAGTCAAACCAGTCTGTCTATTTTAATGTGGCCAAGCTGGAAGACTACGGTAAACTTTCAGGGCGAAAACTGGATGAGCAGGAGTCAGGGGTGCGTATCGAGGTAAATCCTGAGAAGAAACATCCGGCAGATTTTGCACTTTGGAAGAAGGCCGGTTCAGATCATATTATGAAATGGAACAGTCCCTGGGGAGTCGGGTTTCCAGGATGGCATCTTGAGTGTTCGGTCATGTCTATGAAATATCTGGGTGAGACGTTTGATATACATGGTGGAGGGATTGAAAATGTATTTCCCCATCACGAGTGTGAAATTGCGCAAAGTGAGACTGCTAATGGATGTTCTTTTGCACGTTATTGGATGCATAACAATATGGTAACAGTTGAAGGACAGAAGATGGGGAAGTCTCTGGGTAATTTTGTTACGCTCAAGGATGCATTTAAAAAATTCTCACCTTTAACAATACGCTTCTTTGTTCTCAACACACATTACAGCAGCCCAATCAACTATAGTGATGAGGCTTTGGAAGCCGCTGATACTGGTCTGGAGAGATTGCTCAATACAATACGTAGTTTAAGAGAACGAATGGAATCATCCAGCGGGACTGAAGGGCAGGAAATATGGAAGACGAAATTAGAAGGTTACAAAAATACCTTTGAAGAGGCAATGAATGAGGATTTCAATACGGCCGAAGCGTTGGCAGTTCTCTTCAATTTAAGCAAGGAAGTTAATGGCCTCCTTAGCATGGACGAGGATGCTAGCGAGGGCGTATTATCGGAAATCGACTCATTCTACAGGACTTATGGTGGTGACGTTCTGGGGATCATTACCGAAAAAACAGTTTCGCACGATTCAGATGGAGCCGATGTGTATAAGATGGAGGATGATCTAATAAAAACATTGATTGATACAAGGAATGATTTACGGGATTCCAAACAATGGGAACTGGCAGATAAAGTAAGAGACAGGTTAAGTGAGCTGGGGATTACCATCGAAGATAAAAAGGACAAGGTCGCATGGAGAAAGAAGAAATAATAGTATGAGAAAATTTTTTAATAGAAAATTAATATTTACGGTTATTGCTTGTCTGGTTGTCTTGGCATCGGGTCGCTTTGTATCCGAATCATTCGCGCGGGAAATCTTTAATAATGTTTCTGTGTCCGAAGCGAAATATATGATGAGTGAACAGAATAACAGCAAGGTGGATTTTATCCTTGATGTAAGAACAGGAGAGGAATATGCGAGATCTCATATCAAGGATGCCGTCCTTATTCCTATTATGATTCTGACAGAAAAAATGCACGAGATCCAAACTGGTCAAAGTATCTTAGTATATTGTCATAATGGCAATAGAAGTAAGGTTGCTTGTGAATTGCTTACATCAAGGGGTCACAAGCATGTTTTTAATATGCTGGGTGGAATTGAATCGTGGATAAAAAAAGGATATGAAGTTGTAGAGTGAAAATTTACTAAACCTGAGGGTTTTGAAACAGATGATTATAGAAGGCTTCATTAATACTGCAAAAAAGAATTTCAATAAAACCGTTCAGGAAGATTCTACCGGGATGTCCTTGACATTTGGTCAGACGCTTACTGCCGGTATTCTTCTGTCCAAACACGTTCGCAACTTTGAAGGTGAGAACATAGCCCTTGTTTTTCCGGCATCAGTGGGAGGGGCTTTGGCTTTCATAGCCACGTCATTGTCAGGCAAAACCCCTGTAGGTCTGAATTTCATCGCAGGTAAAGATGAGCAGGAGTGGGCGATAAAAACTTGTGATATAAAAACAATTTTCACATCAAGAGTGTTTATCCAAAAGGCGGAAATCGCTGAAGACCCGAGAATGGTGTTTATTGAAGATATAAAGGAAAAAACATCAAAGTTGGAAAAATTGTTTACTTATTTCTCTTGTAAGCTCAAGTCGACCCAGTCCTTGATTCAAAAATTTAAAGAGTGTGATGCGCCTGATAAGACCGCCATAATACTATTCACCTCGGGATCAGAATCACGTCCAAAGGGTGTTCCTCTGACAAACAAGAATATTTACATGAGTATCCAGGCTTTCAGTACCGTTTTTCAACCAAATCTTGAGGATAAGGTGTTGGGCACCTTACCGTTCTTTCATGTCTTTGGTTTTGTTGCATGCCTCTGGCTGCCATTGATAATGGGGATGGGAGCTGTATTTCATCCAAATCCTACTGATTATGAAAGACTTGGTAAGATTGTTCACAGATATCGTGTTACAATGCTTTTAGGGACCAGCACGCTTTATAGAGGATTTATGAAAAGGTGGAAAAGGGAACAGGTTTCGAGTGTTCGCCTTGCATTTGCAGGAGCTGAAAAGTTAAGCGAAAATGTTAGGAAAAAATTCGATGAAAAAATGGGTATTACAATTTTTGAAGCCTATGGGGTTACTGAAAGCGGTGCTTGCATTACAGTGAATTATCCGAATGACTATTGTCATGGAAGCGTCGGAAGGCTCATGCCTGATGTACAGTGTAGAATAGTGGATACTGAAACTTATGAAGAGCTGCAGCCTGGCGAAGAGGGTCTAATATGCATCAAAGGTCCCAATGTTATGGACGGATATTATAAGTCTCCTGAATTAACCAGCCAGGCATTTCATGACGGTTTTTATATTACCGGTGATATAGGAAAATTTGAAAATGGGTTTTTATATATTACTGATCGTCTTAAAAGATTTGCAAAGATAGGGGGTGAGATGATCCCCTTGACACCTATCGAAGATAAATTGTCATATGTGTTAGATCAGCATACTGAGAGCGAGAAAAGAAGTTGTGCTGTCACAAATATTCCTCATGCACAAAAAGGTGAGCAACTTATTGCTTTTGTTGTTGATGCTGATCCGGATAAGATTTCGCTTAATAGGGGGCTCGATCAAGCAGGTTTGCCAAAGTTGTCTCAACCTGATCACTACATGTCTATAGACTCCATTCCAATGCTTCCATCAGGCAAAGTCGATTATAAAAGTATTAAAAATATTGCTATAGAGAAATTTGCACAGGTTGCCTGATTTGCCTGTCAAAGTACCAGCTGTAGTTCTGGTATCGACTCAATGCTGACTTAGGGCATTGTTGCTAAGAGAAAATATGTTTTTTAAGATATGTAGGTAGGTAATTTTTGAAGGGTGTCCTCCCATAACTTTTATTGTTATGGGAGGAGGTAAGCTGCACTTATACTGTTTCTTTATGTCTTGCCACCCGGTACTTGCGTTATTCGCTCTTTTCCTGTTGGTAGCGAGCGTTTAAGCGTTCTGTTATAGTTTGTGTAATATCAATAGAACTTGAATTGTACAAAACAGTTCTGATACCGATCTTAAACTGAAGATCGGAAAGCTGGTTGCTTTGTAAATTAGGCTTTTCTTTCTTAATGATAACACTGTAGTTTTCTTCTTTGCCGAAAGAGTTAACTTCATTAATTATCTCTTCATAAATTACTTCAAAGGCATTCTTGTATTTCTTCGTGAGTTGGTTTTCAGCGAATTTGGCATACCCTTCAAGTTCTACGTTCTTTTTTTCCAGTATTTCTATATTAGAATTTCTACTCTCACTTCCTAAATCAAGCAACTGTGTCTCTTCATTTAGATCAATCATCTCCTTCTTTTTGTCCTCTATTTCTTTTTTAAATCCTGCTTCAATATCCTTTAGTTCTTGATCGAGATCAGTTCTCCTGCTGTATTTGTCAAATATTTCGTTTATGTCAACAACGCCGACTTTGATTCCTTCTGCAATAACATTTTGAGGCATGCTATTGAATGTTATAAGACTTACAATAGCGCAGACTAAAATTGTTAAAATTCGATATTTAATAGATATTTTATTCATGATTTTTCATCACCTTTCAAAAAAATAATAAATTTAAGCTGGTTTTGGTAAAACTTTAAAGAAGGAAAAAATTGTCAAAAGAATTGCAATCTGGACAAACAAGCCAATTAAACAAACGATAACTGCACGCACCATTCCTTTGTAATCAAGTGCTTGCTTTACGGCAATAACCATTGCAACTAGCATCCAGACTGTAGCAACCGGGAAAACTAGTTTCTCTACTCCAGGGAAAATACCAAATACTCGGATCAATCCAGGAGCACTTGCAAATCCGATTGTTCTCAATAATTCTCCAACATTAGATTTGGTTTGAGATTCCGGTAAAAATTTAGTACCTATAAAATATATAATAAACGCCCAAATGTACCATCCTACCAGTCCCATGATAGTACCCATCGCAACCCCTAACGCGCCACCTCGTGATATGCTTCCAATTCCAGCTGCGATACCAGAGAGAATTACGACCAGCATCGCCTGGCGCATTGCGCTTTTATCAGCCTCAACTTCTTCATAAAGATGGACATCGAGTCTTGCTGCTCGAATGATTCTATTTATCAAACCGCTACTCATGTTTTCTCCTTATAACCCATGTGAAATATATAATTAGTTCCACTTACGAAAAAAATTATATAACAAAAAGTCAAATAATTTATATCAAATCATTAGTGTTATTACCAATTAATAATGTGCTGATTATACTTTATACAGGTGGTTAAAACCCTTCTGGCCAATCTTTTTTCTTGTGGGTTATAATTAAATACCATATCATTGATTTTTCGGTACTCAGTGGTTGAAGGACGGTTTTGTACGGTTTTTATGCAAATTGTCCGGTCTATAATCATCATGTGGATGAATGGAAATATGTATAGCTGTACATTTGATATAAGGATTGAATTCCGAAAATACGGCTACTATATTTGGAATAAAGAGGTAAAAAAGTGACACTTTCTCAAGACAAAATAGAAAAATCTTATCATGATATTATTAGTTGCCTTGTAGGTGATGGACCTGAGAATGGGGCTTGTGGGATTGATATAGTAGGGCAGTTTCAACCTGAAGATAATAGTCGGGTTGCAGTTCCCAGAAACGTAAATGCTGCATTTTTGATCTCTCTTTCAGGAGATGGACATTCCAGGTATACGGCTGCTGTGGAGTATCTGGAAGAGATGGAAAATGATCCTCTCTGGACAAATCTTGTTACCTTCTATAGGGAGGGGATTCACTTGCTGTTAAAGGAGTTTCAGGATTTCTGTTCCAGTAGTAACAATGGTGTAGAGAGGATGGAAACGCTTATTACCAAATTATCACAACAAAAAGAATCTCTTTCTTCTTCACAAACAATTCAGGAGGATATTTGGAAACTATTCCATCCTGAAGCATCTGATATTCTAAATAATAAAGAACATCAGGAAGATATATTGAGAGGTAATCGTAAAATAGAGATAACTAATCTAAATCATAAACCGGTAAAGAATGTGCCACGAGAGGTTGTTTTTACATCGAACGCTCTTATAACTATTCCGCCTGCCGGAAAAAAATATAAAGACCTTGGTATAAAACCAGATTTGTGGAACGCCCTTGAAGAGGTTGTGCAGGAGGATCAGGCTTTCTGGTACGACCATCCTGTTCAGATGGGTGTTGAGCCGGATAGAAATGAAATCCTATATGGTCTTCATCATCTGTCTGAGTCACTTCTTTATGAGAAGAAATTAAAGAACGCAGGGGAAGAGGATGAGTTAACTGTTGTGCTATCGGCATCTGTTACACACGAGGGATTGCAGGGGATTGTGAAGGAATATATCGAGTCTGAATTGGAAAGGTCCCATGATCTGCCTGGGCTCAAAGTGTATCTTTTTACCGAGGCAGAAACAGCCTCATTAATCCATGAGGTTCTCGTTCCCGCGGCAAACAAGTATTTTAGTGATATAAAGGATTCCGCATCTCTTTTAAGGGAAGTTGTGGGTGTTAATGGTAAGTATGGAAGACACTATAGCTTTCTCAAGGCTGTAACCGCCTTCTGGCAAGTTTTTGTAGATCCTGATAAAAAAGCGACATTTAAGATTGACCTTGATCAGGTATTTCCACAAGAAAAGCTGCTTGAGGAAACAGGGAAGAGTGCATTTCAGCATATGATGTCTCCTCTTTGGGGCGCTGAGGGTATTGACTCACATGGGAATCCTGTTTATCTAGGCATGATGGCAGGTGCTCTGGTGAATGAAGAAGATGCTGGCACTTCACTTTTTACACCGGATGTAACATACCCGTCTCCACATTTCAGGGGTGAAGATACTATTTTCTGTAGTAAGATACCACAGGCTTTATCTACTTTGTCTGAGATGATGACAAGGTATGGGAATGGAGATATTGATGGCAGTAATTCGTGTATATCGAGGATACATGTAACGGGTGGTACAAATGGGATTTTAATAGACGCCTTGAGAAGATATCGTCCTTTTACTCCTGTATTTATAGGAAGGGCAGAAGACCAGGCTTATCTTCTGTCTGCCTTATTTCCCAGAGATAAGGAGCCGGCTCTGAGATATTTTCATAATGATGGTTTATTCATGAGACACGACAAACACGCTTTTGCAGCAGAGGCTATAAAGGCTGCGGAGATAGGAAAGATAGTGGGCGACTACGA
>Ga0233428_1001838_pt1 | contig 21568 bp, 21 predicted proteins | sample SI_118_April2016_4_FD_179890 | JGI IMG/M metagenome (GOLD analysis project Ga0233428, IMG submission 179890) | Seawater microbial communities from Saanich Inlet, British Columbia, Canada - SI_118_April2016_120_MG | ecosystem: Environmental > Aquatic > Marine > Inlet | place: Canada: British... | reverse complement strand
TGAAGCTGACCTTGCTGCCCAGGAAATGATGGCTGAGATCGAAGCCGAGATGGCAAGAGCCGCTGCCCTTAAAGACTTCCTTCAAAAACTAGAGGAAGAAAAAGCGGCTGCAGCATCTTCTACTGCAGTATATCAAGCCAAGCTAGCTTACGAAAATAGAGTAACAAAGATTATGGATGATCTCCTTGAAGAGTTGGATAAGTTTAATTTATCGGGTGAATACAAGTCATCAATTTCTGGTGAACTGATAAAAGACGCAACTGCAAAGCTAGAAGAGGAGGCATTTGTTGGGACTATCTCGGGAGAAATTGTAACAGAGGCCATTCACGACTTCTGTAAAGTCAATTTAGGCTTGTCTGAAAGTAATATTGAGCTTTTCAAAAAAGCTTTAGCGGGTGGATATTTAGGTAACGTTGGTCCTCAGGTAGAATATGGAACCGAGTTCACAGCCAACAGATGGCAAAAATATATCGACTGCGTAGGCTCTAAAAGATAGAAAAATTAAATTAAAACAGCTTAAATCTCCAATAATGAGTTTTCTTTGTCACTCAAAGCTTTGTCAATTAAACCGATATGCTGATCAGTAATTTTTTGGATATTATCTTCTGCTCTATGGGCTTCATCTTCAGAGATTTCCTTTTCTTTCAGTAGTTCTCTAAAGTCAGAGATTGCATCTCTCCTTATATTTCTAATCGCTACTCTTGCATTTTCAGCTTCATCTCTAACAACTCTAACAAGCTCCTTCCTTCTTTCTTCAGTCAGAGGTGGGAGTGGAATCCTCAATACTTGTCCTTGCGTATTAGGGTTCAAGCCTAAGTCAGAGGTCAAAATTGCTTTCTCAATAGGGCCAACCATATCTTTCTCCCAAGGAGAAACTTTAAGCGTTCTTGAGTCTTCAGCACTTATGTTCGATACTTGCCCAAGCGGGACCATTGCACCATAATATTCGACTGTGATTTGATCCAATAAGGATGGATGGGCTCTTCCAGCACGTATTTTGCTAAAGTCATTTTCGAGAGAAGATAAAGATTTATCCATTCGACTATTAGCATCACTATGAATCTCATTAACCATCTTTATTCTCCATTTTGACTGACCATTGTTCCAATTGACTGACCATTAATTATATTCGCAAGAGCATAATTATCCTCCAGCATACTAAAAACACAAATTCTTATATTATTGTCTCTACATAACGCAAAAGCAGCGGTATCCATAACTTTGATATTTTGCTCAATAGCTGAGTCAAAGCTGAGCGAGTCAAATTTAATAGCTGATGAATCTTGAAGAGGATCGCTTGAATATATACCATCTACTTTTGTGGCCTTAAAGACAATATCAGCACCAATTTCAACAGCTCTTAATGCAGCAGCGGTATCCGTTGTGAAACATGGGCTTCCAGTCCCAGCTGAGAAAATAACCACCTTGCCACTGGAGAGCTCTTCTTTGGCTTGAGTATGATTGAACGGCTCACAGACTCCACCACCAATTGGAAAGCCTGACATGACCATTGAAGGTATTTTGTTTCTATCAAAGGCGTCTGAGAGAGCCAAGGCGTTCATAACTGTAGCGAGCATACCTATATGATCACCAGTGATTTTATTCATCCCTTCTTCTGCTAGGGTAGCGCCTCTGTATAGATTTCCACCGCCAACTACAATAGCAACCTCAACACCAAAATCAAGAGCCGACTGAACAATCGTAACAACCTTCTTTAACATTTCAGTGTCTATATTTTGACCACTACCTGATAGCGCTTCACCACTCAGTTTTAGTAAGATTCGACGATAAGAAACCATGATCTAAGAATTCAATACAAAATTGTGATTTTACACAAGGCATGAGTATAATGAACCCTTTGTCCATCATAAAATTATTGAGATTATGGATTCAATTAGTATCCGTGGAGCCAAGGTCCATAACCTAAAAAATATTGATGTAAGCCTACCTAGAAATAAACTGGTTGTGATAACAGGGCTCTCTGGATCGGGTAAATCCTCATTGGCCTTTGACACTATCTATGCTGAGGGACAGAGAAGATATGTCGAGTCACTTTCTGCTTACGCAAGACAGTTTTTATCGCTCATGGAAAAGCCTGATGTGGATCATATTGAGGGACTCTCGCCAGCAATATCTATCGAACAAAAAGCGACATCACATAACCCTCGATCGACTGTTGGAACCATCACAGAGATTTATGACTATCTTAGACTCCTGTTTGCAAGGGTTGGTTCGCCAAGGTGCCCAGATCATGGTGACGAACTTCAGGCTCAAACTATTTCACAGATGGTTGACTCCATTCTAGAGCTTCCAGAAGATTCAAAAATTATGATTCTAGCTCCTATTGTAAGAAATAGAAAAGGGAGTCATCTAAAGCTACTCCAAGAACTTTCTCATGAGGGGTTCCTGAGAGCTCGCATCGATGGAGAGGTTGAATTTCTTGAGGAAACTTCAGAGCTTGATGGAAACAAAAACCACACCATTGAGATTGTGGTTGATCGATTAAAAGTAAGGCAAGATATCTCATCAAGGTTATCTGAGTCTTTAGAGACGGCTCTTAATATGAGCTCTGGTATTGCAATCGTTAGCCCTATGGAATCTGAAAGTGATTGGAAAGAGTTAACCTTTTCTGCAAAATTTTCGTGTGTCCATTGCGGCTACTCTTTGAATGAATTGGAGCCCAGACTCTTTTCATTCAATAACCCAGTCGGCGCCTGTGAAACTTGCGATGGCTTGGGAGTTAAAGATGTTTTTGATGAGGATAGGGTTGTAGCTAATCCTGAACTAAGCCTTGAAGATGGGGCAGTTTATGGATGGAGTAAAAGCAATGCCTACTTCTATCAAATGCTCACACTGGTTGGTAATTTTTATAATTTTAGTGTAGCCACCCCATTTAATAAATTGTCCGACGAGCACAAGCAAATTATTCTATATGGGAGTGGCAGTCAATCGATTGACTTTTCGAAGATAAAAGGAAGAAGGGGCTGGTCAAGCAGAAAGAAGCCTTTTGAAGGAATTATTCCAAGGATGATGCGTCGATATGCTGATAGTGAGATTCGTTCAGTCAGAGAAGATCTATCAAGGTATGTAATCAGTAAGCCCTGTGCTAGTTGCCACGGTGACCGGTTAAATGCATCAGCACGTAATGTCTTTATTGATGATAAAAACATTTCTGATTTGACCAAATTAACAATAGACCAGGTATTCGATTTTTTTGAGACGTTAGAGCTTGATGGTCAGCGCGGTGAAATTGCAAGCAAAATTCTCAATGAAATTACTCAACGGCTACACTTCTTAATTAATGTCGGTTTGGATTATCTAAATCTCGAGAGAAAAGCCAACTCACTTTCTGGAGGTGAGGCACAGAGGATTAGGCTAGCCTCTCAAATAGGAGCAGGTTTAATAGGTGTGCTGTATGTGCTCGATGAGCCATCGATTGGCTTACATCAAAGGGATAACCAAAAATTATTAGATACATTGACTTATCTGAGGGATTTAGGTAATACGGTTATCGTCGTAGAGCATGATGAAGATGCTATCAGGCAGGCTGACTATGTTGTGGATATTGGTCCAGGTGCTGGGATTCATGGCGGTGAAATTGTTTCAAGTGGTGCTCCTCAAGATGTGATTGCAAACACAAAGTCACTGACCGGCGATTATCTAAGTGGGCGATTAGAAATTAGTACTCCAAAGAGTCGGAAAAAATCGAATGGCTGGCTTGAGATTGCTGGAGCAAGTGGCAATAATTTAAAAAATGTTGATTTAAGTATTCCAGTTGGTGTGTTGACTTGTATTACTGGAGTTTCTGGTTCAGGCAAGTCGACACTCATTAACAACACGCTATACGAGCTAGCAGCTCAGACTTTAAATGGCGCTCAAACTGACATTGCCCCGTTCAAAGAGGTTAAAGGAATGGAGCTTTTTGACAAGGTTGTGAACATTAATCAGAGCCCTATTGGAAGGACGCCAAGATCGAACCCTGCAACCTATACAGGAGTATTTACTTTAATACGTGATTTATTCGCACTTACACTTGAATCACGATCCAGAGGGTACAAGTCGGGACGCTTTAGTTTTAATGTTAAAGGTGGAAGGTGTGAAGCCTGTAAAGGCGATGGACTGATTAAAGTTGAAATGCATTTTCTTCCTGATGTCTACGTTTCGTGTGACGTTTGCAGTGGCCACAGATACAACAGAGAGACTTTAGAGATTAAATACAAAGGTAAGTCAATTGCAGAGGTTTTAGAGATGACCGTTGAGGATGCCTTAGATTTTTTTCAGGCAATCCCTAAGATTAATCAAAAGATTAAGACATTAATGGATGTTGGACTTTCATACATAACGCTTGGTCAGAATGCGACTACGCTTTCTGGAGGTGAGGCTCAGCGTATTAAGTTAGCCAAAGAGCTCTCTAAGTCAGATACTGGGCAAACTCTCTATATTCTTGACGAGCCCACAAGTGGACTTCATTTTCATGATATCAAACAACTACTCTCGGTCATCTTTAGATTAAGAGACCGAAACAATACAATTGTGATTATTGAGCATAACCTCGATGTTATTAAGACTGCTGATTGGGTTGTCGATTTGGGTCCTGAAGGGGGAAATAAAGGCGGCGAAATAATTGCCTACGGAACCCCCGAAGAGATTTCGACAAATCAAAGATCATTTACTGGTCAATTTCTAAAAAAGCATCTTTGATAATTAGCTTCTGAACTCGATTAATAGCATTGTAAATTCAGTTTTGCCATTGACCTTGTGAATTCTAACAGGCTGAAAGTTATCCTTAATTGATAAATTAAGAGTTAGATCCAATTCCTCACATATGACTCGGATGGTGCCTATTTTGCTACCACTGATAGAGACGTTTTCTTGTCCTTCAGCAATAAACTTTAGATACTTAACGCCATCTTGATCGACCACTTGATAGGTGAATTCAGGTTGGTCTGGATTATTAAGCATGTCATTTGAAAGCGCAAGATAGACGCTTAAGGGGTCAACAAGCAGGCCCGGTTTTATTTCAAATTCTTCACCTGTACTCGATAATGCATAATTTTTATCGGTAACAATGGTTATTTCATAATTCTTTTTGATTTCACCTTTTATTTTTTCTTTAACACTAAAGTGCTTATTGATAACCTGACCATCTATCTCATTTCCAGTGCTTTTTTCATACCTTGAATAGTCATAAAGAGCCTTCCAAAGGGACTCTGTTTTAGCTTCAGTTATAAATGTAAACTCACTCTCATTCATTTCTAGGTTTAAAACAGCAGATCCAATTTGTAAGTTGCCCATTTTTGTATCTGCATAGAGCTGATAGCTTCCAATGTATGGAGAGAGTGCTAAAGAATTTGTAAATAGGAGGCTTAAAAATACGATAATAATTTTCTTCATAAGATATTGCCGTCAAGCGTTATACAATCTTTCTTTATCAGTTTGAGTCTATTTTGAGTATACCAATGAATAACTTTTGGGTAAAGAATATGCTCCTTTTCTAGAACTTTTTGAGCGAGTGAATATTCTGTATCTTTGGACTCAACCTTAACAATTTCTTGACTGATTACTGGTCCACCATCCAACTCCTCAGTTACAAAATGAACACTTGCACCGTGGTACTTCTCTTTAGAATCGATTGCCCTTTTATGAGTGTTTAGTCCTGGAAATTTTGGCAATAATGAAGGATGTATATTAAGAATTTTTCCAGAAAAATGATTAATAAAGACAGGTGATAGAATCCTCATGAAGCCTGCTAGAACAATGAGGCCAACATTAAGCTCATCAATTATTGAGATGAGTTTTTTATCAAAATCTTCTCTGATTTTGAATTGATTAGCGTCAATAAAATGGGTCTTAATATTAGCTTGTTCTGCTCGTTTTAAGCCAAAAGCAGCTCTTTTATTACTAATAACTGAGCATATTTCGAGGTCAATCTTCTTAGTATTATCTATCAGGGATTGTAAGTTAGAGCCATTACCTGAAATTAAAATGACAGCCCTCATCACAATTAGATTATGATTTGTTCGCCTGTCGAGTGAGTCACCTCTCCTATGAGCCAAGCATTCTCACCACATTTATTTAAAAGTTCAACGGCATCACTTGATGATTCTTTTGGAATGATAACAACCATCCCAACACCGCAGTTAAGCACTCGATACATTTCATTAGTATCTATATTGCCCTCAGTTTGAAGCCAGTTAAAGATTTCTGGCATACTCCATGAATTTGAATCCAGTTTTGCTGCTAGATTATCAGGTAGCACTCTAGGTATATTTTCAAGAAGGCCGCCACCGGTGATATGAGATATTGCATGGACAGGCAAACTCTGAATTAACGATAGAATTGATTTGACATAGATCTTTGTAGGCTCAATTAATAAATCTAGCTGCTGCTGAGTTGGCTGCTTTTTTTCTAAAACCTTCCTGATTAATGAATACCCATTGGAGTGAGGTCCAGAAGAGCCAAGAGCAACAATATGATCGCCTGAACTCACCTTTGAGCCATCAATAATGCGATCTTTTTCGACAATTCCAACACAAAATCCAGCCAAGTCATATTCTTCGCCCTTGTACATTCCAGGCATTTCAGCTGTTTCGCCTCCAATGAGCGAACAACCAGAAAGTCGACACCCCTCACCAATTCCTTGAATGACAGAAGTCGCTATATCTGTATTAAGTGAGCCTGTCGCATAATAGTCTAAGAAGAATAAAGGTTCCGCGCCTTGAACGATAAGGTCATTCACGCACATTGCAACCAAATCAATGCCAATCGTATCATGCTTATTAAGCATTTCTGCAACCATAAGCTTTGTTCCAACGCCATCCGTGCCTGAAATGAGTACTGGGTTTTTGTATTTGTCTAAAGGAATTTCAAACATTGCCCCAAAGCCACCTAAGCCAGCTAAAACGCCAGGCCTTAGAGTTGATTTTGCAATGGGTTTGATTTGATCAATGAGCTGATTACCTTTGGTAATGTCAACTCCCGAGTCCTTATAAGTCAATGACGACATGTTGTTTTCCGTATAATTAAGGTCTTAAAAAATGGATTAAATCAAGCAAAATAATGAGCTATTCGATGCTACCCAATGCGCTTTCAATAATACGCATTATTTTAACAGTTCCCGTAGTTATAGCGCTACTAAAAGAGCAGTATCTTCTGACATTGCTATTATTTTTAATTGCAGGCATTACCGATGCATTGGATGGCTGGATTGCTAAACAGTTTTATTTGCAGTCGAGACTGGGTTCAATTCTTGATCCTGTTGCTGACAAAGTCTTGTTAACATGCACCTTCATTACTCTTTATTGGGTCGGCGTTCTACCATTATGGTTGCTCATGGTTATTTTCGTTCGTGACGTTATCATTATCGCTGGCGCGTTGGGATATTTCCTTGGTGAGGAGAGTGCTGGAAGTGATCTGTTAGAGCCAAGCCTCATTAGTAAAGTCAATACTGTACTGCAAATTACTCTGGTTTTATACTTGCTTCTCATAGAGCTATACATTGGAATAGATGGCATACAAGAGATGGTCTTTATCATAGTGGCAACATCGACAGCCCTAAGCGGGGCAGATTATGGCCTTCTCTGGGTTAAAAAATTCATCTTGCAAGAGACAAAAAAATGAATCAACTTGGCTTGCCAATTAGTCTCAACACATCAATGCTTCTGGAAAGTTTTGTTGCAAATCAAGAGCTGTTAAGGTCAATAAACCAGCTATTTCTTGATGAAAATTCGTCAGAGGTTTTTATCTATGGGGCCTCAGGCCAAGGCAAGACTCATATCCTTCAAGGGGCAGTTTTGAAAGCTTTGGAAATGGATAAAAATGCTGTTTATATTGACTGCAGTGAGTCATTTCCAGAGCATATTTTGGATTTAGTTGATCAGACAGATTTTATTAGCTTTGATAATGTGCATCTAATTTCTAGTGAGAATCAAGAGGTGTTTTTCGATTTATATAATCGAGCGAGACAGACTCAAATATTTATCCTAGTAAGTGGAGATAGCTTGCCATCTGATTTAGAAGTTATGAAGGACATTAAAACACGACTCAGTTTAGCTGCTGTTTATAAACTTGAAGAACTTAATGATGAGTTAATCATGAGTGTAATCGATAGTCAGATGAGTCAGAGAAACTTATCTGTTAACTCCAACGTTTATGAATACTTGTTTAAGAACTACTCGCGAGATTTAAAGCTACTCCTATCAACTTTAAATGATTTAGATACGGCTTCTCTGCAATCTAAAAAACCTATTTCAATTCCCTTTGTCAAAAAGTTTTTAGAGCTTAAATAAGAGTCAATTATGGAACACCTACCAATTTTCATAAATATTAAACAAAAACCGACTCTTGTAGTTGGTGGCGGTGATATTGCCCTAAGAAAGATTAACCTACTATTAAAGGCGCAGGCCAAAGTTGACTGCCTATCACCATTGTTTTGTGAGGATATAAATAACCTTTTTAAGGATGGACAAATAACGTTAATTAACAAGAGTTTTGAGCATACTGATATTAAGGATTACTCAGTCATTATTGCTGCAACAGATGACTCATCCGTTAATTCGTCAATTTCTTCTATTGCGCATGACAAGAGAATTCCAGTCAATGTTGTTGACTCACCTGATTTGTCAAGCTTCATAATGCCATCGATTGTTGATCGCTCACCCGTTATTATTGCAGTATCCTCAGCCGGCAAGGCTCCAGTCTTAGCTAGAATTATTAGAGCAAAATTAGAGACAGTCATTCCTAGTGCCTATGGCATATTGGCTGAAATTGCAGGTGAGTATAGACAGAGAATTAAAGATCGTTTTTCAAAAATAAAGGACAGAAGGGCTTTTTGGGAGGCTACATTTTCTGGCGTCATTGCTGAGAAAGTTTTTTCAGGGAGAATCAGTGAAGCAAAGGACGACATAGAAAAGCAGCTGAATGACTCAGTAGAAATGGAATTAGGTGAGGTCTATTTGGTTGGGGCGGGCCCAGGCGATCCTGATTTATTGACCTTTAAGGCTTTGAGGTTAATTCAACAGGCTGACGTTGTTCTGTATGACCGCCTTGTTTCTAAAGGAGTAATGGAGCTGGTTAGAAGAGATTCAGAGCTTATATATGTTGGAAAAAAAGGTGGTAGTGACAAATCAACTAGGCAGTCTGATATTAATGATCAGCTGGTTACACTTGCAAAGTCAGGAAAGAGGGTTTGCCGATTAAAAGGCGGCGATCCATTCATTTTTGGAAGAGGCGGTGAGGAAATAGAGTCTCTATCTGAGAACGGAATACCATTTCAGGTAGTTCCAGGAATTACTGCCGCATCGGGTTGCTCTTCATATGCAGGAATTCCTCTTACTCATAGAGATTATTCTCAGTCCTGTAGATTTGTAACTGCACACCTAAAGAATGGAACAACTAACCTCCCATGGGATGAGTTCATCATTGATCAACAAACTATAGTTTTCTATATGGCTTTGAGTGGCGCTAATTATATATGCGAGAAACTCTTGGAGCATGGGATGGATAAAGACATGCCTATTGCAATCATTGAAAAAGGAACAATGCCCGAGCAAAAGGTATATATTTCATCATTAACTGAATTACCAAATTTAATAGCAAAGGAAGATATTCATGCGCCAACCTTGATGATTGTGGGCGAGGTTGTCAAGCTCAATGAAAAGTTGAATTGGTACGGCAATTAAATAATGAAATCTATTTCTTAATAAAGAAATAGTTGATTTATTTGGGTATAATTCAGAATTCTTCGCGGGAGTGGTGGAATTGGTAGACACGCTGGATTTAGGTTCCAGTGTCGCAAGACGTGAGAGTTCGAGTCTCTCCTTCCGCACCATAAATATGAATAAAAAAGAGCTCTTAGGAGCTCTTTTTCATAACATCCCAGATTACATTAAGTTCACTCTCACTTGGCTTGTTAAGATTTCTAAATTTTAGGTTCTTAACGATGGTTTCCGTTGTGGACCAATTTATCTGCATGAGAAGATCAAAATCTATCTCTTTAAAATGACCTTCTTCAAACCATTGCTTCAAAGCAGTCATCGACTTTTTAAAATTTTTGAAGCCCACTGTCCTTGCCTCTTCAGAAACCATGGGGTCGTTATCAACTAAACCTAAAAAGATAAACTCATTGTATTTTTTAATAAACACAATAAATCCTGTAAAATATTACCTCTTAAAAACACAATAAAAAGTATGGCTTTATGTTGATTGAAGTTGGGCATTTTGCACTTGTTCTCGCGCTGGTTATTTCTCTAGTTTTGATTGTGGTTCCATCGGTTGGGCTTTATCAGAATAAAGACTCTCTTGCTCAGCTTGCAAAGCCATTAGTTTGGGCTCAAGGTTTTTGGATTACGGTAGCATTCTTTGTGTTAATGACTGCATTTTTAACGAATGATTTTTCAGTTAAATACGTTGCAGAGAATTCTAATACTCAGCTTCCAGTTTTATATAAGGCTTCAGCCGTATGGGGTTCTCATGAAGGCTCTCTACTGTTGTGGGTCTTTGTGCTATCTCAATGGACTGTTGCTGTTTCGTTTTTTTCCAAACGAATTCCATCAGATTTAATAAATCTGACTCTGATTGTTCTAGGTGCTATTAGTTTAGGTTTTTTACTTTTTCTACTTTTTACCTCTAACCCTTTTGAGCGTCTATTGATACCACCGCCAGAGGGGAGTGAGCTTAATCCTTTGCTCCAAGACTTTGGTCTTGCAGTCCACCCTCCTATGCTATACATGGGCTACGTCGGCTTAGCTATTCCATTCGCTTTTGTATTATCTGCACTCATAAGAGGGCAACTTGATAGTACTTGGATTAGATGGACTAGGCCCTGGGTTCTAGTATCTTGGTCGTTTTTAACTATCGGTATAACGCTTGGCAGTTGGTGGGCATATTACGAGCTTGGCTGGGGAGGCTGGTGGTTTTGGGATCCAGTTGAAAATGCTTCATTCATGCCTTGGCTGGTAGCAACGGCCCTGATTCATTCCTTGAGTGTAAGTGAAAAACGTAGGGCATTTAAGCAGTGGACTGTACTGCTTGCTATTGGAGGATTTTCATTAAGCTTGCTCGGAACATTTCTTGTACGCTCTGGAGTCTTGACTTCAGTTCATGCTTTTGCAACCGACCCAACAAGAGGTTTGTTTATCCTCATCTTTTTATTTATAGTAATCGGAGGATCGTTGGTTCTTTACACATGGCGATCTAGTTTATTACAGCAAAGTAATCCGTTTTCTTTGCTTTCTAGAGAGACAGGGCTGCTGATAAATAATATCTTGCTAGTCACAGCCATGTTAAGTGTTCTTTTGGGAACGCTTTATCCGCTCATTCTGGATTCACTTAACCTTGGGAAAATATCAGTTGGAGCACCCTATTTCAAAGCAGTTTTTGTGCCCATTATGATTCCTGGTGTCATCGCGCTAGCAGTATTCCCCTATGTCAGGTGGAAGAAAGATTCACTATTTAGGGTTTTCAATTTATTAAAGTTTGAGTGGATTTGTGTTGTTCTATTAACCTTCCTATCATGGGTTTTTATTACGGACAATTTTTTTGTTCTAGTATCTGTTGGCTTATTCATATGGGTAGTTATCCATGTCTTGGTTTTATTCATTAAAAGACTACGGTCCAAAGCAAAGCTCTCTATGTCTTTTATTGGAATGGTTGTTGCTCATCTTGGCATTGCTGTTTTTGTTCTTGGGGCGACAGTGACAACCCAACTTGGTATTGAAAAAGATATCAAAATGAATATCGGAGAAACTCAAACAATAGCAGGGTATGACTTTGTTTTTAATGGCGTTAGCCCTCATTCAAAAGAGAATTATTCTGGCTTTATTGGAGACATTAGTGTTTTTAAAAATACTAACAAAGTAGCCCAGCTAAACCCTGAAAAACGTTATTATCAAACAGGCATGCCGATGACTGAAGCATCGATTGATCCCTCAATCACAAGAGATTTATATGTTGCACTCGGTGAGGGCTTGGGAGGTGAAGCTTGGAGTGTCAGGATTTATTATAAGCCGCTTGTTCGCTGGATCTGGTTAGGCGGACTAATGATTGCCCTTGGGGCTCTTTTTGCTGCCATCGATCGCCGTTACTTCTTGAGGATTAAATCGTGATTATAGCTTGGCAATTTATCATAATGATTGCATTGACATGCTCATTCTTTGCGTGGTTTCTGTTTAGGCCAATCAGTCAGAGTCAGAGTTTGAGTGGCGATGAATCCAACATTGCTATCAATCAACAAAGGCAGGATGAGCTTAAATCTGATATTAACCAAGGCCTTATTGCGGATGATCAATACCAGGTCGCCGAATCAGAAATCATTAGCACTTTAGCGACTGAACTGAGGCTCGACCAAAAGGAGAGTATTGCTATTAAGCCATTACCTTGGACACTTACAATTATTTTAATTTTTAGTGTTTTGTCACTGGGTATATATTCACAATTAGCACCCAAAATGATTTCATCTGAGAATTCTCTAACAGAGCCGATGAGTATGAGCGATAGTATCGAGAGACTTCAGAGCTATATAAAAGAGAATCCAGGTGACTTTCAGGCTTTAAAAATGTTGGGTTTAGCTCAAATCGGTATTGGTAATGTCAATCAATCAATCGAAGCATTTGAGAGTGCATATTTAATAAATTCGAAAGATATTGACTTATTGCTTCAATATGCGAGCGCTATAGCAGCCAGTCAAGATGGACAATTCGATGGCAAGTCAAAAGTCTTGATCGATGAAGCGCTTAGTCTTGATCCACAGTCTATTCAAGTTTTATATTTTTCTGGCATTGTTGCAGCACATGAAGGTAATCTTAGTGGTGCTATTGAGTTTTGGGAGAAAGCACTTTACCTTATGTCAACTAATCATCCGGATAGAAATATAATCGAAGAGGCTCTGGGTACGGTACTGAATTTACAAGTAAAATAGTCATCATGAGTAATACACTAGAACTAGCAAAATCTCTTATAAGTAAACCTTCAATCACTCCTGATGATCTTGGTTGTCAGCCGATAATGATTGATCGACTCAAAAAAATCGGCTTTGAAATATACCCTCTTAAATTTGGAGATGTTGAGAATTTCTGGGCAGTACATGGAAATAGTGGACCTTTATTCGTCTTTGCGGGGCATACGGATGTTGTCCCTGCGGGAGATGAGAACACCTGGAATACTAAGCCTTTTGAGCCGACGATAAAAGATGGGTATCTTTATGGTCGAGGTGCTGCAGACATGAAAGGTGGGCTTGCTTCAATGGTTACTGCAACTGAAAAATATTTAAAAGAAAATCCAGATCATAAAGGCAGAATTGCTTTTCTGATTACCTCTGATGAAGAGGGTGTTGCAGTCAATGGGACAGTAAAAGTAATGGAATACCTTAATGAAACTAACCAAAAGATAGACTATTGTTTATTAGGTGAGCCTTCGTCAACTTCTATCACTGGTGATGTTATAAAGAACGGAAGGAGAGGGTCATTAAATGGTGTTTTGAAGATCAATGGAAAACAAGGGCATGTCGCATACCCTCATTTAGCTAAAAACCCTATTCACCTTGTTTCTCCTGCCCTTGATGATCTCTGTAAACAAGAGTGGGATAATGGTAATGACTATTTTCCAGCAACCTCTTTTCAAATATCAAATATGCATTCAGGAGATGGCGTAACAAATGTTATTCCTGGAGACGCTCAGGTTATGTTTAATTTTCGCTACTCCACAGAGACTACTAAAGAGGAGTTGCAAAAGAAAGTCTATGAAATTCTTGATTCACACAACCTTGATTACTCCATAGAGTGGTCTCATTCTGGCTATCCATTTTTAACGCCAAAAGGCGAACTAGTTAGTGCATGCATTGTGGCGATTAAAAAAATTAAGGGCATTGAGACTGAACTATCAACTTCTGGTGGGACTTCTGATGGAAGATTTATTGCGCAAGAGGGAACTCAGGTTGTAGAGCTTGGGCCGGTCAATGCTACAATTCATCAGGCCAATGAATCTGTTTTAGTTCAGGATCTTGATGACTTAAGTGAGATCTATTATCAAGTGCTTACAAATATAGTCTCTTAGTTTTGATTTCAAATGAGATTTGACATCATTACACTCTTCCCTGAAATGTTCTCTGCAATAAAAGAGGAAGGGGTTATTGCGAGAGCTATCAAGAAGTCTATCATATCGATAAAGGAATGGCAGCTTAGAGATTTTAGTGAGAATAAATACAAAAATGTTGATGATAAAGCCTATGGCGGTGGTGCTGGAATGGTTATGCAGGTCAAACCAATTAGAGACTGCATTAAAAAAATTAAGGAGCAGGATCCAGAAGCCAAGGTTATTTATTTATCACCGCAGGGTGAAACACTAAATCAAAACTTGGTTGAAAAACTGGCAACCTTTGAATCGTTAACGCTTCTTTGTGGTCGATACGAGGGTGTTGACGAGAGAATCATTGAGAATGATGTTGATTATGAAGTTTCAATTGGAGATTATGTAATCAGTGGTGGTGAGCTAGCGGCAATGGTATTAATAGATTCTGTGAGTAGGCGTTTGCCTAATGTTTTGGGTAACAAAGACTCACTTAATGACTCTTTTGTCAATAATTTACTTGATTTTCCGCACTATACAAGGCCAGAAAGTATCGATGGAGACCTAGTTCCTGAGGTATTGTTAAGTGGAAATCAGGCTAAGATTGATGCTTGGAGGTTAGAGCAAGCTAAAAAGAAGACAAAACAAAAACGACCTGATCTTTTATCAAGTTAAAGTATTAGATTAAAGTAGGCTCTTGAATTGTTATTAGAAGGCCAATCGTATATAATTTTAGCTACATTTTGAATAAATCACCTTATGAATAAAAATCACTCCTTTATCGGCTCAAATGTTGCACTGATAACCCCAATGTTTGATGATGGGAGTGTTGATTATGAATCACTAAATAACCTTATCGACTTTCATATTGGTGCTGGAACAAGCTCAATAGTTTCAGTTGGAACGACTGGTGAATCAGCAACTGTAGGTGTTAAAGAGCATCTTAAAATCATAGATCACACAATCAAATATGCTGCAAGAAGAATTCCAATTATTGCTGGCACTGGGGCAAACTCGACATCTGAAGCAATCGAACTCACACAGGAGGCTAAAAATTTTGGCGCTGATGCCTGTTTACTGGTTACGCCTTATTATAATAAACCTACTCAAGAGGGATTATTTCAGCACTTTAAATTAATTGCTGAAAGCGTTAGTATTGATCAAATTCTTTACAATGTCCCCGGAAGAACTGCAGTGGACATGTCAGTAGATACCACTTCAAGGCTCTCAGAAATTTCAAATATTATTGGCATTAAGGACGCTACGGGAGACCTTTCAGTCATCAAAGAACTTGTAGCAAAGTGCCCTGAAGATTTTTTACTGCTTACGGGTGACGATGCTACGGCTATCGATTTTCTTTTATTGGGTGGTCATGGAGGTATTTCAGTCACTGCAAATGTTACTCCTAAAGAGCTTCAAAAAGCATATCTAGCTGCTATTGCTAGAAATGCTGAGCTTGCTAAGAAATTAAATGAAGAGCTCTCGGGGCTTCATATAAATCTATTTATTGAGTCAAATCCAATACCTGTGAAATGGGCTTTGCATAAAATGGGTATGTGTGATAGTGGAATCAGATTGCCATTGATTGAGTTATCAAATAAATATAAAACAGTTGTTGAAAATGATTTAAAGGAATTAGGTTTAATATGAAAATTATCAATTTTTTAATAATAGCATTAATTAGTGTGTTTCTTGCTAGTTGTTCAATAGTAACTGATCCTGTGAAAAAAATTGGCTTAGGAAGTAGAGCAGTAAATTATGAGGTAGATGAGAATGTTGATTCGCTTATCATTCCCCCAGATTTGACTGCTCCGAGTTCTCAAGGTGCATTTACTAAAGTGATTGAAGTTAATGATGATTCAGATGTGCTTGAACGGGTTCAAAATGTTGAAGTGATGAGGGATAAATACCGCCGATGGCTTCTAGTTGACCTTCCACCTGCTGAGGTTTGGGCATTATCAAAAGAATTTTTTCGTTCATATGGATTTAAAATTGAGAAAGAAAATCAAAAGATTGGCCTCTTAGAAACAGATTATTTAGAAATAGAGACTAATGTGCCTGATAAGTCCTTAGGTGCTATTCGTGCTGCTCTATCAAAGGTTTTAAAGACTCAGTATGGTTTACCCATTGCAGATAAGTATAGAATCCGAATTGAGTCAACAGTTAATCCAATGGAGTCTGAAGTTTACTTGACATTAAATTCAATCGGTGAAGTTGTGAGTGGAGCAACGAGGGTGTGGCAGCCAAGAGAGAAAGATTTGGAGATTGAGTCAGAAATGCTTCTTCAACTAATGATTTTCTTAGGCAATGACAGAGATGATTCTATTTCTAAGATTCAATCAAATGTTGAAGAGAACAAAACAACTGTGTCAGTTTTCTTATCAGATACAGGCTATGCTTCTCTAATATTTCCATTTGATAAAAATGAGTCATGGAAGCTGTTAGGGTGGGCACTAGATGAACTAAGTATTGATATTGAGGATCGAGACCAAGTTGAAGGTAGCTATTTTATTAATGTCACTCCTAATAAGGGATTCTTTGCCAAGCTAATAGCTACAGCGTCAATAACAAAAACGTATCAATTGATTTTAAAAGAAGACGCCAACTCACAAACAAAAGTATTTTTTGTAGATTTGAGTGAAGAGGATGGTGAGAAAATAATTAGCTATAGTGCAGAGCTATTCGATCAGGTCGCTTCAAAGTTTTAACTTTATTAATTTCAAGCTAGATTGTAACAAATCATGCTGACAAAAAAACAAATTCAAGACATTGCTGATGAAAGTTTATTGGTCAATGACTTGTCTGACTCTGATTTGCTTGAATTTTGTATTCAAGCTAATGAGAGGTATCGAAGTGGGGATCCACTTATTAGTGATGAAGATTATGATTTTATCTTTGTTGCTGAACTCAAAAAAAGACTACCTAGTAATTCTTTTCTTCAAAAGCTTGAGCCTGAAATTAAAGGGTTTTCAGATGAAAAAATTAAGCTTCCAGAAAGAATGCTCTCTACCGACAAAGCTTACAGTTGGAAAGAGATTGAAAAGTGGCTCGAGAGAATTGCAAAGTTTTCTGAAGAAATTAGTATTTCACTCCCTGATATCCAAATAAAGGGAACTGCAAAATTGGACGGATTTGCGGGCTATGATGATGGAAACAAACTTTACACTCGAGGTGATGGGAATAAAGGGAGTGATATCAGCAGAGTATTTCAAAGAGGATTAGGTATTTTAAATGGGAGCGAGAGAGGTCAAGGCCCTGGAGAGATTGTTGTTAAGAGAAGTTATTTTGAAAGCCATTTGAGTAGTCATTTTGAGTACCCAAGAAACTTTCAAGCCAGTCTGATTAAAGAAAAAGAGCTAGATAAGTTTGCGAAAGATGCAATTGAAGCAAAGGCCGCTTTGTTCGTTCCTTTCAAGCAACTACCCTTTTGGCAAGGCAGTATTAGTGAATTCAAAAATCAGTTCTTGGATATAGTAATGGAGCTAGAGGGTGGTGTTGATTTCGATATTGATGGTGTGGTTTTCGAAATAGTTAATCCAGAATTAAAAGCCTATATGGGCTCTAATCGTAAGTTCCATCGCTGGCAGATTGCTTACAAAGAAAACAAGGAGAAGGCACAAGTTAAAGTTATTTCAGTTACGGCTCAAGTAGGGAGAACTGGAAAGATCACACCCGTTGCAGAGCTAGAGCCGACTCTGTTGAGCGGTGCAACAATTTATCGAGCAACTGGCCACCACTACGGTTTAGTTAGAGAACAAGGTTTAGGTGCTGGGAGCATCGTTGAGTTAACTCGAAGTGGTATGGTGATTCCTAAAATTAATAAAGTCCTTAAAACTGCTGAGGTTGATATACCCTTAAACTGTCCGAGCTGTAATTCTCTTTTGATTTGGGACTCAGACTTTCTGATGTGCCCTAATGTCAATGCTTGCCAAGACCAAATTGTTGGGAAAATGATCTATTTTTTCCGTATCTTGGCAAATAATGATGGATTCGGACAAGCAACAATTCAAAAACTATATGAGAAAGGTATTCGTCAGGTGAGTGATATATATCTACTCAATGTCGACAAACTAGTCTCAATGGGTTTTGGTGATAAAACCTCACAAAATCTTATTGACCAGCTTGATAGATCGCGCCAAGAAAGTATTGAGGATTGGCGCTTTTTAGCTGCTTTTGGCGTCCAAAGGCTTGGTATGGGCAACTGTGAAAATTTATTAAAAAATTATTCAATTGATAAAGTATTTAAACTTTCAGTTGTTGAGATTACTAATATAGATGGTTTTGCTGCGTTAACCGCAAAACTCATTTTTGATGGACTATTGTCCATTAAATCTCAATATGAAGTATTGATATCTGGCGGTTTTGATTTAGAAAAAACTTTATTAATAGATGATAATCACGAGAGCTCAAATGCTTTATATATGAAAAAAATTGTTTTTACGGGCACAATGAGTCAATCTAGATCTGATCTAGAAAAGCAAGCAAAGTCATTAGGAATAAATGTAGCAAAGACTGTAAGCTCAAAAACAGATTTTCTGATTATTGGAGAAAATGTTGGACAGTCAAAGATGAATAAGGCTAAAAATCATAACGTTGAAATTCTTTCGGAGTCAGAATATTTAAAAAAATTAAATATCTAAGAATATATTCTATATAATATTGTTTACTTGAAACCAATGTTGGTATCAAGAAAAGACATTGACGTTTATTTGGGTAATAACCTAGATAAGCGTTTTTTTTCGTCAGTTTAAAGATGAGCTGAACTGGTATAGAAGCCTGCTACTTTCTTGAAGGTAGTGGGCTTCTTTGTTTTTTGATATAGGAGTAATGATATGAAAATGGTTACAGCTTTTATCCAGCCAAAAAGACTGGATAGCGTGAGACAAGTTCTTTCAGAAATTGATATTAATGGTGTTTCTGTTACTGAAGTAAAAGGGTTTGGAAGACAAAAAGGCCACACTGAGCTTTATCGAGGTGCAGAGTTTGTTGTGGAATTCCTCCCTAAAGTTAAATTAGAAATTGCGATTACCGACGAGCAAGTTGATGAGGTTATTGAAGTCATTAGCTCTGCTTGCAAGATTAATGGTGGAAAGATCGGAGATGGCAAAATTTTTGTAACTAGCCTAGAGCAGGTTGTCCGAATTCGTACGGGTGAATCTGGGCCAGAGGCATTATAGGAGAAGGAAATGGAAAATCAAATTTTAGAATTACAATATGCAATTGATACTTTTTACTTTTTAGTAATGGGTGCTCTTGTTATGTGGATGGCAGCTGGCTTTTCGATGCTAGAGGCCGGTCTAGTGAGAAGTAAAAATACGGCAGAAATATTAACTAAAAATATTGGTCTTTTTGCTATTGCTTGTACTATGTACATGATCTATGGTTATGACTTGATGTATGGTGGTGGAGCATTTCTATCGGGAATTAGTGGCCAGGGTGAAACATACTCAAATGCCTCTGACTTCTACTTTCAGGTAGTCTTTGTAGCCACAGCGATGTCAATCGTATCTGGTGCGGTTGCTGAGAGAATGAAGTTATTTACGTTTTTTGCCTTTGCTGTAATTTTTACAACTATCATTTATCCTCTCGAAGGATCTTGGACTTGGGGCGGAAATGATGTTTTCGGTCTGTACAACTTAGGTGATTTTGGTTTCTATGACTTTGCAGGATCAGGCATTGTTCATATGGCTGGAGCAGCTGCAGCAATTGCTGGAGTGTTGGTTCTTGGACCAAGAAAAGGAAAATATGACAAAGATGGAAATTCAAAACCTATTTTGGGTGCAAATCTTCCTTTAGCTACTTTAGGAACATTTATTTTATGGTTAGGCTGGTTTGGTTTTAATGGTGGCTCAGTCTTAGCAATGGCAAGTAAAGAAAGCGCAGATGCAGTAGCAATGGTATTTGTTAATACAAATGCTGCTGCTGCAGGAGGCGTCATTGCTGCTCTTGTTTTTGCAAAACTTTGGTTTGGTAAAGCAGACTTAACGATGACACTTAATGGTGCTTTAGCAGGTCTTGTTGCAATTACTGCTGGACCAGACACGCCAAGTGCACTTGTTGCAAGTTTAATCGGAGCAGTAGGTGGTGTTATTGTAGTACTTTCAATAGTTTGGCTTGATCGTGAACTAAAAATAGATGACCCAGTAGGCGCCATTTCAGTGCATGGTATTGTTGGACTTTGGGGGCTTTTAGCTGTTCCTCTAACAAATAGTGATGTTTCATTTTCAGGACAGTTAGTTGGAGCTGGAACAATATTTATTTGGGTGTTTGCAACATCCTATTTAGTTTGGCTAGGCCTTAAATCTTTGATTGGAATTCGCGTATCAAAGGAAGAAGAAGAAGATGGTGTTGATCTTTCCGAATGTGGATTGGAAGCTTATCCAGAGTTTGTAACTAAATAGTGCAAGCTGATACTGTCAAATTATAGGTTTTTAAAATTTTTGGTTTGACACTTTTCACTTCAGCATAAAGCTGAAGTGAAAGTTTAATGACTTTGCTGGTGAATTATTCTCCTTTTTCACCAGCTAAGGCTTTAAAGTAGAGTTTTATGAACAACAGTTGAGGAATAATCCTTAATTAAATATACCTCCAGTAAGGTATATTTATGGAATTAATAATGAAGAAAACAAAAATGAATCAATCGCCCCTTAAAATTATTCTGGTTGACGAAAATATGGGTCGTTCTGCAATTTTAAGGCGAGCTCTTCAAGACAAGGGGCATGAGGTTATTTGCCGCTTAGATGAAAGTGAAAATCTTGCCAATAGTAATGAAATTACCCATGCAGACGTTGTTATTGTCAATGCAGATATTCCTGATGAGGCCGTCTTTGCAAATTTAAGGGATGTCAATAAAACGAAACCAAAGCCAATTGTTATGTTTACGGAAGCTTCAGAGGAGCATATGGCTGGAACAGCTATCAAATCTGGCGTTAACGCGTACATTGTTGATGGGCTTGAAGAAAAAAGAGTACAGCCAATTATTGATGTAGCCATTGCTCGCTTTAGAGAGTTTCAGGCGTTAAAAGATGAATTAGATGCAACAAGAAGTCAGTTGGCTGAACGTAAATCAATTGAAAAAGCAAAAGGCCTTCTAATGAAACACAAAAAAATTAATGAAGATGAGGCTTATCAGTCCCTGAGAAAAATGGCAATGGATAAAAATAAGCGAATTTCAGAAGTTGCCGACGGCATTATCAGTGCTTTTGAGCTTTTAGGCTAAATTTTTTTTATTTTTTCTCTCTGGAGGCTTTTTCATCATGGCCAGATACCCCAAAGCGTCTCGCTAGTTCAGACTCAATTTCTTCAATACTAATTTCCTCGTGACGAAGAAGGACCATGAGATGAAACCATAAATCAGCTACTTCGTGGATAACTTCATTTCTTCCTTCCTCTCTAACCGCTTTAATAACTTCTTCAGACTCTTCACTGATTTTTTCCAAAATCGAGTCTGCACCTTTTTTATACAAAGAGGAGACATAAGATTTTTCTGCAGTAAAAGATTTTCTTT
>Ga0233428_1001837_pt1 | contig 21573 bp, 16 predicted proteins | sample SI_118_April2016_4_FD_179890 | JGI IMG/M metagenome (GOLD analysis project Ga0233428, IMG submission 179890) | Seawater microbial communities from Saanich Inlet, British Columbia, Canada - SI_118_April2016_120_MG | ecosystem: Environmental > Aquatic > Marine > Inlet | place: Canada: British... | reverse complement strand
GCAAAGTATCTGGTCACTTTGGCTGAAGTCTGACGTGACCGGGTCGAGTCTCTCAGGAGGCTGCGAACTTCCATCCATCCCTAGAGTTTCCACATGCGATCGACGTCCTTCTGGTAAGCATTCACTTTGCCTGACAACACGTCCTTTACCTTCACAACGTCGCCGGACTTTCCTGATTCGTAGACGGCTTCGCTCACGGCTTTCGACCGTAGACCCTCCTCGACGTCGATCTCGACGGGACGTCCCTTGCTCAGGGCATCGATGAAATCCCACAGTTCCAGCGTGACGCCGCCGGTGATTCCGTATGGAAAGAGTTGATTTCGTTTGCGAGAACTCAGCGTCTCCTGATACATCTGCTGCAGCTTCTCCATGTTATAGCTGGTGCCATCCAACAGTTGCGCCTCGCCGCGAGCCTGAAATGCAGCGGGATGGAAGATGTCGCTGTCGATGAGCGATCCCTTGGTGCCAGCCATCGTCAACTGTGTGAAGCCTTTGCCCGGGGCGCTGATTGTCCACGACCAGGTGCCGATCAATCCCGAAGCGAAGTTGAAGATGCAGGTCCAGAAGTCTTCCTGGGTGCTGTTGACGAGGCGATCGCCCTTCTGGTGCGGGCGATCGTAGATCTGTTCGACACGGGCATAGACCGAGTCGACCTCACCAAACCAGTAACGCATCGTATCGACCCAGTGCGCGCCTGAGTCCATGACCATGCCGCAGCCACCGAGCTTGCGATCGATGCGCCAGTGCCAGCCGCCGACCTGGGCAGGATCACGCCACGAGGCGGCAATGGCCCACCACATGCGTGGTTGGCCGAGAAGCCCGTCGTTGAAGGCCCAGTGAATCGTGCGTTGGCCGATACTGCGTCGGCACTGTTCAGCCGTGGCGGCGACGAGGCCCGTCTTCTTGGCCATGGCGGCAATCTTCTTGGAGGCCTTTACGGTGACACCGATGGGTTTTTCGCACAGGACATTGACGCCCCCGGCGAGCAACTGGCAGGACAGCACGTGATGTAATCCGTGCGGGCTGCAGATGTCGGCTCCATCTATGTGAAGCCCGCTGTTGAGCAACTTGTCGACGCTGGTGAAGGTCTTCACATCGAAGCCCACTGAGTCGTGCAGGCGTTGCGCGAAGGCGTCGGCACCCTCCTTCACTTCGTCCACTGCGGCGACAATGCGGAAGCGTCTCTCCCCGCCCCGCAGCAATTCTTCGTAGCCATTCAAGTGGGCGCCTGCCATGCCGCCACAGCCGACGATCGCGATATCGATGGTCTTGCCCATATCTACCTCAAGGTGTGAGTGTGTGTTGGTTCCCAGGCAATCGGGTCGCCGATGACATAGTCGACGGCGATGACCCAATCGCCGATAGACAGCCATTGTGAATCGGGCAGGGCACCATCCAAACCGGGTGCACCACCGACGTCGAGGGTTGTTGTGTAGGCGTCGTGATTGAAGGCATGCGTGATCGGTCGCCAGTTGCCATCGCTCTCACGCTGCAGGCGTGTATGGAGCAAGGTCGCCGTGCGCGTGATCAGGTGGAAATCCAAATCGATTCGTGCTGCATCAATTGCCGCCACGCGGGCTCGACCGTGAATGCTGGCCATATCGAGGGTGAGGCGGGTGCCGTTGTCTTCCAGAGCCTCGACTTGGGTCACTTTGTAGTTGTGGGCACGTCCTGCAGGATTCACACGGACGCGATCGCCTGCGGTGATGTCCGAGAGTCCGATCACATCGACTGTACAGTTTTGTCGGTCGAGGGCCTGAATGGTGCCCGTCTGGCGGCTGCTCTCTATCTGGACGCTCTGGGGGCCTCGCGGCTGTTGGTTGCCAATGGTGATGCCACTGCAACCGACGGTGGTGGCGTGGTCTTTCTCGATCACCGCCAGGGCTCCTTGCAGTCTGGTGCCGTCGTTGTACTGTGTCTCTGCGTCCGGCGCCGCAGAAGGTGACCAGTAGATGGAGAGATCGCGCCCGGAGCGCGTTACCAGGTGCACGCCCGACGCAGCGGCTTTGTCTGTGCCTTTTGCTGATGCTTCGATCTTACCCGCCTCGACAAGGGTCGGCTGCCCCATGTGTGGTTCGAATACGAGATCGACGCAGGTCGTGTCCTGGGGATCTGATCGTTGCCAGGCGAGGGCTTGGTAGTCGTATCTGGAGCGATCAGGCGCGTCCATGACGGCTGTAGCACGAGCGGTACGCAGTGTGGTACCCGGACTCACATGCAGTTGATGCAGATCGAGTCGCGCGGTCTCGTCGTGCAGGCTCGTCCACTGCCCAGGTGCGCCTCCGGCGTCGATCTGCGTGACCTCATTCATCCAGGCGAGTCCTGCATAGTCGCCATGGGTTGGCTCCTGGCCGCGTTCGACATCGACTCCAGCGAGTGTGCCTGGATGCGACGCAGGTTCGACGCCCTGCTGCTTGAATCGACCCTCCAGGCCTCGGCACAGGCGCCAGTGTTCGTCGCCACCTTCGATGCGACTCAGGTCGACGAGGGCGATCCCCTCTTCTGCGGTTTCGACCAATGCCAGCAGCCGCCGATAACGCACACCGGGATCCACCCAACGCAGTTGTTTGGCATCGAAGACCCAACGCTGGGCCTCCACCTCGACGATCTGAATGCCTTCGGCACGAAGTGTGCGTACGAGCCGTCCGCGGCCAGCGATCTCTTTGAGGAAGTGCCAGGGTGTGTCGAAAGGGAGCTCCAGAGGCTCGAACTCGTCGACGACGGACCAGAGGCTGTTGTGAGTTGCCCAGTTGCCCTCCCAGGCGCCCACGTGTGCCCAGGACTGTGGATAGCCAAGATCCGACAGGAAGGGGCGGCCAAATGCATACAGTTGCGTATCGAATAGATCCTGATGTCGGTGCCATGGCGCATCGCCGTAGACAATGCCCGCAGCCGCCCGCTCTGGTGTGCCATCGGTGCGCAGAATGGCTATGCCGACGCCATCGTGAATTGTCGTGCCTGGAGCACCTGGTTCGTCTCTGGTCTGACGACCGAGCTGTTCAGCTGCCGCTGCGGATCCTGCTGCGGCGGCGCGTTCAAGGGTCGTCGCATCCAGTGGGCGCAGGGAATTGCTCTCGGTCAGTGGTTGCTGCACACCGGCCGAACCGCCATCGCCGAAATGAAAGGGGACCTTGTCCAGGAGGATCATGTCGTATGGTGAGCGCACGAGTTGATCCAGGCGAGGGTCGTCTGTGATGGAAGGATACTGCGATTCCGGATAGGCATCAGGCTGCAACTGTCGCAATGCATCCATTTCAGCCTGAAGTTCAAAGACGCCGCGTGTGTGGGTGTCGTTGTATCCACCCGTCGCCTCTGGTGGGGCGCCATCGATGGTGAAATTGTTGGTGATGAAGACCCGCAGTCGATCGGGGCCACGGTCGTAGAGCCAGTCCATGACCTGGGTGGCGTCGTCGCGATCCAGTGCCCGCAGAGCAGTGAGCACGCCAACACTCGTGCGCGGCTTGTTGGCCAGGGCAGCGCCATCCATTGCTGTCTGCATGAGACAGGATAGTGCCTCTTCGATCAGCAGCAGACCTGCCTGGGTGTCGGGTAGATCGAGGCCGAGGTCCGCTGCACGGGCGATCCATTCATCATCCTGAGCAAGTGTGGGCCATACCGTGTCGTAGGCGCGTGCCAGCACCTCGGTCACACCGGGCACGTCGATCGCATAGGAGAGGGAGCCTTTGCGATGCAGGGCCTCAATGGGGTTTTCCATGCCGGCCCAGTCAGGTTGGCCGCCATCCCAGGCACGTTCGATCTCCTGTGATGGTCCGTGGCGGAACTGCGGTGCCGCACCGACATAGACTTCCTCTGCTGACCAGCGTAGGAGCATCAGACCCAGTTGGCGCGTGATGCCTCGATCAGGTGCAGCTTGGCGCAGGTGGTTGTCGAGCAGACGGATCGCCCCCGTATACTGGGCGACTAGCTCACGCCGACTGGACGCAGCAAAGAGGAAGACATGGCCCTCCGCGTCGAAATAGCCGAAGCCATCATCGACGAAGTTGCCACTGGTGAAGTCATGGTTGAGCAGATCATTGCTCGGGAAGACGGCGGCACAGGCTGGGCAGGTGGAACGCATATCTGTCGGGGCGTGGATGCGGCTCCACGGATAAAAGCCGCCGTGGGCGAAGATCTCCGTGCCGCACGCAGGACAACCCTGGTGAACATTGACGTAGTGGGCGCGTGGGTTCTCAGCATTTGGGAGGTGTCGCCAGAGAGAGGCGTCGTCCTGGGCGGCCCACCAGGCGACCTGCTCTACGTTTACATCTGTGACAGGCTCGTCTTGCAGAGTCTGCCGCTTCTTCTGGGATACCCACGGGGCGCCGACGGGCCAGCGGCGCGGCCAGCAGGTCCCCTTGTCATCGAAGGGTTGCCGCATCTGGCTCAAGGTGCGCACGCGAATGCTGACGGATGACGAGTTTCCTGTGGCGTCGGTGGCGCGTAGTTGATAGTCGCCACTGACTGATGGTGATCGCAGGTAGAACATCCATGCCCGGTCACGTGGCGAGAAGCGCAGGCCGATTTGCTCGAACCCTGCAGCTTCCAGTCGGGGCTCTGCCTGGGTTTCGACTGGAAGGCGGAAAACACGATCTGTCATGATCAGGCGCGGGGCCCATTGGATCATGGTCAATCTCCGTCGAGGCTTCAGGTGGCGTGGACGACTCCGGACATCGGAGTTAGCGACTCCGAAAAAAAGGGAGTTAGCGACTCCTGTATATAGGGACGGGCCGCCGGCGCTGCAATTTTGCAGAAGGACCGGCGTTGTATTGCTTTGTCGCCATGAAGACTCAACTAGGTAAAACGGACCTGCAGGTATCACGCCTCGGCTTTGGCGCGGCGCGCATCGATGCGCTTTCCGAAGAGCAGGTGGCGGTGCTGCTGCATCGTGTACTCGACGATGGGATCAATCTGATCGATACGGCGGACTGCTATCCGGCGAGTGAAGAACGGATCGGCCGCATCCTGGCGGAGCGCCGTGATGAATATGTGCTGGCGACCAAGTGCGGTTGCCTGACAGACCACGTGCAAGGCGTAGCCTATTCTCGAGCGGTGATCGAAGCGGGTCTCGCGCTGTCACTGCAACGGCTCGGTACCGACCACGTGGATCTGCTGCAATTGCATTCCTGCTCGGAAGAGATCTTGCGCGAGGGGGAAGCCGTTGATGCGCTGCTACGCGCTCGTGATGATGGTCGAACCCGCTTCGTCGGTTACAGTGGTGACGACGAGAATGCTCTGGCGGCGATTGAATTGGGTGTCTTCGACACCCTGCAAGTAACCTTCAATCTCATCGACCAGTCGGCCCTTGAGCGTGTGCTGCCGGCGGCGAGACAGGCGGGTCTGGGCGTGATTGCAAAGCGACCGATCGCCAATGCGCGGCTCCTCGAAGCGGGTGGTGATCATGACTATGCGAGTGAGTACTGGGCACGTGTCCGCGAACTGCCCGATGCGCCCACGGACGCGATCGAGTTGTCGCTTCGCTTCATCGCCTTTCATGAGTTCGTCGACGTCGGCATCGTTGGCACGGCGGATGTGGATCATCTGCAAGAGAATGTTGTCAGGTGGCGCAAGGGACCTCTGTCGGCCGCACTCGTTGACAGCATCCACAGTTGAGTGCTAACAGCCAACTCTTGCCAGGGTTACATGCGATACCCACAATGGGCCCAAGCCCTGTTTGAGTCACGATTGACCGGATCAAGTCCCCTTGGAGTCCACGGCACCAAAACCGCGCATCTGCTGTCTCGATCTGGACACGTTCTTTGTCTCCGTCGAGCGTCTGTTCAGGCCTGACCTAGTAGGCAAACCTGTCGTCGTTGGTGCCCTCCCGGGTTCACGTGGTGTGGTAACAGCGGCCAGCTATGAGGTGCGTGCTTTCGGTGTCCGTTCCGGGATGGGGATTGCGGAGGCCTATCGGCTGGCACCGAATGCGATCTATCTGAGTGGGCGCCACGGCGAATACAGCACGTATGCGGCGAAGGTGAAGAAGGTCCTCGAGCGCTACACGCCTATCGTGCGCACGGCGAGTATCGATGAATACTTCCTCGATTTTCAGCAGTGCGAGGCGATGTATCGCAAATCGGTGGACGGTGATGATGATGCCACGATCGAGCGGGTTGTGCGCGAGATGTGTGGCGTGATCTTCGACGAGGTGGGACTTCCCGCCAGTGCCGGGATCGCCACGTCGCGACCGATCGCAAAGATGGCGTCGAATGTGGCCAAACCAGCCGGGGTGCGGATGATTCGCGCCGGGCAAGAGCGAGCCTTCGTCGAACCCCTGGCGTGCCGAACCTGGCCGGGAATCGGTCCCGTGGCGGAAGCACGTTTGCTCGCGGCAGGTCTGCAGACACTCGGTGATCTGCTGGCCGCGCCGTCGGCGTCACCAGAGGCGGGCTTGGCAGCCTCAGTGCACAAGGTCGTAAAGGGCGAGGCCGACAGCAGCCTTGGACGTGATCGTCCTGCCTTCCGCGAACATGATCCTGACGGCCTGACAGTTGGCAGTATCTCCAACGAGAGTACCTTCGGCCACGATGTCGGTGATCTGATCGCCATCGGTGATCGCCTGCGATCGCTGTGTGAGAGAGTTTGCTGGCGTGCGCGACGTCGCAATATCGTGGCGCGCACGATTACGCTGAAGCTGCGCTATGCCGACTTCGAGACGCTGACGCGGGCACGCACGATCAAGGCGACGAATGTCGAGAAACACGTATTGGCCTGCGTGAAGCAGTTGTTTCGAGCAAACTACGATGGCCGACGTGAGGTCCGTCTCCTCGGAATCGCTCTCTCCGGCCTCGAACAGTCAACGGGCCAACTCGAGCTTCCTCTGGAGCATGGACGGCCAGATATTGGCGCGGCAATGGACGCCGTTCGCGAACGATTCGGCTACGACGCGATTCATCTTGGGGTATAGCAGTATTGTGTGTAGATGTAGAAAAGGGGCGCGCCCGTGCCTCAGTACATAGACTTCCTGAAGCAGTTCACCAAAGAGACAGGATGAGCCGTGAAGATCACATCGATCGAACCACGCCGGATCACGCTTCGCTATGTCGATCGTGGAGCGTATGAGCTGAGTCACTATCACGACATGACGCAGCGAACGGTCTATGTCGTGCGTACGGACAATGGGCTCGTCGGGTTGGGCGAAAGCGAAAGCACGGAGTCGCAACAGGTCATCGATCGGTATCTGGGGACCAATCCATTCCAATGGATGGGAGACGAGACGTCTCTTGGTCTGGGCACGGCGATGTATGATCTGATGGGCAAGGCCGCTGGTGTGCCCGTGTATCAGTTGTTTGGGCAGAAGCACCGGTCATGGGTGCCCATGGCAGCATGGACGGTAAGCACACACCCGGAACGTATGGCGGCGGCCGTCGCCGATTATGCTGAGCAGGGCTACACATGGATGAAATACCATCTGTCTCCCTTTGAAAATGTCATCGACCAGACAGAAGCGATGCAGCGTGTCGCCCCGGAGGGATTCAGGCTGCACTATGATTTTACCATGCACGGCACGGACGATCATATGGCGAGTCTTCTCGATCGGTTGTCTGAATATCCCATTGCGGGCTGTTTCGAGGATCCGCTGCCCGGTGAGGATCTCGACGGCTATATAGAGCTCAAGCAGCGAGCCAAGCGGCCCATCGTGCTGCATCACTTTCCCACGGCAGCAACGTATGAGGTCATGCGGCGTCCGGCAGATGCCTACATGCTGGGACATGCGCGGATCGGTGATGCACAGCGCCGTGCGGGTTTGTTTGCCGCTGCCGGTGCACCCTTCATGCTGCAGAATTCTGGAAGCGATATCACGCGGGCAATGACGACCCACATGATGGCCGCTTTCCCCACGGCAAGTTTCCATTCTGTGAGTGCGACGGAAATCTTGCAGGATCGATTCGTCACGGAGCCACTGAATCCGGTGAATGGGTTTATCAAGGTTTCCGAAGCGCCGGGTCTGGGTGTCGAACTCGATGAAGCGAAGATGGCCGAACTGGAGAGCCAGGAGCGAACCCTGCATCCACGCTTCCTCATCGAGACGCGTTATGTGAATGGTGCCCACCTGCGGACTCGCAAGGATCCAGAGAATCCGCATTTCATGGTGCGTCCCGACTGGAGTCGCGAATTGCCTCCACCCGGTTTTGCTGCGCCACTGACGACGAGTTACTGGGACGATGATGAGACACCAGAGTTTGTCGCGGCATACGCCGAGATTGAAAGCAAGGGGTCGCGGCTCATCCAGACGGATCCTGCGGGGGCAGATCATGCACAGATCCTTTCCACGCAGGTAATCTGTCGTCAGCCTGGCCGCTACATTGGCTGGCCAACTATCGTGCGTCGTGCTTCAGACGAACTGATCATCGCCTTTTCCGGTGACCGCGAATCTCATGTGTGCCCCTATGGCAAGATGCAGCTGATCCGCAGCACCGATGACGGGCAGAATTGGTCCCAGGAACGTACGATCCGCAATGGCCCCCTCGACGATCGTGATGCCGGGATCATCGAGACGTCAAAGGGAACACTCGTGGCGAGCTGGTTTACTTCGATTGGCTTCACGACGGACGACGATTTCGCTGAACACGCGGCGACGGTTTCCGCTGAGACGCGTGAGGTGGAACTGGGTCACTGGGTGCATCGATCCACCGATGGAGGACTGACGTGGGGTGATAAGATTTCTGTTCACAGTTCGGCGCCCCACGGCCCGATTGAGTTGGCCGATGGGCGTCTGCTTTTTGTCGGCAATGCGACGATCGATGCTGAGCCCGCAGTGGTTGCCGAGGAATCCTCCGATGATGGTCAGACCTGGTCGGTGATCAGCCGTTTTGAGACAGAAGGTGGGATCAAAGCATCTCTGTGTGAGCCGCATCTTGTCGAGTGCCCCAGTGGTCGAATTGTGGCGATGTTCCGTACGCAGTATCCGAGTATCGCCCGACGCCTGCTGTTTCAGTCAGAGAGCGATGATGGCGGGCGTACGTGGACACCGGCGCGTCCAACATCGATCTACGGATATCCGCCACACTTGAAGCGGTTGGCCGATGATCGATTGCTGCTTACGTACGGCAAGCGTATTCTGCCGCAGGGCGAGTTTGCCCGAGTTAGCCGTGACGAGGGACGCACGTGGGGTGCGGAACTGTTGCTCTCACCCGACCACAGCATGGATCTCGGCTATCCGGCGTCGACACAGTTGGCCGACGGTACGATCTACACCGTGTTTTATGGTATTCACCGCCCCGGTGAAAAGACGAGTTTGCAAGGTATCCATTGGCGACTTCGATAGAGGCTGGATTGCTGAGAACTGGCAGATGAACATCCTCACCAACACACGACTGCTGACGGGATTCTTTCTGCTGGCTGTGTTTATGGGCGCGGGGCCTGGATTGCATCTGGTCAATCCGGATTTCTCCGACCCACAGGCGGATTTCACGACTCTTGGTCTGCCGACGATCTACTTGTGGGGTCTGTTCTGGTATGTGATCCAATTCGGCGTCATCCTCATCGCTTATCGCTGTCACTGGAGCGCACGAGACGATGACTGAGTCCATCAGTAATGGTTTGGGCAATGCTCCCTATGTGATGCTCGTACTCTATCTGGGTGTGTTGCTCGTGTTCGGCATCCTTGGCTACCGCAAGCGGGAAGCGGACAACGAAGAGGACTACTACCTCGCAGGCCGGTCGCAGGGTTGGATCGTATCGTCGCTGACGATCATGGCAACATTCTTCAGCTCTTTCGCCCTGCTGGGTGCGCCGGGCATGGTCTACCGCGACGGTGTTGTGTTTGCCCTGTTCAGTCTGAATGTGCCTGTCGCCGGTGTGGCCATCTATCTGCTCGGTGCTCGTATTCGTCGCGCCGGCAGAGAGGGTGGCTTCCTTACACCGGCAGACATGATCGCCGCCCACTATCAGGCACCCGTGTCGCTGCGTCTCCTCGTCGCTCTGGTAGGCCTGCTCTACGCGGTGCCCTATGTGGTGATGCAGATTCAAGCGGGTGGGATCGTGTCGCAACAGCTGTTTGGCCGAGATGCCTTCGAGACCGGGGCCTGTGTGCTGGCGCTGATCACGATGCTCTACATCATGGTCGGCGGCATGCGCTCTGTCGCCTGGACAGATGCCGTGCAAGGCGGGCTGTTGGTGGGAGGTATGTTACTGGCCGGCATCGCCGCCGTTTGGGTGTTAGGTGGCCCCGCAGCATTTTTCCGCGCCGTTGCCGAGTTGCCGCCGCGCTCGCTCTCTGCACCTGGTACTTCTGGTCGGTGGACGCCTGAGGTGCTGTTCACGGCATCGCTCTTCGCCTCCCTTGGATCGATGATTCAGCCCGCTCAGTGGATGCGATTCTACGCCGCCCGGTCATCCCAGGTCCTGCGGCGCAGCGCGCTGATCTTCGCCGCTGTTCTCACGCTGTGCTTCTTCTTTGGCGTGATGCTTGTCGGACTCGGTGGCCAGGTGCTGTATCCTCTTGTGGATGCCGTGGGCAACTACAGCTACGATGCGGCGGGGCGTGTGCTGCCACACGCATTGGTCGGCCAATCGGCGTATGAGTTTGATCAGATTCTTGTGGTCGTGTTGAAGAATCATCTGCCCGAACTGATGGGCCCCCTCGGGGCCGTACTCGCCTCGTTGATCCTGGTGGCCATCATGGCAGCGGCCATGAGCACTGCGGACTCAAATCTTCATGCCTTGAGTGCCCTCGTGACCCACGATATCTACGACCAGTTCATCCGACCCCAGGCATCACAGCGAGAGCGGCTGTGGGTTGGACGGGCACTAATCGCGGTGGTCACGACACTTGCCCTTGTTCTGGTTGTGATTGCGCATCGATCGGACAGCAATCCGTTGTCAATGATTGTGATCCTCGGTCTGCTGGCGATCGCATTTTCGACGCAGCTACTGCCGCTGACGGTGGATATGCTCTTTCTCAAGCGTGGAACCCGACAGGGGGCGATCGCCGGGTTGATCGGTGGGATCGCGACCATCTTCTTCCTCAGCCCCTTCTTTCCCATGCTCGCTGGAGCTACCTTCGGTAATCTGTTGACGACGATGCGGGGAATGATCGATACCGGTGCCTGGGGTCTTGTCGTCAATGTCACCCTCTTCGTCGTGGTCAGTTTGCTGACGGCGAAGACGGCCCACCAATCTGTCGCTCGATGACCGCGACGGTTAGGTTCAACAGAATGTCCAATGAAGATTCCCAACAATTCCTCTACTGTCTGCGACCGACACGTCTCGAGATGCTTACGGAGGGGCCCACCGAGCAGGAACGGTTGACGGTCAATGAGCACTTTGAGTATCTGCAGCGCCTCAATGAGGCAGGCACGGTAAGGTTCGCAGGCCGTACGACCGATCAGGGGCCACGTACTCTGGGGATCGTCGTCCTCGAGACGCAGGATGAGGTCACTGCACAGCGCCTCATGGCAGAGGATCCAGCGGTACGAGATGGTGTGATGACCGCTTCACTGCAGCCCTTTCGCATCGCTCTACCTAGAGAGTGACGCCCGAATCATCAAGACCCAAACGGAGATTGAATGACCAGCAATGACCCGCGTCGCTATCGCGTCGCCATCGTCGGTGGTGCCGGGATGTGGGGCCGTCACTATCTGACAGCCGCCGTTGAACACGAGCAGTGTGATACAATTCTCGTGGATACGTCGGATCGTCGCGACGAGTTCACCGCGCACCACAACATCACCGATGTGTACAGCACTCTCGATGAGTTGTTCGCCGTAGAGGTGCCAGATGTGGTGTGCTGCATCCTTCCGGTGCAGGTTGCCCCAGCGATGGTGCTGGCCTGTGTCGAGGCGGGGGTAAAGGTCGTCTCCTGTGAGAAGCCAATCGCCATTGAACTGGCCGAAGCAGATCGAATTGTGAACACATGCCGCGACAAGGGTGTCGCCTTCGGCTGTGCCACGGCACATTGGGAAGTTCCCTTGCTGGATGAGACGGCCGCCTGGCTTGCGTCGGGTGAGTTTGGTGATATCACGAGTGTGGCGATTCCCGGTGGACTACCCGTAGAGGTTTCAGGTGCGGGTTGCGTGCAGCTGACGCAGATGCGTGGACTCACAGGGGCCGAGGTGGAGTGGGTCGAAGGCTATGAATTGCCGTCTGTGGGTAGCTATCGGGCGGAAGAAGCCAGTGATATCGAGGCAGACTGTCCAGCCTATGGGCGACTGGGTCTGTCGACTGGTGTCATCTGCGAGATTCCTCAACCGCAGGATGAAGGGCGGACACGCTGTCGCGTGTCCGTGACGACAACCCAAGGGCGGCTCTTTCTGCAGAAACCCACTCCCATCATTCTGCATGGTGAGGGGGCCTCCGCTACGCCGATCTATCCGAATTTCCTCGACGTGGAACGGCCTGGACGTTCGATGGCGCCTAGATTGCAGGTGTTGCTCGACGCCTTCGACAGGGGAGATGGTGAAGTGAAGTGTTCGGGTCACGACTACCGGCAGGCATTGGAAATTGCCGTGGCGATCAAGCTGTCCGCTGCCCAGGGCAACAAACGTGTCGCCCTGCCGCTGTCCGAGCGAGCGCACAAGATCTATCCCCACCCGTACCGGATGCGTGGCGGGGATGTCGCCGGTTACGATAGTATTGGATATGAGTCGGCGCCGAAGATCGAACAGCGCCGAGTGCCACGTTCCAAAGCATAGTGAGCAGGTGTACCTAGCGGTGTACCGTAGGGAAGGCAGGCGTGCATGTCGCGCAAATGGCGCCGGACCTTTGTTTCTCTGGCGCTGTCCATCGTCGTTCATCTGCTGTTGGTGGCTGTTTATCAGAAGCTGATCAACTTGCAGCGCGAAGAGAGTTTGCGGCCAACCCGCTATCTGCCAGATCTGCTATTGCTGGTGCCGCAAGCATTCCGTGCCACGAGCACCCGAATTCCCACCGTTTCCATGGAGCAGAGCGCAACACCTGCAGAGGTGGCGGAATTGGCACAGGACCTGGCTTCGCTACAGGAGGTGGGGCGCCTGGCGGCGGCACCTGCCGCGGCGACCACCCCCCTGACGGGTGTGTTTGAGATAGGCGTCCGCTCTGTCGACTTCAAACCGATCGAGATCGATCTCGACACGGTTGACCTTGACCAACAACAGATCGAAGCCGTGCAGCGACTGCGTGATCTGTATGGATCCTACGCGCGGGTCTGGCTGCCGGATCCGGACACGACGGACCAGCAGAGTGTGCTCGAGAATCGTGCTCGTGCCATCGTGGCGGCCGCACTGGAGGCGATGGGGGGCACGGAGAAACTGCTGAAGATCCACACGATGGATGTGCTCGTATGGATCGTCGCTTCTGAACACGCGACCAGCACAGGTAGCATCAATGTCTCGCCCTATGCCTATCCCGTAGGGCTCTGGCGATTCGATGACGCCCCCAGGGGCCGCAAAGACCTTGAGCCTTTCGCCATCGATCTTCGCCAGACACCCTTGCCGGCCTATGCGACCCGGACTCCGGGACGATCTCGCGGCCTCTACTATCAACTGTATGAAGCCAGATGGTTACAGAGTTCGCCACCACCGACGAGGAAGTTCCGCGAGCGATCGGAAGGGATCTACTGGCACATTGCGCATCGTTTTCTCGATGAAGGTGTACGACTCGCCTATCTCGGTCTGTCGAATCACACCGATCGTCGGGCCCAGCTCGGTCTGTCGAGTTTTACCGGTCGCCAAGTCCATCGCATTCGCGTCGAGGACAGCAAATTCGGCCGCACGTATGAAGCGTTCTTTGATGTGAAGACGGCTCTTCTGGTCAGTATTCGTGAAGAGCTGCTGGACTTGGAAAGGCAGTGGTATCGGCAGCAGCGGCGAGGTCTGCGAGCGCGTCCACCTGTGTGGATCACAACCTTCGATCGCTACGAGGAGATCGAAGGTGTGCTGCTGCCGCACAGGATGCATCGAACGGATGGCAGGTCAAGTGTCGGCAGTTCCGGGTCTACGATTCTTCTGAATATCGGTCTCAATGGTGAGCAGCCGGATCTGATCGTGCCAGAATTGTGACAGATCCGGAGCTGCCTTCACCGATCGTACAGAAGTCTTGTGTTCTGGCGACGGTCATGCCTTTTTCGACATGACTTCCTAGCCGTCTGCAGCAGCACACGTCAACTGAAGGAGCACAACGTGTCCGTTGTCACCGAGGCCCAGCGACAGCAATTCGAGGAAGAAGGCTATTTCATCCTCGACTCTGTGATCGATGCGGCGTCCCTCGCGTTGCTGCGTGACGAGTGCCAGGTGGCGCTGGATCGCAAGCATGCGGAGATGGATGCCAGTGGCGAGTCGTCGCAGGGCATCACGCATCGAGGTCAGCGCTACTTCATCTCCAACTGCTTCAAAGTGCAACCACGCCTGCGCGAGTTTCTGTTCAGCGAGTTGATGGCTGATATCTGTCGTTCAACTCTCGGCGACGAGGCCTTCTTGTTCTGGGAGCAGTTTGTCGTGAAGGGGCGCCAGGGAATGAAATTCAGCTGGCACCAGGATTCTGGTTACGTGGGAGATCCCGATCACAAACCGTATCTGACGTGCTGGTGCCCATTGGATGATGTGAGCGAAGAGAATGGCACAGTCTATGTGTTACCCTTCTCGCATGTGGGGATCCGCAGCTGGGTGAAGCACGAGCGCGATCCGGAGACGAACGACAAGGTTGGCTACTTCGGCGATCAACGCGGCGTCCCCGTCGTGTGTCCGGCGGGAAGCATCGCCGTTTTCACGAGCTACAATTTCCACTCTTCCGGGCCGAATCAGACAGATGAACTACGGCGTGTCTTTCTGGCGCAGTATTCGTGTGAGCCCATCAAGAAGGGCGATGAGTTGTGGGGGAATGCCGAACCGGTGCTTGTAGCTGGCGAGCGGCAGGCCGGAGGGATTGACTCTTAGGCCCCGCCGAGCCTCAGTGCGTCCTCAGACGTGTTCCGGCAGGAAGCGTTTCCAATTCTCATAGATGATGTTGTGGATCATTTCGTCAGGCACCTTCGGGAAGCTTGTGCCCTCGACGACGTGATTGACCTTGTGCTGTCCGGCAATCACCTGCGCAGCCGTGGCGGAAGGGAAGTCTGAGCCAAAAATCAGTTTGTGCTCGACGCCGTATTCGATGGCAGAAATGAATGCCTGATAGTGTCGTAGTGGTCGGTAGTGCAAGGCGGAAATATTTGTGTATAGATTCGGATGCTTGCGGATCAGCACGACGCACTCGTCCTCCCACGGGTGCCCCATGTGGGCGATGACGATGCGCAGGTCGGGGCAGGCAACGGCGATGTCCTCAAGCTGAATCGGATTGGCATACTTCAGCGGTCCGGGCCGAACAAAGGACGTGCCCTGGTGGATGTTCACGGGGATGCCGAGGGCCTCGGCTTTCTTGAACAGCGGTAGGTGTCGCGGATCCTGTGGATCCCAATTCTGATAGATCGGTGAACACTTGAGACCACGAAGACCCAGGTCATTGACGTAGTATTCGAGTTGCTCGATGCAGTCTTCATCATTTGGATCGACGGAACACCAACCGATGAATTTGTCGTGCTGGGCGACGAAGTCGGCAACCAGTTGCTGATCTACATGGATCCCGCAGAAGGGCGCCTTGATGCCAAAGACGATGACTTTGTCGGCATCCTGTGTCGCCTCAAGCAATTGCTCCGGTTTTGAGTCGAAGGCATTCGCTTCCGCCACGTCGCTGCCAGCGAAGTAGACATCGTCAGACAACTTCATTTTCGCCCGCTTTGCCTCCCAGGCGAATTCGACGAATTCGTCCGACAGGTGGTCGGGATACCACATCAGATTTGTGTGTGTGTCAAAGAGCATGAGATCGGTCTGTGTCCTTCACCAGAGGCTTGGTTGGCCTTCTTCAGTCAATTTGACGGCTCCCGCACTGGCACGCCGCACGCGATGGGCTAACAACTCAATCGTTGTTTCAAGAATCTTTACGTACAACTTGGGGTGTTTGCCGATGAGCCCATGCATGGACTGCCGTGTCAGAGACAAAGCGGTGGACTCTTCGACTGCTTTGAAACCGACGAATCGCTGATTCCCGGTAAGACAGGCCATCTCACCGAAGGAGGAACCGGGCAGCACCTGGCCAATGACTTTTTCATCATCATCGAGTACGTGCAGTTTGCCGGTGATCAGGACCTGCATATCAATGCCCTCATCGCCAGGACGCCAGACGACGTCCTCCGCCTCAAAAACGCGTCGGCTACACATCCCCAGGACATGCAGTGCTTCTTCCCTGGTGAGGGCGCGAAAGAGCTCGAGCTTCTGCACGACCTTTATGAGACCATACTCATCTTTGTTTTTCGCCATACAGCAACGATAGGTGGACTCCTGGCCACGACCAAAAGTGGACCTGCTTGAGTAATGTCAGCTCTCTGTCACTACTTGCACGCCACCCACAAGACTCACGATAATGACGACCGGTCCGAATAGACGCACCGGCGAATTGCATCGTCGGCGAAGCAGGGAGATGCGCCAATGAAAATCACTGACATCGATCTATACGAGGTCGAGATCCCACCTATCCCGGCGATCGCAAAATACTATCCGAAGATCTACACACTGACGGTCTGTCGAATCAGGACTGATGAAGGCCTTGAGGGGATTGGCGAAACCCAGGGGACACCGGCCGACTTTGCGGCGAAGGCGGCGGAACTCACCGGCGAAGATCCACTGGCCCTCGACCCCTGCGCTCAGCCCGATCCCTTTACCTGCGCCCTGCTCGACATTGCCGGACAGGCGTATGGCATTCCCCTGCACAGATTCTTTGGCGAGAAGGTTCGCGATCGCATTCCCGTCTCCTACTGGTCCTGTCCGATGGAGCCGGAGGAAACAGCCGCCGAAGCGATCGTGGGTGCCAAACTCGGTTTCACCAACCACAAGCTCAAAGCGCGGCCCTGGAATATCGTGGAAACGGTGCGGTTGATGAAGGAAGCGGCGGGAGCGGATTACACGGTGGGCGTGGATCCAAACACCTTGTTCGAGTATCCACATGTCTCGGCGCGCCTGGCGGATGAGCTAGAGCCTTTTGGTACGGTCGCCAATTTCGAAGACCCGGTACTGAAGAACAACCTCGACTGGTATCGTATGCTGCGGGAAAAGACAAACATCCCCATCGCCTTACACCTCCAGGATCCGGGGGCGGTTCTGAGGGCGATGAAGGCAGAATGTGTCGATTTCGTCAATTTCAGCGCAACCGCTCAGGTCGTGAAACAGATGGCGATCGTCGCCGACGCCGCAGATGTCCCTTGCTGGGTACAGATGGGTGGACTCTGTCTGGGGGTGAAGGCGGCGTATTCAACACACGTTCAAGCGACGATTCCCAATGCCACCTTGCCGTGCGACGAGTTGCCCTTCGTGCGCATTGACGACGTCCTCAGCGGTGCTCTCGTCGTGGAGGAGGGACACTTTGTTCTGCCGGAGGGACCGGGTCTTGGCGTGAAGCTCGACATGGCTGTCGTGGAGAAATACCGCGTCGGTTGACGCGCGGTCTGTTGCTCGCCTAGTCGCCAAACCAAAGACGCCCGGGCGTCGTGCTGAAAATGGCCTCCAGCTCGGCGTCACTCACGTCGGGTATCTGGCGGAAGAGTTCAACGTGCTCAGCGTAAGTGACTTTTGGCGTGTAGTATTCACACGGGAAGTCACTGCCCCAGACGCAGCGGTCCGGCCCGTAGGCGTCGATCACGGCCCTCAGAAGTGGCGGTGTATCGGTGAAGGAATGATCCTGATCAGAGCCTGCTACGAGCCAGGTGAGCTTGGCGTGCAGATTGGGATATCTGGCCAGATGCAAGGTCTTCTGCAGCGTCTCACCGTTCAAGCCGTCTTTGCCATGGGCGAACATGCAGTGATCGAGGACGACTGGCAGCTCCGGATGTTTCTGTAGCATCGTCTCCAGTTCGTCGGCCAAGGGCAGCCGGATCAGGACGTTGATCGCGATGCCCAATTTCTCCGCCGTCGTCCAAAGGGCATCGACACGGGGGTCGTCAAGGTGCTTTTCAACGGAGTAATCAAGGTGACGCTCGGGCTGCCCTGCCGGGACGCTGCGCATGCCACGCACATTGGACTCGCGCACGAGGGATTCGAGTAAGGAGGGACTCTCCGGGTCCTCTGGGTGCAGGGTACAGACGCCAGCCATCCACGGCACATTCTCTCGGGCTGTGTCTGTGAGGAAGCGATTGTCGAAGCCATAGGTCATGCTCGTGTGGATGGCGACGACTCGCTGCACGTCAGCCGAGGCCATCTGTTGCTGCAGGTGATCTACCGTGCCAATGCCTGGTGGGCGTTGGCGAGCGCTTGCCAGGATCGGATAGCGTTGTTCGTCGTCGCTGAACACGTGTGCGTGGGCATCAGTGATTTGCATAGGGACATTTCTCGGTGTCGAAGTCGGAGGTCGGTTCCATGGAGGTGCCGAGAATCTGAATCACTTTGGCACTCACGCCAACCCATTCAACGATCCGGTGACCGGGGCCGGTAGACTACTCTCGGTGCGTACCGAAGAGATCGGCAAAAATGAAGAAGTCGCGAAAGTTCACCACCCCATCAGCATTCAGATCGAATCTCAGGATCTGTTGGTGAAAGGCATCCGCGAAGAGGAAGAAGTCATCGAGGCCGACGATGCCACTCTCGTCAAAGTCCCCTGGAAGGGGGTCAGAGGCACGTGTAGTGATGACGGCGGTAGAACGTACCAACTCCGGTGTGCCGGCGACGGCCTGCAGGTCGACGGAGACCTGAGAAATCACCAGCGCCGCACTCTCCATAAAAGCGCCTGTTACTTCGATCTGGAATGTCCCCAGAAGTGCTCTTCTTGAGGTGCCCTCCTGTGAGGAAGGGCTCGTGCCACTGATACTGAGACGGTCGTCCATCACGCTGGACACGACGACTATGTCAGGAATCAAGTCGGAGGGCGAGAAGCTATCGGCCACGTAGTTCAGCCCCGGTTGCAAGTCGACGATGACCTGCCAGCCACTGAAAGTGCTTGTCGTCGCGGCGTGTAACTCGGCAGTAAAGATGGATCCCGAGACTGCACCACCTACCTGACGCACATTCTGATCGCCGGGGCCCAAACCGAAGTCGATGGAGAGGGGACCTTCTGGCAAGATGCCACCGTATCCAGACAATTCCACAAGAGACAGCTGCATCTGGTCAGGGCCTGTCACACTGAGGGTGCCAACGATATCACCGACCGATACCGGTGAGAAGTGGATGTCGATGACGACGGACTGCATCGCTGCGACGGTGACTTCACCAGGCACGGGCACAAAACTCGTCGCATCAGAGGCGATCACGAGGGGCACGGGCGTGAAGCCATCGTTGCGGATCGTCAGTTGATGGATCGTCGTATCGCCGAGCGCGACGTCACCGACGAGTACTCGCGCCGTGAGGGACAGACGAATCAAAGAACTATCGATCGGTGCCGGTTCGATCGACAGAAAAGCAAAGCCCCCCCGCAGCTGCTGATTGTCGCCCGTTACGATGGCGGCGCCCATCTGGCCGATGGTAGACTGAAGGATCAGCGTGCTGTCTCTTGTCTCGCCAGCGCCGGAGAGGACGATAGCAGGAGGCTGAGCGCTTGCGGCTGCGGCGACGCAGCAGAACATCAGAAGGAGACTGCGAGTCATGTCAGTCTCGCGAGGCCAGATTCTGTGTCTGACTGGCCGTCAACGCTATCTGCCCAGCAAGTCTGTCTACGGCCGTTGCCAAGGCAGACAACTGTGCTCGCAATTGCACGTTCTCAGCCTTGAGAGAAGCGATTTCTTGCGCCGAGTTGTGACGCGTGAAGCTCTCGAAGAAGACGGAGATCTTACGGTGCTTCAGCCCCTTCGCTCTGGAATCTACCACAAAGTCTTCTACATCTGACCAACTCACGGGCTCCGCTGCCCGTGCCACGATGTAACTCGTTTCGTAGGTGCCCGGATCCTTCATCGCATGGCCTGCGAGATCCGCAGAGATCAGGAAGTCGCCGACTTGAATGTCATCGCCATTGTCCGCAACCCACATCAAGCCATTGCCCACGGCCATCACCAAATGAGGATTGTCATTGCTGGCTGGCTCCGTCGACTCCTGCAGTTGCAGATAGGCGCCAAGGATGGCCGGGTCATTGGCCTTGTTCGAAGGAGTAATGCCGTAGATGATCTCCGAGTCAGTTGTCCCGTGCAGTCGGTGATTGTCACCGGAGAGCGTCACCAGAGTTGCCATCTCGATCTCGCGGTCCGTCCAGGCGTAATGTGATCCGGTGAACGCATTATACGAGACGGTCGTAGTGGAAACGGAGATGGTCCCCTCTTCCACACCATCCTGCTGGAGAGAGATGATAGGACCATCATCCGTCGTGCGATTGAAGGCGGCCACAGCAGCGCTGGCATCTGTCACGTGCAGCCTTCGCACAGGGCTTGCCTCCCCGATGCCGAACTTGCCACCACTGCTGAGCCTCATGAACTCAGAGGAACTGATACCGAAGATCAGGTTGTTTTCGGCTCTTATGCCAAAATCTGCTGTCGAGCCCACAAACAGCGCATTCGCATTCCCAACGTACCCATGCTCTGCACCAGCTCTCTGGAACCTCATGAAGGGTGTGTTCGAGTGATTCAGATTGATGGACCCCTCCTCGACGGAGAACAGTGCCGGTGGAGTGGCAGTTCCGATGCCGACCTTGCCGGTTAGGTCGATACGCATGGCTTCAGCGAGGGATGTTGTGCCCGTGCTGAAGATGTGGGCTCCTGCATCGGCGCCCGCGGCGCCGCCGGACTGCGTGTTGTATTCGATCTGTCCGTAGTTACCCCCGGCATTGAAGCCGGAGTAGAGGACGAGGTGTGCTCCACTGTTTGGGCTTGCACCCGTGTTGGCGATGTTCGATCGGATAGTCAACGATGTTGGTGTGGGATTCTGCGCCACCGTGCGGCCGATGACGACATTCGTGTTTCCGGCAAAATCGAAATTGCCATCGCCCGTTATCCGTGCGATTTCCGCGAGACCACCGGTCTTTTGGGTCCGGAAGAGTAAATCCGTCGTACTGTCTCCGATGTGAATCGATTCGATATTGCTCAATATCTGCGTGCCGTTCTGGAAGCCGAACTCAATGCCCACGCCGGTATTGGCAGCGGCCGAAATGTCGTTTATGAGCCGCAGGGGATAGGCCGAGCCGGCCGTGCCGGGATTGTGCACTGACAGGAGCTGTCCCGGACTCGCCGCGCCGATGCCGACATTGCCGGTTCCGGAGTCGATGACGATTTCACCCGTGGCGGTTCCGCCGCCTTTGAGGTGGAAATCACCCCCCGCGTCGCCATACATCGACCACGTCACAGCACCATCGACCAGACGCATGCCTCCCACATCGGTGCCCACGGCTTGATTCAAGGTCAGCAGCGCTGCCGGCGCCGCCGTGCCAATGCCGACATGGCCATCGTCGAGAATGCGCACCTTCTCCACACCGCCGATGTTAAATATGTATCTCTCGGTGTGATCGAAGGACATTCGGCCAGTGCCGTTGTCCCGTAAATTGATTGAGCCGATGCCGCCGACGCCGCCGGAAATAGTGTTGTCGTTGCCCGCATTGTCGAGGCGCACGTTGCCGTAGACATGCAGTTTCTCCGCAGGAGTCGCGGTGCCGATGCCGACGCTC
>Ga0233428_1001835_pt1 | contig 21608 bp, 12 predicted proteins | sample SI_118_April2016_4_FD_179890 | JGI IMG/M metagenome (GOLD analysis project Ga0233428, IMG submission 179890) | Seawater microbial communities from Saanich Inlet, British Columbia, Canada - SI_118_April2016_120_MG | ecosystem: Environmental > Aquatic > Marine > Inlet | place: Canada: British... | reverse complement strand
GATAAATCAACCGCGGCCACCAGGCTATTGACTCATTTCGCCCAATCAAGACCAAGCCCTACGGGCGCGCTTTGCGCGGTCTTGACTAGGCAAAATGAGTCTCATATCTATCTGAACTTATACAAAAAACGCATATCCCACGAGACAGTGCAAATAAAGTCGGTAGTCCTTTGATGTCGGGTTATGACTTATCTAAGGCAGATAGCTTATGATTTATTTTACAAGGCCGTGCGATACGGCCAGCAAAATTGCTGATTATTTTAATGGTGGTGCTGAAGCTCATTTAGCGAAAGACATTGCTAGAATTAATCACGACAGCATGGCCAATACGTCCTATCCAGACTGTGATATTTATGCACCTAATCGCGGTATTTGGGTGCCAGCAGGTGAGGATATTGCACCAAGAGAGGTGCATCAAATCATCCGTAGCTTTGATCGTCTTAATCCAAGAGAACGAGCAAATATGATCAACTTACAGCGCCAAGGAATCGATATCATGGCCGTAGGTCATGCACAAAGCATGGCAGCTATTGCACAAGAGCGTACAGCAAAAGGGCATGATGGTGAAATGCTAGGCGTTATGACTAGTGATAAAGTCCAGGAAGCTGCGATGGCTTTTTCGCATATTAAAGGTCATCGTCTGAAGCTGTTTGAAAAAGCTATCGATGAGGTGAAAGGACATTTAGTACAGTTTAAGCAAGCAGTTGAAAATAAAGTCGGTGATGAGATTCACAAAGCACAATCAGGCTTGAAAGATGCTTATCAGCGATTACACATTAAATTTGACGAAGAGATGAAACAGTTTAAACTAGAACGTGATGCGGTTTATCGAAAGTTTCGTACGCTAGAGAAGAGGGCGCTTAGAGAGGGCGTGAAAATCATGGATAGCCGAGAGCTGAAAACGGCACTTCGCGTGGGTAAGTGCTTAGAAAAAGTGGCACGCGGGCTTATTCTTGCTCAGATTTGTGAGGGTTTTTATAAAGTACATGAGTCTTACGAGCATCATGGGCATTGGCTTAGAATGGCGATTGAGGAGGGGTTGAAGGTGGTGGCAACGGTGGCGATTGGTGCGTTTGTTTGTGCAACTTTTATTGGTGGTGGCTGGGTGATTGTGATTGCAGCAGCAGCAACAGACCTTGTAGCTAATTCACTCTTTGATTATGGTGTTGATAAAGTAGGTAACTATATAACGTAAAGGAAGAAGTATGCAAACCTTGAATCTTGTCATTGCATTTTGTGCGCTGCTACTTGGAGGACTTTGCTTTATTTTTGCAACAGCTTATTGGCTTGTACTTGCCCGGCATTTTGACCGCTATTTTCCAGATTTTGTCAAAACAAAAGAAAGTTTTGAAAGTGGTTTCTGGTTTATGAATCCCGTATTACGTGGTGCACGCTATGCCGGCTTGATGATATTCAAAAAAGCCTGGAAACGTCCTTATAATCAATATTTTTTTGGCGATTTTAATTTTAGACAACATGCTCGTCGAATTGATTGGTTTGTGGTTATTGGTTCACAAACCTGCCTTATTATTATGGTTTTATTGGCAGCCATACTTTTTGTAGCCAATGGTTTTCATTGGCCTTCCGCTTAAATTTATTTAAAATAAAGGAATTACTATGAGGAACTTAACTTTACCCTTCAAGCCCTGGAAATATGCTTGGATTTACCTAGCCGCTTTTCTTATCCTCACAATACTCTTCACCATTGCAAATACATTTTTTATAAAACAGCAGGGGATGGGAATAGGCTTCGCTGCCTTGGTGATATCAGCACAATTTGCTGGCCGCGGAACGACGTGGGAATTTTATAAAAAATACAAACGAATATTATCCAAGCCAGAGTTTAAGTCTATTTTTCGGCGATCATTTTTCTTGGTTGCTTTATTCAATCTACCACTGCTCTTATTGGTTTTATTTACCGTGCCTCCTCTTGTCGCATTGATTATCTTTGCTTTGCTGATCGTTTTGATTGGGGCATCCATTTACTTTGGGCTCTTTGTTGGCAACTGGCGGCTTAAGCGCATTGATGCGAAAAAGTCACATGCTCAGTTGTCTTAAGTTAAAAGAAATATGTTGATATTAAAACTACTAGGTAATCTACCTGCTCATTGAGTCACTGGAATGTGCTTCCCTCACCCGGAATGCCTTTCCTGGCTGTTGACCAGCGGCTTGTTTGATTGGCTGCTCACATAGCATTTTTGTCATTTTAAGGGGTTTTTCTAGCCTTCTTGTCCGGGTTTTTTATAAAATAGTCTCAAGGCGAACAAGAAATATCCAAGTCTTGCTCAATGAAAAGCCTTATATATCAACTAATTAGCAAATAAGTCAAAAATAAAGCCATTTTTTTGCACAAAAAGATTGACAGATATTAAGGATTAACGTAAAATGGACGGGCAATCAGAAGTGCAGCTTCTAACAGCGATTCGCACTTGATACCCTTAGATAGTTTATATCTCATCCATGAAGCGGATGCTTTACTGGTTTTTTCCAATGGAATTTTATTAATCTTCAAATAATAACCGAAGGATAGCAGCCTATGGTAAAAAAGAAACTCAACTTTTATAAACAAACACTGACGCCAGATGAAATCAAATCGGCAACGGAATTGCTTTCAGCTTGGGGCGGATTAACCTGCTTAGAGCAAAATGGCCCAGGTTCTCATTCAACCAATGTATTGCACCGTTTTGCTAAGCTCGGAATCAATCTTCCAAGCACTCATCAAGGTGTTCCCTGGATATACGAGACTGAGCGCATTGATGAATTAATTAATGAACTTAGTAAGCTAAAACCCAAATGGGCGAAAGCTTTAATTCGGCGCTATACGGAGCCGAGTAATGTTCGAGAACAAGCAAAAGCCTGCGGTTTACCTAAATCAACTTTTCATGAGCATTTTCAGAAAGGGGAAAATTGGGTAGCCCAAGAAATGCGTTCTTTGCATTAAATAAATTTATTCATTCATTTGCGGCCTATTTATAGCGGCGCAAATATTTTACTGACAAGTCATTCAATGATTTGTTTCTTGAGGCTAAGTTTTATTAACATGGTATTATTATACTTACCGGGTGATAATGTTTGTAATCTGCCTCCATCTTATTGAAGCAGCTAGTTTGCTTTGATCTTTTTACTTAAGCTCATTTGAGCTCTTTAGTCTGACTTATTTGAAGTTATGACAATTCTATTCCTACTGTTTTGTTGCAGTAGTTTCTCTATTCTAACATCACCCACTATTTTTTAATTTCAATAACAAGAGGTTTTTTATTATGAATCATGAAAATCAATCAGGTGCGCTTAATGAAAAAGCAGCAGCACAGTATGTCGGCATGAGCGTTTCTTATTTACAGCACCACCGTTGTTACGGTTCTACGGGGAAAAGAATGCCGGGACCTGCTTATATTAAGTTGGGCAGTGCTGTTCGATATTTAATATCAGATTTAGATCATTGGGTTGCCAAACATAAGGTTCAGTGATTTAATCGATCCATAGCTTTTTGTAACCTCTTGCATGTTTTTGTAAGGGGTTGCTTTTATGTCGCACTCTGTACGCACTCTAGAGCATGATAGGCTTGCTTAATAAAAGCAATAAATGTAAATATTTCAACAAGTTAAATGGCATTATTTCTTAGGAGAAAGCACCTTGACATGGTGGGGGTCGTTGGTTCGAGTCCAATCGTGCCTACCAATCTTAGGCCCATTAAAAACCATCTCAAGTCAGGGGGGCTTAAGTATTTCCTTTTTATGCATCCGAAAATAAGTTATACAAAAAGCAAATAATTAGTTATACTTTTTAGACGGTTCAATAAGAATTCTTACCAAACAATGTGATAGCTGCACAAAATTTTTCCAATAATGGGTGGAGTTTACTGTCAAGGGGATAAGAGCATGATTATAAAGCCCGATGAGTTTATTGATTCTGTATTTAAAAAATACAAAGAAATGGCTAATCTTGAGTATTGGACGCCTGATTTCGCTTCAATTTCTCCCTGTATTGAACAGCAATTAAAGGCTGTTTGTGCATCTAGTCTTCCAAGAAATGACATTAATGATGCGCAAAAAGACTACCTGGTGGATCGGGTTGCTAACTACCTGCATGCTCAAAAAAACTTGAGCAGAACTAATATTGATGAGGAGGCAGAGTTTTCTGCACTTTTTGATTTAAATGTTTGGTGGGAGGGTGCTTCGGCTTCGGAAGAACCTGAAAACATTAGTAAGACCATTGCTGCTGCGACAAGCTCAACCGAGCTTAATAAAGAAGATCAGGGCGCAAGTAGAAGATTCTTTCAGCTAGCGGCTGATGAGCGGTTAAAGCCAGAAGATGTCGCTTTTGGTCTCCATGGTTTTCCTTCCACGACGCAATCTCACATAGCTGTTGATAACAGTAAGCTGTCTGCATTCGCTTTACACAACGGGGCGTCGTCTTCCAGTGAAAATGACCCGCTTAAAGATCGGAGCAATATTGTCCCAGATAAGGTTAAAGCTAGCGCCAATGTACAGCTTCCTCACTCATCTGCGCTGCAAGAACTGCTTCATTGGACTCAAGAACAACTCAACTTAAGTAAGCAGCTTGCCCGACACGGTAGCGACAGTGATTCGTCATTTGGTGATCTGTTATCCTATTCATCGGGTGTACAAACAACAACAGCTTCTCAGTCTCAATCACAACCCGTAGCATTTGATGTTTTTGACCAATACATAACGCTCTATAAACAGTATACAGCGTTGAATCTAGATCAAAAAAAACAAGACGCTAACATTAATTACGAAGAGGGACGGTTGCTTTCTTTAACCAAGCTTAAGGATAAAGAAACAGCAAACTCCGCTAGTAACAAGAAGAAGCTGATTGCAGAGTTAGCAATAAGACGTCAAAGAATAGAAGTGAGGATTGATGAAAAACGAGAGCAGCTTGACAAGTTGAGGCATAATAACATCGTCAAAGGCGCTGAATTTAAAATGCCTATAGCGAGTGAAGAGCCACTTGAAACATCGGTTGATTTGACTCAATATGGCATGATATCACCCCTTAAGCCTTTGGTCGAGCGCTATGCAGTTGAGCAAGTGAGTCCGTGTTTTATTGAGCAAAAAGATATTCTCGATACTATGTTGGAGAGTTTTGGTCAATCCGGTCAGGAGATAAACTTGGGGGCTGCTAAGAGTAATTATCTAATAACAACACAAACGCGAAGCAACACACTAAGCGACAGAATGGGCTGTTTAGCTCAAGGGATACAGAGAAAAAGGAACGCATATAAAGGGGTGTTACATTCAAGAAAAAAAATAGCCACTACGTATGCGGAGAAAAATCTAAAAGCACCCATTGAGAAGGCATTATCTAGAAAGATGTCTTTTTCTGATTTTTTAGCTGGGGATTTTGAGAGGATTAAGGACGCGTTACAAGCGCTAGAAAAAACCGAAGATAAGTACAAGAGACGCGCATTAAAGCAAGGCATCATTGATCAGTTGGCTGCCTTTGGACTCACAAGCTTAAAGCCGGTTTATTCGCTGGGTAAAAAAAGCAATGAGTATAAGGAATACCTTTTTGATTCTCTTCAAGTAAGTATAAATGCCCATTCGGCAATATCATATCAGACTTTAGTCGCTGATGTTTCTTTGAAAGCTAGAAAAACCATTTCTTCTCAGCTAGCTGAGGATGTTGCATCGCAAACAAAAATGCTCGAAAAGGTTGCTTTACTTGAGGTAGAAAAGCATTTATTAAAAGAAAGCAATCTTGATTTTGAGATGAACGCAGAACAAGAACGTCAAAAGTATAAACAAGAATCCAAGCGTAGGCTGTCTAAAAAAAATCTGACGCAAGAAGCCCAGGCTAGAATCGAGCAAGAGATTAGTAGCTTACCTTACAACAAGTTTTTTTCGGTGTCGAAAAGGGCTCAAGAGCTTAAGCTTAAGCTTAGAGCGTCGGATGCACTTGTTTCGGATTCCATCCATGATAAAACCATAGCAAATATAAGGAAACGAATAAAGACAGCTGAAGCTTACTCCAAGGTGATTGATAGCAAACAAGTCAAAGCTATACAGGAGCGTATGGCTAATAAAGAGTATGACGCAGCTTATTATGAGCATGTGAACAGGGAGGCTAGACTTCGTACTCCTAAATATTTAGGCGAAGTTAAAGTAAGAATTAAGACTGAAATTCTACAGGCACAGGATGCGTATGATGCGAGGGCGAAAGATAGCTTGAAAAATCGGAGTTTGCGTTATAGCCTCGTGTTAGCAAACATCCAAACGTTCAAGGACATTCAAGCATTCAATGGAACGATTAACCGACTCCTTTCAGAGGTTGATGATGATCCTGAAAATTATAAAGATCTCTTGCAGCTACCGATTTCTACTAAAGAGGAGATCGCGACCAAAATAACTGACATAGAAGTCGCATACTTATCCCCTGATGTTGTGAATAACGATACTAACTTGCAGGAGCTGAAAGAAGCTTGCACAAAAATGCGTACTGCTGCTGCCAACACGCATGCTACGAAAAAATGGCTTGATCATTATATTTGTATGGCTAAAGACCAGTCTCAACCAGTAAGTGACGACGATAAGTTCTATATGAACCCATGGTTTGAAATTAATCGGCTTAAACAATGCATACCAAAGGACACGGAAGCATCTAATTTCCAAACAATTAAGGCATTTGGCATAACGGGGTTAGAGCAATTTATTAATGGACTAGACAGCTTTGTTGATAAAACGCTCACGCAACAATTTAAAGTAGCGGCGCAATCTCTTGAGAGTACAGCAAGTAAAAAAAATAAGGTTAAAAAGGAAGTAACGCTTTTTTATCAAGAGCGTGCTCGAGCTGAAGCTTTTGTCAAGGTCTATGATTGCATGCAAGCAGCAAGTGGCAGTTATGACAACTGGGTCGAGGGTATTCATTCGCTTGTTGATACTTTGGCAGAGAAGTTTAAGATCAATTTGTTCAATGCACGTGTTGAAAAAACGCTGAACAAGCAGTTAATATCTACTCAACTACAGCTTGACACTAAGAAGAAGGCTATCAACGATACGTTATATCCTGAAGAACAGGATCAACTGTCCATTCAGGACAAAACGGAAGTAAAGACGTTGAGTGCTCAGTGCCGTCGCATTAACAGCGATTTGATAGATTGCAATAAAAGGCTAAAGACCTCAAGTGCTCGGCTATTGCAGTTCGAAAAAGAATCGAAAAACTTGAAGCATCAACGGGTTGTCTATAAGGGATGTCTTGCAACTATTCGGTCTTATCGTCGATCGCAGCTGGCCCTTCCTCACCCCAATTGGTGTGCGCTTATTGCTCATTTTGAAACTATTCCAGGAGGTGGTTTACTTCAGAAGATTATTAATGGCAAGGCGCCGTTGCTGAAGCTCACAGATGGCGACAAGTATTTTCTTAAGGATGGATATACGAAGTTTTACCAGGCGAAGCAAGCAATTTTCGACAAGATTGCTAAAAAAAACAAAAGTTCTGCTAGCAATAGTGAGCAATTGTTAGAAATTCAAAGAATCATTAAAGCTCGAGGCAATGATCTTTATAGTACGCAGGTGTATCGTCCGGTCAACGATGTAATCCAGGACGTTCTAGCACTGAGAAAAAGCCTGAAAGAAAGAGAGGCGACAATTCGACAGCTACCCTTCGGCCTGAATAGCAAGCAGTTTGGGCTGCTTTCCCGAAGAAATCGAGCCCAGATGCTTGATGAAAAAGTGACTAAAGTTGAGAAGAGATTATTTAATCACAGCATTGATCATGCTGCTGTGAACGATCAAATGCTGGCGTTTACTTATGAATATGGTGTGTATAACTTGCGCCAACATTTAAAAACACTGAGCGTTAGAATTGATGCATTTAAACAAGTAACCTCCGATAATTCAACGCAATACGAAGCGAAAGTGTTTGGTTGTGATGTTAAGGCGCTTGTGAAGCAAATCAAGATGGTTTCTTGTATTGTTGATAGGTTTAACGCATCTGAAAACTTGTCTGACCAGGTAGAAGATCTGAATGCATTAAGTAAAAATTTAGCGGCTTTTGATGCGACTGTCTGGGATCAGAGAAGCTCTATTGATGAGCTTCACTTGTTAGGAAAAAGTATAAAGTATTGTACCGAGCAATTTTTGACATTGGTTGACGAGCTCGGCCAATCCATATCGCCAGAAGCATTTACATCAATGTCAGATAGAGACTTCGATTACAGTTTGGATGAAGGTTACTCGTCACTTGCTATTTATAGAAACCTGGTTCGGTTATTGGATGAGGCTAATTCATCGGGAACAACCTGGTTAGCGCAGGTGGATGATGACTTGAAGGAAGCAAAAGATAATTCCATGATGTCTCATGTGCTTGCTTTGTTTAATGCCCTGCATAAAATATTTGAGTCTTCTAGGGCTAATATTGCTTTGAAACTTGGTCTCTATAAAAATGCCCTTGATGAACGGGAAAGAGAGCTGCTTTCATCCTATGAAATGAGTGAGAATTTATTTTTTCGATTGAATATCAGCGATGTGGACGACAAAAAACAGGCGCAGGATGAAGTGAGCATGATATTGCTTCATGAGAAGAAGGTCATTGTGAGCCAGTTGTTTGGGCGTTTTTTTGAAGGGGATATAAATCTCGTCCAGTTGTATAAAGATATTCGTACTTCACTATGCCCGAATGAAGATGCAAAAAGAAGAAGCCTCGAACTTGAAATTTTGAGGCTATCCTCGCTGGAAGCTGATTTCACGGATAGCATAAAGCAAAAAAGCGCTCAAGAAAATTCAGATACTATATCTTTGGAAGTGGAGCTTGATAGTGTTAAAGAAAGACTTCAATTGCTTCGCAGTGAGCAATCATATTTCCAAGAAGTGGGTTTTGCATTACAAGCCCCGTTTTTAAGCTGTCTTGATGATGAGCTAAGTGCACAATGGATCAATCAATATAACCCATCCGCTGAGATAGATATCACTATTCAAACATGTATCGAAAATTTATTACAGATGATTTTCAAGCTTTCTCAGGATATCCTTAAGTATCGCGAGGAAGTTGATAAAGTTAAGGCATGTAGCAAAAGGCTTGAGAAAGAGGAGAATCGGGCTCCTAACGTTGATGGCAATAGGGAGGAGGAGGCTGCATTAGAGCGGGCGGTGAAGCAGGAGAAACAATGCAGGAGTAGCTTTGATAAAATGGTCAAGACCGCTTCGAGCCTTGCTGAGCGTCTAGTGGATAAGCCTTATGACGCCAATGTATTTCAAAGTACACAACGCCTCATCCAAACTATTAAACAGAACCAACCTATTAAACAGAGCAAAGAGCATTCTATTGATGTATATCTAGAGGAAAAAAACGGGGGGTTGACGTTTATTGAAGTATGGTATAACCCGGTCAATGATTATCTCGATAAATATAATAAACAAGCCATAAAAGCGCCCTATTTAACTCTGCGCTCTAGTAAAAACAATGATCAAATATTTTGTGGGCAATCAAATAAGCATTTAGAGCAACAACAGGCGGAGTTAACGAACAGCTATGTTGATCTAGGAAAGCAATGCGACAATGTCAACGAAGCTTCTAGAAAGCTAGACAAACAACCACTTGATGATTGCAGTCATTATGACCAGCTTAATGTATTGCGTAAAAAATACGGCACTTTACACAAGAATATTCCTTCTATGGATAGAGCGATAAAAACGGCCTTAATTGGCGAAAAGTGTCATGTATGTCAAAAGTCAATTACCCAGGTTCTTAAAACTAATATAAGCGATCTAGCTGCGAAGGCTCAAGAAGGTAAGGCAGCGGTTCATCGGACGATCAATGGATTTGTGCAAGACAATCTTGTGCGCGAGCCTGTTAGGCAAAGCTTGGCGAATATTTTAAAAAGCTTTCCTGGTAAGCTTGATCAATATAAGCCAAGCTTTAGCGGTATCTCCAAAGATGAGAGAAGAAGAGTTTACATTGAGGTCACAAAAGATAAGAATAATCAACCAATAAAGCGAAAGGTGATTATCGAGAAAAAAAGAGCGAGGCAAAAAAAGATAGCTGAAGCCTGTGTAACGGCGCTAGTTCCGTTTGAAAAAATACTGAAGAGTGGCAAGCCAAACACCGATTTTTTAGCGCAGATGACGATACTAGAGAACCTAAAAGAAAGGCTAGATAACCCGGTGAATGGGCTGCACAAGAGTACAAGGTTAAGGCACATCGTTAGCGAGCTTGCCTGGAAGATGCGAGGCCTTGCTTTTCAGTATTCTTTACGAGGAGACGGGGCGGTGTATTCATACAAGCCTCGCTCATTAAGCGCATTGCAACGTTATCAGCCCGGTTTATTGGGTGCGGTAAGTATACGGAAGAAAATCGCCAAGAATGCATGCGAGCTGCTTGAGAGCCTTCCTGAGACGCCCCTCTCGACACCAGAGAATAAGCATATTTTTCTAGTAGCTTATCTGCAGTTAAAGCATTGGTTGAGCAAACTAAAAAAAGATAGTCGAGCGAAGAACTTAAAAGCGCATTTAACACATGAAGCTGATCGGTTGGCTTCTTATTTAACTGAGGCAGATCGTGATGTAGCTGCCGTGAAAGAGAGAAACTTTGACGACTTTAATCGATTAGCGCAATCCGGTGCGACGGATGAAAATCTTAGTGATTTCATCAAGGCATTGAAAGCTAGGCATTGCTCTATAGAAGCTTGGCTTCCTAATGGCACAAAAGATTTATTGCAGATGCTTGCCGTGTATTTTTCTGGTATAGCTTCTGGCGCCTTGTCTTTGGAGTACGCATATTTTGATGTATTAAAAACAAGCCTGTTAATGGCGAAAGAAAGCAAGGTCGACAAAGAGACTAAGAAGCTGATCAAAGCATACTTTCTATTGATTTATGTTTACAAGGATTTAAGTTCTTCTGCTAGGGTTCCTAGTCTTCTTGATGTCTTGAAAGTGCTGAAGAGAATGGGATTGACTGATAGTTATAGAGACTTGCTGGCGGGGGATCTAGTCAGGTTTGTAAAGCTGCAGCTTAGCTCTCGTTTCGGCGCCATGTTAAATAAGGGCGTTCTTGATGCGTTATCTCGCGATGAGCCTGGCGTATTAACAATTAACGCACACAAAAGCCTTCTGAGTGCATTAGATGCCCGAATTTTGATATCTGTGCAGGAAGCTTTGGTGCACGCTTTTGATGGTTATGATCCTTCACTTGCAGCGAGCATTAAGCTTATAGATCAGCTGGATCACTTGGTCGGACGGTTAAATGCTTTCTGGAAATATTCTGTTGTTCAAAAACGAATGCGGAGTAACTCTGTTCTTTCGGGTTTTAAAATAAAACTACAAAGTACTGTTAAGCAGGCGCTTGATAACGCTATGGATCAAGCAAGACTTTCTGATAACATAGTTTTAAAGATTGCATTGTATCAATACATGCAGAAGGGTGCTTTTCAAGCTTTTGGTTTTATCTGCCCCGACGATAAAAAGCGATCAGCATTTATCAAGGCTCGAGAAGAAGAAAGGCAGCCTGTTTTTTACAAGGTTTATTTGCACTTATTATTGAGGGCACCTGAGAATGAAACGAAACAAAGCGTAGAAGCTCGCAGAAAATTATTGTGTAATTTCCTGCAGCAAAAAGCTGGTGAGGAGAAGAACACAGGTCGAGCGCTTGCTGAATATTGTTCTCAGAAGCATGGAAGTATGGCAAATATTTTTCTGGAGCAAGTGAAGAAGCTTTCTTCTCAAGCTATTTGTGTTTTGTTAAAGGAAGATCAACCAAGCTATTCATTGTTGCAAGCCTGTGGAATTGATCAGTTGCAAAATTTTCTGTCATGGCTGATGCAGGCAGATGATTTGGAAAAAAATCAAAAAAACAGTCTTATTGATGCCACGCTTGATGAATTATTGAGCTGTTCATTGCTTAATAATGCAAAAAAAGATCCTTTTGTCGAAGGGTTAGAAAGCCTGGCTGTGGCAGAATCGTTGTCAGATGAAGTAAAGAGGAAGCTTGCTGGCAGGGTTTATGAAAAACAGATCCAGCGATCTAAGCAATTATTTAAAAATAAGGCGTATGATGTCAAAGTATTGTTGGATATCATGGAGGCTATTTTTATTGAAAACAGCTATGTTAAAAAGTATTTTACCAAAGCATTCAAAAAAGCAAGTCTAGATGCTTGGTCTGCAAATGTTTTTAAGTTGGCAAATAAAAGAATTGAATACTTCCTGCCTGCCTTTGTTCGTCTTCTGAATAATACGCCTGGTGATCTTACGACAACCCAATCAGTGTCAGTGCCCAATGGTAATGATGATGATCCCTTTAGAAAAAAAGCGCTAGATAATATTATCCAAGGATTAGAGGAAGCTAACGTTACCTCTTTGGCACTAGAAGTTGTAAGCACCTTGTTTTTAGAAGCATCTAAGCTTGAAGCTACAAACTTAACGATGTCAGACATCCAACGTTATGAAAATGCAAATATTGCCTTTTTGGCGCGTTACATGTGCCATCATCATTATTTGGATGATTTATCTATTACTGCATTGCGCCAATATTTTTTAGAGAATTTTACATGGATTCCAAAGAAAGAAGATCGAGAAAAAGCGTTCTACCGTGCGTTTTTAGCGTCAATAATGCTGTATTGTGATACTGGACAAGCTCAGAAAGTAGAATTATCAGATGCATCATTAAGTTTTCTTTTAAAAAATAAGCAATCGGCACAGGGCTTGTTAGATGATGCCAAGCTAGTGAATACCTTATTTTCTAAGCTGGAGGGTGCTCAGATACAGGCGCTTTTGAGCTTTATTGTTCATGTGTATAGCGAAGAGGCTCAAGTGGCTGAAGAAGGGCCGCGCGTTTTTGATGGTGCCGATGCCGTTTTGATGCAATATCTGAAAGGTCTTTCAGAGAGTGAAGGCCGGATATCTTTTCTTCGTTTGTTAGCGATCGCGCTTTCTTCTGTTGATATTGAGAAGGACGCAGGTATTAAAGCTTTGTTAAAAGCGATTCGTAGTCAATATAAGGAAGACAAGGCTATTCTGAGTGAGCTTAATTGTATCACTAATCTTAATGCGCTGTTATGGATGAAAGATGATAGCGTTAATGCGCTTTCGAGCTGTCTGGAGAAAGACTTCAAGACGTACGAGGATTTTTATGGTTTGCTAAAAAGCATTCTAGCTCTTTGCGAAAAAGAAACAGTGAGGTCTGGTAAAGAAATTAACTGGTTCGTTATGATTGGCTTAACTTGTGAGAAGTTTTTGACTTCTAAGTTCAAAGATCGACAGGGAAGCGCCAAACTATCTAGTACTCTTCAGCAGCTGAAAGCTGTCTTGAAGAAGATGATAGATGGTAAAAATGATATCAACCTTAATAATTCCCCGCGATATATTGTCGCGTGGCAACAAGCAGAAAATGCGAGAATAGGTCATTGTAGCCAAAAAAACATCAATACAATTAAATATTATATTGCTCGTTTGAAATCCTTTGAAAGCACTATAACACTTGATGAGCATAAGAAAGCGCTTACCCTGGTGGCTAAAATAAATAGCTCCGGCAATGTAGAGATTATTGCGTCAATTGCACAACAAGTTGATACCCTCGCTCAAAACACTCCATCGGTAGCTGATATTTGTCACTTAATGCGTGAAGTTCGATGGACGGGGGAAGCGTTAACGTTCCGCCAGCACGGAGAGAGAGAGATTTTTTTACGATATAATACTCTATGCTCGCTTTATCAGCAAATAAAGCATTCTGATTTAGTGCCAAACGATAAGCTGGCACGAGAGATGGTGTGTATGCGTCAATATATTGATCGGCTATCTTGTGATCCTCAGGAGGGCGAGACACAGCCCGCCATTCATGCAATGCATAAGGCTATTCAAGATGTCTTGGCTAAAACTATAGAAAAACAAAAGAGATATACTCCGCTAACTACTTTGTTGCTTAAGTCACCTTTGGCAACAAACTGGCAGTGGTATTTATACCGTCAGATGAACTTATTACGACCAAGAGAAAATTTACAGGTTATGTTTGATGAGGCAAAAAAAACCGCTGTGAATAACTTGACGGATCAGGAGGTTTTCGAAGCTATGGGTCGCGCAAACTTGAAGGCTAGATTCAACTTACATGATGCGCAACTTGCGGCTGTGTTTCTTCTGCATACCGACACCTGGAAAAAGAAAAAGAAAAATGTATTAGCAATAGAGAAATATGTCGATCAGTGTTTGTGCGAGATCATACTCGAAAAATTACCTGAAGACTCTACCGCGTATTGGATGGCGAAGCTTTTTGGTAGCGAACCCCAGTTACGCTACTTACAACAAATAGCACTATTAAATAGAATGTGTCAAGATCGACCGTGTGTTGATAAGAATGATAAGTTTGTTGTCATGATACAGCAAAAAATTAAGGCTGTGTCACGGAAAAAAAGCAACGCTGATTTTGTAAAGGAGATTGTAGATGATACGGTAACTACGGCGGTCCAGCACATATTAACAAACAAGCTAATTGAGACTGATAGGGATGCAAAGTGCGTTTTTGCTTGGCATTCCCAGCATAAGTTTTTCGACGCGCAACAGGAGAATAAAGGTATTGATGCTGCAAAACAAGTATATGATGGATTTGTAGAGGGTCTTCAAAGAGATGCAAGTAAGTTCTTATCCGACCTTAAGCAAGGCATACACATGGATTTGGCTACTCTGCATGAAAGGAAGGGTATGGCGGATTTAGTACCTGGTGTTAGCGCTAGAGAAGATGTTGATGATCTCTATAAGATCTATCGCCAATTTTCTGAGGAAAAAACAACATTGCAACGATGGTTTGCTGCTTTGAGTGAGCAAGAGTATGGTTTCTTACGAAGTGATGAAAATCAAATCATAAAAACAACCTATAATCATTGGACTAAGGCAGTGAGCGACCCTCTGCTAAAAAAAGACAGATCCATCATGGCTTCTTTTTTACATTGCTATATGGATTTTTGTAAAAAGTATTCTGACGAATATAATGAGATACTTCATGAGTGGGGTGGGGCTATTGCAAAGACAAAAATAGCGCCATACAACGTTGAAATCTTTAAGGTCTTGCCATCTTGCAAGCAAGATTTAATCAAGAAGTCTATCGAGGTCAAAAAGCTTTCAGCTTTTTCGGAAGGTCTAAGTGCAACTCAAAAAGATACTCTGTTGTTTTCTTTGGCAGATTTCGATGAAAATATGCAAGCGAAGCTTACCGCATCCGCAGCAATGTATAAAAAAGGCGATGGTCTTTATGATGAGGATATACACCAACACATAACACAGCTTCAATCTGCTATAGGTAGCGCTGAAGCCTGTATCGAAGTAAAATGCCAACAGTGGTTCCAGGTTGCTAGCTGCCGCCTCATGAAATTATTGCTGCTCAAGAAAACAGCGAAAATCCTGGGGCGCTCCTCGGTAGTTAATCATCTTGAGAGTCTGATGCAGCAGGTACGCTTTAAGCAGGAATTTCAAGGCATTGTCGATGCTATTTTCAAGGATACTTTGATAAAAACGACTGCGGGCATTGATTGGTCTGGCGGTGTAGCTAAAGCCGGAGCTTCCTCGACAACATTTGCTGTGGTCAAAACACTAGTGCCGGAGGCCATTAACTTTGATGTTTTGAATCATTTGTTGTCGAGTGCTCTGAAAATCCAGGACTTCAATTTTGATGCTGTTTTTGAGCATGTTCGCCAGTTTGCAGCTAGCGTAAAAAACGTCGGAAGGTTAGCGCATTATTTGGATGAGGATAAAAAAGGTCACGCCCTTTGTATTAAACCAAAGGATACGGAGGCAAACAAGCGAACGATATTGCTGCTAGGCTGTTTATCTGCAGAACAAAAAGATACGCTAAGAGAGGCAGTGAAGAAAAGAGCGTCACCTCGGACTAAAACAAGTATGCTCAAGAAATAATAATAATGGTACCGAGGGTCGGACTCGAACCGACACGATATTGCTACCATCGGATTTTGAATCCGACGCGTCTACCAGTTCCGCCACCCCGGCACGGAAGCTGAAGATTGTATCGGGATTTTTGGGAAAGTCAAATCATTTTAGCCAATCTCGGACAGGTAGGAATTTTTCATACAATTCGGCTTCTTTAGAGCCGGGTTTAGGGGTCCAGTCGTATTGCCAGTGCGCGACGGGGGGTAGGGACATTAAGATGGCTTCTGTTCGTCCGTTGGCTTGTAGGCCGAATCGTGTGCCACGGTCTTGTAGTAAGTTGAATTCGACGTAGCGGCCGCGTCGATAGGCTTGGAAGGCGCGGTGTTGGTCTGTGAAGGGGTGGTTTTTGCGTTTCTCAATGAGGGGCAGATAGGCTGGTAGATAGTGATTGCCGACGCTTTGCATGAATTGAAAGCATTTTTCAAACGGCCATTCGTTTAAATCGTCAAAAAATAGACCGCCCACGCCTCGCGCCTCATCGCGATGTGTTAAGTAGAAATATTGGTCGCACCAGCTTTTAAAGCGAGGGTATACGTCGTGGCCAAAATTTTGACAGGCTTTGTGGGCTGTTTGATGCCAGTGGATCACATCTTCTTCAAATCCATAATAAGGCGTGAGATCAAAGCCTCCACCGAACCACCAAACGGGTGCTTGTCCTTCGGGTTCAGTGATGAAAAATCGGATATTAAAATGTGACGTGGGTATAAATGGATTGCGCGGATGGATCACTAAAGAAAGCCCTAGTGCCTGAAAAGGCTGTCCCGATAATTCAGACCGGCGTAATGCGGTGCTTTCTGCTCGGTGTGTGCCGTAAATATGTGAGAAATTAACGCCGCCTTTTTCAAGCGTGGTGCCGTTTTCGATAACACAGGTGCGACCGTGATTTTTTGCGGCTTCGCCCCAGGCGTTTTTCGTGAAAGTAGTTTCTGTCTCTAGGCCTTGCAGTGAATCACAGATCGTATCTTGTAGCTGACGTAAGTATTGTTCCATTTGTTCAATGTGGGTTTGTTGGGGATGCATGATTCGTTTTCCTTAAGCTGCGCGAATTTTTTTAATTTCAGTGGCGGACAAACCAAGCGACTCCAAAAAATCTTGATGCATTTCCGGGGAAGAGGCTTCAAACGCCTGGTGCCATTTTAGCATGCCGCTGTCATCCAGGCCGGCTGATCTTAAGAGTGATACCCAGGTTTTTTTGTCCATGATGCGGGTTTTTTTCAATAGGGCTTTGTTTTCTAAGAGTTGCACGATCGTTTGTTGTTGTGCTCGTAATGCTTGAATCTCTGTGTTTATTGTTGTTAGGCGGTTGTTTAGTATTCGCGTTGAGCTTTGCTGGTCAGAGGCAAGGAGTTGTTTGATTTGTTTTAGTGAGAGTCCGGCGTCGGCAAATTGGCGGATTTTTTTTAAGGTTTGTAGGTCGTTATCAGAATAGAGCCTGTAACCGTTGTTCGTTTTTTTTGAGGGCGAGAGTAGGGCGATTTTATCGTAGTAGAGTAATGTGCTTCTTGATAATCCGAATTGTTTGGCTAGTTTTGTGATGGTTAGCATGGTGGCCTCGGGGGTTGTGGATCCCGCGGTCAAGCCGCGGGATGACAGGGGGTTAACTTTGTCTAATGGCGTTGATTTTCTCTTGTGGTACTCCGAGCCATTCTAAAAAGTCTTGATGTGCATCAGGATAGTTCTCCTCAAAAAGATGGTGCCATTGTTGCATAGTGGCGTCATCTAATCCAATCATTCGGAAAAGTGATACCCATTGTTCTACGTTAAAGTCTTTCATTGTTTGGTTGCTCCTTGGGTTACATGCCAGGCGTTTTGCCAGGCACATTCACACTATAAAGTGTGAAGCTGTAGTCGGGTCAATGCTTTTTTTACACCAATCTTGCCCAGGTTGGCAAATGCTCACCGGCCTTTTTCGCGAGTTTTTTGTTGGCGGTATAGTCAGGGTCAAGGCTTTCCAAGAGTGACCAAAAAGCTTTGGAATGATTTAAATGTTGGGTATGAGAGAGCTCGTGTAGCAAAATATGCTCTGCAACCGGCTTCGGCATCAGCAGTAGCTTGCAGTTTAGGTTGATATTGTGTTGTGAAGAGCAGCTTCCCCATCGGCTTTTTTGATTGCGTATCGTGGCGTTGTTGAAAGGGAGGTTGTGTTGAGTGCTTAGTTGTTCCAGCCATGGGATGAGGTGCGTTTTACCGTGGTCTATGAGCCATTTAATCAAGATACGATGGTGCGCCATGTCTATGTCTGACGTTCCCGAAAAGACCAATGTTTTATTGGATCGTTTAAGCATTAAGCTTGATTTTCCTGCGCGATAAACGATCGGCCAGGTTTGATCAACCGCCGGCAACGTCATGCTATCTGGCAGGGGTGCATCGGCGACCTCGGTGTGATGCGCGGTGACTGTGGACAAATGTTTCTCGATCCATCCTCGGGCGTTTTCCATGGCAGGGGGGATGTGACGCAGGGCGAAGCGCTTGGGTATCACAACGATTAAGCCGCGCTTTAAGGAGACTTTGAAGATAATACGCTTGGCACGCGGGCTGCGCTGAAGTGTGTAGTCGGGTGGCCAGGTTGTTTTGTTCATGCGGGCATTTTACGCAGGATAATATTCCTATGCAAACCCCTATTTCTTGGTGAAATTTATTCCAGGTTCAGGTATGATCGTTTCCAGATAAATTAAGGATACAACGATGAAAACACGATTCGCCCCCAGCCCGACAGGATTTGTCCATGTCGGCAATATTCGAACCGCACTTTTTAGCTTGCTTTGCGCACTGTCTGAGCAAGGCGACTTTTTATTGCGCGTTGAAGACACCGATCAAGAGCGCTCCAAAGTTGAATTTGAAACTGCGCTTAAAAAAGATATGCTCTGGCTAGGCCTTGCTTGGCAAGAAGGGGTAGACGTGGGTGGCGCTAATGCGCCTTATCGTCAATCTGAGCGTGCGGCCATTTACGATGATTACTATCAAAAGCTTGAAGCGCAAGGCAGGGCGTACCCTTGTTTTTGCAGCGAAGAGCAATTGTCGCTCAGTCGAAAATTACAGCGCACGCGAGGCTTAGCACCGCGCTATGCGGGAACATGCCGCCACCTTAGCGAAGAAGAGCGAGCAGCGAAGCTAGCTGAAGGTTTAATACCCTCGTTGCGTTTCAGAGCGCCAGATAACGAAGTCGTGGAGTTTCAAGATTTAGTGAAAGGTGCGCAACAATTTCAAACCAGCGACATCGGTGATTTTATTATCCGTCGTTCAGCCGGCACAGCGTCTTTCATGTTTTGCAACGCCATTGATGATGCCATGATGCAAGTCACCCATGTCGTACGAGGCGAAGATCACCTCACCAACACACCGCGACAGTTAATGATTTTAAAGGCACTGGATTTGCCTGCGCCGCAATACGCACATATTTCTTTGATTTTAGGCATGGATGGCGCACCTCTCTCTAAGCGTAATGGTAGCTGTAGTGTGCAAGATCTTCGGGGGATGGGCTATTTGCCAACCGCTATTTTGAATTACTTAGCACGTCTCGGGCACTATTTCGAAGCGAACGATTTATTCTCGCTAGAAGCATTGGGTCGCGCCTTTGAAATAAAGCACTTAAGCCACTCGCCCGCCAAATATGATCAGGCACAATTAAATTACTGGCAGAAGCGCAGTTTGCAAGCGTTAACCGATGATGAATTTGAAGGCTACTTAGGCGACTTTGCCGCAGGCATTCCTGAGGGTAAAAAAGCATTGTTCCTTCGTATGATTCGACCGAATATTCAGTTTAATCACGAGATCGAGCCTTGGAAAAAAGTGTTTTTCGAGCCGTTAGCTCTTGAAGATAATGCCGCCATTAAAGAAGCCGGAAGCGCCTTTTTTGATGTCTGCCTTGATTGCGTTCAAAAAGAATTAGATTATGCCGCCACGGTGAGCGCGCTGAAAGAAGCATTGAGCGTCAAAGGGAAGGGGTTATTTATGCCACTTCGTCTTGCACTCACAGGCGAGACGCACGGTCCAGAGCTTGCATTAGTGTTTGAGCTTCTAGGAAAAGAAGCGTTATTAAAGCGTTTTGAACACGCAAAACAACAAGGTTAATGGATGATGAAGATATACAACAGTCTCACCAAAAAGAAAGAAGCGTTTGTACCCGTTCGGCCGAATGAGGTCAGCATGTATGTTTGCGGAATGACGGTGTATGACTATTGCCATATTGGGCATGCCAAAATGATGATCTCGTTTGACATGGTTTCAAGGTATTTTCGTTTCAAAGGCTACAAGGTGCGTTATGTTCAAAACATCACAGACATTGATGACAAGATTATCAAGCGCGCTAATGATAATGGCGAGTCCATTGATGCATTAACCAAGCGCTCGATTCAAGCGATGCGAGAAGATCAAAAAGCCCTGGGTATTTTGCCCTCGGATGAATCCCCCATGGCAACGCAACATATTGCTGGCATGATTGAGATGATTCAAACTTTGGTTGATCGTGATTATGCGTATGCGGGTGAGAGTGGCGATGTTATGTATCGTGTCAAAGCCTTTAAAGATTATGGCAAGTTAGCCCATTTTTGCTTAGACAATTTAAAATCCGGCGCGCGCATTGAAGTGAGCGGCGAGAAACACGATCCTTGCGATTTTGTGTTATGGAAAGCAGCGAAACCCGGCGAACCTTTTTGGGAATCACCTTGGGGAAATGGTCGGCCAGGTTGGCACATTGAATGCTCAGTGATGGCAAAGCATTGCTTGGGAGATACGATGGATATTCACGGCGGCGGCATGGATTTGAAATTCCCGCATCACGAAAATGAAATCGCGCAATCCGAAGCGGCCAATGGAAAAACGTTTGCCAACGTTTGGATGCACTCGGGTTTCTTGCAAGTCGACAATGAAAAAATGTCAAAATCCCTCGGGAATTTCTTTTTGATCCGCGATGCCCTCAAACATTTTTCGTCAGAACAAATTCGTTATTTCATGCTAACCAGCCATTACCGCGCCCCTGTCAATTATTCTGCTGAAACGCTGGCGAATGCACAAGAAGCCTTAACACGCTTCTATACAGCATTAAGAGGCATTGAAATTGAAGAGCCGCTACAAAACAGCGAGTTTGAACAACGTTTCGTTGAAGCGATGGATGATGATTTCAATACACCCGAAGCGTTTGCTGCGCTGTTCGATTTGACCCGAGAAATCAATAAATTAAAACTCACTCAAGATGCTCGTATTGCGAGTTATGCGGGTTTACTGAAAAAACTAGCGGGCGTACTTGGGCTGCTGGAAAGAGACCCTGAAGCGTTTTTTCAGCACACAGGCGCATCGATTGATGCGACGAAAATTGAAGCATTAGTTCAAGCGCGTGTCGAAGCGAGGAAGAATAAAGATTGGGCGGAGGCTGATAGAATTCGCGATGCCTTGCTTGCGGATCATATTGTTTTGGAAGACTCTGGTCGAGGTACAACTTGGAAGGTGGGTTCTTCAGGCATAGGCTCGCGGGGATAAAAAAAGCACTATTATTGGATTTACGAACGGGTTTTGTAGTGGTTTTTTGAACACGAAAAATCTGGAGTAACAAGGTTGAGAGCCATGCACCCTTCGATGAATAAACCAAACAAGCATGTTGCTTGTGTATAAGTTCAGATAGATATGAGACTCATTTTGCCTAGTCAAGACCGCGCAAAGCGCGCCCGTAGGGCTTGGTCTTGATTGGGCGAAATGAGTCAATAGCCTGGTGGCCGCGGTTGATTTATCAAC